>Ga0315901_10004404_pt1 | contig 17566 bp, 19 predicted proteins | sample LakEriMetagenome_10_FD_203761 | JGI IMG/M metagenome (GOLD analysis project Ga0315901, IMG submission 203761) | Freshwater fungal communities from buoy surface, Lake Erie, Ohio, United States - Buoy 2 MA116 | ecosystem: Environmental > Aquatic > Freshwater > Lake | place: USA: Lake Erie, Ohio...
CGGGAGGATTGGCACTTTGGTGTTTTCGAGCTCGATGTTGGAGAGAACCACGAGTCATCCGTGAGCCTTAAAGAAATCAATATTATGTTGGACAAGTCAGGCTCTATGGACGAAATTTGCGCCGACAGGAGCAGCAAAATCGATCAAATCAAACATGTCACCAAAAATATTTTGCATTTTGTAAAAGACCGCAACGTCACCATCGGCGTGAGTGCGTTCAACAATGTCGTACATGAAATTTTCGCGCCCATTGCAGTCACCGACGGCAATATAGACAGCTTGATCGATCGTATAAAAAAAGTCTATGCTATCGATCAGACAAATATCGGACTGGCTCTCCAAACCATGCGCGACAGCGCATCCACATGCGAAGATCGACATAACATCTTCATGACCGACGGCGACGCAACTATCGGCGAAACCCGTTGTTCCGAGTTCTTGAAACTGGTCGACAAAAAAGCAGAGAGCAACACTTTTATCGGGTTCGGTATCGATCACAATCCAGAGATTTTCGTCGAGCTTAGCAATGCGGAAAACTGCACCTACTATTTTATCGACAAGATCGAAAAGTCCGGATTAGCTTACGGCGAAATCTTGCACAACATCCTTTTTCGATCTCTCAAGAATGTGAAAATCACTATTGAAAACGGTTTGATTTACGACTGGAAAACAAACTGTTGGGTCAACGAAATTGTCGTGGGAAGTTTGGCAAGCGAGAGTAAAAAGACCTTTCAGATTACAGCGCCGAACACGTCAGATGTGATTATTTCCGTCCGTGGCGATCCTGGTGTTCACGACACTTTTGTGCACAAAGAAGGTGCCTTCGAAAACTTGATGAAGATGTATTTCCGGCAGCGCACACAAGAATTATTATTTCAAGCCAAAACGGAGGCATTAACAGGGTCACGAGATAAAAGTAACCGCACTTTAAAACGACAAATTGCCGAGTTCACGAAAGACATGAAAGAATATATAAAGGACAATGATCTCTCGAATGACCCTCTCATGCAAAACTTGTGCGACGATATGGTGATCGTGTACAGAACACTTGGCACAAATGTCGGCGTCATGTATACGAGCGCGAGGCAGACCTCTCAAGGCAATGAGCGTTTGTTCAACGTGACCGATACACCCACTCCATTTTTAGATTTACAAGATGACGAGCTCATGAATGAGCATCGATATGGTGTGGACTCGCCATATTTCACCGAAAAACTTGCTGGAGTGATGCGGGATGTCAGTTACCGGCCATCAAGAAGCACGGCAGATGGCCCTTATGCTTTATCAGCAAGAGACGAATTTCTCAGAACTGATCTTAATGATTATACTCTCTCGGATGGCAGTCTTTTTTTCCCCCAACTCTATCAAGTACCGTTCGATACGCCTGTGAGCCAAGTATGGAATCATACTTTTACAACCAATTCGTTGCCTCTCACTTTGGACGATCTTTCAACTGAGAAGCAAGAAGAAGATGATCAAAGTGTTGATGTCTCGCGGTCTTGAGTCGAAGAGTCCACCCTATGACCCTTCGGGTCCACTCTATGACCCTTCGGGTCCAACCTATGAGTCGAAGAGTCTACTACTGGTGCGCCTATCGCAGATTGACCATTCTTCTGGTCCACAACCTCTCGCTTTTGATCTTGCACAAATTTTGCATAATAATGATTTCCTAAATTAAACGCATTTGATAACACATTAAATAAAGACCCATAATTAAAGACATGAACAAATTGGTGATCCTTTTTAAATTGAATACTATAATGCCAAAAAGGCGGCACATACAATATATTTCCAGGTCTCACCACAAACTCTAAAAATTTCATCTTTTGATATCCTCCCATGTAGGCATCTTGCGGTTTCCAAACATTGAGAGGCGAACTGAACTCATACTCTCTGTAATTCTTATTGACAATCATGTATTTGGTGCTCCTCCACGGCGTCATTTTCACGACAATGTTATCTTCGCCAGTAACATAGAGATACCTTCTCTCGTAAGTGTGATACGTGAGAGGCGTGGTAGCCCGCGCCGAACCAAACATCACATCGTATTTGCTGAAAATCGAGAAATGGGGTTTCAAATACTTGTCAAATTGTTGGTAATACTTTTGGATACCAGTTTCGTCGATAAAATACGAGTTGGAATCACTGAAATATTTCGCCTCACTGTCGGTCTCCATGAGAGAAGAGGCGGCGTTCATCGTGACAACAATACTTTGCGAAGGTTTGTCGGAATGGTAGTCGTCATTGTCTTTCACAAATACGTCGAAACTTCCGTAGTCATTGTTGAGAGCAAGTGAGCTGAGATTTTGATCGAATTCGCTAAATGAAAATATAAACGGTTGTTTTAAGTTTGCACTGTCATTTAATTCCTTGTTGGTGGTGAAATCGGTCTCGTAAATTTCGAGATCGTCCCCTTTTTTTAATTGAAACATAATTTGGCTGTAAAGGATGACCATTAAAATAAAAATTATAATTGCGTACATTGTTCTGCAGTATTCATAAAAAACAGTAAGACTATTATTTACGAATCATAACTAAGTAAAGGAAACCTACGGTTTCCTTTTGATCCTTCCCTTTTACTTCTTTACGCTTTTGATCCTATCTTTAAATCGTGCATTTTGATGTTGTCTTTTTTTTATAGGAATATAAAGTGCAAATTTATTTTAAAATTTGGTGTCGCCTCTCATGTACGCACATTTATTTTGGCTTCACTTATAGGGCAACACATCCAAGCTCGAGGGGAACACGTCCATAATCGGGCTCGTAAGTACTCTGATTCCAGGGGCCTACATCCATCTTGGGAATGATGGGGTCGCTTCTGAGCTGGAGATTGGCGTTCTTGAGAGTCTGACCAATAGTGTCTAAACCAATGTGGTAACCAGCCTGCAACATATCTCCGGCAAGAATTGAACCCTGGTTCATGTTAACAGGGTTCAAAGCAGCCCACTGACTGTTGGTATCGGCAGGGAGCAGGTCGTTGGGAGCAGCGATGGGGTTGTGTTTGCTGTCCTGAGGAAGAACTGCATCAATAGCAGGGCCGGTAGAAGTTCCAGCAGATGAAGCGTCAGTTCCAGTCTCCATGGAATCCATACTGTAAGACTTGGTGTCAGAGTATGACATTAAGAACCAAGCCAAAACAAGGAAAATTACCAAAACAAAAAGTCTTTGGGGAGTTGCAACTTTGGAAAAACCACTTTGAATACTTCTTAACATTTCATCAAACATCGAATATTTTTATATATTACGGCTTGATAAAATTATTTTTCTTCTAAATCACTTTCGTCGCTATCGTCGATGTCGTCGAGCATGTACAGATTTTTGATTCGACGGGCTTCTAAATATGAAGAAAGTGCTAAAGATTTTGCGAGTTTGGCCTTTTGGCGCGCCTCTCTATACATTTGGTAATAAACTTCGGTTTTCTCTTTCAAGTGTATTGTGTCGCTGTCTTTGATTTCATCCACATCCAAATTTATTTCTAAAATATCGTCGTTTTGGGGCTCTTCGTCCGCCAAGGGTTCTTCCTCTTCTTTTTTCGGGTCTTCTTGGTATTCTTCGTCCTTTGGTTCTTCGTCTTCCTCTTTGTTCTTCGGTTCCTCCTCTTCCTCTTCGTTCTTCGGTTCTTTCTCTTCTCCTTCTTCTTCCTTCTTGAGTTCTTCCTCCTTCGGTTCCTCTTCTTCGATGGTGATTTCAATAGTTTCATCTGTGTCGTTTGTCTTTTCTGGTTCTTGTTCTCTCTTCGGCGGTTCCTTTTTCGCTAAATCTTTCTCCGGTTTGTTTCTCTTGATGATACACTTTTCGAAAAGATTCACCGGCTTGATTACCATGATTTGTTTGAGCTCAACGTCGATCTGGAAACTCTTGGTTGAGCAGCGGACTCCCTGCACCTCCAAAATACTAATCAGAGATGTATTCTCGTTGATTGTTTCGATGTCAACATCGTCTTCGTTTTCGTCGTAAATCTTGAGAGGCGTAGTCCCGATGCGCTGACTTATATTGACACGCATGAGATACTGCTTCCCCGTCTTGAACAACTTTATTGTGGGCGTGAAGTAGCTCTCGATGTCGTCTTCGTCCAAGTCCATGTCAAACCATCTCTCTCGATTTGTGTAGATGTGTTTGCGAACAGTTTGCTCGAGAGTTTCGATCCATTGGATAAACTCTTCGTCGTCATTTGTGAACACGAGGTCGGCATGCGATTTTTTGCCGGACTTTACGATTCCTTGCTTTGTTTTGCATTTGGGACTTTGGATGTATAATTGTTTTTTCTTCATTAGGATCTTGCTAAAATGAACTCCTCCTGAGATTGTTGTTGGCGTGGTGAGACTGATTTTGTCAAATTCAAACTCAGAGTTCGTATCGTAGATGTCGCCCATATTTTTTTTTATAATACTACGGATGATTTAGTTTTTAATTCTTTTATCGCGTTTCTTATATCGCGTTTCTTATATCGCGTTTCTTATATCGCCAAATTTTTGGCAACATACTCTAAATGCATTCTATTAAAGAGACAATCAGTGAGTTGATTCACAACGATAATTTAAAAAACAATATTTTCAAACCGATCGGCGCGATCATTTACAACGAGGTTTATTTTTATGTTTTGCTGATTCTCGTTTATTGCGGTTTGCTCTTTTTAGCGATATTGGGCAGTCTCTTTTACCTTTTGAGTATTTACAAAAAACTTCGCACTTTAGAAGAGAGATTATTATCTCACGATACTCTATAAAAAAACAAACATGACTTCAAACAATGCTTATCAACACACTAACACAGGTGCTTTCGGAATCGCTGCCTACGGATCCGCTGGTAGCCAACAACATATTGCTGCTCCTCCTTCTCAAATGGGCGGCAACAACAGAAGATCTCACAGACAAAAGCGAAGATCTCAGAGAAACAAGTCCAATAGAAACAAGTCGCAGCGCGGCGGAAAGAACAACAATCGCAACAAGAACAGACAAAGAAGAAGTCAACGCGGAGGAAAGTGAATGAATGCAAACTTTTAATATTTTAGTTGCGAAAGGTGAAACGGTTTAAAGAAAATCGATGCTTTATTTTTAATGTTTGAAGAAAATCTGAAAAAGTGGGCTCTCCTCGACAACAAAATTCGCGCTTCAAATGCAGAAGTCAGAGAGATGCGAACCCAACGCGACCAGCTCTCGAGCACCATCTGCAATTTGATGAAAACAAATGGTTGGCAAAACAAAAAAATCAATACCGGTGACAGCATAATTACCTATTGTGAGAAGAACGAAACATCTTCGCTCACATTTACCCATTTGGAAAAATGTTTAGCTGAAATTATCCCCGAGAAAGAGAAGGTCCAACAAATCATCAAATATATCAAAGACAAGAGAGAAGTGAAGCGCACAAGCGATTTGCGGCGAGTCTTTTTGAACAAGACAACAACAACAACCGCCGACGACAATGAAGAGAGCAATCAGTAATTCGATGATACGTGTGTTGGATGAAACTGGTTTTGCATGTGGAAAATACACCGTATATAATGTCTCGAATAATATTATATATGGACTCAATTAAATTTTATAAATTAGAAAAAGGCTGGACAAATTTGGCCTCGTTACATGATGGATTTATTGGCGGCGAGAGTCTCGCAAATCTCCAAATCCCTCTCGGACTTTTTTATAATCAGTTGTCGTCAGAGTCTACGCTGGGGTTTGACGAGATCATGAAGGCAACTGTTGCCGATGACTCTTTCTTTACCTCCTCCTCCGCATTTTCTCACACAACGCGCAAAAACAAACTCCGATTGAAAACCACCAAGAAGCACAAATAATATTTGTAAAAAACTTAAACATTAATAGTCAAGTATGAATAACTCAATCCTCATTACAATTAAAAAAAATGTCCAAAGTCATCAATGTTACGCCCAATATTAAAATCGAAGTCATCGAAACCACCGAAGACTCCAAGAAAAAGGGTCGCAAACCCAAGGGCGGCAAGCTCATCGTAAAACCCGTGGAAACTGTTGTGCAAGAAGCCCCTCTCGACAACATTATTCTGCATCTGAAATGCTCGTCCAAGGATTTGAACGAGTTGACTGCCAAGACGAACTCTCTTGCAACCATCTCGTACAATCCCGTCGTCCCTAATATCATGACTTACAACGACGCTACGAACAATTTTTGCACATACGGCGAAAATACCAGCATCAACAACAGCGCATACGCCTCGGAAATTGTGTGTAAGATTTGTAAGGACAAACAGGCCGCCGCCGAAGAGAACGCCGAGGACGCGACTTCGCTCAAAGACATCAATGCCAAATTGAAGCGTCTCAAGATTAATTTATACAAGAACAATCTGGCTGACAAAAAGTCTGCTTGCTTCTGGTGCACTTGTGACTACGACAATCCCACTTGTTATATTCCCAAGTACGAGTCGGACAACGGGATTTTCGCATATGGGTCTTTCTGCCGCCCCGAATGCGCTGCAGCTTATCTATTGAACGAAAATCTCGACGACTCCACCAAATTCGAGAGATACCATTTGCTCAACCAGATTTATGGAAAGATTTACGAGTATACGAAAAACATCAAGCCGGCGCCCGATCCGTACTACACACTCGACAAGTTCTATGGGTCTCTCACGATCCAAGAATACCGCAAACTCTTGAAAACTGAACATATGCTCCTCACGATCGAGAAGCCTCTAACGCGCACTTTGCCCGAGTTGCACGAGGAAACCGACGAGATGATTTTGAACATCGGGTCGAACAAGAGCAACACGGGGTCTTACAAAGTCAAGCGGCAGAGTGAGAAGGTGTCTGGACCTAGTAAGTCCAATATCATGCTCTCTACTTTTGGACTTTGTGAAAAGAATTGAAGCAAAGGTATAAAGACATAATTATTTAAAATTGTAATTATGTCTTTTGTTACGTGTTATTTAATGGGCGGGCTGGGAAACCAGCTCTTTCAAATTTTCGCAACCTTCGCCACTGCGATCGATGCAAACCTCTCGACCGTATTTCAGTACTCGGAAACTCTCCAGGTGGGCAAACTACGCCCCACTTATTGGCAATCGTTTTTAGATAGGCTGCGGCCATTCACGACCACTTCGATCAACGTGTATTCTTGCCCACGCATCGCAGAACGGGGGTTCCGATACCAACCGATCGTTCTCTCTACATCGACGCCGAGCTGTTTGTTTGGTTATTTTCAGTCCTACAAATATTTCGAGAAACATTACGATAAAATTATTGAGCTGATTCGTTTGCGAGATAAGCAGGCGGAGATTGCGAAAAAGACGCAAGTGCTCTCGGGAATGACAACGGTTTCGATGCATTTCCGGTTGGGCGATTATGTCGCCTTGCAAGACTATCATCCAGTGTTATCGGTGAAATATTTTGCAGAGGCTCTCAGACATATTTCGGATAAACTCTTGGTAGAGAAAATTCGCGTTGTTTATTTCAACGAGAAGGACGACCAAAATACTGTCAATGTTTCGATCGCGGTTTTGTCGCGCATGTTTCCAAATGTCGAATTCGTGAGAGCCGACGTCGACGAAGACTGGGAGCAAATGCTTTTAATGAGTTTGTGTGCGCACAATATAATTGCAAACAGTAGTTTCAGTTGGTGGGGCGCGTATTTTAACTCGAATCCTGATAAAATTGTTTGCTATCCCTCGACGTGGTTTGGGCCAAAATGTGCAGACAAAGATACGAGAGATTTGTGTCCCGCTGGTTGGCATAGAGTGTAATACTTAGGGGGTCTCGTCGCAATCGATTCTCTCTAAACATGCTTTGGCACATGTGCAGCAACGAATATTGATGTCCATAAGCGCTTCACAAAAGTTTAGTGTGCATCTCCAGCAGCCAATACAGCACTTGCACACAGTGGCTGTGGTCTTTGTGCATGTCATGCAGCCCTTCGATACTCGTTCCATGGTTTCCGGTTTGGTTGCCTCCAGTTTGACTTCTTCTACTTTGACCTCTACTTTTACTTCTGCTTTCACTTCTGCTTCGCTCATTTCTTTTTATATATACTTGTCATAAAAAAAAGTCAACCCCCCTCCCCCCAATTTAGAAAAAATGTCGTCCGAAGAAGAAATCACCACAAAGCTCCTTAAAAAACTTCCGCTTTTTAAAGAACTAAAAAAGAGCAAAAAAATCCTCAGCAAGAAGGTTCGCTCGTTAGAATACAGTGTCAAGTATTTGGAGCATGCGAACGAAAAGCTCAAGAAGAAGATTGTAAAGTCGAGAGCGTCGCCAACTTCTGTTTATGTGAAAGAAGAATTGCTCGATTATGATCATAGTGAGGTTTATCATGTGGATGATGATGACGCTCACCAAGATGATGAACCCGTTCTTATTTGTACAGTAGGCAATATCAGTATGCAAATCGAAGAAGTGGACAATGTGAAAGCGATCGAAGCTGCTGTTGTCGTGAATGCAGAAGAAACCGAATCCACCGCTGACGAAGAAGTTGTTTCGAATGCAGAAGGTGAGTCTTCATCCGTAGATAGCAACGAAATGCAAATTGATAGTGTAGAAAACAAGGAAGATGACTCTCAAGCAACCGCCGAAGAAGAAGCCCAAGAAGAGAAGGAGGAGGAAGAAGAAGAAGAGGAAGAGGCTCAAGAAGAAGAAGCTCAAGAAGAAGAAGAAGCTCAAGAAGAAGAAGAGGTTCAAGAAGAAGAGGAACAAGAAGAGGAAGAGGAGGAAGAGGAAGAAGCACAAGAAGAGGAAGAGGAAGAGGAAGAAGAAGAAGAACAGGTCCAAGAGGAGGAAGAAGAAGAAGAAGCTCAAGAGGAAATGGAAGTTGAAAACGGAGAAGAGAGCGAAGAAGTCTACGAAATCGAAATCAACGGCAAAGCGTACTACGTAACTAACACAACCAATAGCGTTATTTACGAAGAAGATGAAACCGGTGACATTTCGAAAGAAGTCGGAGTTTACAAAGCGGGAAAGCCACACTTCTACTAAATAAAGGAAACCAAACGGTATTCAGCAAAGCTTTCGCCTTTAAATCCTTCCTTTGTGTTTAAAATATTTAAAAAAATAAAAAGGGAATATTGACAGAAGTTTGAATCCGTTTTTTTGTTTTTTTTACACCTTTTGAATATTGAAAATAAAAAGGAAGGATCATAAGGAAACCATTGGTTTCCTTATCTTAATTGAATGCCATTGGCATGGTTATGCGTTTACTTCTCCCATTTAGCGGAAGATTTCCTTTTTTTAAATCGTATATAAATGTGCTTCCTTGATTTTCTTCATATGGCGTTTTAAAATTAAGAATATTCACAAAATCATTATCTCCCATTTTAAAATCAAGTTCATAAATTGTATACAATCCATTTTTTGTTTTCTTTTGAAATTGTTTAAAATCATATACATTCATATTACGTTCTGTTCCATGTGAAAAATGCAAAATATTTTCATTATCATTAATATCAAAAAATACATCACGATTTATAACGATCCCTGCATCTAATGCACGGCTTTGTAGCAAATTATCTTCGTACCCCCAGCCCCAAAAATTCGGAAACCCATTGATACGCGCAAAATCTCTCCCTAAAATGGACACGATGCCACCTAGCGTATACTTGAATCCGTAAAAATGTTTAATAACCCCCGGTGTCGTCGCATAATTAATTATGTTTTTTCGCGCAGGCATATTGTCGACGTCATTAAAGACAAACGTGATATTTTTATAGTCATTTGGATACATTTTCGCCGCAATAATGAACCCAATATTTTTCATGGCCCCGCGATTAAACGAACGCGTGTCATTCTGGTGGACAATCATATATTTGTACGACCCCTCTTCATAATCCTCCATCACGGTTTTCATATGCTCCTGGAACTTTTCTAAATGTTGGGGTCTGTCGCGATAAGGCACAATAAATATAATTTTGGGGACGACCGACATTTTTTCTTTCGTATATTATTTTGCACATTTTTTATTTTGCCTGTAACAACGAGGGTGGAACCAGAGTGACTTTGATCGAGTCCAGTTTCCGAAAACATTTGCTAATTGTCACCTCACTCACTTTGCAAATGGCCGCAATGTCGCCCTTGCTCTGCGCCATGCTGAAAACTTGGCACACGAAATAAATAATTCCCGCCGCGATCGAGTGAGGCGTATTATCCGGGATCAAATTGAGCCGTTCGACCTTGGATGCGATGAATTTGCATAGCATCGTGTGATCCTTATTTATATTCAGTTTGCTGCAGTACCGGTCGATAAATGCACTCGGAAGGGTTGCCCCAAGCGCGGTGGTCTCAACACCATTGTTGCGCTGAACATTATTGAGAATTTCGAGAGCCAAGCTGCAGCCATGGGTCGCACTGGCGTTATCAAGGTTGAATATTTCGGCAATTTCGTGAGGCGTCCGCGTGCACCCATTCAGCCGGCACGAGATATATATGGAGGCCGCTTTAATGCCGTCGCGATTGCAACCGCGAAACATTTTTTGTTCGGAAATGTCTTTGTGAATCGTGAGAGCATCGTCGATAAAAATCTTGGGGATGCCCGAGTTTTGCGCCATAGTACTAATATACATGAACTCGTTATAGAGCGATTTTTCTCGGTGCGGAATCGACTGCCATTCGGTCCATTTTCCGATTTTGCGCATCTCGTAGGAGGATTTGCCGGTGTACAATACTTTGCAACCGAGAGAAGATTCTTGGAGCAGCGGATTCACCGGGTTTCCGCAGCGGGTGGGGTCGGCAGCATGTTTGTCGTCACTGCCGTAAAATCGCCATTCTGGGCTAAAATCGAGAGTGTCTTTGCATATTTGACTGCATTGTTGGTTTGCACAGGTGGGGAATCCGTCGTCCATGGTGATTAAAACCGAGTTGCAGGCGGAGCAAATATCGTGGTTGTAAATACATTCAATATCGGTTTGGGGAGGGGCTTCGTTGTCGAGAATTTCCCATATTTTCGTTTTATCCTGGTTTGAGAGTTGGCTTTTTTTCTTTTGGGTTTTTGATTTGGGTCGCTTCTCAATATCCATTTATAAATATTCAATATGTGTTTAGTTGAAATTTGAACGCAAAAAATATTTTATTTATGATTATAGTATAAAGATGTTAACAAACGCTTTACAAAATGTTGGGGAAACCGTTTTAAAAAATACTTTGAAAAATGATGGGTCACAAGAGGGTTCACAGCAGTCGGCTTCACAAGATGCTTCACAAGAGGTGGGTTCACAGCAGTCGGCTTCAGCTTCAGCTTTACCGTCAGCTTCAGCTTTACCGTCAGCTTCAGCTTTAAAAAGCGGCATCGTCCAACTCATGACCGAACTAAAAAAAGACACCGAATTCAAAAAAATGATTGCAGATACATGCGTCGAATCCACCTACTCGGCAATCGATGAAAAAGCCGGCAAAGTCGGCAAAATCATCGCTGACTTGAGCGAACTACAAACAGAATTCGAGAAAACCAAAACAACCGATTTCGAATCTCTCCAAAACGCCTTTGCAAAATACAATACCGATTTCAATAATATTATGGCCAGTCAAAAAATGGCGGGAGGAAGCCCATTTAAGAAGAGTCGTCGGAGATCTTCTTCTCGAGCTTTTCGAAAAACTCGCGGTCGTAGACGAAGTTCCCAGTAGGTTTGTAGTTTGAAATCGGCGTAAACAGTTTGCTCTCCTTCTTCTCCGCCGTTGGTTTTTGCATAAGTCGCTCGTTCAAATTGTCGCCTTGACCAATATCCAACTTCTCAATCACATTGCCGGCATCATCCACTATCAGCCCCATCTTTTTCTTGATTTCGGTTCGCACATACGATGGCACAAAATGCGCCCACGAAACAAACAGCGAGTTCGGGTGCATGTAGCGAATGTAAAATTTGTTGTCCTCGAGCTTGTCGACTAAATAGGCGATGCAGTCCGACTGCTGGTAAACCGGCTCTCCGAAAATATACTCGGGGACTGTAAACCAAATGTATTTTTCGCCAAGGCGGCTCCTCGCGGTGATCCGGATCTTGTTATGGATGCGATTCAGTATCTTGTTAAATATCGATATTTGTCTTAAATCCTTCTTTTGCTGTCTCTCGTACAAGTCGTCAATGTTAATTTTGCCATTCGTTTCTTCTTCGTCAAAGAGAAATATTGACATTATATTTTTTTTTATATAATAACTGGAAAGTAATTATATAAACAGTTTATCGCATGATTTGAAATAAGAATGAACATCAAAAATATCGTAATCAACGGCGGCGGTCCCATTATATTTAATGCCTACGGCGCCCTGAAAAAAGCCCATCATTTGAAAATGTGGTCGCACGAAAATGTCGAGTCCTATTACGGCACATCTGCCGGGAGTATTCTCGCCGTCATGCTTGCTCTCCAATATTGCTGGGAGGATTTGGACGACTTTATTATAAAACGACCGTGGCAAAATGTGTGGAAACTCAGTCTGCTAAATATGTACGAATATTTTACCAACAAGGGCATTTACGGTAAGGAAATGTTTATCGATTTCTTGGGGCCTCTCTTCAAGGGAAAAGACCTCGAGGTCTCTGTCACTCTCAAGGAATTCTTCGATCTGACGAAAAAGAACCTCTACATCTATGCGGTGGATTTGACGACGTTTGAGCTGGTCGAGTTTTCGCATGTGAGCCATCCCGAGATGCCTGTGCTGGAAGCTTTGCGCGCGTCTTCCGCTTTGCCTATCCTGTTTCAGCCTGTCGAATATCAGGGGCATTTATACACAGACGGAGGCTTTTTATTAAATTATCCTCTAAGTAAATGTAAGGCAGACCCAGAGACGATTCTGGGGGTAAGAAATGTGTATAGAGAGACGTCGAGCCTGAATGAAGCAAATGGGATTTTCGAATATTTGTCGTATATTTTATACAAGGTTTTGGATCGAATCGATCTCTCGTGTGATGTCCAAATTCCGTACGAAATCAAAATCAACACGGATTTTATCGATTATTCGGTGATTCATACTTTAGCAAATAGCCCGTCGCAGAGAGAGGCGCTTATTAATAAAGGCATGGCGGAATTAAGTTTATTTACACCTTTGTAACAAACTCGGCCAAATTGGCCTCGGTAATTTTCGCGTCAAACTCGTAGAACTGGTTGTCCTTCATCAGCTTGATTGTGGGGTATGACTCGATACCAAACTTACTGATCATTTGGGTTGTCTCGGGCAGATCGGAGTTGGTGCAGTCAATATCGATGCACTTCAACTTGTATCCGTTGATCGTTTTGCCATCGTTATTAGAAACAAACTGCGCCCATTCGGGCTTTGCCTTCTTGCAGTGAGGGCACCAGTCGGCGAAAAAGAAATAAATGGTGGTTTCGCTGTCGCCTCTTGGTTGGTGGATCTCGGCCAAGATCTTGTCGGCCTTGGGCGCTTTCCACGTGTTGTATGCATAATATGCCGCAAACAAAAATATTCCTAAAACTATAAATATTACGATTTTACTTGCATGAGGTCTCAATTTTTCAGATATGATATCATAAATGGTTGTCATTTTTTTTTCTATACTTTCAGGAGACATTTTATTACATCCCGTTGTACCGAATATGGGGAAAAAAGGATTTTATGCGTCTGAAAAAAAGAAGGAAGGATAGAAAGGCATAAGCCTATGTTGGCATGTGCAATTAATTTGTTTAAAAAATAAAGTATGCGTGGAAAATTATGATTAAGAAAACGCCGTAGGCGTGTCGAAAGGAAGGATCGAAAGGCATAGGCCCGCTTCGCCGGCTGAACACCTAGGTTTCCTTTCCTTTATTTAGCAACACAATATATATATATAGACAACAAATGGTTGCGGCAAGAACAACCAAGAAAAATTATCGAGTGTTTACGCTTGATGACTACAACAGCAACGACGGCATGGTCGTCAATTTGTGGGGTCCCGCCGCCTGGCACTTGCTCCACACCATGAGTTTCAATTATCCCGTGAATCCGACCCATGCAGACAAAGTCCATTACAGAAATCACATTTTAGGATTGCGTTATGTTTTGCCCTGTGGCAAATGCCGTGCAAACTTGACCGAGAATTTCAAGAAACTACCCCTCCGCATGGCAGACATGAAAAACAGAGAGAGCTTCTCCAAGTATATTTACCACTTACACGAACTTGTCAACACCATGTTGAATAAAAAGTCGAATCTGTCATACGAAGAGGTTCGCAATACGTACGAGAATTTTCGATCAAGATGCGTACAAACAGAGAAGAAGACCAAGAAGAAGAAAGAGAGCGGCTGCACAAAACCATTATATGGTAAGAAGGCCAAGTGTTTGCTTCGAATTGTTCCGCAGGAAGAGAAAGAACCGACGTTCCATGTTGATTCCAAATGTATCAAAAAGTTTAAGATGTAAATGATTTTGAAGTTTAGGCGCAAAAAAATTATTTCGAGTAATATGTATATATAAATATAAATGGATATTGCTAACGAAAAAATTGCAGAATATATTGCAAACACTGCAATAAAATCAGGAGAAAGACCTAAAACTATGCAAGACCAAGATTATAATATTTTTTTAGATAGTGTGCTTTCAATAAGTTTGTTATTAAACTCAGATAAATTAGGTGTATGCAAAATTAATGATTCCTGTACAGGCATCGGATGTTTTTCCCTATCTCATAAACTTTTATTTACTTATATAAAATATAAAGAAGAGCAATATAGTCGCAAAGAAGGTTTTTATATTTCAATTTTCCGTTATGTGTTGAACGAGTTAAGAAAGAAATGTAACTACGAAGATGATAAAACACCTTTTAACAAAAATATACTAGAAAAAGACTTTCATACACTTCAAACACGCTTATTGAAGATAACTGGGTTTATTACTATGAATCACTTAGGAACAAGTGCAAATAAAGTATTTTCTAAATTCTTATCAAAATTGAATGCTATAGACGAAGAAGAAAAAGATAGAATAGAAGCAGAGAATCAGAACACGCTTAAACAAGAATTTCAAGATACATTTGGCAATAGTACATATTTTAAAAATAATTTTTTTACTAATCTCCACACCATTTTTCCAGAAATCGTCGTCGACAAGGCCGGTGATTTAGAATATTTTCTGAAAGAATATGATAAAGAAAGTTTTAAAAAACCATCAAACGACCTAACCGTTTTGATTAGTAAATCTAAAGAATATTTAGTGAAGTTTATTAAGGCATTTGAAATTATAGGTTTGAAGCCGGAAAACGTAAAATCTTCACTTAGTATTCAGATAATAGATTTATTAAACCAATACGCAGCAAAAGAAGAACAAGAAGCAGCTGACAAAAAAGCAAAAGAAGCAGCTGACAAAAAAGCAAAAGAAGAACAAGAAGCAGCTGAAAAAAAAGCAAAAGCAGAACAAGAATCAGCTGAAAAAAAAGCAAAAGCAGAACAAGAAGCAGCTGCAAAACAAGCAAAAGAAGCAGCTCACATTGAAGCAAAAAACATTCTTGAAAAAAACACTGCAAATTATTTGAAAACTGAATTTAAAATAATAGATTTGGAAAAGTTATTAGAAAAGATTCCTTCGGAAAAGATTCTTAGTAATAATGAGTCCGGAAATAACTCAAGTATATTTATTTTAAGCCGTCTGAATGAGTTTGTTAACAAATCCGACAATGATGAATCAGCCACGATTAACGATTTTGTTCAAAAAATTAAAGAAAATAATAAATCGGACAAACTAACGGACGCATCCGAATTAACAAAAATAAACGACGAAGATTTAAAAAAATATTGGATAGAAGTTACGAGTGATAGACCGAACGAAGTCGAGGTTGTAACACTTTTCAAACAGGAATACTACAATTTTCGAGAATACGTTTTAGAAAAGTTTTATAGCATTGATGATGCAAACAAAAGAAAACAATTAATTGATAGTTTTGACTCGTTTGTATTTTTGTGTCACATGCTCGAATTTATGCACTCAAACCCAACACAGGGAAGAAAGTATATTGATATTTATAAAAATTTAACATTTACTACAAACCAACAAATCGACGAAAAAAATACTACAAATGCAAAAAAGATGTTTTTTCACTATTTAAACCGTTCCTTGATGGCCGATGTTTCTGAAGGAGAACAAAAATTAATTAAGAGTGCATGCACACAAAAATTTTAAATGTATATGCGTATATATATATACATATATACATGTCAATGATAGAGGGAGATTTAGTGAAATTTCAAAAGTTTCAAGAAGAGTATAAGAAATATCCCAAAAAAATAATGAGTGTTGTCGAAAAAATAATGGTTTCATATGGCGGTCCAGAGAAGGCTTTAGAAAACTTGAAGAAGCCCCAAGTCATGTCGAGGACTCCGAATTTTTTCAAAAACTTGCTTGGAAAATATTTGGCCGAAGCGATGCCAGAGATTGAAAGAATTGCTGATTCGAAAACACTCGCCGTATTACAGAAATTACTTTATAACTTGGATAACACCAAGAAAATCCAAGGTGGCAGAAGACGACGCAGTAAAACTTTGCGCAAAAATCAACAGTTTGTCGGGGGTGGCAAAGCCTTGACAACATTGATTATTTTTTTAGTAACAATTTGTTACATGGCTTCTGCGTTAAATCAAAGTACATATATGTACAATGATATTTTTGACACTATGCCAGAAAGGTACAGAGGCAACATGACAACCAGCGGACTTTATGACGGATTAGGAGAAATCATCAAAAATGGCAACACTTATACGATGAATTTTGAAAATGAAAACTCTGGTGTGGGTATAGTGAAGTACCATACAGGCGATTCTTTTGCAGGCCGCATACAAAATCTTAAACCAAACGGTTACGGAGAATTTGTGAAAGATGGTATTCACTACAAAGGAATGTTTGATGAAGAATCGAAAGGTCTGGGAAGTTTTGAAACGCCCGAATATTCATACATCGGGGAGTTTAAAGATTTTCAGCCGAATGGGTACGGACAAAAAACTATAAAAAAAACAGGAAAAGTATTTGTCGGTACATTTCAAGATGGAGTCCTCAAAGGGTACGGTAGTATAAAAGATGGTAATATAGTAACAAAAGGCAAGTTTGACGATAAAGGTGAGAATTTTCAGACATATAATTTTTTATCTAGACAACCATCGGAAGACCAAAAAAATGCCGACATAACAATAGCAGAAGCTAACGAAAAATTAAACCAGGTAAACGAACTTATGCCTGATGTAAGCCAAGAAGTTAAAGAAGCAAATCAGATACCACACGAATTTCAAAAACAAGAAAAGACGAAAGAAAACCAAGAGAAGACGGATCGAGAGAGATATGCTTCTTATCTTAAAAAATTAAGACTTGATCAAGAGAGATTAAGACTTGATCAAGAGAGAAAGGATAAAAATATGAAATACGCAGCGGCAGGATTCGTGGCTATAAGTATGCTGATTCTTTTTTTTAACATGCAAGCAAAGAAAGATAAGTCGTTAGCTTTGCCAACTTCGCCATCAAGTTCATCAAATGCTTCGCCACCACCCCCACAAGTTTCATCGTCATCCATACCAGTTTCATCGTCAACCCAACAAGTTTCATCGTCACCCATACCAGTTTCATCGTCAACCCAACAAGTTTCATCGTCAACCCAACAAGTTTCATCGTCACCCCAACAAGTTTCGCCGTCAAACCAACAAGTTTCG
>Ga0315901_10004409_pt1 | contig 17552 bp, 17 predicted proteins | sample LakEriMetagenome_10_FD_203761 | JGI IMG/M metagenome (GOLD analysis project Ga0315901, IMG submission 203761) | Freshwater fungal communities from buoy surface, Lake Erie, Ohio, United States - Buoy 2 MA116 | ecosystem: Environmental > Aquatic > Freshwater > Lake | place: USA: Lake Erie, Ohio...
TAATTTTATTATATAAATTATCATCTTGTTTAAGATATTCATAATCAATAACATAAATCATTTTTAATTTATCATCAGGTAATGATGTAGAACTTTTATTAAAATTAAAGGAATTAAAAAACAAATAAGGATATTCCAATAATATTTTCTTATATTCTTTTTTATCATCTGTATTAATAATAAATCTTACATTATTTGAATATATATTACTGATATTATCTATTTTATTTATATTGTATAAAATCTTTGACAAAAATGAGATGTTTGTTTCTAAATTTTTATTCATAATATAAATATTTTTCTTCTTAATAAGATTCTTTGTATTAATCTTAAAACGTTTTAATTTAATAATATCCTTGTCAGATGATGAATCATTATCAACAGCTCTTTCTTTTTCTCTTATTTTTCTTTCTTGTTCTTCCTTTTCTTTCATTTCCTTTTCACGTCTTTCTTGTTCCTCTTTTTCCTTCATTTCCTTTTCACGTCTTTCTTGTTCTTCCTTTTCTTTTCTTTCTTGTTCTTCCTTTTCACGTCTTTCTTGTTCTTCCTTTTCTTTGATTTTCTTTTCCTTCATTTTCTTTTCACGTGTTTCTTTTTTTTGTTCCTTATTGTTTTTTTGTTCTTTATTATTTTTCTGTTCTTTTTGTTCTTCTAGAGTTTTATTTGTGCTATCAGAACTACTTTTACTAGAGCTGGTGATACTGCTACTGCTACTTTCTGAACTAGATTCTACTTTTTTATTTTTAGATTTTGTTTGTTTTAAACGCAAGAGACGATGGTTGTTTTCAGAAAGAGAATCTGATATTAATTTTTTATGCTTTTTAACAATATGTTTAAGGCGTTTTATACTATTTTGTGAACTCATTGTTGTTTATATGTATTAAAAAAGTAATAAAAATCAAACGAAATTAAAGTCTGTTGGTAAATAATTTGCAAATGCTTTTTTTATTATATATTTATCTATTAATTGAGTATTATTTGATTGATTTATATATTTTAAAGATGCATCTAATTTATTTATATAATTAGTAAAGTTGATATCTAAATAAGGAAAACGTATTTGAAATCCATTATTACTAGCTTCACTTTCGTATTTATTAACATTTATTTGTTTATTATACCAAATATTGTCTAAGCCAAATCCTGATATTATAATTTTTAAATTTAAATTAACTAAATTATTTTTTATATATTTATAAATAAGTTCATAACTACTATCTATACTATTATCATTTATAAGATCTAATGAAATATCACTTATACCATCTGAAATAATATAATGATAATGTATTTTTATATTATTGTACATTTTTTCTAAAAAAGTAATAAAACTATTATTTTTATAATCTATATATGAAAATATATGAATATCAATCGGGCCATTTGAAGTATATTCTATTGATGTATTGTTAGATAAAATTGCCATAATAATACTAATTAATAAATAACTATCAAGATTATTATCTAAAAGAAGTCCAAAAGTAATATTGTTTGGTTGTGATGTTTCTATATTATTTAATATATTCATTCTTAAATAACATGCATCTACTAAATTTGTATATAATGTTGTAAATACATTTTGCAATGTCTCCGGATCTGTTTTAGAAATAAGTTCTTTATTTAATGATGTTTCTACATAACTCTTGAATGATTTTGTTTGAAATGACCAATATGTACCTGGAGGAACTTCTTCAATTTTATATTGTGATTGTGATTTAATATGATCAGGAACTCCTGATAAATCAGAAATAAACATAAAAAAATTTTTATCTAAAGGATCATGAATATACCACAATGGTCTAATACCATAACGATCTCTAGCACAGTAAACATTAATTTCTTTATTACTAATAGCATTAACATTTTCTGTTAATACAAAACAAAAATCACCATTAAGCATTCTTAATGATTCTTCAATTCCATATTTAATATATAAAGGCATTATGATTTCAACATCACATTCTGACTGTAAATCTTTATCATTAAATTCCTCACTCTTTTTTAAATATGTATAATTATATATTTCACCTTCACATAATAATTTTCTTTTTGGTCTTGTATTTAAGATTTTATATTTATTTATTTTGTGTAATATAGGATCTTCAAATGGCTGAAGAGCATCACAAGATGTATCATTTATACATAATCTATGATGATCATAAATAAATATATATGTTTTATAATTCATAAATTCAGATCTTGATAATTGCATTTTAAACATATCCCTTTTAACTGGTGATTGTTCAGTGAATCTTGTTGTATCATCATTACCTCTCTTTTTTAATTTCAAAAATGATTCTACAAAATTATTATTATAACCATAATAAGTATTGTCATATATAATAAATGATATAGCACCCATTTAATTTATTAAATATAGAAATTAAATAAATTAATAAAAACAACCAAATTACGTCTTAACAGATTTTTTGTTAATAATATTATAAATATCATGGAATTTTTTATTTAAAACAATAATATCACTTTTTGATATCTTTTTTATATTTAGTTTTAATTTGATATTTTCAAAGCATAATTCCTTTGATTTATCATCTAACATATCTTTTTCAACATCGTCGTTTTTATTTTTTAATATATATGTTAATATAAACTCATTGATTTTTTGTTCATTTTCTTTAGAAAATATAGTTTTTAATGTTGTTGTTTTTGGTTTTGTAACAGGCTTTGTTTTTAATGAGAATGATAATTTATCATCTGAATAATCCATTAATAAATAAGGAAAACTTTCAATGATACCTTTTTTAATATCCCATTTAAAGAAATTAAATTTTAAAATTTTATTTTTATATGCATTTGATAAAAATTCAAATAAAACAACATGATCATCTTTTTTTAAAAAGATATTTTCATTATGCTTATTATTTAATTTTTTAGAAATATAATATTTAGAATATGATTCTAATCTATCCAAATGTTCTTCTGGTGTTAAAAGAGTCCATTTTTTAAAGTATTTACCTTCTTGTTTATAAATATCAAGTTCAATACTATTTAAATGTGTATTGAATAATTCAGATAAATTCTTTTTTATATTTTTAATATATTTCATTTGATTTTCCAATTCAATGTTATGATTTTTATATTTTTCAATATAATCTTTAAAATGTTCTCTTAACATTTTAATTTGTTCATTATTATCAAAACTATTTGAATAATTAATAGGAATATCTATATGGAGTTTTTCAGAAAGATATTCATGTATGCCTACATGACATTTATCATAAATTTCACTGAATAAAAAAACAATATTCTTAAATTTTTCCTTGACTTTTTTAGTTTTTAATTTAGAAGCCATGTATTCATCTAATAAAATTAAAGCATTATTATAAATATCCTTGTGTTCTGAATCTAAAATTGTATTAATAATTACTTGAATTTCATCTTCTAATAATTTCTTTTTTTTATTTAATTGTTTTATTTCCTTTTCATTTATGATCTTATCGTACAAATCATAATACATTTTTCCTTTATCATCTTTATTTTTTAACCAATGATTAATTTTTTCTTTTACATTATTATATGATTCTGTTGTTTTTAAAAACGGACATAAACCATATTTTTTTATAATAGAATCATGAAAGAATAAAATACTAGGATATTCGTTTATTTGCGTATAAGAAACACTTTCATCATGTAAATGATTTTCATTATCTTTGTTATTTTCATTGTCATTTTCTTTATTTTCCTTTTCATTAAATTTATCATATAAAAGGTTTTGTAATTTTTCTAATAAAATTTCATATTTTCTTTCAGTGTAAAAAAGCGATTCTTTATTATCACTTTCTGATATTTTTTGCTTTTCATCGAGCAAAGATTGCATTTGTTTTTTCAAGTCCAAAATATCCTTTTCCATTATTTATTTAAAAACTTTATTTTTAAATCATTTTTATATTAAATTCATTTTTTGTTTTTTTATTCTTAGATAATAATAATGCTTCCTGATAAACTATTAATTAATTTAAGAATATTAAGTAAAATACAAAAAAATGGTAGAATAACAAAAAGTACAGAAGGTATTATTAATTTAGAAAACGAAGTTATATATAAATCAGTTAAACGATTTTTATATAATGATAGTCGTAGACAAAGTATTTATGAGATAAACAGTATCATTGATGAAGCTGACAATTTTTTAAATCATATAGTAAATAGCAAATACACAAATCCTACACAAAAGAATTCATCAGAATATATAAAAAACATGGAGATTATTAATATAATTCTAGATGAATTAAAAAATTCAAAAACTGGTATAGAGAATTTAAAATTCACATATAAAACAGATCATAATATAATTTCACAAATTGATATTTGTATTCTTAAAATAAATTCTATAATTAAAGATATAGGCATTAGATTAGAATTAAATGGAAATAATGAAGTCCAAATGACAGAATATGCTGACAATGAAGATTTGTAATAAAAGATATATTAAAGATGTATTAAATGATATATTAAAAGATATATTAAAAATATATTTTATTTAATTAAATTATAATATGGGATATATCAATCAAAATATATATGAATATATAACAAATGAAGATGATATTGAAGATGTTGTAGAACAAGAACTTGATGTTCAACAAGAAGAAGGAGATGAAGAACAACAAATTTATCCAACTACATTACCTTCTTCAAGTGAAGTTTATGGTGAAATATCAACACCAGCCCCTATTATATTTGAAACTACACCAGCGGTTACATTACCATCTTCAAGTATATTATATGATGAAATATCAACACCCGAACCTACACCATCAGTTACATTACCATCTTCAAGTATATTATATGATGAAATATCAACAGCACCTGTTATAGCAAATTTAACGCAGCAACCACCAATTTTACAGCAACAAAAAAGTAAGATAATAACAAACCCATTTATATCTGATAATGTAAAATTAGCTGAATTAAATGATTTACAAGATAATGCTAATTTGATTATTCAAAATGAATATGATAAAAGCGCTGGTATTAGTAGTTTAAGTTTATTTGAAATACATAAAAATATTACTAATTCATTTATAGGTTTTTTAAATGATTTATTAAATAAAAAGGACGATTCGCCTTGGATTGAATACTTTTTTGCTATATTAAAAAAAGATCAAAGATATGTGTACATAGGAATGCTTTTAATTATTATAGCATTTATTATTTTATTAGTTAGTAGTGCTGATTAACATTTTTTATTAGTTTTTATATATTGATTTGGTAAAATTTTATATTGTAGTGGACATTCTTTTATATTATTTACAATTGTTTTTTTATCTTTTTGTGGATTGTATTTATTACTTGCACAATGAGAATTATATCTTGTTATTCCTCTTAAATCACTTTCTATTTCAACATTTTTGTTATGTGAATTATGCATCACAAATGGTGGTGTTGAATCATTGCATTTATTTTGATGAATGTACATAGAATTGTCAGTGTAATAATTAAAAATACTAAAATTGTTTGCCATTCTTTGTTTATTGCCTTGTAAATTCATTGTTAATTAAAGTAAATAAATTAAAGTTTATTTATATTTATTTTTATATAAATAAAATATAAAAACATCTAATGGAATCATCAACCTTTTGTTCTTATTTACAAGATAATATTTGGAATGAAAATAACATTGAATATGATTTTTTAAAAGAATATCCTGATGTTATAAATATATTACCTAATATAATGATTTCATATAAAAGTTTGTATGAAATATTAAAGGAAAATTATTTGTATATAGATAATAATAGTTTATTTAAAAATACTTGGCTAAATTATTTTAAATGGTTATTAACAAATAGTCAACATATATCAGATACAGTAGGACGTTAATTACTTTATTTTACCACTCTTACCCTCATTCTTACCAGTAGCATAAGCTGTCCAAATATTATAGTTATTTGCTGGATCTCTTAAAATAAAATCACCCTCATTTCTTACTTGAAGTTGATTAGGTTTAGTTAATCCGGCTATATCTGTTCCATGAATTTTTTTATTATTTGCATCAAAAACCTTTAATTCATTATCGTTTAAATCTATTTTTGAATAATATGGTGGGTTTTTAGGATTTGCATTGTCATCAGGCCAAAATCGAGCATAGTCATCATTATACTTATAAATATAGTATGCTCCAGTTGCTTGATCTAAAAAAGCTGATGATCTTCCATCAGATGATTCTAAATATGCAGAACAAGGTTGATCATCAGTTTTGCATGTATCGGATACAATAGGTATAGTTGATACAACTTTAGAATCTCCTGAAAGTATGAAATATATCTGAGCATTTGTTAATCCATTGACATTTAATGGTGTGTTTTGATTTATAAGTGGTATAGCCGCATAACGGTCATTTAATGTCCATTCAGTATAATGTTTTTCAGTTAAATATTTATGTACTGGGTTTTTAGACATTTCATTACATATTGTTTTCTTTAATAAATTATAAAGAGATTTATCAGATAGCGCTTGTATAACATTTTGTTTTTTATTATTTAAAGGATAAAACATTTTTGATGCTATAACAACTGCTGTATTACGTTCACCATCTGTAAACTTATTATTAGTTTCAAATGCATTAATAATTGTTTTATATTGCGAGTCATTAATCATATTTTTACAATTTGTTGGAATTTCAGGTGCTTTTTTAACTTTTAATGGACACCAATTACTAGAACTGTTTGCTTTAGTTATACTTGAAATGTTTGATTCAATGACTTTACCATCTTTATCAATATAATCCCAATTTTTTAAACATTCAGGATCATTTGCATTTTCTGTATATTTCCAATCTATATTTTCATTTCCGCCTTGTTTATATGTTGCTCTAGTTGAGCCTGAACCTGAACCTGAACCTGAACCTGAACCTGAACCTGAACCTGAACCTGAACCTGAACCTGAACCTGAACCTGAACCTGAACCTGAACCTGAACCTGAACCTGAACCTTGTGTATCATATAAACTCTTCTCTATGTTTTTAGGTTCATTTTTAGATCCTGCACTAGGTGTTTTTGTATCTGAACTTGAATCAGATGGATTTAAATAAAAATAAGCACCTATACTACCACCAATCATTAATAGACAACAACATAGTAGAACTATCCCGATCATCATAAATGAACTATCTTCTTTCATTTTATTTTATTAATATAACAATAAAATAATTATTTTATTAATATAACAATAAAATAAAAAATCTAATATTATTATTTATTTTGTACTTGACAATTTATATTGTAATATAAATAAATAATCATCTTTATTAACATAATAAAATCCATCTTTGTTTTTTTTATATTTATCACCCCAGAATTTAAAAGAATATTTTAAATAATCTTCTTCAGAAACTTGATATAATGTTGGAGTAGTTGTTGGTATGGTTGTTGTAGTAATAGGTGTAGTTGTTAGTGTAGTAGTTGGTGTAGTAGTATTAGGTGGATTTATAGCGCACCATGTATTTACACTATTTTTTTTAGTTATACTTGCAATATTTGCTTTAATGATGTTTCCATTTGTATCAATATAATTCCAATTTCTTAAACAAGCAGGATCGTCTTTATCATTTGTATATTTCCAGTTTACATTTTCAACACCACTACCTTGTTTATAAGATAAATTAGTAGTAGGTGTTCCTGTGACAGTTGGCTGTGGATCATTATTCAAATAAAAATAAGCACCCAAACCTCCACCAACCATAAATAAACAACAACAACATATTAAAACTAATATAATAATTCCAGAATCAGCCATTATTATATAATATATAAAAAAGTAAACAGTAATTAAAAACAAATACAATTAACCGATAAATGGTGGAGCATTTCCAATAACACGGTAACATAAGGCCATGACACCAGAATTAGCACCTGGTCTTTTACCATTATGTGATGGTGATTGAATATTGTTAATATCAAAGTTTTGAGAATTTGTTGAAAATCCTAATAATTCACTTGCTGGCCATTTCTCAATATCAATCAACTTGTATTTTCCATTACCTGTATTCTTTGAACAACATCCACCACAATCAGAATCAGAACATACATCACCAACATTAACAATAGCCTTTCGACCATCTGTACTACCTTGAATCATAATTTCCAATTGCTTATTTAACAAAGATGAATCCTTTTCCCAAGTAGCTGCCATAGACCATTTTTTAACAATTGATTCAGGCCATCTACAAGCAACTTCTCCATTTCCACCATCTAATAACTGAGCTCCAGGTTGACATGGTCCTTTAAAAGCCCCAGGACTGATATTTGAAAACATACCTGCCCATTTACATCCAGAGTATTGGACACATTCAGTTGATTGCGGCTTAGGCCATGAATCGTACATGGTACCAACTGCTTCAGCATAACCTGCAGGACATCCTCCTTGATTTGATTGCTGTTGTGGTTGTTGCTGTGGTTGTTGCTGTGGTTGTGGTTGTGGTTGTTGCTGTGGTTGTTGCTGTGGTTGTGGTTGTGGTTGTTGCTGTGGTTGTTGCTGTGGTTGTGGTTGTGGTTGTGGTTGTGGTTGTGGTTGTTGCTGTGGTTGTTGCTGTTGTGGTTGTGGTTGTTGTTGCTGTTGTGGTTGTTGCTGTGGTTGTTGCTGTGGTTGTTGCTGTTGTCTAGATTGATTTGTAGCGCACCAAGTTTGTAAACTGTTTTTTTTTGTTATACTTTCAATATTTGCTTTAATAACTTTTCCATCTTTACCAATATAATTCCAATTTCGTAAACAAGCCGGATCATTTTTATCATTTGTATATTTCCAATTTATATTTTCAACACCACTACCTTCTTTATAAGATAAAGTAGTAGTAGGTGTACCTGTAATACTTGGTGAACTATCATAATTAAAATAAAAGTAACCACCTATACCACTACCTATCATAAATAAACAACAACAACATATTAAAACCAATATAATAATATCAGAATCAGCCATTATTATATAATATACAAAAAAGTAAACAATAAATCTATATAAATAATAATATATCCTGTAGTGTTATATTTTTAGATTTTAATGAATCATATGTTTGTTTTAATGCTAATGTTTTATACATATTATTATTATTTATCAAAAAATCAGAATATGTTATAAATGAATTTGGTGTTTTAAAAAAATTTAAAACTTTTTCAGCAAAGATTTGTTTTTCGTCTGTAAATGTTTCTAATGGGAAATTGATATAATTAAATGTATATATAACACAAATGATGAATAAAACTAAAATAAATAAATTCATATTATATTATTTTTAGATAATAAATTAATTTAACAGAATTTTAATTTAACAGAATTTTTAATAATTTAATTTAACAGAATTTTAATATAATTTAATTATATATGAATAATAATACATGACGTGTCCTTATTATGGAAACGATTTGAATTTAAAAACTGCGTGTGGGTGTTTAGAACAAGTTGCGTCTTTAGCTAATGCCCTTGATAAATATGAAAAAGATTATGAAAATTATTCTAAAGATATGGCTGAATATAATTTAAATTATCAAAAATGGCAAAATAGATATGATAGATGGTCAAGTGATAAAGCAAGTCAAGAAAAAAAATTAGCTGATGAACGTATTGAAGCTGGTTGTGGTGCATGTGGAACTAATAAAGGTTGTCCTGGTGGGTATGATTTTAAAGATAGAGTAGGTTGTTGGGGTGGTGGATTTTGTAATAATATATGTGGTAGAAACAAAGATCAAATAAATATAGACTTACAATCGTGGTTGATAGTGAATCCTGAACCAAGTCCACCATTAAAGCCTACATTTGAAAAAAAACCACCGTCTGGAAATAATATAGTTTGTTGTAGTCAGTTATTTTCAAATATAAATGCTAATGATGTAAATTTTTCAAATATATCACAACAATGCGCATTAAAGGTAAAACAAGATATTAATGATAGTTCAAAAGGAACATCATCATTTGCAAATAATAATGACTCAATTTCAAATAAACAAACAGAAAAACAACAAACAGAAAAACAACAAACAGAAAAACAAAAAACAATTTTGATAATAGGAATTGTTTTATCTATATGTTTATTTTCATTTTTGATTTCTTTTGGTGGTTATTATTTTTATTCTCAACAATAATTTTTTATTTAATTTAATTAATTTAAATTAATTAAATTTATTTTATTATTTTATAATATAGTTACATTAAAAATGGCTTTTCAAATTAACGTTATCACATATGTTAGTGTAATGCTTCTTTTATACATTGGTGGATTTATTATGTTAGAATATGGACTTTTTACCATGGGTAGATCTGCTAATTGTATAAATGATAAAAAACAATATGATTCATATTTAGCAATGACAATCGCTGGTGCCGTGGCTATTGTTTTAGGTTTCCTCTGGCAAAGTTTCATGGATGCACGTGTAACTGGAATGAAAACAACAATTGCTACTGCTTTATAAATAAATTATATAATTGTTTATATGATTATTTATATGATTGTTTATATGATTATTTATATGATTGTTTATATAAATTATTTTATTTATATAAAATTAAACAAATAAATGAAATTAATAACTGGAAAATTATATTCTATACAAGATAAACCATTTTTTTATATAGGAAATGACAATGATAATAGATTTTTATTTTTAAGTCAAGATAAAGATGAAAATGGTTTATCAGCAACTTATATTTTATTTTCAGATGGAAAAAATTATCGTGATACAGATACTAAAAAAATAGTATCAATAAATGAAATAAATTAAAAAGAATATAATAAGATAAGTTAATGCTTACTAAACATTAAATAATGTTCTCTACAACATGGAGAATAAGTATCACTTGCACCTACTAAAATTTGAGAACTATCTTCTGTTAATTTACATGTAAATTTAGCTAATGTACCATCTTTGCAATAGATACAGTAAGCATATAATTGTTTAATATCATCTGCCATAGGTATTAATTTAACTATATCTCCAAAAGGTTCCATTTTATAATCACCAGAAAGTCCTGCAACAATAAACATCTTTTTACTTGATGGTATAAATAATTCATTTCGAATAAATTCATATAAATCACTAAAAAATTGAGCTTCATCTATAATAATAATATTTGCATATTCATATTTACTAAGATAAAATGAATTCTGTTTAATATCTTGTAATTTATTGATCATAATAGCTGGATATTGATTATGTCCATCATGTGTTTTTAATTGTGAAAAGTTGGTGTCATTATTATATCTTTCTTTATCTAATTCATGATTAATTACCAAAATTTTATCAGTGATATGTTTATATCTGTTTATTTCAGAAATCAGATATGATGTTTTAGATGAAAACATGCATCCTAATACTAATTTTAAATGAACCATTTGACTTTAAAATAAATAATTTTTTACTTTAAATTCATTTTTTAACTCACATTTAACTCCAATAGTCGTACATTACATTTAACTCCAATAGTCGCACATTACATTTAGCTCCAATAGTCGCACATTACATTTAGCTCCAATAATAATTTCCATAAGATACAAAAATTTCTTCATATGGTCTAATATCTTTTTTTGCTATAACATATGCTCTTTTTTCATTGTGTTCCTTTTTTATATAAAAACTTGCATTATTTTCATATTTTGTATTGTAAGCATCATTTATGTATCTTACATAAGTTGAATTTAATTCATTAGTGTCATTCCAACATACAACATCATCATTTATTTTATTAGATTCACATAAAACATATGTCCAACACGTTTTGTCTTTATTGAAACATGATTTTTTTATTTCACCTTGTGAAACTTTATTTTCATTTGACGAATATTCACCTATAATATCATCTTTCTTAAATCCTTTAGGACCTGCAAAAAGTCCATATCCAGCATTTTTAATATTTGATTTACTAATAAAAACATTGTATAATATTAATGTATGAATAAAACAATATTTTGGATACATTTCAATCTTGTTTTGACAATCTTTATGTTTGCATATTTTTGATGACATGGATTCTTATTATTATATTCTTTATTTTATTTTTATTAATTTATTTATTTAAAATAATAAGATGTACATTGAAAACGAACAAGAAAATATATCACAAAATGAATCATCGCATACACATAGATCTTTTTATAGTTATGTGAATGAATTTGTTATTGAAGCTATTCAAGTTGCTGTTATTTTATATGTTATATATATATTTCAAGAAAAAGAATTAGATTTTTTTAATATATTTAAAACAAGTTTAACTATTTCAGCAATTATGATGATTGTTGAATTGTATAACGATGATATGAAAAAAACAATTAAAATGGGTATTTTTGGTTCAATTGGTGGCAAAATGTTGAGATAACTTTAATTAAATTTTAAATTAGCATTAAATCTTAAATTAACATTAAATCTTAAATTTAATTTATTTAATTCTATAAACAAGTGATGAATGAATATTTTAAAGAAATATTTGTTATTAATCGTGATATTGATACAAAACGTATGATGGATACAGATAGAATTTTATCTGATAATAAAATAAAATATTCTCGCTCTGAAGCTACAGTAATTGATGTTAGAGATTCTCATTTAACAAATGAAATTATTGGATGTGCTTTATCACATATAAAATTATGGCATAAAATTGTAAATGAAAATATTGAAAGTGCATTAATTTTTGAAGATGATATGTTTTTAACTGATGATTGGAATGAAGTTTTACAAAAAGGTATAAATGATTTACCTAATGATTGGGATATATTTACATTAGGTAATTTTGGAATAAAAAACAAGGATGATATTTATGACTCGCCATTTAATTTTATATTTTATTGTATAATAAATTGTTTAAATATAGAATGTGAAACTAAAAAAATTTCGGAAAATATTGTTGTTCCGTATTTTTTCACGGGTTTGTACGGGTACGCAGTTTCCAATAAGGGTGCTAAAAAGTTGATATCTCGTATAAAAGATATTAATGATATAAAATTTCATATAGATGTTATGATTTCAATGTATAATAAAGAATTAAATATTTATAGTTTAAATAAGGATATTGTGTATCAACGTTTGGAGGAATCTACAATAAACACAAACACAGTTATGAAAAATAATAGAATTAAATTGCATTTTGAAATATTAAATAAAGTAGATACTAAAAATATCAAATATGATTATTATATGAATGTTCCAATATACAAATTTAATTTCTCAAAATATGAAATTGTTATAAATGGGTGGTTCTTATTTATTATTTTTTTAATAATGTTAATTATTTTAGTAATTTAATTATTTTTTTAAATTATGCGTTAAATTATTAATTAAATATATTTTTTTTCCGTATTAATAGTATAAACAAAATGTCAGGTTATTCGCCACTCTACTATAATCAATCTCTTATTGTTTTAGATACTACAGCTGCAGAAAGTTTAAATTTTAATTCTGGATGTGTAGTATTATACGGTGGTCTTTCTGTTACTGGTTTATTAAACGCATCTTCTATTGTCGCCGTTGGTTTATCAGCTGGAAAAGTACTTGCTGGACAAACCACAACTGGTAGTCTTAATGTAACTGGTGAATCAATGTTCCAAGGTGGAATTACTGCTGGTTGCTTAAATGTCACTGGTCAATCTATTTTACACAAAGGTATGACAGGAGGATCATTATTTGTTACTGGTGATTCTGTTTTACAAGGATATATCACTGCTGGTGCATTAGCTGTTACAGGTGCATCATTATTACAAGATGGTGTTACAACTTCAAATATGAATGTTATAGGTGTTTCCACATTAAACGGTGCCGTTACAGCTGGTGCTCTTGATATCACTGGTGATTCAATTTTACAAGGAAATGTCACTGCTGGTGCACTATTTGTTACTGGTCAAACAACTGTTTTAGGATCTTCTAATTTACAAAATGCAACAAATACCTTTGGAAATATTTACACAACTGGTGGAAATGTTGGTGTTGGAACTTCTCTTCCAGGATATAAATTAGATGTTGATGGTTGGATTGGTGGATATGGATTCACTGGTGGAAATATTCAAATCCAAAGTACTATTTCAGCAGCTACCCATGTTGGTTCTACAATGTCTGCTGCATCAATGTATGCTAGTTCAATGACTGCTGGTTCTATGGATGTTATTGGACAATCAATCTTACAAGGTGCTGTGACTGCTGGTGCCTTAAATGTTACTGGTGAATCATTTTTACAAGGTGCTGTTACTGCTGGTGCCTTAAATGTTACTGGACAATCCATCTTACAAGGTGCTGTGACTGCTGGTGCCCTTGATGTTACTGGTCAATCTATCTTACAAGGTGGTGTCACTGCTGGTTCTCTTGATGTATCTGGACAATCTACATTACATGGCGGTGTTACAGCTGGTATATTAAATGTTACTGGTGTTTCACTCTTACAAGTAGGTGTTACAGGTGGATCCATTTTCATTACTGGTCAATCTATTTTACAAAAAGGTATGACAGGTGGTTCATTATATATCACTGGTGAATCTATTTTACAAGGTGCTATTACAATGGGCTCAACCGTTAATATCATTGGCGACGCAATCTTAAATAACGCTGTTACTGCTGGTGCCCTTGATGTTACTGGTCAATCTATCTTACAAGGTGCTGTGACTGCTGGTGCTCTCGATGTCACTGGTGTTTCCATCTTACAAGGTGCTGTTACTGCTGGTGCCATGAATGTAACTGGTGAATCATTCTTACAAGGCGCTGTTACTGCTGGTTCATCACTCAATGTTGTAGGAATCTCAGTATTCAACAATGCTGTGACTGCTGGTGCTCTTGATGTCACTGGTCAATCCATCTTACAAGGTGCTGTAACTGCTGGTGCTCTTGATGTTACAGGTGAATCTACTTTACAAGGTGCTATCACAGCTGGTTCATCACTCAATGTTGTTGGAATCTCAGTATTCAACAATGCTGTCACTGCTGGTGCTCTTGATGTTACTGGTCAATCCATCTTACAAGGTGCTGTCACTGCTGGAGCTCTTGATGTTACAGGTGTTTCCATCTTACAAGGTGCTGTGACTGCTGGTGCTCTCAATGTAACCGGTGAATCATTCTTACAAGGTGCTATGACTGCTGGTTCATCACTCAATGTTGTTGGAATCTCTGTGTTCAACAATGCTGTTACTGCTGGTGCTCTTGATGTCACTGGTGTTTCCATCTTACAAGGTGCTGTTACTGCTGGTGCCCTCGATGTAACTGGTCAATCCATTTTACAAGGTGGTGTTACTGCTGGTTCTATGTTTGTTACAGGTGAATCTACTTTACAAGGTGCTGTCACTGCTGGCTCATCACTCAATGTTGTTGGAATCTCAGTATTTAACAATGCTGTTACAGCTGGTGCTCTTGATGTAACTGGTGTTTCCATCTTACAAGGTGCTGTGACTGCTGGTGCCCTTGATGTTACTGGTATTTCCCTCTTACAAGGTGGTGTTACTGCTGGTGCATTAACTGTTACTGGTATTTCTATTCTTCAAGATGCTGTGACTGCTGGTTCATCACTCAATGTTGTTGGAATCTCAGTCTTCAACAATGCTGTGACTGCTGGTGCCCTTGATGTCACTGGAGTATCCATATTACAAGGTGCTGTTACTGCTGGCGCTCTTGATGTAACTGGTGTTTCCATTTTACAAGGACCTGTTACTGCTGGTGCATTATTCGTTACCGGTGAAGCAACTGTTTTAGGATCTTCTAACTTACAAAACGCAACAAATACAATTGGTAATATTTACACAAATGCTGGAAGTGTTGGTATTGGTGTTGTAGCACCAACCTATAAATTAGAAGTTGATGGTTGGATTGGTGGTTGGGGATTAACAGCTGGTAATATTCAAATCCAAAGTACTATTTCTGCAGCTACCCATGTTGGTTCTACAATGTCTGCTGCATCAATGTATGCTGGTTCAATGACTGCTGGTTCTATGGATGTTATTGGTCAATCTATCTTACAAGGTGCTGTTACTGCTGGTGCTATGAATGTTACTGGTGTTTCCATCTTACAAGGTGCTGTTACTGCTGGTGCTCTCAATGTTACAGGTGAATCATTCTTACAAGGTGCTATGACTGCTGGTTCATCACTCAATGTTGTAGGAATCTCAGTATTCAACAATGCAGTGACTGCTGGTGCCCTTGATGTCACTGGTGTTTCCATCTTACAAGGTGCTGTTACAGCTGGTGCTATGAATGTTACTGGTGAATCATTCTTACAAGGTGCTATGACTGCTGGTTCATCACTCAATGTTGTTGGAATCTCTGTATTCAACAATGCAGTGACTGCTGGTGCTCTCAATGTCACTGGTGAATCATTCTTACAAGGTGCTGTAACTGCTGGTGCTCTCAATGTCACTGGTCAATCTATCTTACAAGGTGCTGTGACTGCTGGTGCCATGAATGTTACTGGTATTTCAATCTTACAAGGTGCTGTAACTGCTGGTGCTCTTGATGTCACTGGTCAATCTATCTTACAAGGTGCTGTGACTGCAGGTGCTCTTAATGTTACAGGTGAATCATTCTTACAAGGTGCTATGACTGCTGGTTCATCACTCAATGTTGTTGGAATCTCTGTATTCAACAATGCTGTGACTGCTGGTGCACTCAATGTCACTGGTCAATCTATCTTACAAGGTGCTGTAACTGCTGGTGCTCTTAATGTCACTGGTGAATCATTCTTACAAGGTGCTATGACTGCTGGTTCATCACTCAATGTTGTTGGAATCTCTGTATTCAACAATGCAGTGACTGCTGGTGCTCTCAATGTCACTGGTGAATCCATCTTACAAGGTGCTGTCACTGCTGGTGCCCTTGATATAACTGGCCAATCAATCCTACAAGGTGCTGTAACTGCTGGTGCTCTCAATGTCACTGGTATTTCTATCCTTCAAGATGCTGTGACTGCCGGATCATCCCTCAATGTTGTTGGAATCTCTGTATTCAACAATGCTGTAACTGCTGGAGCTCTTGATGTAACTGGTGTTTCAATCTTACAAGGTGCTGTGACTGCTGGTGCCCTCAATGTTACTGGACAATCTATCTTACAAGGTGGTGTTACTGCTGGTACATTATTCGTTACTGGTGTTTCTATCCTTCAAGATGCTATGACTGCTGGTTCATCACTCAATGTTGTTGGAATCTCAGTATTCAATAATGCTGTTACCGCTGGTGCCATCAATATTACTGGTCAATCTATCTTACAAGGTGCTGTTACTGCTGGTGCTCTCAATGTTACTGGTGAATCAATCTTACAAAATGCTGTTACCGCTGGTTCATCACTCAATGTTGTTGGAATCTCAGTATTCAACAATGCCGTGACTGCAGGTGCACTCAATGTAACTGGTATTTCAATCTTACAAGGTGCTGTGACCGCTGGTGCTCTTGATGTCACTGGTGTTTCCATCTTACAAGGACCTGTTACTGCTGGTGCATTATTCGTTACTGGTGAAGCAACTGTTTTAGGATCTTCTAACTTACAAAACGCAACAAATACAATTGGTAATATTTACACAAATGCTGGAAGTGTTGGTATTGGTGTTGTAGCACCAACCTATAAATTAGAAGTTGATG
>Ga0315901_10004410_pt1 | contig 17550 bp, 16 predicted proteins | sample LakEriMetagenome_10_FD_203761 | JGI IMG/M metagenome (GOLD analysis project Ga0315901, IMG submission 203761) | Freshwater fungal communities from buoy surface, Lake Erie, Ohio, United States - Buoy 2 MA116 | ecosystem: Environmental > Aquatic > Freshwater > Lake | place: USA: Lake Erie, Ohio...
CCGTCACACCTGCTACAAAAAGTTTAATGAGCTCGCTTTGTTTTCGAGCTGGAAGTCGGCTTTTTCGTTGATACATTGGCTTGTCTAACTATGCGATTTTTCCTCGCTTAGCTAGTACAGCCCCTAAGATTTTAAGTCGTAGTTCTTCTTTAAAGTTTAAAATTTGAATTTTTACCAATGTATATATTACTCACTTACGATGTAGCAACCGTGACGAAAGCGGGGCAAAAGCGTTTGCGTAACGTCGCAAAAACCTGCCTTGACTATGGACAGCGCGTGCAGAACTCAGTGTTTGAATGTAAAATGGATCACGCACAATTCGTACAATTTCGTGGAAAATTACTCTCCATCATCGATGCAGAAACTGACAGTGTAAGGATTTATCATCTTGGAAAAAATTGGGAACAAAAAGTCGAACATCACGGCAAAAACGATGACTACAACATCGATGCGCCCATCATTCTGTAACGGCTATTTTGTCACCCCGCGAACCCTAAGCGCTCGCGCCATTTTCCAATGTATCTTTAAGCTCTTTGACATCACAAAAAACAAGGTTCGCGGAAACAAGGCTGGAAAGCCTTGTAAAACCTTGTTTAGAATCCTCCGCTATCGCCCCCCACGCGGGGGGCGCGGATTGAAACGCATGAAAGAACAAATCACTTGGAAAACATACGCATCGCCCCCCACGCGGGGGGCGCGGATTGAAACCAGCGTAGCGGCCCGCTTTCGCAGATAACTGCCGATCGCCCCCCACGCGGGGGGCGCGGATTGAAACCAAGTGCTCCAGGAAATGGTCATAAATGAATTCAATCGCCCCCCACGCGGGGGGCGCGGATTGAAACGATGGGTTGTTTGCTTACTAGCTTGGAAACTCGTATCGCCCCCCACGCGGGGGGCGCGGATTGAAACTAAGGGAGTTTAAGGTTTGCCTATCTCCAAGACTATCGCCCCCCACGCGGGGGGCGCGGATTGAAACGTATGATTAAGCAATGTCTTGCGCTGTGATTGTATCGCCCCCCACGCGGGGGGCGCGGATTGAAACTTTTACGACATGACGGCCGTTGTTTGTTGCGCAGATCGCCCCCCACGCGGGGGGCGCGGATTGAAACCTTTATGTTTGCCGATTAATAAAATGCCATTGTTATCGCCCCCCACGCGGGGGGCGCGGATTGAAACAGATCTACGCTTTGGAAATGCTCGAAGAGCTGGAATCGCCCCCCACGCGGGGGGCGCGGATTGAAACTACCGAATCTAAAGCGGCTTTTTTAGCTTGCGTGATCGCCCCCCACGCGGGGGGCGCGGATTGAAACATTTCCCGATTGTGGCGTTTAAACATATTGGTAATCGCCCCCCACGCGGGGGGCGCGGATTGAAACGGTAATCCTAGGTATTATCTGCCCATTTGCCTCGATCGCCCCCCACGCGGGGGGCGCGGATTGAAACCCAACGCTCTCAGCCATGCGCCAAGCTAGCATTATCGCCCCCCACGCGGGGGGCGCGGATTGAAACCGCATGGTCTAAGGCAGTTCAGATCTACGCTTTATCGCCCCCCACGCGGGGGGCGCGGATTGAAACACGCGCCTTGATGTTGAGATCATGGAAAAACTTGATCGCCCCCCACGCGGGGGGCGCGGATTGAAACAAACGCCACAATCTTGAAATGAAACAACTCAAAAATCGCCCCCCACGCGGGGGGCGCGGATTGAAACGAAGTGCTCCAGGAAATGGTCATAAATGAATTCGATCGCCCCCCACGCGGGGGGCGCGGATTGAAACTACCGTTCAGGGTCTTTTAGCTTGTGAGCTGAAAATCGCCCCCCACGCGGGGGGCGCGGATTGAAACTTGCTGTAATCGAGTTTGCCGAAAAGAACTGGGATCGCCCCCCACGCGGGGGGCGCGGATTGAAACAAGTGCTCCAGGAAATGGTCATAAATGAATTCAAATCGCCCCCCACGCGGGGGGCGCGGATTGAAACAATTATTTGACGATACGTTAAAATCTGGAGATAATCGCCCCCCACGCGGGGGGCGCGGATTGAAACGAAATTATCCAATATCTTATCCTATCCTTGCAAATCGCCCCCCACGCGGGGGGCGCGGATTGAAACTTGAGCTACATCTTTGCCGACAATGGAAGTAGGAAATCGCCCCCCACGCGGGGGGCGCGGATTGAAACTTTAGTCCGTTACATCACCTAGCACGAGACTAGGATCGCCCCCCACGCGGGGGGCGCGGATTGAAACAATCTCTCAAGCCCTTCGGCAAATTGAGAGTCGATCGCCCCCCACGCGGGGGGCGCGGATTGAAACTAGCGAGTGGTGATGGGTATGCTTTGGCGGGAATTATCGCCCCCCACGCGGGGGGCGCGGATTGAAACAAGTTGATTTTGATTTATCACTTTCCGGCAACTAATCGCCCCCCACGCGGGGGGCGCGGATTGAAACCAGATTGTGACTGATCGGCCTCGGCAAGATCCAGATCGCCCCCACGCGGAGGGCGTGAGTAAAAAATTGTCAATCGGGTTATACTTTCTCGTAAATAAGCTTGGCGGTGCTCCTTTACAAATACTTCATGAACGCCGTGTAGACTTCCGAGGGAATATCTAACAGTCCGTAATCTTTCGAAGAAACAAACAGCAAGCTCTGCTTGCCTTTACCTAACAGTTGCCCTTCCGCGCCAAAGATCTGGTGCTCCAAGGTACAGAATTTACGGTTCGCCTCGGCGACTTTGATTTTTACGGTGATCGTATCGAACTCACGGGTCTCGCGGACAAACTTGTGCTCAAAGGATCGCGTGAGGATGTAGAATTTCGTGGTCTTCAAATCGAAATCCGGCATGGCGGCATTGAAAAATAGCTCACGAGTTTTTCCAACATAGAGCGGATACATGCCGAAATACACGTTACCAACGGAGTTTGTATCTTGATAAGTTGCAACCATGGAATAGACGAACCATTTGCCTTCGAAGTGACCATACAAGTCGTGGCCTCCTCCTGAAGCTGGCGCTGCCACTTCTGTTTGAGTTACAGGCTCCTGTTTTGAAATGGCTTTGAACGCGGGGATCTCCGCGGCGGCGTTTATGACTTGTCCCGCTTTTTCGGTCACCAAACGCAACAGATCGGTCGTCGTCACCAACCATACTACATAAGCCAGCGGGAGCAGAGATCCAACATACAACAGCACATTTTGATCGATCATGTATCCGAATGAAAAAATGACCAAACACAAGCAGGCCATCGAAAACATTCGGATCTGTGGTAGCGGCTGCTGGCTGTTAGGAACAAAACAACGTGCAATTGCCAATGCTGCGTATCCCACAAAAAAAGATGCATAAAACACCATGAAATACTCCACCTCAAATTTTGCAAAGTAACCACTCAAGGTAACAATCGCCACCACCACGAATGTTGGAATCGGCGATGACACGATTTGTTTTGGAATGATGGAAAGCAACATGTTCTCGCTCTTCTCCACGTTTTTTTCCAAGAACCATTTGAGTGAAACATAGCCGCTATCTAAAGTCGTCAGCACGCAGATGATCAAGAAACCAAAATACGCCGTTGGAATCCATGAGCTTCCGCTAAATCCTTTGGTGAAATATTGCACCACGAGGTGATGGCCATAGTAGAGCTTATCCAGTTTTGAGGCAACTAACTCGACGCTATCACGCGCATTACCCATGACCCACATCGCCAAATAGCCATGAAACATTAGCAGCCCGAAGAAAATCAACCCACCAAAAACGTAACTCAGGCGAATAGAGGTTTTTTCACGATGCATCTGAATCGCACGTTGCCAATGCTGCAAATCCAACCACGGGCCCACCAATAACCCAACGACCAGTGGCACCGCTAAACCCCAGAATCGCGTTTCCGTATACTCATAATCCTTACCAAGACCTAAAATCCCATCGCCTGCAGTCAACGGGCTCAGTGAACACAGCACCGTGACGATACACGCCAAGAGTAATACCCCCAACAATGCATGCCCCACCTTGATTTTCCGAATTCCAAATTCTTCTCCAAATAAACATCCCACCGCCAGCAACACAAACACCGCCATCGTCACCGCCAACGCTACGACGGCACTTCCTGAAAAGCCGTCAAAAGTGGCCAATAAGGGCACAAATAGATATTTCACCAGCGCGAAAACCGTCAGCGACAACGCGACAATTTGGTAAATATAGAAAATCAGCCGGAAGGGTTTGGCGAATTTATCGAAAAATAGAGCCAAAGACTCCTGCCCGCCTTGGTGCTTATTCGCCACAATCTGGGTGAGCCAGCCAAACAACATCAGTCCAATTGCGTTCGGTATGGCAAACATCAGTAGCCCGCGCATCCCATACATAAATGAAATCTGAACGCTAAAAAAGAGCCCCAAACCCCACATCCAAGCCAGAGCGACCGAATTTCCCCACAGCAACGCATTCAACCAACGCAAATTCATACCCCAAACAATCCACAAACCCGCATTTCCGCAAGCCTCTTCCCATCAACCCCACCCTTGAACAATCACTTTCATTGAAGTTTAGGGTTTAAACTTCCGATTTTCCCGTTTAACTCTCACGCCCAGCCCACGCGCCATGATCGAAAATCTTCGTAAATACACTGTTCTTATCATCATCCTCTTCGTGCTCGTCATCATCGGTTTCTTCCTGATGGACGCCAACACCATGCAGAAGTCACGAGGTGGCATTCCTTTCCTCAAAATTTCAAACCGCACTTACTCCGATGGTGATGTTCTCAAAGTCGGAGCCTCAGGATATGAACTCACCCAATCGCTGAGTTATCCCGGCTACACCATCGATTTCGAACTATATAAATTCCTAGCCGCTCTTCAGGGAAATGCTTCCTCGGAAAACGACGCTTCAGAGAACTTTTTCATCAACCGCATCTTATTGCGCTCCGCTAAAACAGAATACGGCATTTATCCAAGTGACGAAGAAATTGATACTTTCATCCGCCAACTGCGTGCCTTCACCAGCCAAGACGGCGCATTTTCTGAAGAGAAATATCGTATCTTCACCGAACGCGGACTGGGTCGCTTGGGCTTGCTCGAATCCGATGTCCGCGAGCTCGCTTCCGACATCATCATCTATCGCAAACTCTCGGAAATCTTGGGTGCTGGACTCACCTCCGATCGTGACATGGTCGCAAAACAAGTCGCCATCGACGGCCAACGCATCAACGCCAAACTAGCAAAAATCGATATCGCTCCTATCAAAGCCACCATCGCTCCGAACGAGGATGCAGTGAAAACTTACTGGGAAACCGTTCAAGACGCTTTCAAAACCGATGAAAAACGGAAGCTCGCCTACTTCATCGTGAAATCCAAGCCAGCTACAGAACCCGCTGCAATCGCTCCACTTGCCGAAGGCGCAGATGAAGCTGCCAAAGCGGATCACGCAAAAAAATCCGCTGAACGCGATGCCACAATCGCAGAAAACAAAAGGATCGCACGTCTCGAAGTCGGCAAAAAAGTCGACGACTTTCTCTACAAACTCGAGACCCAAAAAGATCTGGAATTCAAAAAGCTTGCCCAAGCCGATGGTTTTGAACTTAAGCAAACCGAACTGATTGCAAAAAGCGAAGCTCCTGCAGAACTGTTAGCCCCCATCCAATCATCGAGCAGAGCTGGCAATGCTGCCGATGCGCTATTCAATCTAACCGTTACCTCCGATCATTTATCAAAAATCACCGACATGTCGATCGGCGAAACCGAATGGCTGGTCGCATATGTGGATGAAGTCGTGGCAAGCCGCGTTAAAACTTACGATGAAGCCAAGCCAGCCGCCACCGCTCAGTTGTCTGCTGATCAAGCTGCCGCCGCTCTTACTAAGACCGCCAACGAGGCAAATGACAAAATCAAGACCGCTCTCTCTGAAGGCAAATCCTTCGAAGACGCTGTGAAATCCGCTGGAATCCAATCTGAAATTCTTATCGCTACCAACACCACCCAGCAGGATCGACTCGATGCCGCTAAATATCCCGCAGGTCTATTTGGTGCAGCAAAATACACGGCCCCAGGCGCACTCACCGAACCCATCATTGAAAATAATCGCGCATTCATTGTGCTCGTTGAAAAACGCGAGTTCGTGACCGATGCAAACACACAAGATGAGATCAAGTCCCAACTCGATCGCAAAAACGAGCAACATTCTCTAAGCGCATTTATGTCTTGGCTCGAGCAAAAAACCGAGACCGCCAACATCGAGCGACTCAACCGCAGATAAGTCGCTGCGGCACGCAGCCAACTCATCCTTGCGGGTTGTAATCCTAACCCTGAAATTTTGAGCGAAGCCATCCAATCCATGTTTGACGATGCCAGCGGCCACCTTGCCCTTGGCGAACTCGCACAAGCCACCACCCTCTATCGCAAATGCGTTGAACTTGATCCCAATCACTTTGACGCCTGGCATGCTCTCTCCATGGTGCTGCTCAAAACGGATCATCTCAAAGAAGCCCTTGGCGCATCCCTCCAAGCAACCACCCTCCAACCCAACGACCTCCTCGCCTGGACCGCCCTTTCTCAGATCTACGTCCGCCTAGGCGACATCCCAAACGCCGAAGCCGCAAAGGCCAATTCCCGCATCCTCTCCATGGGAGGAAAAATCGTTCGTTAGAATCATCCTCCCTTCCTTCGAGTTTAAAATTTAAAGTTTAAAGTTTCATGTTCTTTCTCACCACCGCAATCGACTACACCAACGGCTCACCGCACATCGGTCACGCTTATGAAAAAGTCATGGCCGATGTCATCGCTCGCTATCACAGGCTTTCTGGTGAGAAAACCTATTTTCTAACAGGGGTCGATCAACACGGTCAAAAAGTCCAGCAAACCGCTGAGAAGGAAGGGATCTCTCCCGTGGACTACGTCAAAACCGTCACGGCACGATTCAGCGCACTCTGGGAAAAAATCGGGGTGCATTACGATGGTTGGGCAGAAACCACCGATCCCCGCCATATCCGTTGTGTTCAAAACATTCTCTCCGATCTTTACGCCCAAGGTCAGATTTACAAAAAATCCTACAAAGGTTTTTACTCCGTCCGCCAAGAGCAATTTCTAACCGATCGCGATCGCGATGAGGCCGGAAACTTCGGTCCAGAATGGGGGGAGGTCACCGAGATCGAAGAAGAAAACTACTACTTCAAACTTTCCGAACACACTCCATGGCTACGCGAGTTTTTGGAAAACTCCAATGACACGATTCTCCCTAGTTTCCGCAAATCCGAGCTCCTCAACGCCCTCGAGAAAAATACCGGAACCGATCTCTGCATTTCCCGTCCCAAAGATCGCCTAACATGGGGCATCGAACTTCCCTTCGATCAAGATTTTGTCACCTATGTTTGGTTTGATGCACTCATCAACTACATCTCCTTCGTTGGTTACACTGCTGACGCATCGTTACCTGATTTCAAAACTATCTGGACTGGGCGCCCAGTTCACATCATCGGCAAAGACATCCTCGTCCCGGCACACGGCATCTATTGGCTCGCCATGCTTCACGCGCTTGGCTTTGAAGACACTCAAATGCCACAGATCCTCGTTCACGGTTGGTGGAACCGCAGCGGTGAAAAAATGTCCAAATCCCTCGGTAACATCGTGGATCCCGTCGAGCTCGCCGATACGTTTGGTGTCGATGCCCTACGCTACTACCTCGTGCGTGACATTCATACCGGCAAAGATTCCAACTTCGATGTCGAACGCCTTGTCATGTTGTTCAACACGGAACTTGCTAATGAGCTTGGAAATCTTTGTAACCGCGCGCTCAACATGAGCGTGCGATTCACCGCAGGCATCATCACACCTGGCGGCGCTCTCACCGATGAAGACAAGGCGCTTCAGCAATCTCTAACCGATTCCACTGCCGCTTATCGCAAAGCGATGGACAACCATGAAATTTCCATGGGGCTAGAAGCGCTCAACCGCCACGTCGTCCATTGCAACCAATACATTGATCGCCTAAAACCCTGGGAGTTGGGCAAAAATCCAGATAATAAGGATCGCCTTGCTACCGTGCTTCAACATTTGGCGGAATCTGTCGCTCACTGCGCCGTATTGCTCTCACCTGTTCTTCCAGACGCTGCCGCCAAACTGGCTACCCAGCTGAAATTACCCGGACTTTCCAGCCTCAAACTGGACGATTTGACTTGGGGCTTGATCCCTGCTGGACACGAAGTTGAGAAACCAACACCGGTTTTTCCAAAGATTGAGGTGAAGGCAGGGGAGTAAGGATAGTTACACCGATTTAAATCGGACGATTTCTATCAGCTACGTGATGGGGCAAGTAAAAGAGACCTCTTCCAAATGGCTTAAAACGCAAACCAAGTACTTGCTAAATTTGGATGGCAAGCTGCCTATGATGCATTTGCCGTGAGTGAATTCAATATTCCAGTAGTTCGAAAATACATCGAAGCCCACCAGAAGCATCATCACAAAGTTACTTTTCAGGAAGTATGCCGTGCCTTTTTGACCAAAAACCGGATTTCCTATGATGAACGCTATGTATGGGAATGATTTTCTATAGAAAAAATATTTTTCATCCCCTGAAAGAATTGCATATGCGATACTGTATTAAAATTGGCGGTCCGACTGAGATGCCTCGGGTTAATGGGTTTTTCCCGGGGATGATCGGTCGGGTCGCTACTCATTTTGTTTTTTTGTTTCAACAGGGTCGTCTCAATGAGATCGGCCCTGTTTTTTTAAGTGATAACTTAACGTTTCATTCTATCTTCTCTTAAATGAAGCATGACGAGTCCATCCTTGAAGCCGAAGTGGTCGAGATCGACGGCGTGGCCGTGGAGCCGCGTCCAGCGGTAGATTCCAGAAATGGCGGTCAAAAACGGCGTATGGATTGGCATGGCTGGCAGGGTAAAATTCGCGTGCTGGATAAACGCTGGATGCCGCTGTGGATTGTGCTCGGAGTCATTGCAGTGATTTTGCTGCTAACAGTTGGATTGTTGGTTGCCGTTTTCGCGTTTATTATTTGGGTGTTGAAAGCAATCCTTCGTGCGATCTTTTCGGTCTTTACAGTATCTGACCAAACACTGAACCGAAGGTCATAGTCCTGAGCGGCTCATCATAAGTAGCCGCAATCCATTGAGACAGACCAAGACCGTGCTGCCTTCGTGACCGATCACACCAATAGGTAGAGGCAGGGATAGCCCAAGTGCGGCAATCACCAAAAACACAATGATGGCTGCTGCAAATATCAGATTTTCTAACAAAACTTTTCGGGCCCTTCGCGCATGCCCCAGCAGCAAAGGAATATTTTCTAAGCGATCACCCATCAGCACAATGTCAGCAGTTTCCATGGCGACATCGGTACCTGCCGCACCCATCGCAACGCCGAGATCTGATGCTGCAAGCGCAGGGGCGTCATTCACACCATCGCCTATCATCATCACACGGCCTTCTTTTTTCAGCTCACGGATAATATTGAGTTTATGCTCAGGAAGCAACTGCGCACGGATATCATCAATCCCTATTTCCGCACCTATCGAATTCGCAACCAGCTGATGATCTCCTGTCAGCATAACGACTTTTTTCACGCCGAGTTTATGTAATTGAGCGGTTAAAAATTTTGCTTCGGGTCGTATCGTATCCGCCATCACCAACACGGCTTTGGCGATCAGTTGTTCGGCATCTTTCACGCCCAGCCAGACACAGGTATGGCCTTTTTCCTGAAGTTGTTTTGCGTGTACCGCCAGCTCATCCATTCCAAGAGCTGCAGATTCTCGGAGCCAACGCTCACTGCCGATAAGGTAATGAACCGACTCCACCGTCGCCTCTGCGCCATGTCCTGTCACGGATTGAAACGCGGTCGCCTCTGGAACCGAAAGCTTTAATCGATTCGCCGCATCCACCACGGCTCTTGCGAGTGGATGCTCCGATCGCCCTTCGAGCGCGGCGGCGGCACGTAAAATGGCTACTCCTTCCGCGCTCAACGGATCGGCGAGCGATTGAATCCCTCCGGGTAGAACTAATTCGGTGAGCGATGGTTTACCTGCGGTAAGCGTGCCGGTTTTATCAAGAGCTACTATATCTATCGTAGCTGCGCTATCGAGATGCGAGCCGCCTTTGATCAAAATACCGACTCGTGCCGCGCCGCCTATCGCTGATAAAACGGTTGCAGGGGTGCTGATGATTAACGCGCAAGGTGAGGCAACAACCATGACTGTCATGGCTCGATAAAATGCAGGTGAAAATTCTTTGCCTAAAATCAACCAAGGCACAAGAAACACAGCGATCGTTAATAGGATCACGCCCATCGCATAGTATTGCTCGGCGGATTCGAGGAAACGTTGCGTCTTGGATTTTTCTGCTTGAGCGGCGGCCACGAGTTTGACCATGCGAGCTAATGCGGAATCTTCCGAACGCTTCTTCACCTCAATTTCAATCCCGCCGCTTTGATTAATGGTTCCGGCAAATACATCACTGCCGACCATTTTCGCGACTGGCATCGACTCACCTGTTAGAGATGCCTCGTTCACAAAGGTATCGCCCTCGACCAATTTGCCATCGACAGGAATCTGCTCGCCCGGCTTTACGATTACGATTTCACCAAGCTCCAATTCTTCGACTTTCACCAAGACCGCGCCGCCGTTGCGCTTCACCAGCGCTTGATCGGGACGCAGTTTGAGTAATGCGCGAATCGCGTTGTGCGTGCGATCCATAGCATAATGTTGGAGCACATTTGATAAGCTGAATAAAAATAATAGTAGCGCTCCCTCAAAAGGCGCGCCGACTATTGCCGCACCAATCGCAGCAAGCACCATCAAGCCATCGATATCGATGATCCATTTTCGCAGCGATCCAAGAGCCGACCTAAACCCTTGGTATCCCGTAAAGATGTAAGCTCCCGCGTAAAGCCCGTGTGTCAAATTGCTGATGCCATTGATTTTTTCAAGCAACCCAGCTGCGATCAGAAACAGTAACCCAAGCGCACAGGAAATTTCTTCCCAGTATCCGCTCTTGCGCTCATGAATATGCGTTTTGGCCTGATCCATATCAAATCTCTAAAGAAATTATGGACCAAGCAGAACACAAGGTCGAGAAACCAAATTGGCAATAGCACCAAGCTTTAGATTAACTTGTATTTTCCCGGGGTTGGCACAGGTGGAACAGGTCTTTTATCAGATAACTTATAATCATCTGGAGCAAGGTCCTGGTTAGATGCCAACAATTGATCCCATGTGATACGTTGGCCAGTGTGCGCGGCTTCACGACCCAGTAAGCCAAGCATCGTGCTATTCGCCATAAATTCGCCAGCATTTAGCTCTTTACCTGCACGGATCGCGGCAAACCATTCATTGTGGCAAACCTGATACATGTTTTCGGGCTCGCCGCGGAATGCCCATGTGATTTTTCCTGTAGGATCTTTGGTCATCACGCGACCTGGTGCTTCAAGCATGCCTTTTTCACAAAAGACGCGATCGACAACTTCGTTGAAAGCACCTTGGAGCTGACGTTGACCAACATGGCACATGACACCGCCTGGATATTCGTAAACGACATCGTAGTGATCGTAAACATTGCCGTCGTCAGAACGTTGAGCGCGGCCACCTGATGCTCTGGCAGCGATCGGTGCAACATCGCCCATAGCCCACGCAACTTTATCCACGGTATGGATTCCTTGCTCTAACAGCGGCCCACCGGAAAGCCATTCGTGAGCCATCCAATTGCGAATTTGCCATTCGATATCGCCCCATTCCTTGTTGCGCATATCGTTGTGTGTGCTTGGTTTTGGCACGTTCGCCATATAAGTTCCATAAACGGAAATCACGCGACCGAGTTCACCAGAAAGAAGTTTCCCGTAACCCTCCCGCGTGTTGGGAGAGAAGCGCCAGCAATAACCGTGTTGTAAGGTGGTGCCTTTTTGCTTAGCGATTTTAGCGGATTCCAAAACCGATTTGATGCCAGCCATATCGACCGCCATCGGCTTTTCTGCAAAAACGTGTTTTCCAGCCTCAACCGCAGCTCTGAGATGCAGGGGACGAAAACCCGGAGGAGTCGTTAAAAGCACAACATCAACCCCACTATTGATGACTTTTTGATAAGCATCTAGGCCAGAAAACTGTCGAGCCTCTGGAACGTCGACTTTACCGGCAAACTTTTTGAGATGATTCAATGCTGAGGTGATCTGCGGAGCAAACACATCACCGATAGCCCAAAGTTGAACGTTCGGATCCGCAGAAAGAGCTTGGCTCGCCGCACCGGTCCCGCGGCCGCCGCAACCGATCAGACCGATTTTCAACACTTTACTATTCTGAGCTTCTTGGGCGCGCAGCACGGTTGGAAATGACATCACTGCAGCGGCAACACTACTGGTTGCGAGAAAATGGCGACGATTCGGGGTTTCTATGGACATAAGCAAATTCTATTTGGGCGTTAAAAATTGAATTAAAACTACGTCATGATAGCGACAAACTTTCAATATATCGTAATGCAAACCATACTATCTGGATGCGCCCAGTTTAAGTAGCTCCAGAAATGTTGGTAAAATCTTTAAGAACAAGGAATTTTTTCCGCCACGTGAGAGTTGTTGGGCAACCAGATCAGCAGGTGCTTCAGGATCTGCAGGGGAAAGGGAGGTCAGATGATAATCGCCGGATTCAATTTCGCGGACGAGATGGATAGCGTTTTTCTCATGACTGACACGAACCGTGGTCTTTCCACAGGAAAGTTCCACCAATCCTATCGGCGCCGTATCCTCAGAGGATTCAATGTGAGCTTGTATTTTATGACCGGTTTTTGATTCAAATGTAAAATGGCCACGTAATTTCCAGCCTGCTTGGACTGATAGCCATGCCAAAAGCTGAAGAGCAGTATTGCGGTTTGATGGGTCGTGCCTGATGTGGATCTTCTCGATGTGTTCGAGCGCTGACTGCGCAACGATATCGTCAAACAGGCTAGCGATGCTGACTCGAAATTGCCAGCAACGTGTCCATGCCAAGTCTTGAACTACTAGTGATGGATTTACCGCAAGGGCTTCAAGAATACGAGCAAACGAAATCTGCGGTTGGCGCCACAACGAGCTATCGACAATAAGCCTATCCATCACGCTGGCGAGGCGCTCGGTAAAAACATCCGAGAGTTCGCCCTGCCACCAAAAGACGAGAGGCAGGTCGGAGTTGAGATGGGAGAAAACCGTGTTGCGGAAACGTCCAGTAACCCGTCCTGTCAGACGAAACGAAATTTGCTCACAACAAACCGATTTCTGGCCGTGTGAGAGATGACAATGTGCCGTAATCCATGCACGAAGACTCGCGGCTTCGTTACGGTCGATTTCCACAAGAATCGCGCGACAGGCATTGTCGCGAGTCAGTTCATTGATGATTCGAGAATTTTCTAACAGACTTCCAGATTTTTCTGAATAAACCACCAGATTCATCAACGAAGAGTTGGTCCGCGCTTCGTCCTGTTCCCAGAGTTTGCGCAGCTCAAGATCGATTTCGGAGATGGAAACTTCTCTTCCAAGCTCGGCGTATTTATCTGTAATTGTGGTGCTCATGTTTAGCGATAGATGTCTTTGCGATGGCCTATTTCAATTAACAAAACAACAAGCACTGAATCATGGATTTGATAAATCACTCGGTAATCACCCACACGAATTCGATACTCCAGCTCGAATCCCACAAGTTTAACGCTTCCTGCGGACCGAGGATTGGTTCCAAGCTTATCGATTGCTGCGGCGATACGTTTCGCAGCCTTGGCAGGAATTTTTCTGAAATCTTTTTCGACTCCTTTGGCGTATTCAACTTGGTAAGATGCCATCTTGAATCAATTTCTTTTTGAAATCCTCCCAAGGATAAGATTTTTCTTTTTTACGGCGTTCGATGAGCGCGGCTGAGTAGATGTCCTGAAGTAAATCTTCATACTCGCGAATCGGTAAAATCGCCGCGATTTTCTTGCCCTTGTTGTTGGTAACAAACTTTGTGCTCATAAAATCAAGTTAGGGGAAAAATCGTGAAGGCGCAAGTCGCCAAAAAGCTCACAGCCTGCGCCATGCGTTGCCGTCCTTTTGAATCATATCATCCGCTTCACGTGGCCCCCATGAACCTGCGACAAATTCAGCCATCGCTGGTTTATTGTCCGACTCATGCCAAGCGCGCTCGATGTGATCAATGAAACGCCAGGCTTCTTCGACCTCGTCGCGGCGTGCGAACAAGGTGGCATCGCCAGCCATCGCGTCGAGAATGAGGCGTTCGTAGGCTTCTGGGCTGCCTTTGCCGAAGCTTGTAGCGTAATGGAAATCCATTTTCACCGGCTCAAGACGCAAGCTGGTACCGGGGATTTTTGAAACCATGCGCAGGGAAATTCCTTCGTCGGGTTGGATGCGAATGACCAAGACGTTGCCGCCTGGAACTCCTCCAGGAAGCGCGCCGAATAGCACGGATGGTGCATCTTTGAAATGAACAGAAATCTCTGTGGATTTTTTCGGCAAGCGTTTGCCCATGCGGATGTAAAACGGCACTCCGCTCCAACGCCAAGTATCGATCAAAAGACGCACCGCAACATAAGCTTCGGTTTCCGAAGTTGGTGAAACGCGATCTTCTTCGCGGTAACCCGGAACGGGATTACCATCGACGTGGCCAGCCGTGTATTGCGCACGCACGACGTTCTCTGCAACTTTTTCCGGCGTGTCCCATTGACGCAACGAACGGATGACTTTCACTTTTTCATCGCGCACCCCATCAGCGGAAAGATCGGTCGGCGGCTCCATCGCAACCAGGCTTAGAAGTTGTAACAAATGGTTCTGCACCATATCACGCAGCGCTCCGGATTTTTCATAATAACCACCACGTCCACCTTCCATCCCCAAATTTTCCGCGCAGGTTATTTGGATGTGGCTGATGTATTTGCTGTTCCACAACGGCTCAAAAATCGCATTGGCGAAACGCAACACCATCAGGTTCTGCGCGGTTTCTTTTCCGAGATAATGATCGATCCGATACGTATCCGATTCGTTAAACGTTTGGTTCACAACTTGGTTCAAATGCTGTGCCGTTTTTAAATCTGTGCCGAAAGGTTTTTCAACAATCACACGCGCCCAGCAACCGGCTGTGGCTTCGTTGAGTCCGGCCTTTTTGAGATGCAGCAAAATGTTATCGAAAAACTCCGGAGCGGAAGCGATATAGAACAAACGGTTTCCTTTGCCGCCGCGCTCCGCATCAATCTCATCCAATCGTTTCGCGAGCGACGCATATCCAGCCTCATCCGTAAATTCGGATTGATGATATGAAACGCTGTTGATAAATGGTATCCAAACTTCCTCGTCGTGTCCGTTGCGGGAAACTTTGCGATTCAATTCCTCAAGACCTTTCCGAAATTCCGCATCGGATTTTTCGCGACGGGCAAAGCCAATGATATTCACTCCGGTCGGTAACTCACCATCAACGGCGAGGTTATAAAGCGCAGGAATGAGCTTGCGGTGCGTGAGGTCGCCGGTCGCCCCGAAAATAACCACCGTGCATGGCTCAGGACGATTGCGGGAAACAAGATCTTCGCGAAAGGGATTGGACATAAAACGGCTAGAGTTTCAGCGGTTCTGACCCCAAGGGAAAGCCAAATTCTGCGACATATCTGAAATGCAACTCATGACTCAGGTGAGTGAGACGATTCTAAACCTTGGAGGGCCTGCACTCTGCTACCCATTTCTTTATCAGCGACGACCAAAAGCGCTGAAGGCCGAGGTCGGTGCGTTTGGATTGCGACGTAAGGCAAAGAAATTGATGCCTTTGCAAAGCTGCGACATCATCGGGAAGATCATGATAAGGGCGAGTGGAAAGAAAAACACTCCGACGCAATAGAGCAGGAACGTTGTTTCACTGAGCCTCGGCGCTGCTTTGAGATCCTCATAACTCGATACGATGCGATTCCAGTCTTTCGGTAAACCGTTGATGGCCACGAACACCCAGTAGAGATTGAAAAATGGAATGAACATAAAGCCAACCGCTTTTCCAGGTGTTGTCTGCGCGCCGCCAGATTGAAGACAGGTCCATGCGCGATAAAGATTGATACAGAAGAAAACCCCTGAAAGCAGTCCAACGATGACACCAACTAAATAAAGAATTCCAGCAAATCCCACTTTCTCTTCGCCACCTGTAATTAAAATGACAAGTGAAAGAATAAACAAAACGAAGCTACCCGCAAACGACCCCACCCAGAGTCCGAAACTCGCGGATTTCATAGGAAAATAGGGATACGGTCCACCCACCGGCGCTACCTGTACCGCATAAGAAGTGGTAGCAACTGCCGTGGTAGGTCTGGCTCCGCCCGTAGCAAGTCGAGATCCTGGAGGCGCCCATGCAGCAGAAGTTGTAGCCACAGCAGCCGCCACGGGCGCGGGCGCGGGTGCTTCAGGAATCAATCCAGGAACTTGTGAAGCCGGCGCCCACTCCGCCATGCCCTCTGCCCAGACCATGGTTTCAGCAACGATGTTACCCTGTTGGGCATACTCCACAAGCTGCTGACCTGTGTAAGGTCCCATTTGCTCACCATTGCTATGCACGAACCATTGATCACTCATTGCATTCATAGCAATGATCAGCGACTGACGGTTTGACAAGTCTATATTGGAATCAAAACCCACACACGAAAGTAATTTGCTATTTCGTCGGAAACGTATAATCTCCGCCCCCTTTCCTGAATCGTTAGAAATCTAACATGAACTCCACTGAACATTTCACAAATCACGTGATGCCGACCTATGGTCGCTTTCCGCTAACGCTTGTCGAAGGCAAGGGAGCACGTGTGCGCGATGATGCGGGACGGGAATATTTGGATTTCTGCATGGGTATCGCCGTGTGTTCTTTGGGCCATTGTCATCCACGTTTGGTGAACGCGATCCAACAGCAAGCTGCCAAGTTGATTCATGTTTCAAATCTGTATCTCAATCAGCCTCAAGGACTTATGGCTAAAGAGATGAACGAATTTGAGGTGAAATTACCTGGCAAAATTTTCTTTTCAAATTCAGGAGCCGAAGCAAATGACGGCTTGATTAAATCCGCGCGTCGCTACGGTCACCACAAGCCACAAGCCAACGGCAAACCGCGCTTTGAGGTTATTACGTTTCAACAATCCTTTCACGGACGCACCCTCGGCAGCATGGCCGCCACTGGCCAAGCAAAGATACAACAAGGCTTCGATCCGATGTTGCCTGGCTTCCGCTATCTTCCGTTTAACGACATCGCCGCACTCGAAAATGCGGTCAGTGACGAAACCGTCGGTTTCTTGCTCGAACCCGTGCAAGGCGAAGGCGGAGTCAATGTCGCGACCAAAGCGTTTCTCGAGGCACTCGCTGACTTTTGCAAAAAACACGATTTGCTCCTGATGTTCGATGAAGTGCAGGCAGGCTTCGGACGTTGCGGCCAGGCCATGGCCTGGCGCGCAATCGCTCCAGATATCGAACCCGACGGTATTTCGTGGGCCAAAGGCATGGGCGGGGGAGTTCCAATTGGGTCATTTTGGCTCAGTGACCGCTCTATTGACGATACCGGGAAAACCCTCGCATCACTCATGGGACCTGGTTCTCATGGATCGACCTATGGCG
>Ga0315901_10004411_pt1 | contig 17550 bp, 17 predicted proteins | sample LakEriMetagenome_10_FD_203761 | JGI IMG/M metagenome (GOLD analysis project Ga0315901, IMG submission 203761) | Freshwater fungal communities from buoy surface, Lake Erie, Ohio, United States - Buoy 2 MA116 | ecosystem: Environmental > Aquatic > Freshwater > Lake | place: USA: Lake Erie, Ohio...
CAAGTAAAATTGACATCTTCATAGCCAACCTTGCAATTTCATCCCTGCTAGAAATCATGCTCGAAATAACTCAGTTGGCCTGTGTGCGTGGATCACGTTTATTGTTTCGCCAGATTAATTCCCAAGTCCAAGCTGGTGATCTGTTGCGTGTAACTGGCTCAAATGGTGCGGGCAAGACCAGTTTGCTGCGTATGTTGTGCGGTTTACTCGAACCAACAGCAGGTGAAGTCCGCTGGCATCATGAAAAAATCAGTAAAGTACGTGAACAGTATGCGCGTTCGCTTTTATACATAGGCCATGCTGGCGGGTTAAAAGAGGATTTAACTGCAATTGAAAATCTACAGGTTGCCGAAACCTTAGCGGGTCGCAGCATCACAACTGCTCAAGCACGTAAAGCGTTAGCAGCAGCTGGATTAGAGGGGCGTGATCTGATGCCCACCCGGCAGCTATCACAAGGTCAGAAAAAACGTGTGCATCTTGCGCGCACTACCCTTCCTACTGCGCCCGCGCTGTGGATTTTAGATGAGCCTTTCAATGCACTTGATGTAACCGGCTGTGCATGGCTATCGGAGCAAATCAGCGCACATTGTCAGATAGGCGGCAGCGCTATTTTGACTAGCCATCAGCCCGTAGCGCTGGCATCTGGCATTCATGAAAAGACCTTAGCTTTATGACCTCATCATCAAGCAAGAGTTTCTCGCCAAATGCCTCTAGCTCTAGCCTCTGGGCTGGCATGCTCGCTTTATTTCAACGCGATATAAAACTCGTGTTGCGACAGCGTAGTGACACCTTTGCTGCGCTCGCATTTTTCATCATTGTCGCTAGCATGTTCCCCTTAGGTATAGGGCCTCAAGCAACACTACTCAAACAAATCGCCAGTGGTGTTTTATGGATCGCCGCATTGCTTTCAGCCATGCTAGGCATGGCGCGTATGTTTAGCGAAGATTACGCTGATGGCACCTTAGAGCAAATGCTACTTTCTGCTACGCCTCTTCCTTTACTTGTATTAGCTAAAGTCTGCGCTCATTGGTTATGCAGTGGCTTTTTACTTTCTTTGTTATCACCTCTTTTAGCCATGCAATTTGGTATGTCGCTTGAAAGCACGTGGATACTCGCGCTCTCTTTATTTTTAGGTACACCAATTCTGACTTTACTAGGTGCAATTGGTGCTGCATTAACTTTAGGTGTGCGATCACAAGGTACTTTGCTTTCACTCTTGATTTTGCCGCTAGTCATTCCTGTATTAATTTTTGGAGCTGGCGCAGTAGATGCTGCGAATGCCGGATTAGGTTTGACCGCCCATTTCTCTTTGCTAGGTGCGATATTGCTATTAGCTCTTCCGTTGGCGCCACTCGCCACTGCAGCAGCATGTCGTATTGCCCTAGAATAAGCGCACTTTCAAGAAAGGATTTTCCTCGCATGAATTGGTTTAAATATGCCGCTCCTCAGCGTTTTTATCCGCTTGCTGGCATTCTTGTTACCTGGTGCACTGTGCTTGCCACATTGCTGGCTATCGTCGGTCTGACCATAGGTTTACTCATTGCGCCTACTGATTTCCAACAAGGCGAGTCTTACCGCATTATTTTCATTCATGTTCCTGCTTCTTGGATGTCCATGGTGATTTTTGTGGCGATGGCTTTTTGGTCTGCAATTGGTCTCGCGTTTAATGCACGACTGGCTTTCATGCTGTCACGTGCACTCGCTCCGACTGGTGCACTGATGTGTTTTTTAGCGCTATGGACGGGTGCGCTGTGGGGCAAACCAACTTGGGGAACATGGTGGGTGTGGGATGCGCGCTTAACTTCTGAATTAATTTTGCTGTTTTTATATATAGGCTATTTGGCTTTACACAGCACCATTCAAGATACACGTCGAGCAGACCGTGCAGCTAGTTTATTGGCCTTGGTGGGTGTCGTGAATGTGCCGATCATTTATTTTTCCGTTAAGTGGTGGAACACCTTGCATCAAGGTGCATCCGTAAGTGTGTCTGCCGCACCGCGCATGGCTAGTATTATGTTAATTGGCATGTTGATCATGGCAATCGCGTTTTGGCTGTATGCGATTGCGACTGCATTAGCGCGTACTCGTATTTTGATTCGCGAGCGCGAAGCGCAATCAGCATGGATAGATAGCTTAGAGGAGCAAACATGAACTGGAATAGCTTCAGTGAATTCATACACATGGGCGGCTATGGCCTTTATGTCTGGGGCTCTTATGCCATGGTGGCCGCAGTGATGATTCTGGAAGTATGGCAACTACGCAGTCGAGCACGCGCTCAAGAAGTCGCCCCACTTTTGAACCAAGACGGAGAAAATGAATGAAGCCACGTCACCGCAAACTATTGCTGATTGCTCTGGCAGTGGCTGCCATTGGTGGCGCTGCCATGCTGGTATTAAATGCTTTTCAAAGCAATATGGTGTTTTTCTTTAGCCCTAGCCAAGTGGCCGATAAATCTGCGCCGCAGGGACGAGAATTTCGTATCGGTGGCATGGTTCAAGAAGGCAGCTTAGTAAAAAGTGGAAGCGATCTGAATGTGCGCTTTGTGGTGACGGATTTTGCGCATAGCGTACCAGTCTCTTACACCGGCCTTTTGCCGGATCTATTTAAAGAAGGTAAAGGTGTGGTGGCACAGGGCAAGCTGGGGGAAGATGGTATTTTTCATGCGGATCAAGTGTTAGCCAAGCATGATGAAAATTACATGCCGCCCGAAGCTGCTAAGGCCATGCAAGATGCAGCGAAGAATAAAAAGCAGTAACTTCTTTTAATTTCACCGCTTTCAACACTAACCTCTTGCTTCATACGCTAAGCGACAGCAGGCTGTCGTTTCTCTGAAGCTGGACTATTGGCTAATCCTTGCATAATTTTTTGTATCAATTGAGCGCACAGTACGGGATTTTCCTCATGAGCCAAATGGCCTAACTTCGGCCACATCACCACCTCGGGAAATTGCAACTCTTTGGCAACCTGTGCGGCTTGCTCAGCCGGTACGGTTAAGTCATTGTGTGCCGCTACCATCCATACTGGTATTTTTATTTTATGTAATTCGTTCTGTAACTGCTGCAAATCCCAATGCGCCATCATGGCCAGTGCAGCATCGACATGACCTTCGTTGCGCACTAATTTCGCATAAAGTTGCAGACCCTTAGCATCGAGTTTGGATCCGGTACTGGCTATTAGCCTTTCAACCATTGCGGAGTCCGCAGACTGCCATGCAAAAAATCGCGCTACTAATGGCATAGATGCCAACAAGCGCGCAATGGGAGAAAAAAACTGTCCGGCTAATCCACTAAATGAAAGCAATGCACCGTTCAAACTCACCAGTGCTTTTGGCATGATGGCGCGATCCAGTATCATCCGAGCAGCCACTGCTGCGCCAGCTGAATGACCAACTACGATGGTCGGTGAAATCGATAAGCTAGTCAGTAATTTAGCAACATGGTTTGCCATACCTACTAGCGATTGCTCAGTCGCATGCGGCATAGAAGTAAACGCATGGCCAGGTAAATCTAGCACCACCACTCGAGCATGCTGCGCTAATAAAGGTGCAACTTCACGCCATGAATGAGAAGAAGAACCCGTGCCATGTAATAACAAAATCACGGGAGCAGATTCTTTATGTTCATCTGCAAGGGAAGGAAATTCTTGCACATGCCAACGTAATCCATCCGCATTTACAAACCGACTGACCTTGCGATTTGGCCAGTCCAATCCATCTGTTTCCCATTGCATTGAGCGTGCCATGATTTAACTTCCTTCTTGCAATGTATTGCGCACTGCTTGCGACATGGCATTCGCACCTGCATATGGTAATGGTAGATATCGTGCAGTCATAGCATGAGCTAACTGTAATGCCGTGGACTGTGGTTGTGGTGAAGTATCAATCAACAAGACAGCAGCTTGGCATAGTCGCATACGCGCAGCTGAAGATAATGCATCTGCCATCGCTTTTTCTCTTCCACCACTACCATCTCTAGCTACATTCGCACGACCATCAGTGAGCAACACAATCACTGGTGTTTGTCCTTTGCGCTTTATTTCATCAGCCATTGCTGCTGCCGCATCAATTGCGGCTGCAAGTGGTGTGCCGCCTCCACCAGGCAATCCCGACAAACTACGCTTAGCGCGTACCAATGAACGAGTAGGTGGTAATAAAATTTCTGCAGACTTTCCTCTGAATGCAATCACGGCAACTTGATCACGTCGCACATAACAATCTGCCAGCAATAATTCCACTGCACCTTTTGCTTCAGCTAATCGATGTAATGCAGAAGATCCGGATGCATCTACAACGAATAAGGTTGTAGTTCCTGTTTTTTGTTTAATACGTGTGATGTGAAAATCTTCTGCTCTTACTTGTACACGTGCTGCTGCCACTGGATCGCTAATTTGCATGCGTCGTAATTTTTGCCACGGTGCTGCTGCACGCAAGGTATCAATTAAATGTAAACGCTGACCATGGGTTGGCATAGCGCGTCGTGATCCAGCAGGTCTTCCACGTTGTCCATTTTTTAAAGGCGCACCTGACTTACCGCTAGCTGCACGCAGCTGTTTAAAATTGCCTTCCATGAGTTGCGATAACAAACCTGCAGGTATCGCTGCTTGCGTTGCCTCTAACACTTTATCTTCTAATTTTTGTGTAGCTTCTTGAGGCGGAGGTGATTCACTTTCATGTTCAGGCGGCGTGTCTGGCTCAGCAGCATGTTGCTCTGGCTGCGTTTCTGATTCAACTTCTGGTTCAGGTTCTTGTTGTTCTGGCTGTTCTTGTTCAGCCATGGGTGGCAGTCGTGTTGCTCGCGGCCCCAATACTAATTGCGCTGCGATCGAAGCATCTTTTTCAGTGACAGTGTGATTGCCATCCAACGCTGCACTCGCTCTTGCTACACGCATAGCAAGTAATGAAGCTCGAGGCGAATCCACACCTAATGCTAAGGCTGTGCCACAAATCGCAGCAATAACATCATCACTCATTTTTAGTTGCGCTAAACGTTTACGTCCAGCAGCAATATTGATGGTGTTCTCTATCCAATGCTCTGAAAAATCTTCAGCTGAAGCAGTGCGTGGTGAGACCTGTGATAAATCGATATCAAAAGCGAGTCTATCGCGCAAACCTATGACGAGCGCTTCATCATCAGACAAGCCTTCATCCAGTGCAACCACGCCAAATCGTGTAGGTGATTGCACGGTTAATCCATCTCGTTCCAAACGTACTTCACCGGTATCTATCACAGCGCATAAACGCGCAGCAGTTGCGGTAGGTAGTCGTTCAGCCATCGCTAACAACACAACACTACCATCGCTTTCAGCTAGTAAGCCTCTTTGTAAAACAGGACGACCTGATGCTAACGTTGCAGGCAAATCTAATCCGCCTAATAGTCGTTCATCGGTAATTGATAAAGGCATGCGTCGTAATGTTGCTACGCCTAATAGATTACGTAGTAAGTTCAACCAAATATCGCGCACAGGTCCAGCGCCGGCGCGCAAACGCACACCACCAGTGCCTACAGGATCGAGTGCAAATAGCACGGCAACTTGTACTGCACGTTGCCACACGATGTCGCCCTGTTCAGACGCTGCTTGATTACTTTCGGGAGAAGAAGTGGAAGTCATTGCTGCAGTAAGGATCTTATGCAGCGAAAATTTCTTCCACAGCGCGCGCCACTCGTGTGCCAGATCCAGCATCATCAAGTGGATTACGACGTAAGCGATGTCGTAACGCTGGTGAAGCAATTTGTTTTAAGTGATGATCTGTTACAACCGCATCACCTTCTAATGCAGCTACTGCACGTGCAGCACGCATTAATGCTAATTCACCACGCAAACCATCCGTGCCTAGCGCTATACAGAGTTGTGCTGCACGTTCTAATACGGAATCTGGAACTTTAACTGTAGGTAGTTTCTTTTTTGCCGCGACAATGCGACGTCGAATTTTGTCATCTTCCTTTTGCCATTTTTCTATGAACGCATCAGGATTATTTTCATACGCATCACGTCGCTTAACGACTTCTATACGTAAAGCGAGTTCAGTTGGCGTTTGTACATCAACTGCCAAACCAAATCGATCAAGTAACTGTGGACGTAATTCACCTTCTTCAGGATTACCACTACCTACCAATACAAAGCGCGCTGGATGACGTACCGACAAACCTTCACGTTCCACCATGTTTTCGCCGGAGGCTGCGACATCAATCAATAAATCAACTAAATGATCTTCTAATAAATTTACTTCATCGATATATAAAAATCCACGATTGGCGCGCGCTAACAATCCCGGTTCGAAGGCTTTAATACCTTGTGATAAAGCGCGTTCTAAATCAAGGGCGCCTACCACTCGATCTTCAGTCGCACCTAAAGGTAAGTCCACCACAGGTACCGCTTTTAAACTACTTTTAGGTTCGCCTTTGGCTTTTAATTTTGCACACTCTTCACATGAAGGTGTGCCAGCTTGTGGATCACAACCATATACACATCCTGCAACTGCGCGCATTTTAGGTAGTAATGCTGCTAATGCTCTAACCGCTGTTGACTTCCCTGTACCGCGATCGCCAAATACGAGTACGCCACCCACACTAGGATCTACAGCCGCTACCAACACGGCACGTTTCATTTCGTCTTGTCCGACGATAGCTGAAAAAGGGAAAGGAACTGCCATAACTATCAGTCTAAAAAATAAGTTTAGGACTTCCAGCGCCGACGTATATCAGCGATATGCGTTGCACCTGCAGCACATAATGAAAGCATTACTAAAAACTGCGGCAAGCCTGATAAGGCGCAACGCACAGCAAACATCAAACACAAACCAGACAATAAAGTAAGACGCAATTCAATTGGTGCTAGCCCACGTCCCGTATAACGATACCAAAGCCATAGTCCACACCACTCAATCAAAGTGCACGCAATGACAATATCAATGATGCCCGTATCAGAAAAAAATTCGTTCATGCGTTAGTTATTGATTTGTGGCGTTTAAGTTTGGCAAGCTGTACTCAGGCTTTTGCACCCATACCCCATTTCCACAGCCACGCTGTAGGAAATGGCAACACCATGAATAAATGCTCAAGCACTGCTAACGTCAGCAATCCTGCAACTAGACAAAAACTCGTTGCTGCATAACTACTGACTTGTGCAAATGCGGCAGACCAAAGCGGTAGCGCTACTGTAGTTCCTGCTAGTACAGATACTGGCATTAACCAATTGAAAGAGCGTCGTGTGAAATAACTTTGTAAATAACGCAGATGATTGGGTAAAAAATTTTCAGATAAATTTCGTACGCCTAAAAATAAATTAAGCTTGGCTGACAAACGCATAGACCACAGAACTAAATATGTCCACCAGCCTGTTTGATTTGGTTGATTCCAACATGCCGCAAAAACTAAACCAGCTAACATGACTAAAGCTAATTCATGATGCAAAATGGTTTCAGTTGCTAAGCGTGCTCTATGCCATCCACGACTATCTATAGGACATTCACTTTTACGCGCACCCGTTACATAACCCAATAAGAACGCGACCTCTTGCCAACTCCACACTAATAATGAGCAAGTAAATGCACAATAAGCTGAAGCAATACTGGTATGACTAGCTGAAATTGATAAACCCATTAATGCAAAAGCTAATAGGATCGTAAATGACAGCATGATCCATTTAAAGTTTTTTTGCGGTAGGCGTCCCAAATACAAAATCACACCGGTGGAAAACCACCAGATAAACAGTGTGTATGCAATTGGAAGCACGTATTGGGACATAAATTTCTCTAGTGCTTTACCAAGCCGGAACCATTTTTACTGTATTAGGCAGAGTATGTGATTTGACCGGAATGAAATACATTTGTACAAACTTTAACGCTCCTGCTACTGCCCAATAAGCCTGACGTGCTCGGCCGACTACGCCACCAGCTTCACGTCCTGCATTGGCTTTTTGTGTGCAAGCGAATAACTGCTCGAGTCCACTCCTAAACGCAGGATGATCAATATCCAACATAATGGGAAATACCTGCTTAGTGATTTCATTCGTAATACGAAAAACTTCAAAATCATATTCACTAGGCTCTAGGCCCATCGCTTGTTTTAATTCAGGACGAGTGTGATCACGCACATACATCGTTGCATACACAGCCAACAAAAAGAAACGTATCCACAGCAAGTTGCCGCCTTTTAGCAAACCTGGATTAGCGCGCATGATCAGTGCAAATGATTCGCCATGACGAAATTCATCATTACACCAGCGTTGAAACCAGCGGAAAATAGGATGAAAACGTTTTTCAGGATGCTGTTCTAATTGACGGAATATTTTTATGTATCGTGCGTAACCAATTTTTTCCGACAAATAGGTCGCATAAAAAATATATTTAGGTTTGAAGTAGGTATATTTTTTAGAGCGCTTTAAATTTCCTAGATCAACGCCTAGATTAAAATCTTTTAATGCTGAATTTAAAAATCCAGCATGGCGCGATTCATCACGCGCCATATAAGTCATCAACTGTTTAATATCAGGATTCTCTACATGCTTACGAATTTCGTTATACAGCACGCAACCAGAAAACTCTGAAGTGAGTGAGCTAACTAAGAAATCTAAAAATTCTTGGCGCAATTCTGGTGTGAGTTTAGGCATCAGTTCACGTACTTCATCAGCAAATGTTTCATCACGCTGAAAGTGATCATGATTATTATCGCCCTCATACTCAGCCATCATGGCATCCCACTCTGCTCGCACTGGTTCGATATTAAGCTTATTCATCGCCTCATAATCTGTGCGATAAAACTTAGGCGAAAACAATGTGCTGGACTCAGCCTTGCGTGCCGCATCTTCGACTGAATTAATTTCATTAGCTGAATTGTGCATGATGCTCTCCGTATTTATAGTGCTATGCCATCGCTGTATGCAGAATCATTCTGTGGCAATCATGAGGTCTTTTTAGACCTCATCTACTCAGGATCAGGTCTTACATACTTCCATAGCTTGTGAAGTATAAAAAACACTAGATATTTTTTGTGTACGATTGATTTTCCAATCACGCAGTGTGTCTGTTTGCTCTATCGCTCTACGCAAACTATTTTCAGACACTGGCTCGATAAATGGCGCACGATCACCGCGTGGAAAGATGCGACCTATGCGTATCATGGCTTCCAATATTGGATTACTAGGCGCAAAGGTAAACACCACTGAATGCGCGGTACGATCAGTCAAACGATTCAATACTTGCACCATGTCGTGTTTTTCATAATGAATCATAGAATCCATACACACCACATGATCAAAATGTCCCAACGATGGCGCCAACATATCGCCAGAAATAAATTCCAACTTACCAGCGAGTTCAGGTGGCATACGCTCATGGGCTAATTGCACCAACGTAGGCGATAAATCGATTGCAACCACTTGCGCGCCACGTTGAGCCAACTCCACTGCTAATGCACCTGTTCCACAACCTGCGTCAAGTATGCGACTACCCACTAAATCTTGCGGCAACCAATCCAACAAGGTTTGACGCATACGATCACGTCCTGCACGGACTGTTTTACGTATTCCTGATACGGGAGCGTCTGAAGTCAGCTTGGCCCATGCATCGGATGCCGTGCGATCGAAATATTCTTCTAGCTGACCACGTTTCGTTTGATAGGTATGACTATTCATGATTCATCCGTTTTATTAATCAAAGCCTAACAAATCGAAAATATCTCTATCTTTCAATGCTTCACATTCGATAGGATCGGTACCTGCCCACAATGCTGCTGCTAATTGCAAATATTCTTTTTGCACAGCCAACAATTCAGGAGTTTCATCCATTTCAAATAAGGTTGATTTTTTTAAGCGGCTTTGACGAATGACATCTAAGGAAGGGAAACGTGCCATGGTTTTCAAACCAACACGCTCATTGAATTTATCAATTTGATCCGTTGCATCTGAGCGGTTTGCAATTACACCACCTAATCTGACGTTGTAATTTTTTGCCTTCGCACCGATGGCTTGCACTATACGATTCATCGCAAAGATAGAATCAAAATCATTTGCTGTCACAATCAATGCGCGATCAGCATGTTGCAAAGGTGCTGCAAAACCACCGCACACCACATCACCTAATACATCGAAAATCACTACATCCGTATCTTCTAGTAAATGATGTTCTTTGAGTAGCTTGACGGTTTGACCAACCACATAACCACCGCAACCTGTACCTGCTGGTGGGCCACCGGCTTCTACACACATCACACCGTTGTAACCCTCATATACGAAATCTTCTACGCGTAATTCTTCGGTATGAAAATCGACTGACTCCAATATATCAATCACCGTCGGCATGAGTTTTTTAGTTAGTGTGAATGTGGAGTCATGTTTAGGATCACAGCCAATTTGCAAAACGCGTTTGCCTAGCTTTGAAAATGCTACCGACAAATTGGAAGAGGTTGTGCTCTTACCAATACCGCCTTTGCCATAAATTGCAAATACTTTTGCGTTACCGATTTTCATACTCGGATCTAATTCAACTTGCACACTGCCCTCACCATCGCCTCGCTTGGTGCGCTTGATTTCTGAGATAGGTACGTTAGCTACATTCATTTTTATTCCTTAGTCTTTATGCATACAAGTTGGTTTTTCAACTTTTTGAAAGATCGTCACTTGACGTCCGACGTTTGCTACTTATGCTATTCGTAGTTCTTTACTGCCGACTTAAATGCGCCTTTGCATCATAGAGAGTCTCTATCGTTATGATGGGCACGCCTAATTCCTTTGCATACCGTTCAGTATTTTTGCGTGCTTTGCCACGAACAAAAAACGGGATTTTCGATAATTCTTTTTCTGCATCTGGCGCCCAAATTGATTCAACGCCATTTGTATTACCAGTTGAAGTTGTTGCACTTGCTTCCGCTGCTACGGAATTATGTTCACCATGTTTTGCTCTCACTGAAGGCGTAGTCTGCGCAACACCGCTACGACCTAAATGCGAAGCTGCCGCGCCTTCATGAAATTCAAAATCTTCACGGAACATGGTTAATAAATGTTCTTCTAAGCCCATCATGAGCGGATGAACCCAGGTATCAAATAAAACATTAGCGCCTTCAAATCCCATTTGAGGTGAAGTGCGTGCTGGGAAATCTTGTACATGCACTGGCGCAGATATCACGGCACATGGCAGACCTAAACGCTTCGCTATATGACGCTCCATTTGCGTACCTAAAACTAGTTCAGGTTGTAACTCTGCGACTTTTTCTTCTACTTCTAAATAGTCATCAGTGATCAATGCTTCGATACCGTATTTTTTCGCAGCTTCACGAACTTCACGTGCAAATTCACGGCTATAGGTACCTAGTCCAACTACTTCAAATCCTAATTCTTCTGAAGCTACGCGTGCTGCTGCAATAGCATGGGTTGCATCACCAAATACAAACACACGTTTACCGGTTAAATAGGTAGAGTCGACTGAGCGCGAATACCAAGGTGCACGTGAGCCTGCATCCTCTAATGCTGCATCAACATTTAATCCTGCTAGCTCTGCAACTTCAGCAATAAATTCTCGTGTAGCTTGCACACCAATTGGAATCACTTTTGTACAAGGTAAACCTAAATTACGTTGCATCCAACCTGCTGCTTGCATCGCAATTTCTGGATACATCATCACATTGAAATCTGCATCACCTAAGCGCGCTAAATCTGCTGCTGTTGCACCCAATGGTGCAACCACATTAATTTGCACACCCATGCTTTCTAGTAGCTGAACGATTTCACGTACATCATCTCTATGCCGAAATCCGAGCGCACTTGGTCCTATGATGTTGCAGCTAGGCTTGTCACCACTTGCACGTTCTGCCTTTGCTTCTGTTCGTGGTTTTGCTAACGCTCTGACCATTTGATAAAAAGTTTCTGAAGCACCCCAGTTTTCTTTTTTCTGATACGAAGGCAACTCCAATGCAACTACCGGTATCGGCAAGTTCAATGCTTTAGCAAGTCCGCCTGGATCATCTTGTATTAACTCTGCTGTGCAAGATGAACCTACCATCATGGCTTGTGGCGCAAATCTTTCATAGGCATCACGCGCTGCTGTTTTAAATAACTCAGCCGTATCTGATCCTAAATCACGCGCTTGAAAAGTGGTGTAAGTAACTGGTGGGCGTTTTGGCAAACGCTCAATCATAGTGAAGAGTAAGTCTGCATAGGTATCGCCTTGCGGCGCATGCAAAACATAATGCACACCTTCCATCGCCGTTGCTATACGCATTGCGCCCACATGCGGTGGACCTTCATAAGTCCAGAGTGTTAGCTGCATACCGCCTCCCTTTGGATTTTCATGCGTCGCACGATAGGGCGTGTAAAGAGTTCAGCTAAGTCAGCGCTCTGTTCATAACCATGTACTGGCGAAAACACGAGTTCAATCGCCCATTTGGTTGTGAATCCTTCAGACTCTAATGGATTAGCGAGCCCCAAACCACAGACCACAATATCGGGCTGTGCAGCACGACAACGATCTAATTGTTTATCGACATCTTGTCCCTCAGAGAGTTGTGTATGCTCAGGCAGCAATGCAAGTTCATATGCAAGATGTTGACGATGTAGATAAGGCGTACCCACTTCTGTGAGTTGCATACCTAATTCTCGTGCAAGAAAACGCGCCAGTGGAATTTCTAGTTGTGAATCCGGGAAAAAGAAAATTTTCTTCCCTTCTAATTTTTCTTTATGTTTTTCTAATGCTCGTGTTGCACGTTCGCGTGCTGGCATAGTGACTTGATCAAATTTTTCTTGCGAGATGCCAAATGCATTTGCCGCTGTTTGCATCCACGCTGTTGTACCTTCTACGCCGAATGGAAATGGCGCACTTAATAATGTAGCGCCCCGCTCTTCCAATGCTCGTGAAGTATCACCAAGAAATGGTTGCGCTAGTAGATATTTAGTATTTGGACCTACAGGTGGCAATGATTGCGAATTTCGTGGTGGGAAGAAGCTAAGATTTTCTATGCCCATCTCTTTAAAGCGTCTTGCAAACTGATCTTCCACTACATCAGGCAAAGTGCCTACTACCATTAGTGATGGTGCTGCATTACTTTGTGATGCTGGTAATTGTGGAACTAAGGATGCGAGGCAAGCATCTTCACCTTGTGTGAAGGTGGTCTCAATACCACTGCCTGAATAATTAAGTATGCGCACATTAGGAAGAAACTCTTTTGAGAGTCGCTCTGCGGCACGCGAGAGATCTAGCTTAATCACTTCTGAAGGACATGATCCCACTAGAAACAACATCTTGATATCAGGGCGACGTTCTAATAAACGTTTTACTACGCGATCAAGTTCTGCATGCGCATCAGCCAAGCCAGCCAAATCACGTTCATCAATAATCGCAGTGGCAAATCTTGGTTCTGCAAAAATCATGACGCCTGCAGCAGATTGTATTAAGTGTGCGCAAGTGCGTGAACCGACCACAAGAAAAAATGCATCTTGTATCTTGCGATGTAACCAGATGATGCCAGTCAGCCCGCAAAATACTTCACGTTGACCTCGCTCACGAAGAACTGGTGCATCACTACAGCCACCTGTAGGCTTGATAGGAATAATGGCATTCATGCAATTACCCCTTGCGGCTTTACACTTTGATTTTCAGATTCATCTTGCGATTGAGATTGCAATCTAGCTGCGCGCAGCTTGAGCAAAAATTGTATGGCATTGATGATGTAGGTTGCGTAAGCCGCTAACGCTAACAACATCTGTTCTTTCACTGAGAGACTGCCACTAAATAAAGCAAACAAATATGCAGTGTGCAAAGCTAGCACCAACATACTGAATACGTCTTCCCAGAAAAAACTTTGCGCAAATAAATAACGCCCAAACACCACTTTTTCCCAAATGCAGCCGGTAATCATGATGGTGTAGAGCAGCATTGTTTTGATGACGATAGAAATCGTGGCTTCTATCTCGCCTTCGCCAGTCTGCAAATAACGCAAGACCAACACAACACTCACTAAAAATACAAAGAATTGTATGGGCGCGAGTAGGCCTTGAACTAATGTCCAGCGCGTTGCATCACGTCTCAAACGCTCGTCGGGTGTATATAGCGGTCTAATTTGCCGCATTTCTTTATTATCTGAAACCATAAGCACGTCTCCACCGGTTGATAGCGGTTAAATGCACTTTAGGGTGAAGATCAAAATATGTCAACTAAATGTTACATAAACTAAAATTGACACTATTCCCTATTTCTGGCATTTTTGTCATACTTTGTTTACAGTTTGATTTGCTCAAGAATAAGTTATTAAAAAATAAACTGCAGTCTTTGTTGAGCTGTAGATAAATCAGGATCCACACCAGCGCTTGGCGGATGGCCAACCGTTCTCTGTGTAGCCCGTGTTCCAGGAGACAAGAATGGATGAAGTCCAAAAAGGCTATGCTGACGAGAACACCGATCCTAGCAATCAAGGATCGCCTTCAGAAAACAATAATCAAAATCACCTCTTACCTTTGGTTGAGGTAGAAATTATTCCTAGATTGATGCAGGCGCATAGTCAGCGCGAAAGTAAAAACGCAAATGAAGCGAAATTGCTGCCTGCAGATGAAGTAGTCGCTTTCACCCAAGCGATTTTGCTGCAAGATTCCAGCGTCGCAAATGAACAGATTGCCAAACTACGCTCACACGGATTAACAGTGGATGCGGTGTATCTCTATTTATTGAGTCCCGCCGCACGCTATCTAGGCGAATTATGGGAATCAGATGCATGCAGCTTTACAGAAGTTACCTTGGGTATGTGGCGCATTCAACAGCTTATGTATGACTTAAGCCCTGTGTTTCATGCCAATCGCAAACCTCTTGTAACGCCCGGAAAACAACGCCGTATTCTGATAGCGACGTTACCTGGATCGCAACATAGTTTTGGTTTATCGATGTTGTCTGAATTTTTCCGTAGTGAAGGCTGGACTGTTTTAGCTATACCTGCCCCAGACCAACGTGAGTTGTTAGAAGCGCTGGTAAATAATTGGCTGGATGTCTTTGCACTTTCTATTAGCTTAGATAGTGAACTAGATAATGCAAAAAATATCATAGAGTTTGCACGCAAACGTTCTTGCAACCCTGAAATCAGCGTAATCGCAGGTGGTCCGCTCTGCATCAATAACCCCGAATTAGTTGAGTCAGTCGGTGCAGATGGCACTTCAATGGATGCGCCTGGTGCATTGAAACTCGCAACACAGTTATTAGAACAACAGCATCAAGTCAGTTTCAATTGACACAGCTTCCTGACAATTAAAATTGATTAAGTCTCCGTTGTGGGTGACAATATGCAACTGTTTTAAAGCACTAAATTATCGCCATCGGGTAGCGCTGTGATCCCAGTGACTCTATTTCACCCTAATCTGGAATTGCCACTTGATCCAATTTGAAACTCCCAAGCAATCACTAGCAGGTCTCAGCTTAGAGACTAATGCTGCTCTATTGGCTGCCGCAGCCGATGTGGTGCTGGTTATCGCCGATGATGGCGTCATACAAGATGTTGCAGTCAGTACTGAAGAACTTCCTAGTACTGTTAATCAGAGCAATTGGATAGGCAAATCATGGTCCGACATTGTTACGGTTGAGAGCAAATCAAAAATCAGTCGGCTACTCAAAGAAACCAACATTGACGCTAAGCCTATCTGGCGCCAAATAAATATCCCCATACCACGCGGTGTGGATTTGCCTTTTTCATTTTGCGCTGTCCCTGTTGGGCCAAAGGGCAGAATGATTGCATTTGGCCGCAACATGCGTGCGCAATCTGATTTGCAGCAACAACTAGTCGATGCACAGCAAGCGATGGAGCGTGATTATCTGCGTTTGCGTCATATGGAATCTCGTTATCGCATCTTGTTTGATCTGACTTCCGAAGGTGTTTTGGTTGTCGACGCAAAAAATCTCAAAATTATTGAAGCTAATCCTGCTGCAGCAACTGCATTTGGCGAAACCTTACGCCGCTTAATTGGTCGCAGCATCCTAGATTGTGTAGACGGTAATTCGCGAACTAGTCTTAACCGTTTACTCGACTCCGTGAAAGCCAATGGTAAGCCTGATCAAACGGATGCAAAAATTAGTAGCGGTTTAAGTAAATTAACTTTAGCTGCTTCTATGATGCACGAGGAAGGCGGCGAATTTTTTCTCTTGCGGATAGCTAACAACCAACAACCACAACCTGCCAGTGGTAGCGCGGTTCAAGCTGCGATAGTATTAAAAGTACTTGAACAAGCACCGGATGCCTTTGTCGTAACCGATAACAACGGTGAAGTACTCGCTGCTAACCGAGCATTTATTGAGATGGCGCAGCTAATGCGACCAGAGCAGGCAGTCGGTGAATCGTTAGATCGCTGGTTGGGTCGCGCCGGCGTAGATATGAATGTGTTACTTGCGAATTTACGTCAACGTGGTTCAGTGCGACTGTTTGCGACCACCTTCCGCAATGAAAATGGTGCAGCAATTCCAGTCGAAATTTCTGCTGTATCTGTGCCACAAGGCGAACAAATAAGCTTGGGTTTCACTATTCGTGATGTCGGACGTAGACTAGGTAGCGATAACCTTACCCGACATGAAATGCCGCGCTCGGTTGAACAACTCACCGAATTAGTTGGCCGCGTACCTTTACGCGAAATCGTAGGCGAGACCACAGAATTAATAGAAAAACTGTGTATTGATGCAGCACTTCAGCTGACCCAAGATAATCGGGCAACCGCATCGGAAATACTTGGTCTGTCACGCCAAAGCCTTTATGTGAAACTTCGTCAGTATGGGCTGGGAAATCTAGGCGGCGATGATAACTAAGTGCTAACGCCGGTGTAATACAGGTAACACGAGCTCATCTCCCTAAATAAGTGTCAATTTTAATTGACGCTTTTAAGTGTCACAGGCACAATCGTCTGCATGGCACGTCCTACTTTCTCGGCATTTACCGAACTCCTTAAACCCATCACGTGGTTTCCACCCATGTGGGCATTTGCCTGTGGCGTGGTTGCATCCGGTGTTTCTCCGAATGGTCATTGGGTCTTGATTATTACCGGCATTTTGTTAGCCGGCCCTCTAGTGTGTGCCACTAGCCAAGCTGTGAATGATTGGTTTGATCGTGAAGTAGATGCGATTAATGAGCCACATCGCCCTATACCTTCTGGACGTATGCCCGGTAAATGGGGTTTATACATCGCCATTATGTGGACCGCTCTTTCACTTGCGGTTGCAATGGTGTTGGGGCCATGGGGATTTGTAGCTGCAACTGCAGGCTTAGTATTGGCGTGGGCTTATAGCGCACCGCCTTTACGTCTGAAAAAAAATGGGTGGTGGGGCAATGCTGCGTGCGGTCTTTCTTATGAAGGATTGGCATGGGCAACTGGTGCAGCAGTGATGGCAGGTGGTGCTATCCCACATGCGCATTCTTTATTACTCGCTTTGCTGTATAGCATTGCAGCTCACGGCATCATGACTCTGAATGATTTCAAATCAGTGTCTGGCGATAGTCAGATGGGCATTGCTTCTTTACCCGTGCAATTAGGTGTAGATGGAGCAGCACGTACTGCATGTTGGGTAATGGCAGTGCCGCAAATTGTGGTGATCATCGCATT
>Ga0315901_10004412_pt1 | contig 17548 bp, 26 predicted proteins | sample LakEriMetagenome_10_FD_203761 | JGI IMG/M metagenome (GOLD analysis project Ga0315901, IMG submission 203761) | Freshwater fungal communities from buoy surface, Lake Erie, Ohio, United States - Buoy 2 MA116 | ecosystem: Environmental > Aquatic > Freshwater > Lake | place: USA: Lake Erie, Ohio...
AGGAGGAGTACCCACCCATAACTCTCTCGTATAGGGATTTTCGTGATGCTTGAGGGTTAATTACACTATATGTAATAATGTGGTACGGGAACAATCTCAGCGGTACAGAATCCTTTGTATTGCAGTACTGGAAGAAGTGGATTTTATGCGGGTTTTGTGGGGTCGAGTAGGGGAACTTCGGGAACTAAGTATCCGAATGCAATGAGGATATGTGGTCCGATTGGGGAGCTCTAGAGTGTTGAGCCATGAGGGAGTTTTGCACACTTTGAGTGCATCGGCAGTTAATAGGAATGAGTAAAGTATCCATGCGGTTATCTCTACTATGTGTACTGACTCCTTATGTTATACTATGGACTATATGTGAAGGGTTATTACTCCTTTTTGTATTCTCATCCGAATCCTAATGGGAGGCAATAAAAAACTCCAATACAAATCTCTCATTGCATTGGAGTTCTTTGTTCTATTCTCTACTTCTATCTTTTCGATTCCTTCCTATCCAAGTATCCTTTTTCTTGAGGGGGAATTCTTGTTCATCATTTTGAATCCTACCTTTTTTCTTTGGATTCTCTTCTACTCTTCTTGGTCTCTCTTCATTGTAAATTTCAATGTCTTGTATTCTAATCTTTCCCATAAATGTTTAGTTTAAGTTACTATCAATAAAAACCCCTCCAAAAATTTTTCCGACCGGGAACCCCCCACCATTAACGAACGAACGAACGAATCGAGATTAGTTGGGATTACAATCCATACCAATAATAACATAGTATAGTCAATAGGGATTTGAAGGTTGAATTCTTGGATTTTTTCATGTTGTTCTCCTTGTTCATCGGGTGGGGGATTCCTTACTTTCCCCTCTCGAGTGAATTTAGTTTATCTACTATTAAGTTTGCTGTTGCTTGAGGTGAAAGATTATCCTTATAGTACTGAAGGGTTTTCTTACTCATCTCTTCAAGTTTGGTTTTATTGTTTATCAATTCGTTTGAAATTTTAAGTCCTTCTCTCCAATCTTTTACTTTTATTATAGGTATATCTTTGTAATAACTTCTATCGGGTAATTCTTCACTAATAACTACGCAACCCCATTTCATTGCCTCATATAATCTAAAGGTTTCGGTATTGACCCATCCCTTGGGACATAATGCAATCTTTGAGTTTTTCAATATAAAATGATAATCATCTGCACCTAATCCATTATTGAATCCATCGTTGAATTGATAAAAATCATTATTGTATTTGTGTTTTAAAAGTGAATTGATTATCTTTAAGGTAAGTTTCTTTTTGAATAACATTCCTAACGCAATCCATTCTTTCTTAATATCTAATAAATTAGATACAAGTCCACTTCTATTTCGATTCAAACATCCAGTAAATGATGTATTGAACAATCTTTCTTGTATTGGTATTATTGTTTGATTAGCAGTTTCGGTGTGGTATCCTAATTGAATACTTGTCGAATGTGGAGTATCCCAATAGTAATTGGTAAAAATGTGTTTGTATTGTTTTTTTAGTTCATCAACTCTATTGAGTTTATTCTCATTACTTCTCCAAATGAGTATTTTTTTATCGTGTTGAATGTGTCTACTTAATGGTAATTCGGTTCCATTATTCCCATATATAACAAATAGATAATCATTAAACCCTTTTAGTTTTCGTTTGAGTGTATTGAATATGTGTAAATCATACTTACCCAATTCACTAATTTCTTCTCCGGTATTATCTATAACATTTTTCATATAGTATATTGATTACTTACCTCTACCTGCCTTTTTGATTCCTGAACTATTCTTTGGTAAGTTCGGGTTTTGTTTTATCTTTGTTGATGGAAGGGATTTCCAATGTGAATTTGATTTCGGTTGGGTTAATCCTCCTATAAGGTTATAATCTTCCAAGTGAAAGTTTATAGTTGGTTTTTTGTTTTGTTCATCTTTCATATTATTCTCCTTTTTCTATTATATGTTTAATTACACTTTTTGCTATGATTTCTTGTGCTTTAACTCCTGCATGTTCATCTACATAATCACCAACTCTCCATCTTTCCCCACCAATCAAATCTACTCTACCTCTATAACAATATGCAGTATCACAAACTCTTAATTTATATTTGGTAAGTAGTGAATATAAATTGCTTGAAGTTTTTTCATTGATTGTAAATTTAATTATTCTTTCTTCAATTTTTGGATAGTTTTTTAATTTTTCATTTAAGGAATCATGATTAAAGAAATAAAAAAATAAAAATTGGATTTCACTATGTTTTTCAATACATAATTCCATTAGTTTTAACGAATTTTCAAGATATTCATCATGGTTATCCAACCAATCATACATAATTTGTTTCTCGGATTGGGGTACATTTGAATCATTTATTTTATTAAGCATTTCGGTTGGGGTGAATTGTTTATCATTATGAAAAAATCTATCTCCTTGTGGTTCATATATTACATGAGAAACATCTTTTAATAATTCCTTTGGAGTTATTGATAATTCTAACATAAAATCAGATAACATACATCTATGTAATCTATTAAGATTTACAAGAGTATATTCCTCTTTTCCTAACCCTTCACAAACTTTTTTTGGCCATCTATGGTTGTTTATATTATACCAATCTTCTTCTGTATATTCTTTAGGTAATATAACTCCATTTTCTTTCAACCAAGTATCGTTGTTGTATCTTTGAGATAATTCCAAATCCAATCCGAGTCCTATTGTGTGTGAAGAACCTTTGAATATTATTTTATTTCTCACTTTTTTCTTACTTGTCTTTCTATTAGTAATACTATGCCACCGAACATTATCAAGTTCGGGATTGACTCTTGGATTCCTGTCATTACCAAGTTTGTGGTTATAACCCCATACCCAAAGAATCTAAAATTTACTATCCACTTTACCAAACTCCAAGTTTTGATGGATTCTATGTATTCTTTAATCTTGTCTTTCATATTGTTTTGTATATACCTCGTTTAAAATATCTCTTACAACCGCACACTCTTCATACCTCTCTTGGTCTATGAGATATTGTAGTAGGTCTTCTAATTGTGGTTGTTGGATTAAATTAATAATTGTGTTTTTTCTTATTCTGCCATCTCGATATGAATTCAATACCCATCCCAATGAAAGGATTCTCATTTCATAAATGGTGTTTTGACTTAACTTATCAAAGTGAAAAAACTCTTCCGGTGTCATACCTATAAGTATTATCCTCTATTGAATATCTCTTCGAAGTGTTTCTTTGCGTTCTCCATCACTTCATCGACTGGTTTTTTCTTCTCTTGGGATGTCTTTAATCTTTCCTCGCGGATGTTATAGGTTATACTTTGTTGATTTTTATTGCCTTTCATATTCTTTGATTTGATTAAGAAATAATTCTCCTTGTTTTTTATGGCATTCGTATGTTTGATGTAAATCACCAATCTTCCAATCAAAACAATAACTTGGATGTTCTCTCATCCAATTATCAAATGATTTGATTCCATCTTCAAATGTTAAAAACCTATCACCAAAAGTTTGTTCTATAAACTTTGACATTTCATGTCTATCGGGATAAAATTCAAAAGACCACCAATACCATCGTTTTACATATTTTTTGAGAAAGTGTAATGATTGGGTAAATTGTGACCAATTTTCCTTTCGTATCTCATCTATATCTTTTGATATATAAAGTAAATTTTCTAAATACTTTTCATCATTCTTTTCAACCGGACATTTAAGTTCTGGAAAGTATTTAAATTGACAGAATCGTGTTTGTAAATAAGGTGAATACATTCTGACAAGATGTGATGCTTCAACAATTATCATATCATCATCATTCCAATTTGTAATATCACCATATAAAATATCTCTGTGGTAAGACCATCCAAAACCTGGTTGACTCCTATCCATGTACTCCAAATTAAATTCATCTGCAATGTAATCAAACCAACATTTATCATGTCTTGGAAAATATGCATCATTGCTAAAGGAACAACCGTAAATCCAAAGTTTATTTTTCATTTATTTTAATTGTCTAAAAACATCATCATAAGTTAAATCAATATCATATATTTTTTTATATACATCAATATACATTAATATATCTTCTTTTAACACTATTTCAATTATATCTGTATACTCTCTAATATTTTTTATTATTAAATTTTTGAATATTCTACCAGTTTTATTTCTTTCTTCTTTGTATGAGACATCTGAATTTGCATCTCCCAAATTATATTTTCCAATTAAATAATCGTAAATATTTTCTCTTTCTATATCTAAAATTTTTACTTTAGTTATATCAATATTTGAATTAAATAAAATTTTATGATACAAGTATATATTACTTGCATTATGGTCCGATTTGTAATCTCTAACATTAAATCCTTTTTTGAAAAATTCATGAAGTTTTTTTCTAATCCAATAATTTATAACATCAATTAAATCAGTATCATTCCACCACTTACCATCCAATGTCCACCAATGTGTATTTCTTTCAGAATCCGAATACTTATCATTTAATAATTTAATCTTTTCGAGGTGTATTGGATGTGGATAATCAACAAAATGTTGTAAAAATTCAGCAGATATCATATTAAGAGGGTCTGTACCAGGGTTTTCTTTATTTTGATATAGAATATCCTGCATAGTCCCTGATACAAATTTAGTTACCGGATTTCTCATTAAAAAAATGAAATTTCTTGTAATTTGATTATTCCCATGTATCAATTTATACCAATCATCTTGTAAATCATTAAAATTATAAGAAGAAGTTTCATCACCTTGTGAAATACTTAAATTGATTTGATTAAATATCAATAGTGATGCCCAAAACTCATCTTTTGAATCAATATCCATAATTTCAGGATAAGTGTGAGTCAAATCAAATAACCAAGAAGATGCTACCTTGGGTAATGTAATAATATAAAAATCTTTTGTTTGATAACAAAAACAAGGTAAAAAGTGTTCTCTATTCATTATATTTTTTTGTTTAAAAATTCTGCCCAAATTTTATGTGACTCTTTTGTGGGGTGATTTCTATCTAAAAATCCTCCACCTTTTGATTGAATATATCTATACATACTTTCTTGTTTAAATTCTTTTGGTAATTGTTTCCAAAGTGATTCAAAACATAACTGATTCTCGTTTTTACCAAATTTATCTATTTTCGTATTAGAATCTATGTTTAAATTATTGTAATCATAAAATACATTATAAAAGTAATGTTTAATGTTATGTTTTTCTAAAAACGAACTCAATCCAATAATTTGATTAAATGTTCTATTATAAGACGGTATTAATTCAGTCTGATTCAAAACGAATTCATCTTCGGTTGTTTTATCTCTATCATTCTCTCCCCACTTATCATATCCTACCCACAATCTTTCTTGCTGATACTTTTCTCCATCCCACCACTCAAATCGTGTTGGTGCAGTCCATCCAATGATAACAAATAGCTTATCGGATTCTATCCACCCACTTTCTTCACTCCAACATTTTTTAGTATCTAACCAATGAGAAACATCTCGCATAGTTTGACGATACATATAATCATTAGAAACTCCCGAAGATGCATTATTACAATCTATCCAATTCCAATGATTTGAAACTATCGATGAAAATCTTTCGGTTTGTTTATTTTCTAATTCAGAACCCCATTCAACCGAACTACCATGTGTATATAATATTGGTTTCATTGTAATGTTCTTTGTTCAAATTTATATTGTTTTGGTAAAATTTCTTTAAATAAATAATCTATATATAATTTATATCCGTGTTGATTTGGATGGTATATTGCTGGTACTAAATCTGGTCTTTTGTGTCCGCATTCCCATAGGGAAATATCATCTTCTTTCATATAGTTTATTTCGTACTCTTGTAAAAAATCATTCATTGTTTTTTCACCATAGTTTAAATAAACATTTTTATCAATTTTTAAATATGGATTGACATAATCTTTATTTATATAAGGTTCAAACAAATCAAAGCAAACTAAATTTAATCCCAAAGATTTAAATCTCTCTTGATAAAAATAATAATTTACTTGAGAAATATGTTCATACACAGCATCATCATATAATGAAATATAAAAATCCTTTATAAAGTTTTCAGTAAATTCTTTTTCATTTTTTTGAGCAAAACTAAAATGGTCATGATTATCTTCTCTAAGTCCATGATTACAATATTCTAAAGAAAGTTTTTCCCATGCAACCATGCCATTAAGTGGATTGTCTTTACTAAGTAAAATTGTTTGTTGTGGATTTCCAGTTCTAAAACAATAATTTAGTGAAAAGGTATCACGTAGTTTGGATGTAAATCCAATAATAACTAAATCGTTGGGTGTTAGTGTGTGTGAAATTTCATTCAATTCACCGAATTGAGAATAGTTATCACTACCTTGTCTGCCAAAATTTATTACATGACATTTTGTTATTTCCCTGACTTCTCGATTCCATGAGTTTTCACGTCTCCAATCTCTAAGTTGTTCTCCATCGAATTCTGGTTCAATTAAATGTCCTTTTTCACCAATAGTTGCGTAAGTTCCTTGACCTTCTATCCAAGAATCTCCAAATAAAAATATTCTATTTATAGTTTTCATATATCTTTTGTTCTCGTAAATCTTTGTATTTCCAACTACCACCAACTGATTTGTTGTAGTCTTGTATTCTGTCTGAATTAAATATCTCCAATCCTTTTTGGGCTTGTTCGGGGGTCATATACATATGCCATCCAATACACTCAAACTCATCCTCATCGTATAAAGTATATTTGTGTCTCCCATCGTGAATCATTGGTCTTGCCCATGTTGCAAAGTTGTAATCATTGGTAAGTATCATTCCACCAGTACCTATGTTTAGAATCTTTTTAAAATGGAATGAGAGTATCATAAAGTAATCTTCATATCCCATAGACATTCCCCTCCATAATCCAGTTGCTGCATCTACTATTGGTGCACCAACAAAAGGATATATCCCATCCCATTCAAAATCATCAAAGACAGGAGTATTACCACTCAAAATGATTTGATTTGGGACAGATACATAAGTTCTTGCCGGAATTGTTATTTTTTGATTTTGGATATTCAAGTAGTGTAATACCAATCGAATTGCGTTTGTGTTTGAATCACATGCAATTGCAAAATCATAACCAGTATATTTAGCCAACTCATTCTCAAAATGAGTCACCCAATCCCAACTATCTTTAATTATATAATTTATCATATAACTTTTAAATAATTTTTACCATAACTTCTTCTTCTAGCAAAAAATAAACTTTCCATAAACCAAGCCAAATCTTTACTTCGAATTGGGTCATGTGGATAAGTTATCTGAATCGTTTGTATTGATTCTTTTAACTCTACATCCATATCTAATATATATTCCAAAATATTATATTTCGTTTGAATTTGATAATCTTTTATATCTCTTTGTTTTGTAACTACACATTTATTTAACTCTATCAAATCGTTACATAACTGTTCCGATAAATTAAATGTTTTTAAATAATCACTAACTAAATTATACATTTTATTATATAGTTCTTCGTAATGAATTTTAAATAAAGTTCTATATTGATTTGTTGCGGCAGTAATTGTTATTGGACCTAATTCTGATATTATTTCATTACCGTTTGAATACCAATCTTGTATCGTACTATCCATATTGGTTTCTTGTTCTGACCAAAACTTATCTTCTCTAATGAATTCTCTAAATCCTTTATAGAAATCTTTATAAGATATGTTTAGATATTTTACAAGGAAACGAGAAATATATTGTGAAAATCCACCAGTATGCCAAGTTATTAAGAACCAAGATAATTTGTACCCCTCCACCATATCCTCTAGACTCATCGTGGAAGTTGATGTTACAATTTCACTAAATTCGGGTGCTTCATTATCCAATCCATTTGGAAAATAATCCAATACCATTTGACCTCTGATGTTGAATAACTTTCTTTGTGAAAGGTTCATCTCTGCATTTTCAAGTATTTGTGCTTGCCATACCTCCACACTATCGTGTTGACCAACTTCGAATACACCATACATAGTATTTTCCCAAGTTTGTAGGGTTTCTCCAGGTAATCCAAGAATCAATTCAACATTTAGGGGAACTCCATCCTTTCTACATTCTGCGAAGATTTCATTGATTTTGTTAATACCCATATTACTTCTTTTAATCGTATTTAGGGTATTTTCATCCATACTCTGCAATGATATGGTTAATCCATTATTGAAGTGACCACTTTTGATTAGTTTTTTTGCAATTTGGACAACTTCAGATTGCTGGTTCTTTGCCCAACTCCAACCAGTTCGATATGGGTATCCATTATTGGTCTGAACCTCTATCAATTTATCCACAATCATATTATCTCTTTCAATGAATATACCAAAGTTTGCATCGGCAACATCCATATAACCAATCTTATTTTGTGACATCCACTCTATTTCATGAAATACTCGTGTAAGATTGAATTTCTTTACCTTTGAATATGTAAGGGAACCCCAATCACAAAAAGTACATTTATATGGGCAACCTCGATTCGTTTCAATTACTGCGTTCCATTCCTTTTCCAGTGGAAGGATTAAATCAAACACACCTGAAAGATATGGCGATGGAACTGAATCTAAATCATTGATTCGTTCTCCTGCTCCATTATCTTTACAAATTCCATTTTGATTTATGAGTAGACCTTTATCATTACTCCAATCATCACCCTTTAACCATTTTTCTATTAGATTTGAAAAAATGTATTCACCTTCACCCCTGACTACCACATCACAAAATGGCATTACTTCTGAAAATATATTTGGATTAGTTATTGGAGGTTCGGGTCCTCCAAATAAAATAAAAACATTTGGATTGAATTCTTTAACTCTTTGGGCAAGTTTGAAATTATAGTTTCGATTCCAAACATAAGTTGAAAATGCCACAATATCGTTTTTAGATAATTGTTGTGCAAGTTCATCGATTGATTCTCTTTTATAAACCAATCTATCTAACTCTAAATTATCTTTAATGAATTCATTCGTTAAACAATATGACCATAGTATACCGACACTATAAGGTAGGTAAGATGCAATCCCACCAGGACCTTGTTTAAAGTTCGGTTGTATTAAGGATATTGTATATGGTTTCATTATTTTGGTGTGTATCCATAGTCTTCACCACCATTACCTACAAAATGTCCATCCCATTTTTCTTCTTCATGAAGTTTGTGATGCGAATACTCATTTGATTTATAAGTACTTCTATGCGGTGGATTATCCTTATCAGGTTCTGAAGTAGAAATGTAATAGAAAAATCTAATTGCACACCTTGGTTTATCTTCGGGGGAATTTACTCCACTAACTCTATGGTATGGACCTTGTTTGATATTTTCATTCATAACAAATCTATTGAATCTTGGTGAAATTGATTCAATAAGTTTTGCATTTGGGTTAATATCTATATTATCATCGTAGTATTGAATATGTCCACCCCATTCATCTTTCCAATCGGGTGTAATATAAAGTAGGGATGTTAATTTTCTATGTAATCTGATTCTATCATTCCAATTAAAATCGTAGTGACAACCAAGAGTTTTACCATTTCGGATAATTGAATAGCCGGAACCAACCAAGTGTGGGTCTGGTAGTAATCCTACAACTCCTGTCATTTGTTCCAATTCATATAAGAACTCACCCGAATGCATAATATCGTAAGTAACTCGATGTGCAGTTGGTAGGGATATTAAATCGTTGAACTCTTCCATTCGAGAACCTGCACGAGTAAATACAGTCCATCCACCTTTGGGAGCATTCATACATTCATCGTACAATTCATAGACCGTTTTCTCATCAAGAAAATTATCTATTTTGGTTCTCCCAAAACCCCAATCTTTTTTATTGGTTTCCCATTCGTTTTTCTTGATTATCATAATTTAATTAAAACTGATTAATGCACATCTTTTAAAATTTCCTTGTACAGGTGTAACTTCGTGTATTACATTATTATTAGTGAAATCCAAAATTGCTATTCTACCAAATTCCGGTTTCACTACTTCTTTATTTTGTATTATCAATTCACCACCCAAGCCATCTTCATAATCACTATTTAAATATAATAACACAACACATCTATTTTCAGTATCATCTGCATCTTTATGTGATAAAATAAAATCGCCATCTTGAAAACAAGTAAATGTTGGATGAACATCCCCAAATTTAATATTCATTCCATAAAAATCTAAATATATTTTATTCATCAAATTATAAAAAATAGAATATTCTAATTCTGATGGATATATGGATGTGTCAATCCAAGATTGAAACACTTGTGAACTTATTTTTTTTAATTGATTATTTAAATCATAAAGGAATTTATAATTTGGATTTTTTAATTTCAATTTGAAAGTAAATTTCTTGTGTGAATTTCCCTCAATTTCTTTTATATTTATTCGTTCTTCATTTATCAAATCTGAATTTGAACAATATAATGATTTTATATACTCATAAGTTATATCAGAAAAAATTATGGAATCGAATTGTATATTTGACAATCTTTGTATATATTCTTCCTTATTATTAAATATCTGTATAGTATCAACTAAGTCAGGATAAAGTTCGTCCAACTTAATATTTAAAAATCCTTCGTTTAATAATTTATTTTTATATATTGATATATCCATAATTTTTATTTGTTCATATTTCTAATAGAATTATGTTTAGTTCGAGACCATCTATCGGTAAAATGAAATTCTAATTCACCAATAAAAGGTTTTAATTTATCATACATATAATCAATAAAGAAATTTACATATATTGACTCATGTGGATGTGCACCAAATCCAGTTACATAACTTCCATCGTTTGGAATATCCCACGGATTAGCGCCAGCAAAATAACATTTGTGACCAAATTTTTCCATAGAATATTCATCAATTCCACCATAATTAAAATTATCAGTTTTATAGAAATGAAAATTTGATAAATCAATCAAATTCCAAGTTTTTTTAAGATAATCTGAAAAATCTTTTAGCTGAACAAGTGATTTAAAATTTGGTAATAAAATTTTATCTTTTTTAAACAATTGTCTCGTCTCATCGGTATGGGTTAGATTCGTATAACTACCATCATAATAGCCTTCAAATGTATTATTCATTAAGAAAAACGAATACCCAATGTTTAATGATTTTAAAAATGATTGTAAATCTAATATATTTGTTAAATAACTTTCCAACCTATCAATTGGTTTATTATTGATTGGTGAATTTTTTAAAAATTCTTTAATGTAATATTTTATATTTTTGTTGTCAAAAGATTGTAAATCGGAATGTTCTATATTAGCATAAACCCTGTCATCAAAAATAGTAGATAATGATTTAAACTTATCAACAAAATTAATCGGGAACTCATTTTCAATTCTATTAAATGTATTATCTAAAACAAAAGTTTTTTCAGTATGGGGTTTATCATTTAAGATTTCATCACAAAATTCTTGTGGTAGTTCTATGTGTAACCTATTTGGTTGTGACCATTCGGTAATTACATACATATCATTTGGGGATACTCCAGTTTCTATAAGTTTAGAAACAGTGTAAATTATACTTCGTTTTGCATAATCTGCACCAGTTGAATCACAATGTAAATCAATTATTTTAAAATCATTGTTGTTTCCTTTTGTAAACTCTCTAAAGGACATGAACATAACCCCATAACTACAACCAGTGTTAATTATGTATTTCATATTCTTTTATTTGTTTATATAAGAGTTCAGCAAATTCGGGATGAGAATCCGGATGTAAATGCCCGTCATTTTCACTTCTTTTATGAGTTCTTATCCAATCCCACCAACATTTATATCCAATAGGTGGATTTATAATATTATCCCAACTATTTAAACTAAAATTTGAGTTTGGTAGTGGATAATTATCCATTTGATAATCTAATGAATTATTAGGGTGAATATTAAAAGATTTTTGTATTTCGATATAGGTGAATTCCATATCATCTTTTTCGTCCAATAACCATTGGAATACATGATTTGATACTGAATTCAAAATTTTCCATGCACCGAATGTTTGTTTATACCATAAATCAAAAGTTAAATCTTGTTTTAGTTCCTCTATCTTTAATGGATTTTTTGTTTTAATTCCTAAAATATGTTCTATATCAAAATTAACATCCATAGGATGTTTTACATAGTTTTGAAGTCTTGGAGTTCCAAATCTTAATGCATGAGAAGTATTCAAAATAACATAATCATTTTTTGATATATGATTATTTAAAATTCTATCGAATATATCCATTAAAATATATTCCGAATTTTTACCTGGATGACCTACTCTTGGAAATAATTCTAAATTTAATTTATTTGCCAAGTAATTACCCCAAAAAGGTATTCTATCTGAAGATGTAAAACCATAAGTGGTTCCTGAGTGAGAACATCCAAATATGTGTAATTTATTTTTCATTAAACCAGCCTTTTTCAGTTAAATTATCCCAAATAACTTCTAAAATTCTATCCATTCCCTTTGGTCCTGCATGGCCTCCATCGGGAGACCATTCTTTTCCATATTGATTTAAGTAAGAATTCCAAATTATAGTATTGGTTATTTTATATTTGTCATCAATTAAATCAAATAACCATTTTCCTTTTATGTTTTTAAAATCATATAACATAATTTCAGATTGGTCTTCTTCCATTGGATTTTTATCCCAAAATCTTTTTATAAAATCAAACTCTTGTTCGTTTTCGTAATAGTTTTTAAAATTCAATTCATGGGATACAAACGGTGAATAACCATCAACAATTATATGATTTATCTTAATTTGTTTTAAAAACAAATGAAATGAACTTATTTCTCTAGCCCAATGAATCATCAATTCTTCAAACTGTTCGTAAATGTAAGGAGGAAAGATATCAAAATTTTTACTAATTTTCCATTTATTATTTTTGTTTGAATAATGTCTATGTTCGGGTATAAAAATTAAATTCGTATTTATACTATTTGCAGTTGTGTATGTATTAGAAAATTGTGGATATGAAGTATCCCAACTCAAAGGTTTTGGAAAATCCGAATATTTGTTCCAATCTATATATCCAAGTGCACTTACACTTGATTGTGATAAATACTTAATGTTCCATTTTTCCCAAATATCACTTCTAACCAATGGAACCTCTACATGATTTGTCCTTCTATCTAATTGTGAAATTTGAAAAATAAAAAAACATTGATCTAAAATTTCTTTATTATTTTGTATAAATGATGTAGTAGAATTTTGAATATGATACCAACCAGTACTTGATGTTGCCAAATTTATTAATTCTAATCCTAATTTTTTAGAAAGTTTGACAGGCCAAGTTTCTTCTACTACACAATTCTGACCAAGTGTTTGAGAACATCCATTGACAACTAAGTATTTATATTTTTTCATACTACCAACTAATTTCCCAATCTTTGAATTCATCGGCGATACAATCGATTTTGTAATCTTTCCTACCACCAACTTTTTCTTGGATTTTGTTTTTGGCTGTATTCCTGATTCCATTTAGACCATGGGTAAGTAATAACTTATTACCCGAATCAACACCATCTCTTGCGTTTGATTCATTTGTCCAAATATGTAAATTCATTTGTGAAAGGACTACTATTGCTCTAACGAACTCACCATCAATTTCATAATCACCCGATTTTAAAATCAAATCAATATCGTGAACTATATCTTGAATTTCTTGTGAGTATTCAGTTTTGTGATTTGTAATAAAAACTTCTTTTAATTGAATGATTGATAATCTATCAATCAATTCACCCAATGTTGGTAAATATCTTCTTTGTTCCATATTAAATTGTAACTACTCCTTTTTTCTGAACCACGATTGTTGCGTTGTGGTTTGCGTATATAATTGATTCCTCTATGTTTTTTGTTTCAATATACTTCACTACCAATGATGCCATAAAAGTATCACCTGCCCCACTCAAATCCCTTACCTCAATATCTCTATTGACAGGATAGGTTTTACCATCATACATTGCACCTCTTTCGGACATAGTAACAATTAGTTTATCTTTCCAATCGTTATAATCTTCACCCTTGCACTCTTCCCATTCTACCTCGTTTATCTTAATAAAAGTATAACCCATCATTTGTTTGGTGATGGGTTTTTTGGTATCAATAAAAGTTAGTGAATGTGATTTGGAAATAAGTTCTACATCATCGTAAGTCAAGAATCCCTTATCATAATCTGATACAATTACTGCATCATAATCTGAAAATGGGATTCGTTTAACATCAAATGTATTGGATACCTTATCATTTGAATCGATACGGAGTAGAAGAGCATTTGATTTTTCTTCTACATATCGAGTTTTTGTGATTTGTTCTTTGTTTGTAATTAACTGGACTTTATCGACTCTGAGTGATTGTAAATTAGCAACCACATTACCTGCCATACCTTGATTGGTAACAGTTCGGGATGGTTCTAAAATAGGAACTGGTCCTTCAGGACATAACCTACGAGTGTAACCATATATAAAAACATCGGTGCAAGAATCACCTATTACTAATATTTTCATTTTTAATCTTTTAAATCTACAAAAAATTTAGAGTTAATCAAACTCGAATAAATTTGTGTTTCGGTTTTTAAATAGTTAAAAAATGCAAGATTTTTCATTGCATAATTTTCAAGAAAATCTTCATAAATTTTTTTATTCGAAGATTTAAATAATTCAATTAATTCAAATGAACGCTCATCATTGAAATCGGTTCTTAAACTTTTAATAAATTCTTTTGATTTATCTGATGAAAATTGTGAAATATCTATAATTTTAAGTTTATTTTTATCTTTTATATCGTGTATCCATCTTTTAAAATGATGTAAGTAATTTTCAGTATGTACATCTTCAAATAACAAATCCCATTTTTTTTCTATAAAATACTCAAAGATTGGAAATAAAATTTTATTTGGAATTGCTGATAAAGCACTTACATCTGAATTAGCATTTTGAAATACTTTAATTGCATCTTTTAATTGTCTATCATTTATTTTTGTAAAAAATTTAAGTTCTTCACGAGTCTTTTCATCGATTATCAAATCGGTTGTGGCACTTAATAGTATTTGTATGGCACCTGATAAAAATCTTTCTATTGGATTTCTTACTACAAAATATAAATCTCTTGGATTTTCAAAACAAAATTCAGTAAAATTGTTGACTTTACTATATTCTAAAAATTCTTTATTAGAAGTAAATTTTTTAAACTTACTTATTTCATGTTGATTATGTAATATATCAAATGAGGTGTAAACATAATAATCAAATAATGAACCTTTTATAGTATGAGTTTCTAAATCTGAATTCACTCCGAAATCTGGATTTGTTACAAAAAACAATTCTAATTGATGACAATCAACCGATTCATTTTGTGGATAAGATGCTATACCAGAAATATAACGAGTACCTACTTTTTTATATTGCACAAATATACATTTATCAAAAACAGTTACACTTGGGTTATACATATAAGTGTTTGTATAATCAAACATACCATTATCAACTGACATATAATTTAAAATCCTTTGTTATTAATGTAATCCAATAAATCTCTAACTCGAGAACACGATTCGTATTCTTCATTTTCTAATCCCCACTTCATTATTTTATCTAGTGTAGTGTGTATCCCTTCTGCTTTTACTGAAAAATCAAATGCCTTTTGTTTACCTCGAATTTCTGCTTCTACTCTGAGACACATTACTTCATCCAAATCATTATAAAGTAGTTCTTCACAGCCAACAAGTAATTCCGGCATGAGTATATCCTTACCACCACCTATTGCCCATTCCCAAATATCAATTTTACCTATATGGACTGTCAGTATTTTTTTAGGTTCATCCATTATTTTAGTTCAACTTCGAGTACTACCGATACTAAATTTTCTTGGGAAGTTTGTTCGGGATAAATATTTTTAATAACCCATTCGGTTTTAAGATATTTAATAGTTCCACCAACATTTAAACAAGGTCCACCTTCAAAATCGAACATAGTTTGTTCTCCATTATCACCAGTTGAACCTCTTGAAAAAAGTGATTCTCCCATAACTCTAAGTTTGTTGTGGGATATTTTTTCTATAACTCTATCGTGACCGTAACGATTTTGTACTATTTCCATAACTACAAATTTTTTCTTTTTACTTTAAAATAATATTCAATCATTTCTTTATGTTTATAACCATTTTTTTGGTAGTATAAATCAATATATTTTCTAACCGGAGGAATATGAACTGATGCACGAATTGATTTAATTACATCTAACAATTTTCTGAAATCACTTGTCATTTCATATTCACACTCCCTAATTATATACCCATAAATATAAGTATATTAATTGTGAATAATTAAAACAAATGTTCTAATCCTTTGGTATTTGCTCTTCTTAACTGAATATCAATTTCAGAATAAGTTTTTACTTCTTTAACTTGTTTTTTATACCACCAGTATAAATCTTCTATCGTACCCTTACCTCGTTTTTTCATCAAGGCTTTATCCCATAAATCTTTACCGAACTCGGATTCCAATTCCTTTTGTAGTTTGTTTAAGATTCGGATTTCATCGTAGTGAGCCTCAATCTCCAACTTTCTGGCTTTCAATCGTTTCATTCGTGTTGCCTCCATCGCTGCCTCAACTCGATTTTTTTCATCATTGCCTATATAATTTTTATATGTCTTTTCATATATAGAAACTGCCTCCATATCTACTGATTTGACTTCACTAAACATATATGAATAATCGAAATCACCATTTCTTATTTTGAGTAGTAAAGGAGCATTTGCTGGAAGTGGTTTAGTTTTTCTACCCTTTGTCCACCAACGAAATTTATTGTAAGCCATGTGTTTTAAGTTTTAAGATTTATACAAAGATACAAAAAATGTGGGGTATATCCTAATAATCGGAGAAAAAATATTCTTGTAATTTACCAGTGAAGTTCTTAAATCCGATTGCAGCATTCTCATGCCACTTTGACGAGTCCCCATCATCACTCACCCATTTAAATGACATAAATGGAATTTCTCTTTGTTTACATACTTGTGCGAGTGCATAACATTCCATATCAACAATATCACATTCGTGAATCATTTCCAAATACTTTTTAGAATAATCGGTTCGATGTGAATCATAAAACTGGTCTGTGGTGAAACATTTAATATCACTTACGGTTGAAAGTTTTATATCACAAAAATCGGTATACGGAGTACATCCATAAGGAGCAAACGGTTGACAATCTATATTATTGTAAACTGTACCAACTTCTAATACTTCACCAACTTTATGGTTTTTAAGATTACCACACGAACCAAAGTTGATTACAATATCTGGTTCTTCATTCCAAAGGATTTCGGTAAGATTTGATGCTGCATTAATTTTACCAATACCAATTTGAAAAATTGGAAATCCAAGTAATTCTTTTAATCCGCCGTGTTCGATTGGAGCAGCAGATACTAATATAACTTTTGGTTTACTCATAAGAAACTAAACATTTAACATCATGTCCTTTCCTGATTCCAATATCAAGTAAACACAAAGTATCTACCACTACATATCCAGAG
>Ga0315901_10004413_pt1:7500-10000 | contig 17545 bp, 12 predicted proteins | sample LakEriMetagenome_10_FD_203761 | JGI IMG/M metagenome (GOLD analysis project Ga0315901, IMG submission 203761) | Freshwater fungal communities from buoy surface, Lake Erie, Ohio, United States - Buoy 2 MA116 | ecosystem: Environmental > Aquatic > Freshwater > Lake | place: USA: Lake...
AATAGGACAAACCGCCCCGTGGATATCTTTGCTTCGGAACAAAACAATTAGAATTAGGCTCGGTCAACTGGAATGTGTATTATCCATATAGGGGATCTTTCAATTGAGAAGATCCATCGACCTGAGACGAAGAGAAAGAAAGGTCTATCTATTTTATTTAGTTATTCAGTTAAACCAATGATTCGTTATTGGAGCAGATAGCAACAACCATTTCATCCGGCATACGTATTTTTTATTTTCCAATGGATTTACATCTTTCATTAATGGAAATTTTTGTATGTAGTGGGTAATAGCTCTGGTTGTTCGCTCTTCAAGAATTCTTGTTTAGGCAGTTCATACCATCCATACATAATGTTTTGATCTAAGATTTCAATTCTTCCATGTTTACGCAGTAGCATATTGTTCCATGGAGCTAAGGTCCAAAATATGGAAGAAGGGGGTGTTTCCACGACTCTACCACCCGGTCAATTCTGTTTCACTTAATCCCTATTTCATGGCCGCATATCTTTCCGGCTAAGGAATGGGAAACCTTTCTTTTGTTACATGAATCCTATTTTCATTTCATCCGGGAAAAGCCATCTTTTTCTCAACAATGTCTTTGTCATTTGATCCAATAGCGTTCCGTTAGATAGGAACAGATTTGATAAATATTGATAACTCTCGGATAGAGTATTAGAACGGAAAAATCCATTAGATAATGAACTATTGGTTCTAAGCCATCTCTGGCGATGAATCAACAATTCGAAATGCTTTTCTTGCGTATTCTTGATAAACCAGCGTTTATATATAGATGTAGGAAGATCTGTTTGGGAAGTAAGAAGCCCCCTTGACATCTCTTCATCTGCAAAGAATTCTCGATGTGAAAACACAGAGACAAAAGGCTGATCTTTGAATAGGAAAAAGAGTGGATCCGCAGGGTCCCAAATGAATTGGCTTATTCGAAAAAAGCCTTGTTCTTTGGAAGATCTATCTCGTGTCTGGTACTGCATGGTTCCACTCTGCAAGAACTCCGAATCATTCTCTTGAAGCTCATCCTCTTCATCATAAAGGATCCGCTTGCCCCGAAATGACCTGGCCCAATAGGGAAATCCCAATTCATTGGGCCTTTCGATACAATCAAATAGAAAGCCCCAAGGGCGCCATATTCTAGGAGCCCAAACTATGTGATTGAATAAATCCTCCTCTATCTGTTGCGGGTCGAGGACTCCTTCCCCTTCTTCAAACTCCGATTCATATTTTTCATAGAGAAATCTCTGATCAACGATAGAACAAGATCCATTTTGAATCATATTTAAGGGATTCCTTGGTTCGGGCCGAAGAAGCAATGTCACTCGATCATTATCAAACCGACTGCAATCTTTTTCTGTCCGTGAGGATCCCACCAGAGCGCCTTCTACTTCTAATAGGCCATGAACTAGATCAGAATCACTCTCAACGAGTCCATAAGAAGTGATCCCATTTTTTTCATCAGGCCCGGGTAGAGACCAAAGGTCTTGAGCGACCGATCCGGCAGAACAACTCAAAAGATAAAGAAGTATCGTTAATTTCTTCATGCTCGTTCCAAGTTCGAAGTACCATTTGTACAAATAAGAATCCCCCTCGTTACATGATTTCTTCTTCATATAGATAGATATAGGATCTATGGAGCAATTACTTAGAAGTACATTTTGTGAAACAGCCCTTCCTATCTGATAGAAAAGGATCCCATGATCCTGAACCGATCTTACCTGGGATCGCAAATCCCAAGTTTGTCTATGAAGAGCAGATCTAATTATATTAGTGTCTATAATGGATTTCTTTTGTATAATACTAATCGATAGGGCCTCATTGGTAAGTGCTACAAGATCTCGTACATTGGAACCCATAGTTATGGACCCGAATCCATTAGTATGGAACATTTTCTTTTCCAAGCGAAATCCCCTAGTATATGAAAGAGTGAAAAAGTGCTTTCGTTGTTGTGGAATAAGAAGCCTTCGTATCTTAATGCATGTATTTAATTTATTCGGGGCTATTAGAGCGGGATCTACTTTTTGGGGAATATGAGTCGAAGCAATAACAAGAATATTTCTAGTGGAACATCTTTCACAATCCCTGGAGAGATAGTTCACTAATAGACCGAGGGATAAGTAATTCGACTCATTCACATCCAGATCATGAATGTTTGGAATCCATATTATGCAAGGAGACATTGCTTTTGCTAATTCGAATTGAAGGGTGATATAAAATCGGTCTATTTCCGGCATCATATCCATAGTTAGCGCATTCATCATAGTTAGAAGCTCCAGCTCCGTATCAAGGTCACGGTCGATATCGTCACTATCATCAATATCGTCACTATCATCAATAAGAAAACCCTTAGGCTTGTTATCCAGGAACTTGTTCAGAAATACTGTAATGAAAGGAACATAGGAGTTTGTCGCTAGGTATTTGACCAAATAGGATCGTCCAGTTCCTATAGAACCTATCACTAAAATACCCCTAGGGGGGGATAGGGCTAAGC
>Ga0315901_10004419_pt1 | contig 17530 bp, 16 predicted proteins | sample LakEriMetagenome_10_FD_203761 | JGI IMG/M metagenome (GOLD analysis project Ga0315901, IMG submission 203761) | Freshwater fungal communities from buoy surface, Lake Erie, Ohio, United States - Buoy 2 MA116 | ecosystem: Environmental > Aquatic > Freshwater > Lake | place: USA: Lake Erie, Ohio...
GCGCTGGACAGCCAGTCGCTCTTGATCCGGAGATGCACCTGTTTTTCTAACTTATCTCTGGAAATGTCCTCCAGATCTATCAGGCATGCTTTTCCAAGCGCGGCGGCATTGAAGCAGGTGGATTTCAGATCGTGCTTCAGTCCGGCATAGTTGGCAATACCGCCGCCCAGAGAATGCCCCGCCAGTTCCAGCGTAGCGCCCTCGGGCAAATGGTTCTTCATCTTTGCAACCAGTTGCTCTGCCTGACGGTAAGCCGGGGGTACACCGCCTGTCCCAGTAATCTGTCTGATGTTATTTTTCCATTGAACACCGGCCATGCCGGGTATGCCAGAGCCGGGAAATACCATAACGAACTGCGGCGATTGAGGTGGTCTGACTTTGTTGTGTATTTCAAAGTACAGCCCGGTTGAATTATCCTGAAAAGCGCCTTTGTTCTCATTGATTTTTTTGCACAAGATGGGGTCATTATCAAAGAGCATTCTGAGCCAACGTGAGGCCTGCGCAGATTGCAAGCATCCTATGCTGGAGTCGCCCCGGTGGTCTGTCTTAAATGCTGTATTTTCTGCCTCCTGAACAAACCCATAGACCGACAGGGTATCATCGCGAATTTTTTCGAGATCTCCCGAATACATCGCTAGCGCTTCTCTTGTGTAGCTTTGCTGTGGCTTGACGCTCGAACGCTTTGCGGACGGTGTCGTGATGGGAGTACTTGTTTGCGGTGCGTTTGACGGGTGCGCACTCAATGATCCTGATAGGGGCACCACGCACGCAGTGGGCTGATGTCGAGAACTGCTCGACACCGAACCCTTGACCGATGTCGTCGATCTAGGAATCTGTGGACGAGCTACATCACTTACACGTGCCATGGCATGTCATCCGCCGATCAAGTAATCGTTTCAGTTTGTCGGAGATTCAACCTGTGCCGAGCCTCTCTGAGCGATTGAAAAAAATTGTCTACGGTATTACTGAAGCTGATCGCATCGCTCGAGGGGATATGGAGGTTGTGGCACAAGGTAAGCATCGCAAACTCCGGATCCCAGGCAAGCCAACAACTTCCCAATGGACGCCCGAAGCGGTTCAGCTCCAGTGCGAAATACAAGTCGGCCTCTGGCAGGTCGGCAGAGACGGGACGCACGGGCGCATAGAAATAACAGACATCGCTGTTTTCAGGGACTTGGAGTGCGATGACGGTTTGGTCTTCTGCGGACAGCAGGGTCATTCCCTCCTCGTCGAGGTGACTTTCCGGCGCGCGTAGTGCTAGCCAGTGATTGACCGTGTCAGCGTATGAATTCATAGGCGGCTCCACAGCAGCAGCTTCCACGCAAAGAGGGTTGAGCGCGGTCGGGTGCCGCTCCGAGGGCGAACCCCTGAATGGCATCGGTGTTTGCCGCGCATGGAGACTTGCTCTCGAACGATACGGATGGCTGCTCTGTCAGCAATATGAGACTTACCGGATTCGTCGACCAGAAATTCAGTGCACTATGCAAAAAACCAACGGAGTTTTTTGAGGGGAATTCAATCAGGAAGAAGGGAGGGTCAGCAAGCCTCGGCGTGCTCGACCATCAGCTGTACCGACGTCCGGCCATTGAATTCATTAACGTCGAGCCGATAGGCCACCCGGGCGCGTTCCGGCAAGCCGTCGGCATGATTGAACCAGATAGCGTCGAACTGGCGACCATCTTTTTGCAGCATCAGTTTCAGATGTTTTTCTTTCAGGACTCGCTGATTCAGAACACGAAATTCATCACAAAACACGGGCGGCGGGAAGCCCTGTCCCCAGACATGGGTATCGAGCAGTCGGATGAATTCGAGACTGAAACAATCCGGTTCCAGCGGACCGTCGGTTTCCAGCACTTGTTCCAGCGCTGCCGGGCTAAGCCATTCGCGGCCTACAGTTTCGAAGGCCTCGGCAAATGAAGGAAAGTCCATCTCGCGCAGCGACAGGCCGGCCGCCATGGCATGCCCGCCGAATTTGTCGATCAGGTCGGGCGCTCGCTTGTAAACAAGGTCCAACGCATCGCGCAAATGAAATCCGGGAATCGATCGCCCCGATCCCTTGATCATGCCATCGCCCGCCGGCGCGAAAGTGATCGTCGGGCGATAAAACTTCTCTTTCAGCCGGGAAGCGACGATACCGGTCACACCCTGATGCCATGCCGGGTTGAACAGCGTCAGGGTTGCGCTGGCCTGCGGGTCGATGGTGTCCAGCGATGCCAGCGCGGCCGCTTGCATGCCCGCTTCGATATCGCGGCGCTCGCGGTTCATGGTATCGAGCTCGCGGGCAAGGGTCATGGCCTTGGAAAGATCGTCGGTCAGCAGACATTCAATACCCAGTGACATGTCAGACAGGCGGCCGGCAGCGTTCAGCCGGGGGCCCGCAGTGAAGCCGAGGTCGGTGGCGCTGGCTTTGCGTATATCGCGTGAGGCGACCGAGAAAAGTGCCGTGATGCCGGCATGGGCTCGGCCCTCGCGCATGCGTCGCAAGCCTTGCGCCACCAGAATGCGGTTGTTCGCATCCAGCTTTACCACGTCAGCCACCGTGCCTAATGCGACCAGATCAAGTAGCGCGTCCAGCCGGGGCTGATTACTTGTATCGAAATGTCCGCGCGCGCGCAATTCTGCCCGCAGCGCCAGCAGCAAGTAGAACATCACGCCCACACCGGCCAGATGTTTGCTCGGAAATCCGCAGCCAGGCTGGTTGGGATTCACGATCACGGTGGCATCGGGCAGTGCGGCACCGGGCAGGTGGTGATCGGTAATCACCACATCAATGCCGCGACGCCTCGCCTCGGCGACACCAGCGATGCTGGCGATCCCGTTGTCGACGGTGATGATGATGTCAGGAGATTTCTGCTGAGCGGTCAATTCAACAATGTCTGGCGTGAGCCCATAGCCGTATTCGAAACGGTTCGGGACGATGTAATCCATCGTCGCGCCCATCGCACGCAAACCCCGGACAGCGACGGCGCAGGCGGTCGCGCCATCGCAGTCATAGTCGGCAACCACGGTGAATTTTTTTTGCTGTGCGATGGCATCAGCGATGAACCGCGCGGCTTGTTGAACGTGCGTTAGCTGACCGGGGGCAATCAGCGCATTGAATTCATTGGAGAGCTCGCTGATCGTGCTCAGCCCGCGTGCAGCCATTAGTCGGGCCAGCACAGGGTGCAATCCCTGTTGGGCGAGCTTCTCTGCATTGCGGGACGAGAACTGGCGAACGGCGATGCGGGTCATGAGGCGAGGCGTGAGAGCGAAGGAGAGACCCAAAATTTTCTCATGCTGGAGCGGCGTGCACTCCATAGGTCGAGCCGTTGTCCATCGCTGAACACCAACCTGATGTCGTCGAGTTCGCCAGAGATCAGTTGCTCTTGCGCCGGAGCGATATGCTTTTCTTCCAGTTGCTGCATCTGTTGCAGCCAGCCCGACCAGTCCTCGGCGAGCGCCAGTGGCGTCAGCGCATCGATCAGTCGCCAGTCTTGGTGGGGGCTGACCGCTTCGCGCCCTTGCGCGATGAGCCGGGCCAGCAGCTGGCTCCCGATTGAGGTTTGTTCATGATCAGAGGCACCCCACAGCCACAGCGCGTTCACGCGCAGATCGCCTCGATCCTCACGTTCCAGGTTGAGTGCATGCTGATGCCAGAGCATCTGTACCTCATTGTGCAGGCGCCGCCAGTCGCGCGCAGCAGCGCCGCTGGGCTGCCACACATCGATATTGTGTCCGCAGGCGGCGTCGGGCGAGCAGGTTCTGAAATCTGACCAGGCATCGGCGCGCACAAACCAGTAAAGCGCGTTGCCATAGACCAGCTCAAGGTTCTGTTCCGCGAACAAGGGCTGGACGGCCTGAAACAATCCTCGTCCTTCGTCATCGTTCAGCGATAAATGGCGGTGATCGGTCAGCACCAAATGATCTCGTGCGACATGCAGATGCACGGGCTGCACGATAAACCATGAACCAGAGGTCAGCGAGCCACCCAGCGCCTTCATCAGCGTATGCGCCAACGGCGGGCTGTTATCGGCCTGATGGCCACTCAGCCAACGTTCATGCGGCGGGCAGGCGCTGAACGCCGGATTCAGGTTCCGCTCGGCCCGTCTCGCACGCGCCAGTAGCTTGGCCAGCGCGGGCAGATTCAACGATGAGAGCAGATCTCGGGCGAGAGCCTGGGGTGGCAAAGCGAAGGGGATAACCAGCGTCAGGGAAGACATACTAAACATTGTAGGCGATTGCCCTTTGACTATGGCAAACTGCCGGCTTTGCAAGGATTTAGCCATTCATCGGCCGGAAACATTGCCGACCTCATGGCTGATCTCGCTGTTGATTTCGCTGTCGATTCTGCTGCCGATTCCGCTGTCGATCTTTTTGCCGACCCCTCAGGAGCTGCTGCTTGTCCCGGTTTCATGATCTGCCTTTTGAATGGACCATCGGCCTGCGTTACACCCGCGCAGGGCGACGCAGCGCGCGTGATAGCTTTATTTCGTTCATCTCACTGATTTCTATGGCGGGCATTGCGCTGGGCGTTGCCGCGCTGATCGTGGTGCTGTCGGTGATGAACGGTTTTCAGAAAGAGGTGCGCGACCGCATGCTGTCGGTCTTGGCGCATGTGGAAGTCTTCGATGCGTCAGGCAGCTTGCCGAACTGGCAGGCGACGGCGGCGGAGGTGAGCCGGCATACGCTGGTGCGCGGTGCCGCGCCGTATGTCGAAGCGCAGGCCATGGTCACGCGCGAGGACACCGTGCGCGGCATCATGGTGCGCGGCATCTTGCCAGAGCAAGAGCCCGAGGTCTCGGATGTTGCCGCGCAGATCGTGGCGGGCAAACTTGCCGATCTGCGTCCAGGTGAATTCAATATTGTGCTCGGCAGCGCGTTGGCGCGCGGCTTGCGGTTGCAGCTCGGTGACAAGATCACACTCATCGCGCCGCAGGGCCAGGTGACCCCCGCTGGCGTGCTGCCGCGACTCAAGCAGTTCAGCGTGGTCGGCGTGTTCGAGGCGGGCCATTACGAATACGATTCCTCGCTAGCCTTCATCCATATCGAAGATGGCGAGACGCTGTTCCGGCTTACCGGGCCGTCGGGTCTGAGGCTGCGCGTGGCTGACATGCAGCGCGCCCCGGAAGTGGCAGCGGAGTTGGCAGCCAGCTTGCCGGGTAATCTGTACATCCGCGACTGGTCGCAGCAGAACCGTAACTGGTTCGCCGCCGTGCAGACCGAAAAGCGAATGATGTTCATCATCCTCACACTGATCATCGCGGTAGCAGCATTCAATCTGGTGTCGACACTAGTGATGACGGTCACTGACAAGCAGGCAGATATTGCCATCCTGCGCACGCTGGGTGCCTCGCCCGCATCGATCATGAAAATATTCGTCATTCAGGGTGCACTGATCGGTCTGCTGGGTACGGGCATTGGTGTGCTGCTGGGCGTGCTGGTCGCATTGAATGTGGATGTGATCGTGCCTTTCATCGAATCGATTTTCCGAGTGCAGTTTTTGCCGCGCGATATTTACCTCATCAGTGCGCTGCCTTCTGATTTGCGCTGGCCGGACGTCTGGCAGATAGGCGGCATGGCGGTGTTACTGGCGTTTCTGGCGACCCTATATCCCAGCTGGCGTGCGGCGCGCGTGCGTCCTGCCGACGCTCTGCGACATGAGTAGGTGCTGACCATGGACACTTCCTCTGAAGTCGTGCTGTCCTGTTCGCGCCTGGGCAAGCGTTTTGCGCAGGGTCGGGACAGTCTGACGGTGCTGTCGGATATTGATTTTTCTGTGTCGCGCGGCGAGCGGGTCGCGATCGTCGGAGTCTCCGGTTCGGGTAAATCTACGCTGCTCCACCTGCTCGGTGGTCTGGATACACCGAGTACTGGCGAGGTGAGCTTGCTGGGTAATCCGCTGGGCAGCTTGTCGGAATCCGCTCGGGGTGAGTTGCGCAATCGCTCGCTGGGCTTTGTCTACCAGTTCCATCATCTTCTGCCGGAATTTTCCGCGCTGGACAATGTCGCCATGCCGTTGCTGGTACGGCGAATGCCGAGCGCCGAGGCTCGCGCGCTTGCTGCGGCACTGCTTTCGCGCGTGGGTCTTGCGGAACGCTTGTCGCATCTGCCCGGTGAATTGTCCGGTGGCGAGCGTCAGCGCGTGGCGCTGGCCCGTGCGCTGGTCACGCAACCTGCTTGCGTGTTGGCGGATGAACCGACGGGCAATCTCGACCGGCACACCGCGCAGCAGGTGTTCGCGCTGATGCTGGAACTTTCGCAGACACTGGGTACGGCCTTTGTGATTGTCACGCACGACGCCGATCTTGCGCGACGCTGCGACAGGGTGCTGAGTCTTTCGCAAGAAGGTCTGTTCGCCGGCGCCGGCTGAACGCAACGAACATCATGCTGGTCGATAGTCATTGTCATCTCGATGCACAAGAGTTCGTCGATACCGCACTTGATATTGCAGTCAATGCGGCTGCACAAGGCGTGCGGTGGATCGTGATCCCGGCGGTGGAGCGCACGAATTTCAATACCGTGCGCTCGCTGGCGCACCAATTTGCTGGCGGTGTCTACGCACTGGGCATACATCCGATGTATGTTGCTTCTGCCTCGGAGGAAGATCTGCTCGTACTGCGTGAACAGGCCGAGGTCGCTATGACCGACCCGCGCTTCGTCGCCATTGGCGAGATCGGTCTGGATTTTTTCATTCCCGAACTGCGCCAGGGTGCGTTGCGCGACAAACAGGAATTTTTCTACATCGAGCAACTGAAGATTGCGCGCGATGCCGGTTTGCCCGTGATACTGCATGTGCGCCAATCTCAGGATACCTTGCTGAAGCATCTGCGCCGCATTCGGGTCAGTGGTGGGTTGGCGCATGCATTCAATGGTAGCGAGCAGCAGGCGCAGGCGTTCATCGACAGGGGCTTTGCGCTGGGCTTTGGCGGCGCGATGACCTTTACGCGCGCGTTGCAGATACGCCGGTTGGCGGCGTCGCTGCCAGCCACCGCGCTGGCGCTTGAGACGGACGCGCCCGATATTTCTCCTTCGTGGCTGCACCCGGCGCCAAACAGTCCCGAGCAGCTTCCCGCAATTGCAGCGGTGCTGGCCGAGTTGCGCGGCCAGCCTGTGGCAGAGATCGCGCGGCAGACGACAGACAATGTCGCGCGCGTGCTGCCCCGCCTTGGCAGCCTGATGATGGCCTGATTGCGCGCGTTGTCTTTGGGCTTGCTGGCGGGCGTGCTCTGGCTGCAGAGCCGTGCGCTGCTGCCCGATGGGCGCGTGTTGCTGGCGCTCTGCGTTGCATCCCTTTTTCTTGCTGTTGTAGCGATGCTTGTCGGTCGTCGATTGGTTCGCCATCGCTGGTTGTTTCATTCACTCGCCTTCATGCTGGCCGGCAGCCTGTTGGGCGCAGGCTGGTCGGGCCTGCTCGCGCAGCAGCGATTGCAGCTCCGTTTGCCGCCATCGCTAGAAGGGCGTGACATAACGGTCACGGGCGAGGTACGCGGCTTGCCCGACCTCAGTCGCTCAGGCACGCGATTCCGGTTGCATCCCACCAGCGCGAATCTTCCCGACGGTGCTCACCTGGCTCTGCCCGGCGATCTATCACTGAGCTGGTATGCGGAGAAGGAGGTAACTCCTCCGGTGCTCCGATCTGGTGAGCAATGGCAGCTGACGGTGCGTCTGAAGCGCCCGCACGGCCTGATCAATCCGTCGGGCTTTGATGCGGAAGCCTGGATGCTGAATGAAAACCTGCGCGCCACCGGCTATGTCCGGCCTTCCGGCGGGCAGCGAATCGCTGCCGCGCCAGAGTGGTGGCAATCTCCGGGCGCTGCCATCGACAATCTTCGCGCGGCGATCCGAGAAAAAATACAGCAGGCGCTCAGCGGCAAAGCCTATGCAGGTGTGATTGTCGCGTTGGTGGTCGGTGATCAGCGAGCGATCGACCAGAAAGACTGGGACATCTTTGCGAAAACCGGTATCGGTCATCTGGTGTCGATCTCGGGTCTGCACATTACGATGATCGCCGCCTTGGTGGCGGCATTATTTCACTGGGGTTGGCGACATTCCTTTTTTACTCGTGCGGCGCTGCCTTTGCGACTGCCCGCGCAGAAGGCTGCCGTGGTGGCGGGCTTTATTGCGGCATGGTTCTATGTGGCGCTTGCAGGTTTCGGCATTCCGGCACAACGTACCTTGCTGATGTTGGGTGTGGCGAGTGCGGCCCTGTGCAGCAATCGCACGCCCTCGGTCTCGCAGGTGCTGGCCGTCGCGCTGGTGGTGGTGCTGCTGGCCGATCCCTGGAGCGTGCTGTGGCCGGGATTCTGGTTGTCGTTTGTCGCGATCGCTTGCATTCTTTACGCGTCTGTAGGGCGAGAGCAGGGGACGGGCCCGATGATCCTGCCTGCACTGACCGAGACGTCCAGCAGCCGCTTTGCATCCTTCTCTTCCGCTGCGCACACGCAATGGGTGGTGACGCTGGGCCTGCTTCCGCTGACGCTTGCCTGGTTTGCCCAGGTGTCGCTGATCAGTCCCCTGGCCAATGCCGTGGCAATTCCACTGGTAAGTTTTGCGATCACGCCGTTGTCGCTCATGGGCAGCGTGTTGCCAGCGCCCTGCGCGGGCGTGCTGCTGAGCGTGGCTCACGCGATGCTGGCCGGGCTCGCCGAATGGCTGCGCTGGCTCGCTGGCGCAGAGTGGGCACTGTGGCACGCGCCTCAGCCGGGCTGGGGCGTGTTTGCGATGGCGACCGCAGGCGTACTGTGGGCGCTGGGCCCCAAAGGCTGGCCGCTGCGCTGGACGGGATTGCTTGCTTCGCTGCCACTGCTGCTGGCGCAACCAGAGGCGCCGCCGCAAGGTTTCTGGGTGACGGCCTTCGATATCGGGCAGGGCAATGCGCTACTGGTAGAGACTCAGAATCACCGCCTGCTGTATGACAGCGGTCCGGCGTTTTCTGCCGAGTCCGACGGCGGCAGCCGTGTGTTGCTGCCTTATCTGCGCTCGCGTGGTATTCACTCGCTGGATGCGCTGGTGATCTCGCACAGTGATCTGGATCATTCCGGTGGCGCGCGCTCGCTCTGGGAGGGCATGCGCGTTGGCTGGCTGAGTTCCTCGTTGCCCGTGGCCCACCCATTGCTTTCAGGATCGCCACCACCGGTCACCTGCCTCGCCGGACAACGATGGGAATGGGATGGTGTGCGCTTCGAGGTGCTGCATCCGACGGCGGATGCCTTGAGTGATCGCAAACGATTTGCGGTGCGCCCCAATGCGCTCAGCTGCACGCTGAAGATCAGCTACCGTGAACGGTCCGTGCTGCTGACCGGCGATATCGAAGCCCCGCAGGAAAGGGCGCTGCTTGAGAGGGCACGTTCGGCCTTGCGCGCCGATGTGCTACTGGTGCCGCACCATGGCAGTGGTACCTCATCGACCGCAGAATTTTTGGATGCAGTAGATCCGACGGCGGCGATTTGTCAGGTCGGCTATCGCAACCGTTACCGACATCCCAGGGCCGAGGTCATAGAGCGCTACGAGGCGCGCGACATCCTTCTGCTGCGCACGGATCAGTCTGGCGCTGTGCGTATTGAGGTAGATGAAACGCTACGCATAAAGCCTTACCGCTGCGAGCGTGCACGTTACTGGTTCACCGAGTCATGTGCCCAACAGACTGGCAGTGAATGATCATGACTTGCGAAATATTGAAGGCCCGCGTAAGGCCACATGCCAGCATCCGCTGTCTGAAACGAGGCGTGGATGAGAAGACGAGTCATCGATTGGCGTCTGATGGCACTGGCGATGCTGCTGCCAATGCCAGCCTGCGCCTGGCCCGGCGAGTCTATGCAAACGTTTTTCGAGCGCGGTCGGGTGAGCACCGTGGTAGATATCGACAACGATACGCTGCTGCTCACTGGCTCGGATCGTTTTTACACGAGTGGACTTCGGCTGTCGCGAAACTACCGTCTGCCCAGTGATGATGGCTGGGAGTCGATGGGCTGGCGCATGGGCCAGCAGCTGTATACCGCATCAAGCATACGTCGTCTGCCTGAGGAATTAGCCGCGCTCGACCATCCCTATGCCGGCTGGCTGTATGCCGGGCTTGCTTACCGTCGCGAGTCGAGCGACGGCAGCGAGATAGCCTACGGGCTGGATATCGGTTGTCTGGGCCCCTGCGCTGGTGGTGAGTGGTCGCAGAAAAATCTGCACCGCGCAATGCATCAGCCGCGCCCGGCAGCCTGGAGCACGCAGATCGGCACCGAGGCGGGTGCGGTTGTCTTGGCAGGCGCGCGAGGCCCCTACTGGACGCTAGGGCCGCAGATAGATCTGCGGCCGGGAATCGCCGCCCGATTAGGTAATATTTTTACGGACCTAAGCGCGGAGGCGACGCTGCGCGCCGGCCAATTGCGCGGCGACCTGCACGGCAGTGGCAGCTACAGTTTTTTTCGCTTGGCTGCGCGAGCGGTCGCTCATGACGCCACGCTGCAGGGCGGCTGGTTCACCGGCACCGAGGCTCGCACGGTCAGTCCGAAACGCCTGACCGGCGAGGCGGAGCTGGGCGTGCAATGGCAATCGCCGCAGTGGTCGCTGCGCATTTCGGTGATCAGGCGCAGCAACGAAATTAAAGGACTGAGCGAGTCGCTGGGACAGCAGGATTTTTTGCGGCTATCCATCGCATTTACCCGCTGAAAACTGGCCGAGAGTGCGCGATTCTTTGCGGTATAATTCGAATTTCACGCTAGTGCCTTTCGGCATATCCTGCAATGACCAAGTTTGTATTTGTCACTGGCGGCGTCGTCTCTTCCCTGGGCAAAGGGATTGCTGCAGCGTCTCTGGCCGCGATTCTTGAGTCGCGCGGCCTCAAAGTCACCCTTCTCAAGCTAGATCCCTACATTAACGTTGATCCCGGAACGATGAGCCCGTTTCAGCACGGTGAGGTGTTCGTCACCGACGATGGCGCTGAAACCGATCTCGATCTCGGCCATTACGAGCGCTTCATCAGCGCGCGCATGAGAAAAATCAACAACTTCACCACCGGACAGATTTATGAATCCGTCATCCGCAAGGAGCGGCGAGGCGAGTATCTCGGCAAGACCGTGCAGGTGATTCCGCATATCACTAATGAGATTCAGGAATTCATTCATCGCGGTGCCGAGGGTTTTGATGTGGCGATCGTTGAGATCGGCGGCACGGTCGGCGATATCGAGTCGTTACCGTTTCTTGAAGCGGCTCGACAAATGTCATTGCGCGCCGGACGCAACAGCGCTGCCTTTATTCACTTGACTTTGGTGCCGTATCTGGTGTCTGCAGGCGAGCTCAAGACCAAGCCCACCCAGCACAGCGTGCAAAAACTGCGCGAGATCGGTATCTCACCGGATGCGCTGCTGTGCCGCGCCGACCGTCCCATTCCGGATGACGAGCGCGCAAAGATTTCGTTGTTCTCGAACGTACAGGAAGATGCTGTCATCTCGGTATGGGATGCCGACACCATCTACAAGATTCCACAGATGCTCCATGACCAAGCGCTTGATCGCATCATCTGCGAGAAACTGCAGATCGAGGCCCGCCCAGCCGATCTGTCGATGTGGAGCCGTCTGGTCGATTCGCTCCAGCATCCCAAGCATGAAGTCAATATCGCAATGGTCGGAAAGTACGTCGACCTCACCGAATCCTACAAATCCCTGACTGAAGCACTTCGTCACGCCGGCATTCATACCGAGTCGCGGGTGAACATCGAATACGTGGACTCGGAAGACATTGAAGTCAAAGGCACCGGCAGCTTGTCGAAGTTCGACGCCATTTTGGTGCCGGGAGGGTTCGGTAAGCGGGGTGTGGAAGGAAAGATTGCGGCGGCGCGCTACGCGCGCGAAAGCAAGGTTCCATATCTGGGCATCTGTCTCGGCATGCAAGTGGCGCTGATCGAGTATGCGCGCAATGTGGCGGGTCTCAAAAATGCCAATTCGACCGAATTTGATCCGAGCACCGAAAACCCTGTGGTGGCGCTGATCACGGAATGGCAGAACCATGACGGCGTGATCGAGAGGCGTGATGCGAATTCCGACCTGGGCGGCACGATGCGCCTCGGCGCGCAAACCTGCGCGGTGAAGCCGGGCACGCTTGCTGCTGATATCTATGGCGCAGAAGTCACCGAGCGTCACCGTCATCGCTACGAAGCCAACAACCATTACCTTGATCGCGTTGAAAAATCCGGGCTCGTTGTTTCCGCCCGCACCCCGCATGAGGCGCTGTGCGAGATTATGGAACTGCCGCGCAGTGGCGAACATGCACACCCTTGGTACATGGGCGTTCAATACCATCCTGAGTTCAAGTCCACACCACGCGATGGTCATCCGCTGTTTATCTCGTTCATCAGGGCCGCGTTGGCCTACAAGGAAGCCGCCGGGCAGAGGAAGGCCGCATGAAGCTCTGCGGATTCGATGTCGGACTCGATCAGCCTTTTTTTCTGATCGCTGGCCCTTGCGTGATCGAGTCCGAAGCGATGGCTCTCGATACCGCAGCGCAGCTCAAAGAAATTACCTCGGCACTTGGCGTTCCTTTCATCTACAAATCTTCATTCGACAAGGCGAATCGTTCATCCGGTTCGACCTTTCGCGGACTGGGCATGGAAAAAGGTTTACAGATACTGGCTACTGTGAAGCAAAAAATCGGTGTGCCGGTGCTGACCGATATTCACGAGATTGATGAAATCCAACCCGTCGCGGCAGTGGTGGATGTCTTGCAAACGCCGGCCTTTCTATGTCGGCAGACAGATTTCATCCGCGCGTGCGCGCAATCGGGCAAGCCGGTCAATATCAAGAAGGGCCAGTTCCTCGCGCCCGGCGACATGAAAAACGTGATCGACAAGGCGCGCGATGCCGCGCGCGAAGCAGGCTTGCCGACCGATGTATTCATGGCCTGCGAGCGGGGCGTTTCGTTCGGCTACAACAATCTTGTCTCCGACATGCGCTCGCTGGCGATCATGCGCGACACAGGATGCCCGGTGGTGTTCGATGCCACGCACTCGGTGCAGTTGCCGGGGGGTCAAGGTACATCCTCGGGCGGGCAGCGCGAATTCGTGCCGGTGCTGGCGCGCGCGGCGGTGGCAGTGGGCATCTCCGGCTTGTTCATGGAGACTCATCCTGATCCGGCTCAGGCAAAGTCCGATGGACCGAATGCGGTGCCGCTGAATCGCATGCGCGAGTTGCTGACTGGTCTTGCAGCGCTTGATCGCGTGGTAAAGCAAACTCCGTTACTTGAAAACGATTTCTGAAGTTTTTTTCAACCTCTCCGCGCATTACCGGCGGTTGGCATGCCAAACAAAAATAATCTGTTCTGGAGAACTGAATGAGTGCAATCGTTGACATCATTGGCCGCGAGATTATCGACTCGCGCGGCAATCCCACCGTCGAGTGCGACGTGCTGCTGGAATCCGGCGTAATGGGCCGCGCGGCCGTGCCCTCGGGCGCATCGACTGGCTCGCGCGAGGCAATTGAGCTGCGTGACGGCGATACCAAGCGCTACCTGGGTAAGGGCGTGCTGAGAGCATGTGAAAACATCAACACGGAAATTTCCGAAGCCGTGATGGGCCTCGATGCGAGCGAGCAGGCTTTCCTTGATCACACCATGATCGACCTAGATGGCACCGATAATAAAGGTCGTCTCGGTGCGAATGCGATGCTGGCCGTCTCAATGGCGGTGGCCAAGGCAGCCGCGGAAGAGGCAGGGCTGCCGCTGTACCGCTACTTCGGTGGCTCGGGCGCGATGCAGATGCCGGTGCCGATGATGAATGTGATTAATGGCGGCGCCCACGCCGACAACAATCTCGATCTGCAGGAATTCATGATCATTCCGGTCGGTGCGCCCAGCTTCCGCGAAGCGATCCGTTACGGCGCCGAGGTATTTCATCATTTGAAAAAAATTCTGCACGACAAAGGGCTGATCACGGCGGTTGGTGACGAGGGCGGTTTTGCGCCGTCGGTGAAGAACCATGAAGAAGCGATTCAGCTCATTTTGCAAGCCATTGAAAAGGCCGGCTACGAGCCCGGTACGCAGATTGCACTGGGGCTCGATTGCGCGGCCTCCGAGTTCTACAAAGATGGCAAATACCATCTCGACGGCGAAGGACTGGTGCTGTCTTCTGGCGATTTCACGAACCTGTTATCGACTTGGTGCGACAAATATCCCATTATTTCCATCGAAGATGGCATGCATGAGGGCGACTGGGACGGCTGGGCAACGCTGACCAAGGCGTTGGGCAAGAAGGTGCAGCTGGTCGGCGACGATCTGTTCGTCACCAACACCAAGATTCTGCGTGAAGGTATACAGAAAGAGATCGCCAATTCCATTCTGATCAAGATCAACCAGATCGGCACGCTGACCGAGACCTTCGCCGCGATCGAGATGGCCAAGCGCGCCGCTTACACCGCCGTGATCTCGCACCGTTCCGGCGAGACCGAGGACTCCACCATTGCCGACATCGCCGTGGGCATGAATGCCTTGCAGATCAAGACGGGATCCATGTCCCGTTCGGATCGCATGGCGAAATACAACCAGCTGCTGCGCATCGAGGAAGATCTGGGCGATATTGCCAGCTACCCCGGTCGTCAGGCTTTTTACAATCTTAAGTAAGCGATGTGGGCTGCTGCTACCTCGCGGCCCGTTACCGCGTCTGCCAATACGATTACTGAGACTACAGTGCGACTGATCCTGATCGTACTCACCGTGATGCTGATCCTGATCCAGTACCCGCTGTGGCTGGGCAAGGGTAGCTGGTTGCGTGTGTGGGATTTGTCGCGGCAGCTCGACAGCGCCCTCGCCAAAGAGCAAGAGCTGAAAGATCGCAACGCGAAGCTGGCGTCCGAGGTGCAAGACTTGAAGGAAGGTACTGGCGCGGTCGAGGAGCGTGCCCGCTATGAGCTGGGACTGATCAAGGACAACGAAGTCTTTGTGCAGATTCTGGAGAGCGACAGTAAGAAAGTGTCGGCTGAGGCGGCTTCCAAAGCTGCTGGGCGGTAATTTTTCTCTGGGTTCGCAACGCGACGAGTCAAAGTCTCCTGACTTTTGTCGACATGACGAGGCCACCGTGACGCGTGCTGCAACACCGGCGTCCCAAGCAATGGTCGGCAAATTCCTTAATGCTGTCGGCTGCTGGGTAGCTGGACCGCCTCCGAAATCGCATCAGAAGTGAACAACTGAGCGCAATCCACCGCGTCGAAACCGTACTGCTGGCCGCAGAAGTCACAATCGATCTCCAGTTCGCCCAGATCGGCGATGGCCGAATCGACTTCTTCCTTGCCCAGCAGTTTGAGCATGTTGCCGACTTTTTCGCGCGAGCAGCTGCAATGAAAGCTCGGATGGCGAGGCTCGAACACGCGCACCGACTCTTCCCAATACAGCTTTTCCAGCAAGACCATGATGTCGGTGCTTAGTAATTCGTTGCGGCTTACAGTCGCGGCCAGTGTGACGCTACGATCCCAGGCATCGTCGTCTGCATTCACCTCTGAAGGCGCTAAGCCCCCTTCATCAGGCAGTTTTTGCAAGAGCAAGCCACGCGCGATATGTTCATCTGCTGCCAGCCAGAGCCGGGTGTCGAGCTGTTCCGAGCGCATCATGTAGTTTTCAATGACAGTCGCGACTGAGTCACCTTCCAACGAGATGATGCCCTGATACGCCTGCTGTCCAGGCAACTTGTCTGCTGGATCCAGCGTGATCGCAAAGCGACCCTCACCGTGCCGATTGACCAGTTGCTGAAGACTCGCGTCATCGGCAACCTGTACATCCTCTTGCAGCTTGGCAGTCCCTCTGAGTCTCAGCGATGCATCACATTCCACGACCAGTAACTGCACGGGACCATCGCCATGAATCTGCAAGATGATGGAGCCGTTAAACTTCAGGTTGGCCGACAGTAGCGCAGCAGCTGCGATCATTTCGCCCAGTACCGTGCTGACGGCCGGCGGGTAACTGCGCAGCGCTTGCACCTGACGCCAGGCATCGGCGATCTCGACCAGCTCGCCGCGCACGGGCGAGCGTTCCAGCATGAATCTTTGCAGGGTATCCAACTCAATCTATCCGTTTCAGGTACTTCTTGAAATGCGCGCCGCGCTCGGCGTAGGTCTGCGCGCTGCGACGCAAGCCCTCCAGTTGTTCATCGCTGAGCACTCGTGCCACCTTTGCCGGTGAGCCTATGATCAGCGAATTGTCCGGAAATTCTTTACCCTCGGTGATGAGTGCGCCCGCACCGATCAGGCAGTTCTTGCCTATCTTGGCGCCGTTGAGCACCACCGCCTGAATCCCGATCAGGCAGCCATCGCCTATCGTGCAACCGTGCAGCATGGCCTGATGTCCGACGGTCACGCCTTTGCCTAACGTCAGCGGATAGCCTTTGTCCGTGTGCAGCACGCTGCCTTCCTGGATATTGCTTTGGTCACCGATGTCGATCAGCTCATTGTCGCCGCGGATTGTCGCGCCGAACCAGATGCTGACGCTCTCGCCGAGTCTGACTTTGCCGATCAGCGTGGCGGAGTCGGCGATGTACGCGGTCGGATGAATCTGGGGAATGTGCTCGTCAAGCTGATAGATGGCCATGGGAATTGATTACAATGCGCGCTTTGCAATTGCCACATTTTAACCGCCCTTCGATGAAGCTTACCGAGGCAGACATTCCGGAAGGTGCCGAACTGCGCTGCCAAGCGCTCGCGCTGCTGGTCGAGCGCGATTCACTGCGCAAGGCAGAGCGAACCCGTGCACTGCGTCAGGCATGGCAACAAGGGCGCGTGGTGCTTCGTGCGGAGGCCTCGATCGCTGGCGCCGCGATTACCATGGCGGACATTCCTGGGCGTCCGCGAAAGCCCGAGCTGGTACCGCCGCGCGAAGTCAGGCAGCGCTCGATGGCAAGTACCGAGGGCAGGGCGGCACTGATTCATGCGCTTGCTCACATAGAGTTCAATGCAATCAATCTCGCACTGGATGCGATCTGGCGCTATGCCGGTATGCCTCCAGAGTTTTATATCGATTGGCTCAAGGTCGCCGATGAAGAGTCCCTGCATTTCATGCTGCTGTCCGCGCATCTGCAATCGCTGGGCTTTGCCTATGGTGACTTCAATGCGCATAACAGTCTGTGGGAGATGGCAGAAAAAACCGCCGACGATGTTCTGGCGCGCATGGCCTTGGTACCACGCACCTTGGAGGCACGTGGCCTCGATGCGACCCCCGGTGTGCGCAACAAGCTGGCGCAGGTTGGCGACCTGAAGGCTGCCGAGATACTCGACATTATTTTGCGCGACGAGATCGGGCATGTGGAAATCGGTAATCGCTGGTATCGGTGGTTGTGCGATCGGCAGGGCATTGAGTCCTTGTCAACCTATCGGGAATTGGCGCGACGCTACAAGGCGCCCTCACTCAAGGGCCCGTTCAATCGAGAGGCGCGCCGTGCCGCAGGTTTTACCGAGCTGGAACTGATGGATTTGGATCAGGGCGATTTGCCTCATCAGCAAACAACCCAGACAGACTTTGGATAAAAAGTCACTCCGCATAGTGCATTTTCTGTGTGCCCGACTCACAAGAATCGGTATACATTGAACAA
>Ga0315901_10004420_pt1 | contig 17530 bp, 12 predicted proteins | sample LakEriMetagenome_10_FD_203761 | JGI IMG/M metagenome (GOLD analysis project Ga0315901, IMG submission 203761) | Freshwater fungal communities from buoy surface, Lake Erie, Ohio, United States - Buoy 2 MA116 | ecosystem: Environmental > Aquatic > Freshwater > Lake | place: USA: Lake Erie, Ohio...
GCTGTCGCTTCGCTCCACCCTACGGGCAGCCTACGGCTGGCTATCTCCCTTCGATCGGTTCGACGGAGCGATATGGCCACTTTGCTGGCACAACGATTGTGAACCACACGCCAACTCGATCACGCCTCAGCAAAACTGCGCCTTCACCACGCTTTGGATCTCCGGCGGGGCTGGAAGCTGGTTTTGATAAAACGTATAAGAGTTGATCGCCGTGAGATAGCCGTCGTTTTTCGTCGCTGAGCCGACCCAGGCATCGGAGGGCAGCGTGCCGACGGTGCGTTTAACGAAGTCTGCGTGCGAGAGGCTCACATTCGGCGTGAAGTGGATCACCTTGCCGTTCTGCACGATGATCAGGACATAGTAGCCATCTTGGATTTCAAACTTCTCGTCGGGCGGTTTCATGAGTGTCACAAGCAGACTGAATCCAGCATTCGGGTCAAGCGTCTTGCCTCACCCCTCCCATCCACTCCACAGCCACACAAGCGTGTCGGCCAGCGTGTGCTCAAAGACGCGTTTGTCGCAGTGGCCGGTCTTTTTGCTGAAGACGTAGCGGTGGTGATAGCCTTTCTGATCGAGGGCGACGTTTGTGCGCATGCCGGCCATGACCCAGTTGTGGTAGGTTTCTTCGGGGTCGTTGGCGCGGTTGTCGTTTTCGGAGACGTGGGTGAAGATGCGCAGCGGCTTCGGCTCGCTCGTTTCGATCAATTTCATGCCGGAGTGATACTCCCACGCACCGAGCGGGAATTTGGACTCCTCGGGCGCGTCGTCGTCCTGCTGGTCCACGAAGGTGCCGGAGTAGGCGATGATGCGACGGAACCAGTCCGGGCGAAACCAGCCCATCGTGAGCGCTGCGGCCCCGCCGGAGCTGCAACCCATCACCGCACGGCCCCACGGGTTTTCCGTGAGCGCAAACTTCGGATACGCGGCGCGAATCTCGGCATTCGCGAGCACTGCAGGCAGCACCTCGTCGTGAATGAATCGCGCAAGGCGATCCGACATCGTGTCATACTCCAGGCCGCGCTGGCTGTTCTTGCCATCGTTGCCGCCATTTTGCACCGCGATGCAGACAAAGGCCGGTAGCTTGCGCTTCGCGTCCTTGGAAATCGTGAGGTTGTCGAGCGCGTTGCTGATTAGCTTCAACTGCCCGGGACCATCGTGAATGACGAGCAGCGGAGCCTTCTGACCGTCTGTATAAGCCGCAGGCACATACACCGTGATCTTCCGCTCGGTGTTCACCTTCTTCTTGTCCGGCTCCAGCGTCTTGTCTTTGCCGTCGAAGATCTTGCTGTCGGCCAGCTTCATCATGAACTCGAACTTCCGGCCCTTCGGATTCCCTTTGTCCGTCAGATCTGGATCAATGCGATACTCCGGCCCGACCTCGAAAGCACCATCGCCTTCCTTGCCGGGCTTCTCGGTGTAGGTTTCAGCGGCTTGAAGCGAGGTGAGGCAGGCGAGAGCAAGGAGGAGGCGTTTCATGATGGAATGGTCGCGTAGCATTTTTTAGACATTGAGCCGTTAGATTGCGGAAGTTTGGAGGTGTGTCGCAGAGATAAAAAACCGCTGATTTGACGCTAACCAGACGCTCATTTCAAACCTCTGATATCAGCGTCTAATAAGCGTCATATCAGCGGTTAGAAGACCCCTCATGATGATGCGAAGCCTGCAAATCATCACTTCGCCTTCTTGGGCGGGGAGGGATGCGCGGTGAGGTTCGCGGCGGCTTGCTGGAGCTTTTCGTGTTCGGCGGTGTTCGCGGGGAGCGCTTCTTTGGCGAAGGCGGGCAGCAGTTTTTCCCACACGAGATCGAGTTCGCTCTGCATCTGGCCGGTCTGCGCGGTGATGGCGATGACGACGTCGTGCTCGGGGATCACAAGGCAGATTTGGCCATCGCGACCGTCGCCACGGAAGCAGTTGTGCTGGCAGCGCCAGAACTGAAAACCGTAGCCTTGCTGCCAATCGGACGTTTTGCCGCTGGGCGCTTTGGAGTTGTCAACGTGCTTCGAGGTGGCTTCAACGACCCATTTTTCGGAGAGCAAGGGCTGCCCGTTCCACTTGCCGCGTTGCAGGTAGAGCTGGCCAAACTTCGCGATGTCCTCCGTGCGAATGTGCAGGCCGTATCCGCCAAGGCTGTAGCCCTCCGCGCTCGCATCCCAGACGGGATTCTCGATGCCGAGTGGCTCAAAGAGGCGTGGCTTGAGGTAATCGAGCACGGTCTGGCCGGTGGTCTTCGTGATGATGGCGGAGAGCATGTAGCTGCCGGGCGTGTTGTAGCGGAAAAACGTGCCCGGCTTCTGCGTGACCGCATGCGCGAGGAATCCCTTCACCGACGGGCCGGTGTCGAAACCAAACTTCGGCTCCACCTCGTGCCCGCCGCTCATGGACAGCAGATCACGCACCCGCATGGCCTTGAGGTTCTCGCTCGCCTCCGCAGGTGCTTCATTGGGGAAAAATTTCAGCACCGGATCATCGAGCGTCAGTTTGCCCTCCGCCACCGCGAGGCCGATGGCCGTGGAGGTGAAGCTCTTGCTCAGCGACCACATGACATGCCGTTTCTCCGCCGACTCCGGCTTCCACCAAGCCTCCGCGATGACGTGACCATGACGCACGAGCATGAAGCTGTGCAGCGTGTGGATCTGCTTGTCCGCCGTCTCGATGAAGTCACGCACCGCAGCCGACGAGATGCCCTGCTGCTCGGGGGTGCTGCGAGGCAGAGCTTTATCAGCAGCTTGGGCGGCCAGTGAGCTGACGAGCAGCAGGAGACCGATGCGAAGGAAGGCGATGGGGCGATAAATCATGGTGGAGTGGCTTGAAGCAGCGACGGCATGTGAACTCGGCCCACGAGCGCACTCTTTCGAGTCGAAAGGTGAACAATGAGCGACCACTTCCATTGCTTGGAGTTCCAAAAAGACTCCAAAGCCATGAATTCCCTCGTTTTCGCCTTTTTCACCTGTTTCGCCGTCACGGCGGTTTTTGCGTATGACCCGCTGAAGTTGCCTGAGGCCGCTTTGACGGCTCCGCTCGACTTCACCGTGCAGGATGCGAAACGCGACCGCGCTTTGCCCATCCGCGTGTATCTGCCCGCGACGACCCAAGCTGCGCCGGTGGTGCTTTTCAGCCATGGACTCGGCGGTTCATGCCAAAACAACCCCTATCTCGGCAAGCACTGGTCCGCACGGGGCTACGCGGTCGTCTTTGTGCAGCATCCCGGCAGTGATGAATCCGTGTGGAAGGGCCAGGGACCGGCTCGCATCCCGATGGCGATGAAGCAGGCGGCCAGCGTGCAAAACTTCATCCTGCGTGCAGCGGACATCCCGGCGGTGCTGGATCAACTTACGCGATGGAATGCCGAGGAGGCGAACGATTTGCGCGGCAGGCTCGATCTTACTCGCGTGGGCATGTCCGGCCACTCCTTCGGCGCGGTGACGACTCAGGCCGTCAGCGGACAAAGCCTGCCCGTCGGTGGCGCACGCTTCACCGATCCGCGTATCAAAGCCGCCGTCATGATGAGCCCCAGCGTGCCTGCCGCAGGCAGCGCGGAGCGTGCGTTTGGCACTGTGACGCTGCCGTGGCTGCTCATGACAGGAACAAAAGACGTCGCCCGCATCGGCGGCATGACGCTCGGCGGAGACGTTGATTCGCGTCTCGGTGTCTATCCCGCTCTGCCGCCCGGCGACAAATACGAACTCGTCCTCCACGACGCCGAGCACGGCGCCTTCGGCGAACGCTCCCTCCCCGGTGAAGGCGCGAATCGCAATCCCAACCACCACCGCGTCATCCTCGCCCTCAGCACCGCCTTCTTCGATGCCTTCCTGAAAGGTGATGCCGAGGCCAAAGCATGGCTGAATGACAAAGGCGCACGCTCCGTGCTGGAGAAAGACGACAGGTGGCAGCGGAAGTAGGCGTTCACGCTATCTCTCATGCGCCCACTCTTCTTTCTCTTTGCTCTCAACTCGCTCCTCTCAGCCGAGACAATCACGAACTCCATCGGCATGAAGCTCGTGCCGATTTCTCCCGGCAGCTTCACGATGGGGCAGGATGGACCGGCTTCGGACTACAAGATCGCGAAGCATCCTGAGAAGTTCGATGACGCGGACTGGGATGAGAAGCCGACGCATCGCGTGACGATCACGCAGGCTTTTCACATGGCTGCCACGGAGGTCACGCTGGCTCAGTATCGCGCGATGGATGCGGATTTTCGCGCGGGTGACAAAGAAGGCGACGTGGCGGTGGGCGGCATCAGTTGGGAGCAGGCGGTGAAGTTCTGCGAGTGGCTCTCAAAGAAGGAGGGCAAGACCTATCGCCTGCCCACGGAGGCGGAGTGGGAATACGCCTGCCGTGCGGGCACGACGACGCTGTTTTACACCGGCGACACCTTGCCGGAGGGCTTTCAGCCGTGGACGGACAGCTCGGGATTTCGCGAGCGCTTCTTCCAGGATAAGCCGATGCCCAAAGAATACAGCGCTGGCACAAAACGCGATCTACGCGTGGCTCAAGGCGCTGCGAATGCCTGGGGTCTGCACGACATGCACGGCAATCTCTCCGAGTGGTGCCTCGACTGGTATGGTCCGTATGAGGCAGGCGATCAAAGCGATCCGCTGGGCCGTGTGGACGGCGATTTTCGCGTCATTCGCGGCGGACATCACTCCACCTTCGTGCGCTTGCTGCGCTCAGCGAATCGCGCCGCGTGGCTGCCGCAGACGAAGTCGGACAAAGTCGGTTTTCGCGTCGTGCTGGCCGATTTGCCACCTGGGAAGCCGCTGCCACTTCCAGCACCGCAACTGCATGCGCAGAACGTTTATCAAGGCACCCCGAAGATAGAGCGGATGGACCCGAATATACCGGTTTTTGAAGGCCCCAAGCCCTTCGTCATCATCCCGCCGGAATCTTTTGGCCCGCTCTTCTCCTGGCATAATCACAGCCCCGCCATCACCGAGTGCCCGAACGGCGATCTGCTCGCCGTGTGGTATTCCTGCGTCGATGAAGGCGGCACGGAGCTGAACAACCTCGCTAGCCGCCTGCGGCTCGGCAAAAGCGCGTGGGAGCCAGCCTCCGGCTTCTGGGATGGCGCGGACATCAACGACCACGCGCCAAAGCTCTGGTGGGATGGCGACCAAACGATCTACCACTTCGCGCGTGGTCGCGATGAAGACATCGTGCGCAGCAGCACCGACAACGGCGTGACTTGGACCAAGGCGCAAACCTTTCAGCCCGTGAGCGAGATCGGCAATCAACTCATGCGCACCGGAGACGGCACGATCTACATGACGCAGGATTCAGCCAACCACAGCCTCACCATCAGCCGCGATGGCGGCAAGACCTGGACCTCCGATCCCATAACCGACAAAAAGCACGCCTTCCGCAGCGGCAGCCCTGCGCGGCACGCCGGCATCCATGCGCCCATCGTCGAACTCAAAGACGGCCGCCTCATGACCTTCGGCCGACTCAACACCGAGCCTGAGCAAGCGAAGTTCAATTTCAAAACGCCCGCCAGCTTTTCCAGCGATGGCGGCAAGACCTGGACGCATGAAGCGACCGAATTCCCCGCCATCAGCAGCGTACAGCGTCAGGTGCTCATCCGTTTGCAGGAAGGCCCGCTGCTCTTCTGCTCCTTCACCGATCTCTCCGCGAATGCCCGCAAACCCAACGGCATGACCTTCCAAAGCCAAAACGGCGAGTTCAACGGCGCCGGCCTCTTCGCCGCCATCTCCTTCGACGAAGGCAAAACCTGGCCCCACAAACGCCTCGTCACACCCGGCGGCCAAGAGCGCACCATCAACGGCATCGACCGCAACATGTTCCCGCTCAGCGACACCCGCGCCGAGCACAACGGCTACCTCGCCGCCATCCAAACCCGCGACGGCCGCATCCAGCTCATCAGCAGCCGCAATCACTACGTCTTCAACCTCGCCTGGCTCAAAGCGCTGCCGGTGGGGCCGTAAGGTGGTCCGCTCAGTCCTCTGAGCGGTCTGATGCATCGAATTCCGCACAGAGGACTGTGCGGGCCACGTTGAATGCGTCGCCATGCGTTTCCTCACAATCATCACTGCCCTCCTTGCGCTGCCCTTGCTCGCACAGGAGCCTCTGCCCAAGAAGCCCGAGATCTTCGACATCGAAGGCCACAAAGCCGTGCTCTACGCCGCGCCAAAGCCCGCCGATACCAAGCCGTGGGTGTGGTATGCGCCGACACTGAACGGCGGTGTGTCGCTCGCAGGTCGGAAGATGTATTTCGAGGCCTTCATGAAAGCGGGCATCAGTCTCGCAGGCTTCGACCTCGGCGAGGTGCGCGGCTCTCCGGCCAGCTCGGCGAAGTTCACGCTCTTTTACGATGCGATGGTGAAGCGTGGCTTTTCAGCGATGCCGATCCTGCTCGGCCAGAGCCGCGGTGGCATGATGACACTCGCGTGGGCCTTTCGGAATCCCGACAAAGTAAAAGCCTGGGTCGGCATCTATCCCGTCTGCAATCTGGCGAGCTGGCCACTGAAGAACTCGAAGAAGGACACGCTCGCCGACTACGCGCTTCCGGAAGCTGAGCTCGTGGCGAGGCTGAAGGAGTTCAATCCCATCGACAACCTCGCCGGTCTCGCCGCGAACAAGGTGCCCATGTTCGCCGTGCATGGCGATTCCGATGTGGTGGTGCCGTATGATTTGAACACGCAGATCCTCAAAGAGCGCTACGAAGCCGCTGGCGGATCCTTCACCGTGAAGATCGTCCCCGGCGAAGGCCACAAGGTCGGTCCGTCGTTCTTCGAGTGCCAGGAATTGGTCGATTTTGTTCTCGCACACGCTCGCTGAGCTGTGGTGAAGGACATCCTTTTACGCAAACCGGTCCGGTGACATCAAATCGAGCTTCACACTCGATTTCTCATCAGCGAGCAACTCAGAGACGATCCTGCCTGTCGCGGGGGCGAGGCTCAGGCCCATCATCGCGTGACCGGTGGCCACAGTGAGGTTTTTCCAGCGCTGCGTGCGGCCGATGTAGGGCATGCCATCCGGCGAAACGGGTCGCAGACCGCTCCAGGGCTTCACTTCGGCGAAGTCCTTCTCTTCAAACGCAGGGAAATACTGCGGAAAGGCCCGCGTGATGCCGCGCACGCGGCGTTGTGTGATCGATTCGTCGATGCCCGCCATCTCCATCGTGCCGCCGACACGCAACGCGCCTTCCATCGGCGTCACCGCGAGTCGCGCCTCGGTGCAGATGCTGCACAGTTCGGGAAGCTGCTTCGGATTCGCCAGCGTGAGGCTGTAGCCTTTGCCCGCCTGCATCGGCAGCTTCAAATCGAGCTCCTTCGCGAGCTGCGCCGACCACACACCACCGCACAGCACCACTTCTTGGCCCTGCACTTGCCCTTTGGACGTCTTGACCGTTCTCAGCACAGCACCTTCCACCTCAAAGCCACTCACCTCCGTCTCCCACAGAAACGCCACGCCGAGTCGCACGAGCTCCGCCTCCACCGCGGCGATGAAGCTTCCCGGTGCGAGATGGCAGTCCTTCGGAAAGAACACACTACCGCACACATCCATCGTGACTGCGGGATCGAGTGCGGCGGTCGCCTTCGCATCCAGCACCTCCGCGGGAATGCCGAGCGCGTTCGCCTTCTCCGCCATGTGCGCCTCCTCATCGAGCGTCTGCTGTTTTTTGCACAGCATCAGCAATCCGCGCTTCACGAGGCCGAAATCGAGGCCCAGCGTCTCAAAGCACTCGCGGCTCAGCAGGCTCAAATCGCGTAAAACAGGCGCGGCGGCATCCACGCGAGCCTTCGTGGCCGCTTTCCAGAAATGCAGGCCCCAGCTCATCAAATCGAGATCCAGCCTCGGTTTGATGTAAAACGGCGATTCCGGGTTCCACATCCATTTCAGGCCCAAAGCCACCATTCCCGGTGCGGCGAGCGGGATGAAGTGACTCGGCACGATCATCCCCGCATTGCCAAACGAGCATCCATCGCGCTGACGCGGCTTTTGATCGATGATCGTCACCTGCATGCCGCGCCGGGCGCAGTAAAGCGCCGTGCTGAGGCCGATGACGCCCGCGCCGAGGATGGTGACTGATTTGCTCATGTTTGCGCACATCATGTCGCGGCACCGCCGGTCATCTTGGATGCTTTGGCGGCCCTCACCGCGATTTTTGCCAATCGCGACCGCTGGACGCCTCGCATGCGCTCGCTAAGCCTCCGCGCATGGATCAAACTTGGACAGACAAAATCGTGATCGTCACCGGCGGTGGCGGCGGCATGGGACAGGCAGCAGCGAAACGCTTCGCAGACGCAGGCGCGAAGACTTTCATCTTCGGCCGCACGCTGGAATCGCTTCAAGAAACCGCCGCGCTGTCGAAAAACATCCTCCCCATCGTCTGCGACGTGGCCGACACCGCCAGCGTGGCCTCCGCGCTCGATGAAGTGCTCAAACACGGCGTTCCCGATGCGCTCATCCACACCGCAGGCATCAACACACCCGACCGTTTCATGGCGCACGCCGATCCCGCACGCATCGCCAGTGCCGAAACCTGGCAACGCGTCATGGACATCAACGTGCTCGGTGTGGTGAACATGATCCAGGCCGTCGCCAAGCCCATGGCAGCGAATGGCGGCGGCCGAATCGTCGTCGTCTCCTCCACCGCCGGTCACGGCTACGATTCGTATGCCGGCGTGCCTTACACCGCCAGCAAGTGGGCCGTGCATGGCCTGCTCTTCACCGCCCGCATGCAGCTGAACGCCCACGGCGTCATCCTCTCCGAATACGCGCCCGGCGAGGCGCTCACCCCGCTCGTCAAACTGCGTCCCGTCCAGCCCACCGAGGAGCACAAAGCCAAAATGATCACCACCACCGACTGCGGCGACACCTTGTTCTTCATCGCCAGCCAGCCGCACAGCATGAGCGTCATCCAGCTTCCGGGTTATCAACCCTTCGGCGGCATGCCCCCGCCAATCACCGCGCCGTGGTTGAGTGGCTTGGAGATCAAGCCGAAGGCGTGAGGCTCACTTCAGCTCATGAATCGTCCCGTGCAGCACACGGTCGCCGATTTTGAGTTCATAGCACCACGTCGGAGCCAGATCGGGGATGTCGAGGGTGATCGTTTTCTTGTCGTCGCTCAGCTTCACACTGCGGATGGTCAGCTCGTGCTCGTCGTGGTGCTTGGAGCCGTAGTTCTTCGTGCGCTTCAGTGCCCAAACTCTCATCGCGCAGTCCATTCGGTCAATAGGGTCACTAAATGTCACCTTCATCTCACCCTTAGCCGCTTTTACCGCCAGCGGCACCTGCGCAGGCTGCGGGCCTCGGCGGATTCGGTGGAAGCCGCCGGGTGAGGTGGCATTCCCAGCCCAGGCGAACATGCCGCAGGTGTAAAGCGCCCCGTCACTGCCGAAACGCCCGCGCATGATACCCGTGGCGAAGGCGGGCATCGGCAGCTCGCACACGGCGCCCTGCCATTGGCCGTTCACTTCCTCGTGCGGGATGATGAAGGCGCGGCCGGTGCCGTAGCTGAGATTGAGCAGCGAGCCACCGAGATTGCCCCACGCGTTCTTCGGCACCCAGTTGAGCTCGGCGGGGCTGCGGTCTTTGTCATTCGTCACCCACACGAGAGGTTGCTCCATGGCGCTGTCGTTGGTGTCGGTGACACTGGTGTAGCCATACATGTTCCCGTAGAAGCCGCCGACTTTGACGCGGTTGATGCGGTTCTTCGGCGTCCAGAAGCCTTCTTGGTCTGTGACGAAGAAAGTGCCGTCGTCGTTGAGGCACACGCCGTTCGCGGCGCGGAAACCGGTGGCGAGGATGTCCGTCTTTGCACCATCGGCGCTGACTTTGAGCAATGTACCGTGCTGCGGAATGACGCTGTCGAGCGCGTGACGGCCGCTCTTCGCATAATAAAAATTGCCCGTGGCATCGGTTTGCAGGCCCATCGCGAACTCGTGGAAGTGCTCGGTGACTTGCGCGTCGCCATTGAAGCACTCGATGAAGTCCGTTTCGCCGTCCGCATTCAAATCGACGAGCTTGGCGAGTTGATCCCGGCAAAGCACAAACAGCTCTCCATCGCGAAACTTCACGCCGAGCGGTTGAAACAGTCCGCTGGCGATGCGTCGCCACGTCAACGTGGCAGGTGCTTTCGCCATCAAGCCATCCACGCGCCACACATCGCCATTCCACATCGCGACGATGGCCGCTTTGCCATCGGGCGTGAAATCAAAGCCACCGGGGCGCATCCAGCTTTGAAATGGATTCTCGACTGGCAGCGAAAAGTCATCGGCGACGAACGCGGCATCGTCTTTGCCGGCCACGGAGGTCGTGGTGACGGTTTGCGGCCATTGCGACGGAGCGCCTTTCGTCAGCGGAGCCAGATCGAGCGGCGCAGCGAAGTTTTTCGCCATCGTGTCGAGCGATGCCGGATCGACGCGGGAGATGAAAAGTCGCGTTTGAGCCCCCGAAGCCAATTTGGCGACCCAAAAGCCCTTTTCGCGCTTCAACTCGCCTGCACCCTTCAACACGACATTCACACTGTCGGGTGCCACACGGACAAAAAGCGGCTGTTTGGCCTCGGCGACGTTCACCGTGCGCACAAGGATCGGCGTAGAGCCGTAATCCATCCATGCGGGCGCTTCGAGCACGCGGGTGCCGTGGATGCTCGCGGCGAGCACGCTTTGGTTTTGATGCTTGTAGAGGCCGAGGAAGCGCAAACCAGCCACAGGACCGTATTTTTTGCCGTCTTTGACTTCGGGGCGGGTGTCTTCAAAATCACCCGTGAGGCTCCAGCCGGGCTCGACGGGCAACACGAACTGTTTTTCGCCGATGAGGCTCGTGTGCGTGCCGTGACTGCCATCGAAGGCGATGCCTTTCCAGTCAACAAACGCACCGGTGCTCGCGGTGGCCACGCGCATCGTGTCATGATCGTAAACCATCCATGCGCGGCCTTTCGTCACGCCGCTAGGACCTTCATCGAGGCGGACGGCGATGCCTTTTTGCGCGATGTTGTCCGCAGCGACCTCCAGCGTCCAAAACAACGCGTTGCCGAGTTCCATGCGTTGATATGGCGGCAGCGTGGTGTCGATTTTTTCGGCTTCGGCGCGTGCGAGCCCTCGTGGCAGCGCGGCGAGGTCGATGTCTTTGATCTGCGACGGATTGTGCGGGCGCAGGAAGGTCTCGCGGATGTAATGGATGACCGCATACTTCTGCGCGGTGGTGTATTGCGGCTGCGGTACCATCTGGCCGAAGCCTTTGGTGAGCGTGAGATACATCGAGAAGGGATCACTGCCGTTTTTGAACTGCCCTTCAGCAAAACGCAGCGCGGTGGGCAGCGAGCCCGGCTGCTCTTTCGTGCCATGGCAGACGACGCAGAGCGTTTTGTAGATCATCGCGCCTTGTTCGAGCGTCTTCGCATTCCAAGTGCCCACAATCTCCGCGTGATCGCTGCGCTCCAGCGCCTGAACCCAGCCGCTGCCGCCTTCGATGACCGGTTTGCCGCTCGCTTTCGGCGTGTGCGTGAAGTCGGGCGTATTCGCGCCCGCGCCACTGTCTTTGAAGAGCAACGCGATCTCGCCTTTCGGCAGTGCCCGCTTCCACACCTTCACCACGCTGATTTTGCCGTTGGTGAAGTCGCCGCCGAAGTTCGGCGCGGCGCGTCCGACTTTGAAAACGTGTCCTTGTTGATCCGGCTTCGTGAAATTGGCCTTCTCCGCGATCTCTTTGCCATCGAGCCACAGCTTCGCGGTGCCACCGCTGACGCTCAGCACGGCGGTGTGTGATTTGCCGTCGTTCACCTTCGCGCCGGAGTTGATCGCGCCCAGCCAGCCTATGTCATACACGAGCCTGCCGCCGCGAATGAAGAGCGCCTTCGCATCCGGCGACCACTTGCCCGTCGGTGCGCACATCGAGAACAGCGTCCCTTGCCCCGTCGATTCAAACTGCACCATCGCCGTGAAGTCCGCGCCGAGATCGAGTCCTGCGTCCGGAAAATCCTTCGCTCCCGTCTTCGCCAACGCAGGAACATCTTCCGGCCCACGCACCAGTTTGCCATCGCTCCACACACGCAGCACCGGCGCTCCTTTCGCCGGGTGCTCCACCGCGATGTCATGCGGCCCTTTCGCATCGAGCGATAGCGTCAGTTCAACGGAGAGCTTCACTTTCGCCGCGCCTTCGAGGTGCAGACGATAATTCAGAGGCCATTCGGGTGCGTCGAGGGGCAGCGCATCGCGCGGAGCGGCAGTGCTGAGGCTGGCGAGGAGGATGAGGGAGAGCATGCTGATTTTTTAGACTTGAATCGAGGATCCGCGGAGCATCCGGACAAATGTTTCGCTGCCCCAGTGTTTGCGGTCGGAGACTTGGCCATCTCCAAGTTCGATAATGCGAAGAATCCCGTCACTCCGCATGGCGGTATCAACTGTGAAGAATGGGCTCATAATTCGTTCGGCAGCTACACGAACCGGGTCGGGGATGTCAGCGTCGTCACCAAACGGGACGCCACGAAAGACAAAAAAGCGTTTTTCGGAATTTGGATCGTATGATTCGATCCTGCGGGCACAAACTCCGCCCTCAATCTGGCCGCGATACTTCTTCATCTTGTCGACTATCTCAGGAATGCGGGACAGATCGGTGACGAGCGATCCACCGTCTGTTGCCAATGACTTCACGTAGTCTTTCAGGAAGCATCCTTGCCAGCCTTCGGCCTTCAGTGCGCCTGCGATGTCATCAGTTTCAGCAAAGACTTTTGTTTCTGCTGTGAACTCCGGGAGCAATGAAAGCCAGCGGGGCAGATGGTGGCATAGCAGGTAACTTTCAGGGCTCGTCATCATCTGCGCACCCAGTTCGCCAACTGATATGTGCAATCGCCGGTAATCCATCTCAGACAACATCCAGCCTCTGTAGAGAATGATTTCACCGGGTTGTGGCTTCTGACGAAGCTTGAAGTCGCCCGATTGAAACTCCTCAAAGCTGAACAAAGAAACAGGCAGACCCGCAGCCACCGCAGCTTCATACTCCTCAGCATAGACTTCATCGGGCTGCTTCGGTTGAAAGCAGTCTGAGGGATACAGCAATCGTAAGGCAGAAGTTGTCATGAGGTGGGAGTAAAGAACCGGTTATACATTCTCAATGACAGGCGCAGGTGCCGCAGCCTTTCTTGAGGCTGGCGAGGCGTTTTTCGATTTCGAGGGAGGTCGGGGTGACGGCGAGGCCGCCGAGGGAGGTGCAGCGGTGCTCGCGGGGCATGCGCTCGGCGACAGCCTTGGCGGCGTCGATGACCTCATCGAGCGGGATGAGTGGATCGTAACCGGCGAGGGCCATGTTCGCGCAGGACAGCGCGTTGCTGGCGGCCATGACGTTTTTGCCGAGGCACGGGGCCTCGACGCGGTTCGCGATGGGATCGCAAATCAGGCCGAGCATGCTTTGAAAGGCCATCGAGGAGGCAGCGATGGCTTGATCGCGTGTGCCACCGGCGAGTGTGACGAGCGCCGCAGCAGCCATGCAGGCTGCCGCACCGCCTTCGGCCTGACAACCGCCGACTTCGGCCGCGAAGGTCCAGCGCGTGGCGATGAAGACGCCGATCAATCCGGCGGCGAGCATCGCTTTGGCCATGTCTTCCTCGCTTTGATTCATGGACTCGGCCATGGCGATGACGGCCCCGGGAAGTGCGGCGCATGCGCCCGCCGTCGGCGCGGCGACGATGACTCCCATGCTGCTCTTCACCTCCATCATGGCGGTGACGTAGAGGATGATGCGGTTCAACGCTCCTCCATCGAGTAAGCGGCCTGCCTTCATCATTTCCGCAAATCGCCCGCTTTGATGATGCAGCACGCGATCCTCGTAACTCGTCCCCGCGATGCCGCTGGCGATGGATTTGCGCAGGATGCGGACGATGTCGGTCATCTTCGCGATGACTTCCTCCTCGGTGAAGTTTCCGCGGGAACGCTCATACTCGATGGCGAGTTGCCAGAGCGGTGTGTTTTTGTCCGCGTCATGCTCTAGCATGGCCGCGCAGCTCGTGAAGGGCACGTGGAGGTCTTTGCGAGATGGGACGGGGAGGACGGGAGAGAGCTTTTTGACTGAGGTGGGCTTCAAATCGGCTGCGGAGACAAATTGAGCCGCTTTGACCTGGATGAGCTGTTTGTCGCCCAAGTCGTGAATGATGGCCTCAGTGTCAGGAAGACAAAAAGATGAGAGACAAAAAGATTCAGAGCCCTTTTTTTGTCTCTCATCTTTTTGTCTTTCCAGGCTTGGGACCCAAATCAGCGTCTCGTGATACCCACCGTCCATCCGCAGCGGCACACCGTCGATCTCAACCACCTCGATCATGCCCCCACCCGTCGAAATCGCGATGAGCGTGTGCGTTTCGCGGCTGTTCTTCAGCGTGAGCCGGTAGGTGTTCGGATGCGGATCACCGACATCGACAGTTTCGATGCGCAGCTTGATGCCGGCCTCGCCAAGGGCCTGCGCGGAGTTTGGCAGACGCTCGTCATCCGCCTCCCAGCCGAGGAGACCGCCGAAGAGGCCCATGTCGCTGCCCTGGCTGTCGTGCGTGGTGGGCAACGAGCCTTCGCGATCAAACTCGACGAGCACCTCGCTGATTTCGCCATCCATCAGATCGCGCGCCAGCCGTCCGATGCGCAGCGCGGCGGCGCAATGCGAGCTGGACGGGCCGCGCATCACGGGACCGATGACGTCGTTGAAGATGGAGACGGGTGTCATGCGTGAAGAGTGGTGGCGTGAATGGAAGGAATCCTTTGCGAGTGCGGCGGAGCGGGCAAGAAGTGGCCTCCATGAAGCTTACGACCACCTTGGGAATACTCGCGCTGTTTGTCACCGTCCACCACGCGGCGGCGGAGGCGGTGCCGGTCAAAATCGTGGCTGGAACAGGCATCACGCGTGGTGGCGAGCCTTTCTTTGTCAAAGGCGCGGGCGGTGAGAAGCATCTCGACGAACTCGTGGCCGCGGGCGGCAACAGCATCCGCACCTGGACGACGAACGGCCTCGATGAGATCCTCGATACCGCGCAGAAACACGGCCTCACCGTCTGCGCAGGCATCTGGCTGGAGCCGGAGTGCAATTGGTTCTCGTATGCCAACTCGAAGCACTGCGCGAAGCAGATCGCTCGTGTCGTGAATGAGGTCGTGAAGCATCGCGATCATCCCGCGCTGCTGTTTTGGGGCCTCGGCAACGAAGTCGAGGGCGATGGCAACAACGCGGCGTATTGGAAGCAGCTCGAAGTGCTCGCGCAAATCGTGAAGCAACTCGATCCGGCGCATCCGACCTTCACCGCGGTGGCGGGGCTTTCGCCGGACAAAGCGAAGGGGCTCAACGAGCACACGCCGAGCCTCGATTTTGTCGGCATCAACACCTACGCCGCGCTGCCGTCGTTGCGGAAGCATCTGGAGAAGGTCGAGTGGAAGCGCCCGTGGGTGGTCACTGAGTTTGGTGCGCGTGGCTTTTGGGAAAGCCCGCGCGCGCCGTGGGGTGCGCCGATCGAGCAAACGAGCGGCGACAAGGCCAAGACGTTCCGCAAAGGCTACGAAGCCGCGATCTTGCCCGGCGGCGATTGCTGGGGCGGCTATGTGTTTCTTTGGGGCCAGAAGCAGGAGGCCACCTCGACGTGGTTTGGCATCTTCACCGAGCAAGGCGAGTCCACCGCGGTTTGCGATTTGCTGCACGAACTGTGGAAGAGCTCGCCGCCGCCCGAGCGAGCGCCGGACATCGCCACGCTCACCAGCGAGGCCGCGAAGAAGGAAATCGCCGCGGGCAGTGAGTTCCATGTGCAAGCCGAGGCCACCGATCCCGATGGCGACGCGCTTTCCTGGCACTGGACCGTCACGGTCGAAAGCGCTGGCCGCAATGAGCAAGGCCGAGAACGCCCCACCAAGCCGCTGCCCGACTGCATCGTGAAAGCCGAAGGCGCCCACGCCACCTTCCGCGCTCCGAAAAAGCCCGGCGACTACCGCGTCCATCTTCGCGTCACCGACACCCGCCACCGTGCCGCAACGGCCAATTTTCCCTTCAAGGTGAGCGGTGAATGATCTGATGATCTGCTTCATGGCGTCTCGATTTCTTGTCGCGTCGCGATGGGAACGAAGCCGATCTCAAAGCCCTTCGGCGGCGTGAGGATGAGCGCAGGATCAATGTCCGCCAGCGTGCCGAGATCGGGCGGGGTGAGGTAATCGCGATCTTTGGTCCAGGCGCGATGCAGTTTCTCGACACGGGCCTGCACTTGCTCGCGTTCTTCGGGCGTGAGGTCGGCGTTGAGCATCGCGGGCTGGTCGGCGAAACGATACCAATAGTAAGTGACCGTGCTGCCATCGCCGAGCTTGGTTTTGAAGGGGCCGGCGACGGGGCCGGGCTTTTTCCAGCAACTGTTCGCGTCTTCGGGTGTCGTGCGTGGCTCTTGTGGCTTCTCCATCGGCGTTTCAAAGCGGTGCTGGGTGAGCTTGTCGTCGGCAGGGCCTTGTTTGGCATCCATGATCTGCCACAGCGGCTTGCCGCGAGGATTGGTGCCGAGTTGATAATACTCGGGCAGAACGACGAGCGAGCTTTCGCGGCGTGTGAGCTGCGCGTTCCATTGATAGCCGAAGGTGATCGGATTTGGCGTGAAGGACGTGGCGAAGGCATTCCAGGCGAGCGGTGTCTTGTCGTCGCGCTTCGTGCCGGGCGGGTAGATGCTCCAGTTCGAGCCGCCGCCACTGCGGAAGGTGTGAATCGCTGCGGCCTCGGGCTTGATCTTGCCATCCGCTGCTGCGCCGCCCTCAAACCAGCGCTGCACATCCTCCCACAGCGCTTCTTTTTTATACGCGGTGAGTCGATGCAGCACGGTGGAGGTGCCATCCGAGCCGATGGGGAAGCGTGTGGGCGCGACGCGGGCCTGTTTGTCGGTCAAAATCGCGGGCACATGCTGCGTCTCCATTTGGATGGGCTTGTTCGGGCCCGCGGGGCAGGAGTCGAGCAGCTTGCCGGTCCACTCGGGATGCTCGATGAGTGCCTGTGACCAGAAAAACGGCGTGAAGAAGGCGACGGGGCCTTTGAAGTTGCCAGTGCTCAAAAACAGCGTCCAGCACTGGTTGCCCGTCGGCACGTTTTTGCCTGCGGTGGTGCTCTTTTTGTTCGTGAGCGGCAGCGGCAAGTAGCCATAGCCGAAAAGCTCGCCGCTCGTGCCTTGCTTCAGGTTCAGACCATCCAGCGGCATCAGCAGCCAAGGGCTGAGTTGCGCCACGCCATACTGTCCGCGCGGCTTTTCCCACGTGCCCGCACCGTATCCGGGGCCGTTCGCGATCACCGAAAAGTTCGGCCCCACGCCGCCCATGATGAACTTCGGCGTGATCGTCGGAAAATGCGTGTCACGCCACCAGCCGAGCCCGCCCTCGATGTCCGTGTAGCATTTCTCCTTCGGCTTCTCCGCCTCCGACCACTGCGGATGCATCCACGTCCCGCAAAGTCCCGTCTGAAATCGATGTCCCGGATACGTGCCCACCAGCGGCCACGCCGCCGCATAGAGCGAAAAGCCGCCATTGAACTCCTCCGGCACTTTTTCCGCCGGGGCGAATAGATAGCCCGCCATCTCGGCTTC
>Ga0315901_10004421_pt1 | contig 17529 bp, 15 predicted proteins | sample LakEriMetagenome_10_FD_203761 | JGI IMG/M metagenome (GOLD analysis project Ga0315901, IMG submission 203761) | Freshwater fungal communities from buoy surface, Lake Erie, Ohio, United States - Buoy 2 MA116 | ecosystem: Environmental > Aquatic > Freshwater > Lake | place: USA: Lake Erie, Ohio...
CGGACGATCGCGGCCTGTGGGTTGAGCTGGCGGAGGATCGCTTCGAGGTAGGCGACGTCGTCCGCGTCGGCGAGGTCGGTCTTGTTGACGACGATCACGTTGGCGAACTCCACCTGGTCGACGAGGAGCTGCACGAGATCACGGGAGTCGTTTTCGTCAAGCGCCACGCCTCGGTCGCGGAGTTCCTCCCGCGAGCAGTAGTCGTCGAGGAAGTTGCGGGCGTCGACGACGGTCACGAGCGTGTCGAGCCGCGCCAGCGCGGAGAGGCTTTCCCCCCGCTCGTCGGTGAACGTGAAGGTTTCGGCGACGGGCAGCGGCTCGGAGATGCCCGTGCTCTCCACGAGCAGGTAGTCGAACCGCCCCTCGCGGGCGAGGCGGGCCACCTCCGCGAGCAGGTCCTCGCGGAGCGTGCAGCAGATGCAGCCGCTCGAGAACTCGACGAGCTTCTCCTCGGTGCGGCTCAGGCGGGCGGCCGGGGCGGCGAGCGGGCCGCCCACGAGCTGGGCGTCGATGTTCACCTTGCTCATGTCGTTGACGATCACGGCCACCCGCAAGCCTGAGCGGTTGGCCAGGAGGTGGTTGAGGAGCGTGGTCTTGCCGGCCCCGAGGAAGCCGGAGAGCACGGTGACGGGCAGGCGGGGGTCGGCGGACGGGCGGACGGGATGCATGGCCATGGAGGGGCTCCGGAGGGCTGGTGGCGACCGCCACGGCGACCCATCCTGTCGTAGATGCAATACAGTTGCAAGTAGAAGCCAGACGGACCCGGCGGCTACGCCAGCCCGTCGCGGAAGGCCTCGGCCTGGCGGCGGATCGCCCGCATCTCGGCCGCGTCCCTGCGACCCACGTTCTTGAGCTGCATCGTCAGCCGCGGGTTCTTGGCGAGCAATTTCTGGTGGCGGGCGAGGAAGTCCCAGTAGAGCGTCGTGAACGGGCAGGCGTCGGGGCCGGTGGCCTGCTTCGGGTCGAAGCGGCAGCCCTTGCAGGCGTTGCTCATCCGGTCGATGTAGGCGCCCGTGGCACAGTAGGGCTTCGAGGCCATCACGCCGCCGTCGGCGAACTGGCTCATGCCGAGGGTGTTGGGCAGCTCCACCCACTCGACCGCGTCCACGTAGACGGCCAGATACCACTCGTGGATCCGCCGCGGCTCGACGCCGAAGAGGAGGGCGAAGAGGCCGGTCACCATCAGCCGCTGGATGTGGTGGGCGTAGCCGTGCTCCAGGGTCTGGCCGACCGCATCCCGGAGGCAGTTCATCTCCGTCGCGGCCGTCCAGTAGAGATTCGGCAGCGGCCGCTCGGCCCCCAGGGCGTTGCGGTCGAGGTACTCGGGCATGAAGTGCCAATACACGCCGCGGACGTACTCGCGCCAGCCGATCACCTGGCGGATGAAGCCCTCCGCCGCCTCGAGCGGCGCCTCTCCCCGCCGCCAGGCCCGCTCCGCGCCGGCGACCACGTCCCGCGGGTCGAGGAGCTTCATGTTCATGGCCTGCGAGAGCCGCGAGTGGTAGAGCCAGGGCGCGCCGGTCCAGATCGCGTCCTGATAGCGGCCGAAGAGGGGCAGCCTGTGGGCGAGGAAGTCGTCGAGCGCGGCGTTGGCATCCTGTGGCGTGACCGGCCAGTCGAAGTGCGCGAGGCTGCCGGGGTGGTTTGCGAACCGGAGATTCACGAGGTCGATCACGCCGCGGGTCGTGGCGTCGGGGGCGAACCGCACCGGCGCCGGCAGCGTGCCGGGGCCCGTCTTCGGGAAGGCGCCGCGGTTCTCGGCGTCGAAGTTCCACTGACCGCCGGCCGGCTCGCCATCGTCCATGAGCACGCCGAACTTCGTCCGCAGCGGCCGGTAGAAATATTCGAGCCGCAGTTGCCTGCGGCCCGCGGCATGCGCGGCGAACTCCTCCCGCGACGAAAAAAAGTGGCGGTCGGGCCGGATCTCGAGGGGGATGCCGGTGGCCTTGGCCGCCTCGCGGAGGGCCTCCTGCACCCGCCATTCGCCCGGCTCGACGACGAGCAGTTTTTCAGGCGGGCGCTTCGCCCGGCGGAGCCGCGTCAGGCTCGCGGCCAGCGCCGCGGCGAGCGTGGCCGGCTCCTGGGGCCGAGGCGTGGCGGCGAGCTCCGTGTAGTCCACGTCGATGCCGCGGGTGGCGAGATCGTCGCGGAAATGCCGCATCGCCGCCAGGAAGACCGCGATCCGCGCCTTGTGGGTCCAGACGTGGGTGCTCTCCTCGGCCACCTCGGCCATCCAGACCGCGTCGTGGGCCGCATCGAACCCGTCGAAGGCGGCGCTCGAACCGTCGAGCTGGTCGCCGAGCACGAGCACCAGGTGGCGGGGCATGGCGGCCAGGATCGCGGAGGACGACGGAGGAGGACCGCCGGGGAGCGTATCATGACGCCGAGGTCGGCCGCATGAACCGCACGAGCCCCATGAGCCTGGCAGATTGCGATCGGCACGGCATCGGATCCGGGGCCGAATTGTTCGTCGTCGAGGGCGAATCGGCCGCCGCCGCCGTGGCCCGGGTTCGCGATGCGGCCTTCCAGGCGGTGCTGCCGATCCGCGGCAAGCCGCTCAACGCCGCCCGGGCCGGCGCCGCGCGGGTGGCCGGCCATCCGGTGTACGCCGCCCTGGCCGTGGCCCTGGGCACGGGCCTGGGAGCGGGCTTCGACGCCGCGGGCCTGCGGTTCGAGCGGGTGCTCGTGCTCATGGATCCCGACGCCGACGGCATCCACTGTGGAGCGCTGTTGCTCACGTTTTTCGCGCGGTGGATGCGGCCGCTCGTCGAGGCCGGCCGGGTCGGAGTGGTTCGCCCGCCGTGGGGCGAAGTCGGCGTGCCAGGCGGGGGTGGCGAGCGGGCATGGTCGGAGGACGAGTTTCGGCTCCTCGCCGCCGCACGGGGCGGGCCGGCGGCGGCCCGACGGTACCGCGGGCTGGGCAGCATCGATGCCGAAACACTCCGCGCGACCTGCGTCTGCCCGGCCTCCCGGCGGGTCGAGCGGGCCACGGCGGCGGCCGTGGACGGCCTCCTGGCCCGGCTCGGCGGCCGCGGGATTCGGCCGGCCGATCCCGGCGGCTGATTGTGGCGGCAGGGACTTGACGCGGGCCCCGGGCCGCGATATCTTTTGCAACACTGATGCAAGAACGTCCGGCACGTGGGGCCGGGGCTTTGCATCCTTCCCCCTGAGACTGCTCGTGAGCGCGTCCTGATCCGCGGTGCCCGCCGTCCGTGCGACGGCCGTCGTGCACCTCGTCGATCTCCGTCAGGCGCCTCTTCCTCGCATCCGCCGTCGCCGGCGGTCTGCGGGCCTTTGCCGGTCGTCCGCACGAGCGGACTTCCGCCCCCTGCCTGCCGGGATCGTCCGCAGCGGATCGTGCCGCGCCCGCCCCAGGCCCGAACCGACTCCAGTTCTTTGTGCATATGAGTTGCAAGTGCAATAGATATGTTTTAGGCTTCCCGGCCTGCGGGCTCAGGACCGAGGCCCCGCTGCCGTGCGGCCCGGCTTTCGGCCGCTGTCAAACGACCCTCGATCCCTTCGTCCACCACCAGTCTGCAAGGAGTCTGACGATGGCCCCCGTTCGGAATTGGTTCCAGTTCGCCGTGCTCGCGGCAGTCACCATGGCGACCGTGACAACGGCGCTCGCCGACCCCGCCTACATCGCCGGGCACGGCGACATCGGCGTGGCTTTTCACGACGAGGGCGGCGGGTCGCTCGAACTGCACTATCATTTGATCGGGACGGGGACCAATCTGCCGACGGACCCGGCGTTGTACGACGGCGGAGTGATCTCGCTCGGCACCTACATCGGCTTCGAACCGGCTCACCCCGGAGCCTGGGGCGCTAACGAGATCAAGACGGTCGTGCCGGCGGCCGCGGAGCGAACGAATCCGAATGCGAACATCCGTAACGCCCTGGGAATCAGCGGTACGGACAGCACCGATTCGTACTGGCGGCTGCCGCAGACGAATAGTGCGGGCATGCCGTTTCTCGGCATCGCCACCGATGATCTGGCGGAGGATGCGGGCACCTGGTCGGATATCACATTCGCGCTCACGGCCGTCTCGGGCCCGGGGAACTTTGCCTTATGGGAGATCGATTCCGAATCGAACTTCAACCTCTACTGGCAGTCCGCAGGCGGCCTCGGGCCATCCGACGTGATTACGCTGACCAGCAACCAGCACGCCCATTTCGTCTGGGGCTTCTCGGAGCCGGGAACGTATGGTCTGACGATCCAGGCTGCCGGCACCCGCACCCTCGCGGGACCGCCCACGCTCTACACGAGTTCGCCGGAGACGTTCACCTTCCAGGTCGTGCCCGAGCCCGGCAGCGTGATCCTCGCCGGCATCGGCTGCCTGGGAGCCTGCGGCGGCTCATGGCTGCGGCGGCGTCGACGCGGGTGATCTTTGGGCCGTCCGGCTCGATCACTGATCGAGGCGATGCAGCTCGCCGCCGTTGCGGCTGCCCAGGCTCCACCAGACGGGCATCGCGACCGCGTCGCTCACGAACTCGACCCGGCCGTCACCGAAGAGCACGTTGACACCGTCGGGATGCTGGCTGCTGGGCGTGACGATGTTCGTGCCGTCGTCCTCGCCGCCGTAGATGTGGCAATTGCGGCGGTTGATGGGCATGACGTGCATGTACAAGTTCGCCGCGAGCGTCCAGCCGGAGATCCAGGCCCGGCCGTGCGGCCGCGAGAACTTCGGGTCGCCGTGGCCCGAGCCATCACAATAGGGCACCCAGTTGGTGAGCGACCGCGGCGACCCGGTGCTGCCGCAGGATGAGGTCACCGACACCGGCGTGCCTTCCTCCAGGGCCGGTCCGCTGCCGCGGTCCACGAGGGCGGAACTGTTGATCCGTCGCTCGGCGACGAGGGCCGTGTGACCGAGGCCGTCGGTGAAGTCCCTCGTCCGGACCGTCTCGACCTGCCAGGGGTCCGGGGCGCGGGGATTGAAGACGGGTAGCGCGCCGTTGTGCCGCCGCAGGCCCGGGCTGGCAATCTCGCCGTTCAGGCCCCGGGCTTTCCGCACCCAGCCCGCGTTGCCCGCGTAGTTGCCCGGCGCCGGATCGAGGCTGCCGAAGGCGTTGGACGGCCGGTACGAGTCGGAGGGACAGAGGAACGCGGGCACGACCGTGGCGGCCGCGCGGGCATTGGGATGATCGGCCGACATGGTCAGCGACTGATAGTCCTCGTCGCTCGCCAGGTCGCACTGGTCCATCATCCCGACCTTGAAGTCGATCGAGTTGTGCAGCGCGGCCTCGTCCAGGAACGGCAGGATCTCCGCCAGCCAGCTGGAGAAGCCTGGTCCGCACCGTCCGCCGACCGACGGAGCGCCGGTGGTGGTCAGCGGCATCCGATTGCGCGATTCCTGGTATGCGTGGATTGCCAGGCCGATCTGATCGAGGTTGCCCATGCAGTGGATGCGGCGGGCCGATTCCCGCGCGGTCTGCACGGCGGGCACCGCGAGTCCGACGAGCGCGGCGATGATCGCCATCACGACCAGCAGCTCCACGATCGTAAAGCCGGAGCGACCATGGCGGCGGGCGAGGAGGGTGAACTGGGCCATCACCTGAGAATACGCAAAGCCGTTGCAAAAAGAAATGGCGTCGATTTGCGGCCCAGGACGCGAAACCGGACCTTCTTTCCCGTGCGGTTATGGCCCCGGCCGGGCTGCGGTTTGCCCTGGGAAGTCACATCGTGCCGGCCGTGAGGATTGCCATGATCGCCCATGCCAAAAAGGCTTTGCGGAGCCGTCTCGCCAGCGGCACGTCTTCCGGGGAGGGGCGGTCGCGACCGGTGCGTCCGCGTGTGAGCGGCGCCGAGGCCGGCCGCAGGGCGGCCCTGCGGGCGGCCCGGGAGTCCTTCTTCGCCCGGCCGATCGAGTTCGTGGCCTGCCCGGAGTTTCGCCGCAAGTCGGCCGCGGCCCGGGCGGCGACGCCGCCGGCCGAGGCCGCGGTGCCCCTGGAGCAGAGGCGGCCCGACGCCGTGGCCGCCAAGGGGCTCTCGCCGTATCTCGCCAGCCTGTACCAGACCAGGCTGCTCACGAAAGAGGAGGAGCAGTTTTACTTCCGCCGCATGAATTGGCTGAAGTTCCGCGCGGCGGCCGACCGGCGGAAGCTCGACCGGCGGCGGGCGACCCGCGGGCAGATCGAGCGGGTCGAGGCACTGCTGACCGAGGCCGAGACGATCAAGGCGATCCTCATCACGTCGAACCTGCGGCTGGTCGTGTCGATCGCCAAGAAGTTCGTCGATGCCTCCTACTGCTTCGACGAACTCGTCAGCGAGGGCAACGTGGCCCTGATGCGTTCCGTCGAGAAGTTCAACTTCGCCCTCGGCAACCGCTTCAGCACCTACGCCACCTATGCGATCCAGCGGCACTTCTTCCGGCTCTCGCACCGCGGCCGGCAGTTCCGCAAGCGGTTCGTCGCCGACGACGAGGCGCTGCGGGAGCGGGCCGCGACCGAGCCCACGACCGCGTACTGCTCCGCCGAGCAGATCGGCTTGCTGCAGGGCCTGTTCGGGGGCTTCCTCCGGGATCTCGAGCCGCGGGAGCGGGAGATCGTCGTCGCCCGGTTCGGGTTCGACGGCAAGCCGCCACGGACGTTCCGCGAACTGGGAGCGGAGATGGGGGTGTGCAAGGAGCGGATCCGGCAGATCCAGGGCCGGGCCATGGAGAAGCTCCGCGGCATGGCCGCCGCGGCCCGGCTCGAGCAGACCGTGGGCGACTGGCTGTAGCACCGAGCGGGCCGGTGGCGGGAGGATGGCGAGATCGTGACGCAGCGTGTGCTCCTGATCGGCGGGGCGGGCGGGATCGGCTCGGCGGTGGCGCGGCTGGTCGTGGCGGGCGGGGGCGGGGTGTTTCTCGCCGGTCGTGACGCCGCGAAACTCGCGGCGCTCGGCGACGATCTCGGCATGCCGCACGGGACGGTCGAGGCGACCGATCCCGACGCCATCGACGCCTGCGCCGACATGGCGGCGGCGGCCTTGGGCGGCCTCGACGGGATCGTCAACTGCGCCGGCTCGCTGCTTCTCAAGCCGGCCCATCTGACGACGTCGGCCGAGTGGCAGGCGACGCTGGCGGCGAACCTCACGAGCGGGTTCGGCTGCGTGCGGGCGGCGGGCCGGCTCTTGAGGTCGGCCGGCGGATCGGTCGTGCTCGTCTCGAGCGCCGCGGCCCGCGTGGGCCTGGCCAACCACGAGGCGATCGCGGCGGCGAAGGCGGGGATCATCGGCCTGGTGCTCTCCGCGGCGGCCACCTACGCCAAGCACAAGATCCGCTTCAACGCCGTGGCGCCGGGACTCGTCCGCACGCCGCTCTCGAAGGGGCTCGTGGCCAGCGAACTGGCGGAAAAGGCCTCGATCGGCATGCACCCGCTGGGCCGGCTCGGCGAGCCGGCGGACGTGGCCCGGGCGATCGTCTTCCTGCTCGACCCGGCCCAGGGCTGGATCACGGGGCAGGTGCTGGGCGTGGACGGGGGCCTGGCCGACCTCCGCGGCCGGTAGGCCCGGCCCGGCCGGCGGTGTATGCTCCGCCGCATGACAACCAATAAATCCGCCGCGCCGACCTTCCGCCTCTGGCTGATGATGGTGCTCGAGTTCGCCATCTGGGGCGCCTGGCTGCCGCTCATCTGGGGCTACATGGGCAAGGACGGCCTCGCTTTCAGCGATTCCCAGATCGCCTGGGTCGGCAGCGCCTTCGCCATCGCCTCGATCGTCGGCATCTTCTTCTCCAGCCAGGCCGCCGACCGGACGTTCGCGGCGGAGAAGTTCATGGCCTTCAGCCACCTGCTCGGCGGCCTGGCGATCCTCGGCATGTACTGGGCCAAGGACTTTCCCACGTTCTTCGGCCTGATGCTCGTGCACGCGCTGCTCTTCGTGCCCACGATCTCGGTGTCGAACTCGATCGCCTTCACCCACATGCAGAACGCCCAGAAGGAGTTCGGGCTGGTGCGGATGGGCGGCACGATCGGCTGGATCCTCGCCGCCTGGCCGCTGTACTTCGTGCTCCAGGGCAAGGAGGGGGCCGCGGCCGTCGCCGCCAGCCGCAACATCTTCCTCGTCGCCGGCATCACCTCGCTGGTGCTCGCCGCCTTCAGCCTCACGCTGCCGCACACGCCGCCGAAGAAGGACGCCGGCGGCGGCCTGGCGGGCATCGCCTGGCTGAAGGCCGCCGGGTATCTCTCGCATCCCTACCTGCTCGTGCTGTTCGTGGTCACGTTCATCGACGCCGTGATCCACAACGGCTATTTCGTCCTCGCCGGGGCGTTCCTCGGCAGCCCGACGGTGGGCATCAAGCCGGAGTGGATCATGCCGGTGATGAGCATCGGGCAGGTGGCGGAGATCCTCACGATGGCCGTGCTCGGCGGCGTGCTGGCGAAACTCGGCTGGAAGACGACGATGATCCTCGGCATCCTTGGCCACGCCGTCCGCTTCGCCGTGTTCGCCCTCCTGCCGCAGAACCAGGCCGTGATCATCGCCGTGCAGGTGCTGCACGGCATCTGCTACGCCTTCTTCTTCGCCACGCTCTACATCTTCATCGATGCGGCGTTCCCCAAGGACGTCCGCTCGAGCGCCCAGAGCCTGTTCAACCTCCTCGTGCTGGGCCTCGGCGACCTGGCCGCCAAGTGGCTCTTCATCCCGCTGCAGACGCGGCTCACGACCGACGGCACGGTCGATTACCGGCAGCTGTTCCTCTATCCCACCTTCATGGCCCTGGCCGCGGCGGCCGTGCTCCTGCTCTTCTTCTGGCCGCCCCGCTGGCTGGCCACGGGCGCCGAGGTCGAGGACGACCGCGAGACCGAGCCGCAGATCGTGGCCTGACGGCGGCGCGGCCCGGGGGAAGCCGGCCTTGCGGCCCGCGGGGGCCCTCCCTATTCTCCCGCCCCCGCCCCGTCCGCCGGGGCGGCCCCGCGGGAGGCTCTCCGATGCCGATCACCCTGGAAGATCTGGCCGTCGCGATCGCCGGCACGGTCGTCGGCGACGCTTCGCTCAGGCTCGCCGGTGCCGCCACGCTGGAAACCGCCGGCGCGGACGAGATCACGCTCGTGGACGCGGCCGACAAGCTGCATCTCCTGGCCAGGAGCCGTGCCGGCGCCGCCATCGTGCCGCGCGGCACCGGCCCGCTCGACCGGCCCACGATCGAGGTCGCCGACGTCCACGCCGCCTTCGCCGCGACGCTCGTCCGCTTCCGCCCGCCGCGGCCGCGGCCGCGGACGGGGGTCAGTCCCCAGGCCGCCGTCGATCCCACGGCGCGGATCGCCGCCGACGTCGACGTCCATCCATTCGCGACCGTGGGGGCCGACGTCGAGATCGGCCCGGGCGCGACGATCCACTCCGGCGTGCGGCTCATGGCCGGCTGCCGGATCGGCGCCGGCACCGAGATCTTCCCCAACGCCGTGCTCTACGAGAACACGGTCGTGGGCTCGGGCTGCATCGTCCACGCGAACGCCGTGCTCGGGGCCTACGGCTTCGGCTACAAGCCCGCGGCCGCCGGCTACGTGCTCTCGGCCCAGCTCGGCTGGGTGGAGCTCGCCGACGCCGTCGAGATCGGCGCCGGCACCACGATCGACCGCGGCACCTACGGCCCCACCGTGATCGGCGCGGGCACGAAGCTCGACAACCTGGTGATGATCGCCCACAACTGCCGGCTCGGCCGGCACAACATGATCTGCTCGCAGGTCGGCGTGGCCGGCAGCACGACCACCGGCGACTGGGTGGTGATGGCCGGGCAGGTGGGCGTCCGCGACCACGTGCACATCGGCGACAAGGCGGTGCTCGGGGCGCGGTCGGGGGTGTCCTCGGACATCGAGGCCGGCAAGACCGTCCTCGGCGAGCCGGCGATCGACCTCCGCGACCGCAAGCTGCAGCTGGCCACGATCAGCAAGCTGCCCGAGATGCGCAAGGATCTCAAGGCGCTCGCCGCCCGGGTCGAGACCCTGGAGCGGGCCGGCGGCCGGCCCGCGGCCGAGGCGGCGTGAGGACGGGGCCGATGCAGGGCATGGCGACCGAGCGGCACGACACCCTCCGTGGCGAGACGGTGGGCATCCTCGCCGGCTGGGGCCGCTATCCCGTCGTGGTCGCGGAGGCGATCCGCCGCCGGGGCGGCCGCACGGCGATCCTCGCCATCCAGGGCCACGCCGACGCGGCGCTCGAGCCGTTGGCCGACGTGAGCGGCGTGGTGGGCGTCGCCCAGATCGGCACCGCCGTGGAGTTCTTCCGCCGGCACGGCGTCGCCCGCGCGACGATGGCGGGCAAGATCCACAAGACGACGCTCTTCGAGAAGGGGGCGTGGCGGCGGCTCGTGCCCGACTGGACGGGCCTGAGGACCTTTTGGCCGCACTTCGTCAGCCGCCGGCACGACAACCGCGACGACTCGCTGTTGGGGGCGATCGCGGCGGCCTTCGATGCCGGTGGCATCCGCATCTGCCCGGCGACGGACTTCGCGCCCGAGCTGCTCGCCGCCGGGGGCGTGCTCGCCGGCCGGCCCTTGACGCCGCGGCAACTGGCCGACGTGGTCTTCGGCTGGCGGCTGGCGAAGGAACTCGGCCGGCTCGACATCGGCCAGTCGGTCGTGGTGAAGAACCGGGCGCCTTTGGCCCTGGAGGCGATCGAGGGCACCGACGCCTGCATCCGCCGGGCGGGGCAGCTCTGCCCGACGGGGGGCATGACGGTCGTCAAGGTCGCCAAGCCGCAGCAGGATTTGCGGTTCGACATGCCCACGATCGGCATCGGGACGCTCGAGTCGGCGGCCGCCGTCGGCGCCGCGGTGCTGGCGGTCGAGGCCGGGCGGACGATCCTCGTCGATGCCGCCGGGATCGCCACCTACGCCGCCGCCCACGGCATCACCGTGGCGAGCTTCTTCGACGCCGCCGGCAGCCCGGTGCTCGGCGACGCCGCGGCCGCCTGAGGCCGGCGGCTATACTCGGCCGCATGGCCCGTCCGCCCACGATCTGCCTGTGGCTGGTGGCATGCGTCGCCGCGGCGGGCTCCGCCGCGCCCCCGGCGGGTGTGCGCGAGCCGGCCGTCGATGTCGCCGTCGACAGGAGCGTCGTCATCCCGCCGGCGCGGACGCATCACCGCGGCCGCGAGATCGCCCAGACCATGCACTACACCGGCGCGGCCTGGCTGGTGCGCGAGAGCCGGCAGCGGGAGGAGGATTGCCGCCTGCTCCTGGAGGCGCTGGCGATCGAGCCCGGGCAGACGCTCTGCGACATCGGCTGCGGCAACGGCTTCTACACGCTCGAGCTGGCCCGCCGCGTCGGGCCGCGTGGCCTGGTGTACGCGGTGGACATCCAGCCCGAGATGCTCCGCATGCTGGCGGAGCGGGCCGCGGCGGAGGGGCTCGACAACATCCGCCCCGTGCTGGGCACGCCGATCGATCCGCGGCTGCCGGAGGCCGCCATCGACACGGTCGTGTGCGTGGACGTGTACCACGAGTTCTCGCATCCCGCGGAGATGCTCGAGCGGATTCGGTCGAGCCTCAAGCCGACCGGCCGGCTGGTGCTGGCGGAGTTCCGCGGCGAGGATCCGGCCGTGCCCATCAAGCCGCTGCACAAGATGACCAAGGCTCAGGTGCGGGCCGAGTTGGAGCCGGCAGGGTTCGTGCTCGATCGGGAGTTCGACAGGCTCCCCTGGCAGCACCTCCTGTTTTTCCGGCCCGGGCGGGGGCAGCCCGAGCCCGGCCAGCCCGCCCCAAGCCCCTAAATTGCCGGGATTTTCTGACTTTCTACCCCCAGCGGCTCGGGGTGCAAAAAGCCCGCTGCCTGGCAGTTGCAACCGCCCCGTCAGGCCGCGATACTCATCCTCTGGGCGCGGGGCACGGTCGTCGGCATCTCGACGAACGTGGCCTGCCGCATGGGAACGTCGTCATGGCTCAGCGTCCTTTCAGCTTCCGCAGGTCCGACGCCGCCGCGCGGGATCCACGGGGCGGTTCGCTCGATCCCGCCGTGGTGAGCGACGCTGGTGCCGTCGGATTGTGCGTGGAGGAGCCGCCGGCCGCGACCAACTGGGTGCTGGGATCCAATGCCACCGTCCGCCGGATCGCCAAGGCGATCGAGCGGGCCGCCGAGGTGGAATGCACCGTGCTCGTGTGCGGCGAGACCGGCACCGGCAAGGAACTCTGGGCGCGGTTGCTGCATCGCAGTGGCCCCCGGCGCAACAAGGCGTTCGTGCCGGTCAACTGCGCGGCGTTGACGCCGTCGCTCGCCGAGAGCCAGCTCTTCGGTCACGAGAAGGGCGCGTTCACCGGCGCCGCCAGTCGCTCGCTCGGCATCTTCCGTGCCGCCCAGGGCGGCATCGTGTTCCTCGACGAGATCGGGGAGATGCCGGCCGAACTGCAGGCCAAGCTCCTGCGGGTGCTGCAGCAGCGGGAAGTGCTGCCGGTGGGTGCGAACGAGCCGGTGCCGATCGACGTGCAGGTCGTGGCCGCCACGAACCGCGACCTCGAGGCCGAGGTGGAGAAGGGGAAGTTCCGCGAGGATCTCTACTACCGCCTCAACATGATCGAGTTGAAGGTGCCCGCGTTGCGGGATCGGCCGGAGGACATTCCGTCGTTCGTCGAGTTCTTCTCGCAGAAGTTCGCCGCGCGGTATCGGCTGCCGGCGTGGCAGCCCAGCCCTGAGTCGCTCGCGGAGTTCTGCAGCTTCGAATGGCCGGGCAACGTCCGGCAGCTCGAGCACGTCATCGAGCAGGCCTACGTGCTGCAGACCGAGCCTGTGCTGCCCGTGCGGTCTCGGCCGGGTGCCGTGGCGTCGACCGGCCGGCTTCCGTGCCTCGACCTGGCCAAGTTGCGGGAGCAGGCGATCAAGGAGGCCCTCGAGGTGACCCGCGGCCACAAGGCGAACGCCGCGAAGCTCCTCGGAGTGCATGCCAACACGATGACCCGTCTGCTCCGCGAGATCGGCGGCGAGGCCGCCGACGACGAGGCGTAGTCGGCGGTCATGGCGTTGGCGGCTGCCGGGGCCTCCCGGCGGATCAGCCGACGCGGCAGGAGTCGTCCTCGCAACGCCCGGCGATGCCATAGCGGCGGCTGGCCACGAAGGCATAGAGCCACCGCCACAGGGGCGACGACCCGGGAACGTGGAGCGGGATCGCCAGCGGCCACAAGAGCGGCAGGCGGCGGGACAGATAACGCACGGCCTCGACGCCGCCGTGCGCCCGGCCGGAGCGATCGACGACGTACATCTGCGTCAGCAGCTGCTCGCGGGAGATTTCCGGGAAGTCGCGGGCCACCCGGGAATCGTGCAAGGACGTGAACGCCAGGCGGCCGGTCAGGTCGAGTCGCCGGAGGATGGCGATCTGGCCGCGACAGAAGCGGCAGGTGCCGTCGAAGAGCACCGTGTCGCGGGCCGGCTTCGTGGCTGTGAGGATCATGGCTTCGGGGCGGGGCCGCAGGCTGCGGCGGCCCAGGAGGAGAACCGCCGCCGCGGGCCGCGCGTAACGCTCACCGCCCGTGATACGGGGGCTGCCCGGACGAGCCGCGCGCCGGCAGGGCGACGAAGTGCATGATCGTGGCCGCGCCGACCGACAGCAGGGCCCAGGGCGCCCAGTCGGGGGCCGTGAAGGTCTCGGGGGCACCTCCCTGGACCGGCACGATCACGGCGGAGTCGATGATCAGCAACTCGGCGCCGAGGATGCAGGCGAAGATGCCAGCGGCGACACAGAAACTCTTCCACATGGCGGACAGGCCGGCAGCACGCCGGGCGCGAAGGGTTGGCCGGTGGCGACGCACGTCGCCCGGTGAGGTATCGGACGCCCCTGGAGGCCGGCGCCAGCGGCGGGCCGGCGGCGGCGGACCGTGACGCCTGGCGCGGTTGTGGGGCCCGGCTGGCCGGGGGTTCAGGCCTCGGCTGTGCCCGGGGTGGCCTCGGGCAGATCGGCCGCCGGCCGCCCGGGACGCCGATCCGTGTCGGTGCCCGGCACCAGTTGGGGCGTGGCGGTCACGGCCTCCACGATCTTCCGCAACTCCTCGCCGTCGATGACCTCGGCCTCGATGAGCCGTGCCGTCACCGCCTCCAGCGCCCCGCGCCGCGTCTCCAGGATCCGACGGACCTGGCCCATCGCGGCGTCCACAATCCGCTTCACCTCCTCGTCGATCTCCCGGGCCGTCTGCTCGCTGTGGCTGCGGGTGGCGGGCAGGTCCGCCCCGGAGCCGGCCAGGAACGGGGATCGCGGGCTTTCGCGGTAGGTCACCCTGCCGAGCCGGCTCATGCCGTAGTCCATGACCATCGCCCGAGCGATCTCGCTGGCCCGCTCCAGGTCGTTCCGGGCGCCGGTCGACACGTCGGCATAGATCATCTCCTCGGCGATCGTGCCGGCGAGCAGCACCTGGATGCGGCTCTCGAGCTCCGACTGCGTGAGCAGGTAGCGGTCGTCCTCGGGCCGCTGCATGGTGTAGCCCAGCGCCGCCAGCCCCCGCGGGATGATCGACACCTTGTGGACCGGATCGGTGTTCGGCAAGGAGAAGGCCACCAGGGCGTGGGCGGCCTCGTGGTAGGCGACCCGCCGCTTCTCGTCCTCGTGGATCACCCGCTTCTTCTTCTCCAGGCCGGCCGTGACCCGCTCCACGCCCTCGTTGAACTCCTCCATGCCGACGGAGGGCTTGTCGTTGCGGGCCGCGAGCAGCGCCGCCTCGTTGACGAGGTTGGCCAGGTCGGCGCCCACGAAGCCGGAAGTGATGCGGGCGATGTGCTCGAGGTTCACCGCCGGGTCGAGCTTCACGTTGGCGACGTGCACGCGGAGGATCGCCTCGCGGCCGCGGACGTCGGGCCGATCCACGAGCACGTGGCGGTCGAAGCGGCCCGGCCGCAGGAGCGCCGGGTCGAGCGTTTCCGGGCGGTTCGTGGCGGCGAGCACGATCACCCCGGAATTGCTGCCGAAACCGTCCATCTCCACGAGCAGGGCGTTGAGGGTCTGCTCGCGCTCGTCGTGGCCGCCGACCACGCTCGTGCCGCGGGTTTTGCCGAGGGCGTCGAGCTCGTCGATGAAGATGATGCAGGGGGCCTTGGCCGCGGCCTGCTGGAACATGTCGCGGACTCGAGCCGCCCCCACGCCCACGAACATCTCCACGAAATCGCTGCCGGACAGGCCGAAGAAGGGCACGCCGGCCTCGCCGGCGATCGCCTTGGCGAGGAGCGTCTTGCCCGTGCCCGGCGGTCCCACCAGCAGGACGCCCTTGGGGATGTGGCCGCCGAGAACCTGGTATTTCTCGGGGCTCCGCAGGAACTCGACCACCTCGCGCAGCTCCTCCACCGCCTCGTCGATGCCAGCGACGTCGTCGAAGGTGATGCCCAGATCCTCCTGGGCGTACATCTTGCCGCGGCTGCGGCCGAAGGCCATGGGGCTGCCGGCGCCGCCGATGCGGCGGATCATGAGATAGAAGGCGAGCCCGAACACCGCCGTGAGAAACAGCAGCGGCAGCCAGTTCCGCCAGGCACTGGGCGCGGGCTCGAAGCCGAAGGGGATGCCCTGCTGACGCAGGAGCTTCTTCAGATCCTCTTCGGCGGAATTGCTCGGCAGCTTGGCGACGCGGAACCGTCGGCTGGCCGGCTTGGCGGCCGCCTCCCCCGGACCCGCCTCACCCGCCTTGGGCTGTTGGCGGACCGATCCGGTCACCTGGACCGCCCCGATGACCACGTCGTCGATGTCGCCGTAGCGGGCTGTCGCCCGCCGGTCGCCGCCCGGAGTGCCGCCGGCCGCAGGGATCTCCACCCAGCGGGCGTCGCCTTCGGCCTTGGCGGCGGAGACGAGCCGCTCCAGGTCGCTGTAGGAGAACTCTAGCTCGGGCGTCGAGCCGATCAGGCTCATGGCAAACAGGCCCGCCACGCCGGCGACGATCAGCGGCCAGACCAGATTGCCGCCCACGCCACCACGCCGCTCCGGCAGCCGCCGCGGCGCGTCCTTTTTTCTGACCGTCACGATATGCCGCCCATGCCGTCGCGAAGGGACGAGAAGATTCGAGCCATTCATCCTACGTCCGTGGAAAAAGGCCGACAAATGGCCGCGGCATCTGGCGGAAAATGCCCGTGGAAGTTCCGCCGTCGGTTTCCTAGACTTGAGGATTCCGCAGATCTCCGAGTCTCCTCCGATGCCGCTCACGATGACCGATCCCTCCACTGCGGGGTCCATTGACCCCACGAGGGAAGACGCCTGCGGCGCGGACTGCGGCGCGGAGACCCGGGTCGCGGTGCTCGGTTCCACCGGCAGCATCGGCACGAGCACCCTCGACGTGATCGCCGCCTCCGCGGGGCGGTTTTCCTGCCACCTGCTCGCCGCCCACCGGAGCGTCGGGCGGCTGCTGGCCCAGGCCCAGGCGGTGCGGCCGAAGTGGGTCGTGGTCGTGGACCCCCAGGCGGCCGCCGGCATCGGTGCGGCGGCGCTGCCTGCGGGCACGCGGCTGGCCGTCGGACCGGACGCGCTCGACGAGCTCGTGCGGTCGGCCGACATCGACCGGGTGGTATCGGCGATCGTGGGGGCGGCCGGTCTGCGGAGCACGTGGGCGGCGGTGGCGGCCGGCAAGACCGTGGCCCTGGCCAACAAGGAGACGCTGGTGATGGCCGGGCCGCTGGTCGTCCGGCTGGCGGCGCGGACCGGTGCCCGCATCCTGCCGGTGGACAGCGAGCACTCGGCGATCCACCAGGCGCTCTCTGCGGGCGCGGCGGCGGAGGTGCGGCGGATCCTGCTCACCGCCAGCGGCGGCCCGTTTCGCACCCGGCCCGCGGAGACGCTCCCCGACGTCACGCCGGCGGAGGCCCTGCGGCACCCGACCTGGTCGATGGGGCCGAAGATCACCATCGACTCGGCGACGATGATGAACAAGGCCCTGGAACTGATCGAGGCCCGCTGGCTGTTCGGCATCCCGGCCGCCAGGCTCGCGGTGCTGGTGCATCCGCAGTCGATCGTGCACTCGATGGTGGAGTTCGTGGACGGCTCGGTGCTCGCGCAGATGAGCCCGCCCGACATGCGGCTGCCGATCCAATACGCCCTGTCGCATCCGCACCGCGTGCCGGGCCCCGCCCGCAGGTTCGACTTCACGCAGCCTTGGGCCCTCGACTTCGAGCCGCCCGATCCCGTGCGGTTCCCGGCCTTGCGGCTGGGCCACGAGGCCGCGGCCCGCGGCGGCACGGCCGGCGCCGTGCTCAATGCGGCCAACGAGGCGGCCGTCCAGGGCTTCCTCGACGGCCGGCTGCGGTTCACCGAGATCGCGGCGGTCTGCGACCGCATGCTCACGGAGCACTCGTTCATGGCCGATCCGGAACTGGAGGACGTGCGGCGGCTCGACGCCTGGGCCCGGCAGGAGGTCGCCGCATGGCAGCGGAAGTGACGGCGGCCACGGTGGGAGGCCTGTTCCTGGCGGCCACGTGGCTGGAATGGCTCGCGCAGCCGGCGAACTGGTGGGTCATCCTCCAGGTCGCGGGCGGCCTGGGGTTCGTGATCTTCGTGCACGAACTGGGCCACTTCCTCGTCGCCAAGGCCTGCGGCGTGAAGTGCGAGAAGTTCTACCTCGGCTTCGACGTCGGCGGCCTGAAGCTCGCGAGCTTTCGCTGGGG
>Ga0315901_10004422_pt1 | contig 17527 bp, 27 predicted proteins | sample LakEriMetagenome_10_FD_203761 | JGI IMG/M metagenome (GOLD analysis project Ga0315901, IMG submission 203761) | Freshwater fungal communities from buoy surface, Lake Erie, Ohio, United States - Buoy 2 MA116 | ecosystem: Environmental > Aquatic > Freshwater > Lake | place: USA: Lake Erie, Ohio...
AACGGTATGGTAGATGGAAAGTTTATGCAGGGCGTGACAGATGTAATGCTCAAGTCAGGCATAAACTTCCACTCCACCTTACGTAGCCAAGGTAACCAGATTGCTAGACAACGTGAGACTGTAATTAGATATTGGTACGAAGAGAACAAATCTGACTGGCTACTCTGGGTTGACTCAGATGTAGTCATCAGTCCAGAGACATTCCTCAAGTTATGGAATGCCAAGGATAAAGACGAGAAGCCAATGGTCACTGGAGTCTACTTCACTACAGACAATCCAGAAGAACCCTTAATGGTTCCAATGCCTACGCTCTTTAACTTTGCAGATAACAAAGACGGTGGCTTCGGGTTAGTCCGAGTACACCCACTACCTAAAGACAAATTAATCCAGGTGGGGGCCGCAGGTATGGGGTTCATCCTTATGCACCGCAGCGTAGTTGAGAAAATCCAGAAGGAACTGCCAGAGGCGCAATTCTTTATGGAGATGGGACGAGGAACAAAGTTTATCGGAGAGGACATCTACTTCTTTGCACTATGCGAAAAGGTAGGAATTCCACTCTGGTGTGACACAAGTGCAACTGCTCCACATATGAAGCGGTTCTCTTTTGACGAACACTATTACAACGCAATGACCAAAAGGAGATAACTATGCCAACTGGCAAAGAAGGTAGCACACTGACTGCTGAGTTGAACAGGCTCGCGGGTATTACAGATATTACAAAGTATCAGGATGCCCAAGGTGCTGCGAATGTCTGGGCTGGTACAACTGGCAAAGCAATCATTGGTGCACTTAATTACAAGGCAAGTTCATCACGTCAGCCTAATGCCTACAAGGGCCTCAACGCTGTCTGTAATGAGATTGCTGGAACCACAGGATTAGAAGCAGTTACAGCCCTAAGGAGCATCAGCGTATGACAACCACTCTTGCCAATATGATTGACGAGGTTCTCATCAACCTCTCTGGCTATACCTTTCAACAGGATAGGGCTACACACTTAACTGCTCCTGTCACCACGACAACATCAACAAGTTCTTCCCCACTTATCCTTAGCCTTGGGTCTACCGACTCTGTAGGTAAGGGTGTTGTTGAGATTGACGAAGAACTAATCTGGGTAGATTCCTATGACCGTGTTGCTAACACAGCAACCGTATCTCCTTATGGTCGTGGCTACTTGGGTACAACTGCTGCTACACATTTGCTAGATGCGAAGGTTACCATTTCTCCTACCTTCCCACGCTTTAGCGTTAAGCGAGCAATCAATGACACTATTCGTTCTCTTGGAGCAAGCATCTTTGCAGTCAAGAGCACATCGTTTGTATTCAATGCAGCACAGTCAACCTATGCTTTCAATAACCTTGACATCAAGAATATCTTGACAGTATCTTGGGAAGACATCGGACCTTCAAAGGAATGGCGTCCATTGCGTCGCTGGGACTTTGACTCAACAGCAGATGCAACCGCTTGGGGTGCAGGTGCACAGACAATCACACTAGGCGAGGCTCCTATCTCAGGACGCACAGTTCGTGTGGTCTACGCTGCAGACCCAACTGCTTTCACAACTAATGCTCAGGTCTACACAACACAGACAGGACTTCCTGAGTCAACAAGAGATGTAGTAATCCTAGGCGCAGCCTATCGCTTGCTCACATTCCTCGACCCTGCACGTGCCTCACAAGTTAGCCCACAGGCTGATGAGACAGACTCTAAGCGCCCATACGGTGCATCACAGAGTGCAACTAAGCAACTCTACGCACTATACACACAGCGTCTTAATGAAGAAACGCAATCGCAACAGCAGAATTATCCACCACGAGTTCACTTCTCCCGCCGATAGGACCGTCAATGCCAACTAGAAAATACTCATCTCGCTCGCAGCAGACAACGCTGACTGCAGCACTTACCTCATCTGCGACATCAGTTGTCGTGGTGTCTGGCTCCGCCCTATTGGGTGGAACAACAATCTCTGCTGGTGAAACATTCACCGTAGTCATTGACCCAGATACAGCCCTTGAAGAAATTGTAGATGTTACGGCGGTAAGTACTAACACTCTTACCGTTACTCGTGGTATTGATGGCTCAACTGGTCAGGCTCACTCAGCAGGTGCTGTAGTTCGCCATATGGCAATTGGTCGTGACTATCGTGAAGCCAACCAGCACATTGAGAACACAACCACTGCACACGGAATTACTCTTGCCAACCTAGTCAAGACAACTGATACTGGCACAGTGACTAGTACAATGATTACAGATGGCACAATTGTTAACGCTGACATTAATGCTAGTGCAGCAATTGCAGATACTAAGTTAGGTACAATCTCTACAGCAGGCAAGGTTTCAAACTCAGCAACTACTGCTACCTCAGCCAACACAGTATCAGCAATCGTAGCCCGTGATGCCTCAGGCAACTTTACTGCTGGCACAGTCACAGCAAACCTTACAGGTAACGTTACTGGTAACGTAACTGGTTCTTCTGGCTCAACTACAGGTAATGCAGCCACTGCCACAGCCCTTGCTACTGCTCGTACATTCCAACTTACTGGAGATGTAGAAGCAAGTGGAGTTACATTTGATGGAACTGGCAACGTTAGCCTTACAACAGTTATTGGTACTGGAGCAATCGTCAACGCAGACGTTAACACATCTGCTCAGATTGCCTACAGCAAGTTAAACCTTACCAACGGTATTGTCAATGCGGACATCAACGCCTCTGCTGCTATTGCTCTATCTAAGTTGGCTACAGACCCACTTGCTCGTGCTAACCACACAGGTACACAGGCAGCATCTACCATCTCAGACTTTGACACACAGGTTCGTACTTCACGCCTTGACCAAATGGCCGCACCAACTGCAGCAGTATCTGCTAACAGTCAAAAGATTACAAATTTAGGTACGCCTACATCTAATACAGATGCTTCTACTAAGGCTTACGTAGACACCTCTATCGCTAACCTTATTGACGGTGCTCCATCTACCCTTGACACACTTAATGAGATTGCTGCAGCCTTGGCTGACAATGCTTCTTTCTCTGACACGGTAGTACTCAAGTCTGGTAGCACAATGTCTGGCGCACTTGCTATGGGTACCAACAAGATTACGGGTCTTGGTGACCCAACCAACGCACAAGATGCAGCCACTAAGAACTACATTGACACAGCAGTACTTGCCCCATCTAACCTGACTGGTCCTATTACATCTGTAGGCAACGTAACATCTATCGCCTCACAGACTGGTACGGGTAGCAAGTTCGTAGTGGATAACACACCAACTCTCATTACCCCAGTGTTGGGCGTAGCAACTGCTACATCCATTAACGGGACAACTATTCCGACTAGCAAGACTCTTGTGGCTACAGACTCTACTCAGTATGTAGTACCTAGCCAGAGTGGAAACAATGGCAAGTATCTAACTACAGATGGAACTACATCTTCTTGGGGAACAATCCAGGCTGGCTCGCAGGTTAAGATTGAAGGCGGAACTGCCGTCACTTATGACTTTGTTGACTTCCTTGGTATGGGTACTGACACTGGTACAGCAGGAACAATCAAGGTTCAGCCACTTACGCCAACTGGTGCAAGTACAGGCAAAAGAATCTTTACAGGAACTACTACACCATCATCACCTACTTCTGGTGACGTATGGGTGGATGCAACAGCATCGGCTGGTGCAGACTTAACAATGATGACAATTATGGGAGCGTACTAATATGCCAGTTAAAGTATACGATGGAACCAACTGGGTAACGGTTGCTGGTGATGGACAGGCTGGTGCTCCTGGAACATCATCATCTATTACTACTTGGGTTAAGACTGCCTCTGGAGGAGAAACATCTGTATCTGGTGCAGGTGATACAGGATACGGAACGCTTGCTTACACAGTAGGACAGGAACTTGTATACCTTAACGGCGTGCTTCTTGACCGAGGTGATGACTACACAGCAACTAACGGCACAAGTATTACTGGGCTTACAGCCCTTACTGCTAATGACGTAGTTACTGTATGGACAGTCAACTCATTTAGCGTAGCCAATACCTATACTGTTGCTCAGGCTGATAGTACATTTGCACCAATATCAGTAACTGGTGGTATGACATTACTTAGCACCACCACTCTTACAGGCGCATCAACCACAGTAAGCACAATAAGCGGTGCATATCAAGACCTTCGCGTCCTAGTAACTGGAATGACTAATGCAACCGCCAATGGTTCGTTCAGAGTGGCCATCAACGGCTCAACTAGTTTAAGCAGTTCAACAGGTGCTTTTTATGCAAATGCCGCGGGTGGTGCTTTTACTTTATACAACGATTACACCTCTCGCTACGCTGGTAACAACTCTGGTCTTTTGCGAACAGATGCCAATAATTCTTATATGCTGACAATCTTTGATTACGCTTCCACAACAGCGCCAAAGACTTATCAAAACATCCTTACTGGTTTAGACGGCAACAGCAGCAATTACATTCAGCAGGGTCAAGGCGGTTATAATTCTAATTCAGCAGTTACATCTTTAGTATTTTCTAATGCTGGTGGCAACTGGTCTACTGGCACAGTTCGAGTATATGGAGTCAAATAATGCCCAATCCAATCGTAAGAATTCACAATGTTAAAACAGGCGAGATAGTTGACCGCGAAATGAACGAGATTGAGTTTGCTCAATATGAAGCCGAGCAAGCAGCAGCAGTGTTAAAACTTGAACAAGCGGAAACCAAAGCAACAGCACGTCAGGAAGTCCTAGACCGCCTTGGTCTAACTACCGAAGAAGCAGCACTACTCCTTGGAGGTAACTAATGCCTAATACTAAAGCCTATAGCGTTGCTCGTAGCGGATTGACTTTGATACAGACAACAAGCACAGGCGGTTCGGTTTCATCAATAAACTTTGGTTCTAATGCTGCACCTGTATTTTCTTCAACTTATGATAATTACAAAATTATTTTTGTGGGAACCGCCTCAAGTGGCCTGAACCCACAAATGCGTATGCGTGCCGACACGACAAATGCAACTGGGGCAAATTATGACCACCAATACCTAAATGGCACAGGAACCTCAGCACTAGCCGCAAGAACTACAGGTGCAACTTTTAACGAATTACCTGCGGTAAGTACGACGGCTGCAAGTTTTACCGTAGATTTATACAGTCCATTTTTGGCAACTGCAACAACTTATTACTCGGTAGGACCTTCGGGAATTAGCACAATCAGCATTCAATCCTTTGCAGGACAACACACACTAGCAACTTCCTATAATGGTTTTGGAATCTTGACAGGTAGCGCTGCAACAATTAATGGCACTTTCTACATTTACGGATTGGCGAAATAATGACAACTGAGCAGACATACTGGGTCAATACTAATGGCGAGCGCCACATTGCAACAGGAGATGACTTAAAAGAGATTCTTGATGCAATTGCAGAATCAGAAACAAGGATTAAAGCCGAGGAGCAAAAAAAGACTGCTGCTATTGCAGCACGTCAGGCAGTCCTTGACCGTCTAGGAATTACAGAAGAAGAAGCACAACTCATAATCGGAGGTAGTAACTAATGGCTACAACATCAAAGGCTCTCTTTAGGGGAGCAGCAGCAACATCAAGCACAACACTATACACAGTGCCAGCATCAACTACAACAGTTGTAACTGATATTGTTATTGCAAATACAGCAGCATCTGCTGCTACATTTACTTTAACTTTAGACGGTGTGGCTATTGCATCAGGTGCAGCAGTACCAGCAAATGACTCAGTATCTTTGAGCCTAAAGCAGGTACTTGCTACTACAAAGATTATTGCTGGACTTGCATCTGCGGTAACAGTTAACTTTCACATTTCAGGAGTGGAGATTTCCTAATGACTTTTTCAAAGTTAAGTAATGGAAAAATCTCTACAAAAACTGTTGCTGGTTTAACAACTGGTATTGGTAAAGCCACAGTTACAGCAACTACTGGTTCACCTACCGTTGATACATCTTCACGTGCAGGCAAGACAATTTATAAATTTACTGCTTCTGGTTCTATTACCATTGGTACTGCTGGTACTGCAGAAATTCTTGTGGTTGGCGGCGGAGGCGCAGGTGGTTCAGGTGGTGGCGGTGGAGGTGCAGGTGGAGTTGTTCTTGATACTTCCGCCCTTTTGCCAGCAGGAACATTAAGCGTTGTTATTGGAGCAGGTGGCATAGGACAATCTGCAGAAAAAGGCAACAACGGAATTGGTTCGCGTTTAGGAAATTATTTTGCTGCAGGCGGTGGTGGTGCAGGAGGAGAAAATGGTACTTTTAACAGAAATGCTGGAAATGGTGCTTCTGGTGCTGGTGGATATCAAGAAGGATACCCTGGAGGGCTTGGATATTCTGGACAAGGCAACAACGGGGCTGCAGGTACTGGTGCGCCAAATTATCGCATAGGCGGTGGCGGTGGTGCTGGTGCTGTTGGTGGTTCGGGTGGTGATAATTCTATAGGAGGAGTAGGAATCCAAACCTCTATTACTGGAACTGCTACTTATTACGGTGGTGGTGGCGGTGGTCGAAATGGCTCTAACACTGGTGGTTTAGGTGGTGGCGGAAATGGTGGCACTGTTGGTGTTGCTGGCACGGCTAACACTGGCGGTGGCGGTGGTAGTTCAAACTCAAGTAACGCTGGCGCTACAGGTGGTTCAGGAATCGTAGTAGTAGTAATCGGATAATTTAATTAAATCTTATCCCTGAGCACGGATTAAAACTGCTCAACTAATTTTTCCTAGTAGTGGAGGTACGCCTTGGCAGGCAGAGATTACTTCCACTTATTCAAGTAGTCAATCGCTGACTGGAGGTACTCAGGGTTATCCTTGAAGTACCCCAGACCAGCGTTGCATTGAACGCACAGCAATCCTCTTGCCTTATTCTCTGTATGGCAATGGTCGCAACACCAGTCAGATAGTCCTGGGTTATCAGTACCACAGATAGCACAGCGATTACCCTGCAGTTCTACATACTGGTTATATCTATCAATATCCCAGCCTGGATTACGGCGCTTGTTATCTGCACGAATCTTGTCTGGATTATCTAGCCTATATTTCTTTTTACGTTCATTAGAACAAGTTTTGCATTCAGATTCTTGACCGCCTGGTCGGTTCTTTCTTGCATAAAAATCATTTACCAACTTGATTGTCTTGCACCTAGTGCATTCTTTCATACAGTCACTATAGCATAGGAGATACAATGGCAGGACGGGATTTGACCGAAGGCAGGGCTGAACGGTCCATCGCAGTTGACGTAGGTGTAGTTGCATCTACTGCTATCTGGCAGAACACCGATATGTCTTACGACGTAGCAATTGGTGGACTTCCATTCATCTACGCAATCAATGACTCACGCCCTTATGTGCGTCAGACTGCACCATTTCGTAAAGACCAATTCGACAATGGCACTGAGCCTGGCGAGCAGTCTCTTACTGGTTGGTGGATTCGTAGCCAGATGTCGTTCCACTCTGGGTCAGGCATTAACTTCTATGACCCTGCTACTACAGATGAGAATGGACACTATCGTTTTTCTGATAGCAAGGGCATCAACGTCTGGACTAAGGGACAAGTAACACTACTAAAGTCTTGCACATCTACTCACGTCACAACTGGTGCTATTGCATCCAACGGTGTAACACAACAGCACCTACGCTCAATCAAGTGGAGCACCACTAAGGGTGTTCTCTTACTAGATGAGTACGATGTTGATAAGATTGCAGCAGATGGAACAGTAACTCACTTTATTGATTATACCTCTGGTGCTGGAGTCTACCCAGTTTATGCTATATGTGACGATGGAACTAAAGCATACTGGGCAACCAATGCCACCTCTGGTGGCACTACTAAGTTTACAGTATTCGGCAAGCCATTAACTGGTTCTTCTGCTAGCACAGCAGATGAGTTCAAGATATTTGACAACAGCCAAATCATTACAAACGCCACTATGGAATATGTAAAGCAGCGTCTAGTAATCTGTGCTGACAATAAAGTGTACGAGTGCCCTACAGCAGTAGCATCTACACCAGTTCTTATCTATACAAATCCATCAACTAGTCACGTCTATACCAGTGTGACAGCCTCTGGCCCAGCCATTTACATTGCTGGCTATAACGGCATCCAGTCAACTATTGAAAAGTTCACACTATCTAGCGCTGGTGTAATGCCTACACTCACCTCAGCAGTAGTAGCAGCAGAACTACCAGTAGGTGAAGTAATCCATAAGATTCATTACTACCTTGGTTATATGATGATTGGTACTAATCGCGGTATCCGCGTCGCTACAGTATCTGACCAAGATGGTTCCATTAACTATGGTCCACTAATCGTAGAGACTAGCCAACCTTGCTTTGATTTTGCTCCACGCGACCACTACGTATGGTGTGCTACTGGTGTGGCTGGAGAGCCAGGAGTTATCCGTGTTGACCTATCCAATGAACTAGAACCATTGCGCTTTGCGTATGCTAATGATTTGTATATGGATGGTGTTACTGGATATAAGACAACTTCTTGTGCTTTTGTTGGTAACGATGACCCAACAGTAACTGACAGGCTTGTGTTCTGCACAGCAAACAATGGCACAGCCGATGGAACAATTTACATTGAAGATGCTACAACTCTTCGCACATCAGGCTACCTGACTACAGGTAACATCCGCTACGGAACACTTGAGCCTAAGAACTTCAAGCGTCTTCTTGGACGTGGTGACTTTACCTATGGTTCTATGACACTGGAGACGGTGGATAAGGGGGGTATTGAGTATGACCACATCTCATACGATGCAAGCATTAGCCCTATCGAAGTTGGTACATCTAACCCTGCTACTGCTCAAGAGTATGTAGCCTTTAAGTTTATCCTTTACCGTGATGGTACAACCAATAGTCGTGGCCCTATCTTCAAGGGATATCAGGCTAAGGCAACCATTGCTACCCCACGCCAGCGTGTCATCCAGTTCCCAGTCTATTGCTTTGACTTAGAGACAGATAGATACAACGTTGTTACTGGCTACGAAGGTAGAGCAATGGATAGAATCCAACTCCTTGAAGACATTGAGGAATCTGGAGACGTAGTAACTTGGCAAGACCTCAGCACTGGTGAAACACGTCAGGCTGTTATTGAGCAAGTATCATTCACTCGCGGTACTCCACCAGATAAAGGCTTCTCTGGTTTCGGAGGAATTATTCAGGTAACGATTAGGACAGTATAGTGGCTGCATCAGAATGGGCAGCCTTTGCTGTCGCACTAATGACAATAACAGTGGGGTTTGCTGGCTTTGTGAAGTGGCTTGTTAAGCACTATCTATCAGAGTTAAAACCAAATGGGGGCGGTTCCGTTAAAGACCAAGTGAACCGATTGGAAACACGAGTTGACCAAATCTATCTCCTCCTCTGCGAGAAGGAAAGCAAGTAAGTTATCAGTACTCTTTATTTTAATTGGAACTACATTTCTGCTCTACCCTCAAGCATATGCAGCAACTGCATACTCAGATGTAACCTGTGCCAATCAAGAAGGCACACAGCAGACATATCAAATTGGATGGGATAACTCTAACCAATTCTTTGCAGATAAAGGTTACATTCCTAGACTATTTTGTGAGGGAGGATATGCACCACCAGGATTCACTCTTTATATTAGTGACAATCTTTCTGATAGTTCTACTGGTTACTACAATGGCGTAGTTATAAACCCTACCCCTGTTGCAAGTCCCAATCCTGAGACGCAGACCGTTCAGTCGGAAACTGTGACGGCAACTGAGACAGCGACTGCCCCTTCAGAGAGTTCGACTGCTCCATCTTCTGAGAGCGTAACCGCTTCTGAGACTGCAACAACAACTTCTGATACTCAGACTTCCACAACTGAGACAACTTCAGCGACTGTTGATACTCCGACTTCAAGTGTCGAATCTCCAACACCTGTGCTACCAGCAGAAACATCAACGGTAGATACCCAAACAGTAGAATCAAATCCAACACCTGTAGTTACTCCTCTTCCCGAGCCAGTACCAGTAGTACAACCAGAGCCAATAGTGGCACCGCCACCAACGCCAGAACCTGAACCATTACCTGAACCTATCCCAGACCCTATACCAGAACCTGAGCCAGAACCTATTGTAGACGAGGTTGAAGAGCCTAGCCCTGAGGTTCCTGAAGTAGACGAGCCAGTTGTAGAAGAACCAGTGGTTGAAGAACCCGTTGTTGAAACTCCTACGGAGCCTGAGGTCATTGACGAACCAGAGGTACTTGAGCCTGAGGTTGAACTTACCGAACCTGAACCAACGCCTGAACCAATACAACCTGAACCTCCTGTTGCCGATGAAGATGCTACCGATGAAGAGAAAGAAATTGTAGCACAGGCAATTATTGAAGAGGCCAACGGCCAACCAGTAACGGCAGAGGCAATCCAGGCAGCAGGTCTTACCTATGCTGATTTGCCAGCCGAGACACCAGTTGAAGTTCGTCAGGATGAGAACGGAAACGAAGTTGTTATTACAGCAGAAGTTGCTGCCGCCTTGATGGTTCTTGAGAACCCAGGCGAATTACTTAACGCAATCTTTACAGACCCAGCACAGGCACTCCTTGCACTTGGTTCTATCGGTGCAGATATGAGTGCCGAGGAAAGAGCAGAGTCAGAGAAGACTGTTGTTGCTGCAGTTATCGTAGGTCAAATTGCTGGACAGGCTGCAGTAACTGCTGCTGCTGGTGCTGCCAGCGCTTATCGGAGGAAACCATAATGAAGAAATTCTTTTCAGACATAGCCAATCAACTATGGACTTTGCTAGGTATGTTTATTGCCTGGGTAGTTCTTGATGGTTCAGCAAAGACAATCGTTGGTTACGCAATCATTGCAACACTTGTTGCGTGGGCAATCACACTCAACATCAGAAATCTAAAGGACGAATAATGGACACACTAAAGAACGTAATGATGAGAATTTTTGCAGTCATCGCTGCTGAGTCTCTCGGAGTTATTGGTGCTGGTTCTCTCGTAGGTATTCAAGTATGGCAAGCAGCAGTACTGGCAGGTGCACTAGGTGCAGCCCGTGTACTAGAAGCACTAGCCCGTTTCTACCTAGCAGATGGAAGCCTGACATCAGAAGAAATCAACGCAGCCTTTGCTAAGGTTGACAAGAAAGCGAGTGAGTAAATGGGACAAAGACTAGACTTCATCAAGGTAGCCGAAGGCGAACTAGGTGTAATTGAAGGTCCGAAGGAAAACGAGACAAAGTACGGCGCATTTACAAAAGCAAACTTCCTACCTTGGTGCGGTTCTTTTGTGAACTGGTGTGCCAATGAAGTGGGTTTGAAGATTCCTAACTGTGTATCTACAGTGGCAGGAGCAACAGCCTTTATGAAAAAGAAGCAATGGGAGAAGGCAGAGGAAGCAATCCCTCTACCTGGCGACGTGGTATTCTTTGATTTCCCGAACGATGGCGTTGACCGCATCTCCCATATTGGGATTGTAGTCAAGGACAACGGAGACGGGACGGTCACCTGTATCGAAGGCAACACTGCCCCAGATAAGAAGGGTGACCAGCGTAACGGAGGGCAAGTCTGCCTGAAGGTACGTGCCTACAAGAAGAAGAATGGTTCTAAACTCCGCAGGTCACAGGCTGTGACTATCGTGGGATTTGGTAAGCCAGTCTTCAAGTCATAAGGAGAAAAATGAATACAACTAAACTCGTTGCTATGGCAACTACTTACGCACGTGCAGCGGTCCCAGCAGTGGTGGCCTTGTACGCAGCAGGAGTGACAGACCCAAAGACGCTGGCATATGCTTTCGCATCAGCGTTCATTGCCCCACTCTGGAAGGCACTAGACCCTAAGGCCAAGGAATTTGGCATTGGAAGCAAGAAGTAAACACCCTCAAATAGGGGCCTAACAGCCCCATAGAGACACTAAGACCCTCACCTCTAGGTACTTACCTAGGAGTGGGGGTCTTTTTCTCATTTCTTTTGAATCCAAACCTGGTAATCCTGGCTGAGTAGTACGTACTCACCCTGCTTTTCTTGCAGGAAATTATCTATAGCAATCATAGGGCGAAGGGATGGGTGAACATCCTGACCCCATAGGTAGTCATCAAAGGCAAGGATGCCTTGGGACTTAAGCAGTGGCCACGCATTGGTGGCATCACGATAGACAGCCTTCTCGGTGTGGTCACCGTCAATGTAGATGAAGTCGTACTTCTCCTTGAGGTTAGGTAGCACATAGGTTGAGTCACCCTTGATGGACATTACGTTCTCGTACTTGTCCATTCGGTTGAGATAGATTCCATAGATTGCATCAAAATCCATAGCCTCGTGCTCACGCTCATCTGAACCTTGCCAGGTATCTACATCGGTAAGGGTTGATGATGGGTCAAGAAGAATACTGGTCAGTAACCAGTCACTGGCATCGCCAGTATATACACCCACCTGTAGAAACTTGAGGTTAGGTTTGCCCTTGAACTTGGTCAGGTGATTCTCAAAGTTATACTTCTGGCTATCAAACCAGTTGGGATAGTTCGGCGTGTCGTTTTCCATTAAGTGTCCTGTCTGTGTATACTTAGTTATATAATAACATATAAATAATATATAGGCGCGGAGCGCCTTATATAATATATATAATTATTATTATATACTACAATAGATTTAGATAGTACCCTTGTTTTAAGTACCCTCCTGTCCTTGATAGGGGTACTATCTAACAACTTACTAGACGGAGGAATAAATGCACAACCCATTCAAAAGAAAACCAGACGAGTTTGATTCATTGGTTTCGATTCTCCTATCGGAGATTGATGAACTCGTAATCCTCATTGAGGAAATTCGCAAGGACCTTGATGACCTGACCGACTTTGTAGAAGAACGCCTTGATTAAGTTAAATGATTACACTCTACCTGAGCACATCAGTTACTCAGCATTCACAACCTATCTGACTTGCGGTTATCAGTACTACCTAGGCAGACTACTGCAGGTACCTGAGGAGCCAAGCATCTGGTCAGCAGGTGGCCGTGCATTCCACTACGCAACGGAGTTGTACGACTATGACAACGAATGAACTATGGGCTAAGGCTTGGAAGAAAGAAACCGAAGGTTTAGACCTCAACACTGCACGACGTGCAGGACGTTCAACCAAGGACAATCCTAACAAAGAGGATGGCTTTTGGTGGGACACTAATGGTTCCATTTGGGTAGACAACTACATCAAGTGGCGCAAGAACAATCCTAACTGGAAAATCTGGACAACTCCACAAGGTGCTCGTGCCATCGAACTGGAGTTGAATCCAGTAATCTCAGGTGTACCAGTGAAGATGTTTATTGACAGAATCTTTGAGGTAGACGGTAAGTTAGTTATCGTTGACTTGAAGACATCACGTACACGCCCAACCTCTGACCTTCAGTTAGGCTTCTACAAAGTAGGAGTCGAACAGATGATAGGAGCAGAAGTCAATCTAGGAAACTACTGGATGTCTCGTGAGTCGGGGACAGGAGAGATGATTGACCTGAGTAGATATACGCTAGACACGCTTGAGTACTTTGTCGATGGGTTTGATAAAGCACGCAAGGCTGGTATATTTCTACCGAACCTACAATCGTGCAATTTCTGTGGACTCACAGCACATTGCCAATTCACAAAGGAAAAGAAATGACAACAGAAAACTGGAAGTTGCAAGTATCGGTTAAGTCTCCTAATGGTGACTTGATTAACATTCGTGCCAACACAGCAGATGAACTGAGCGTAATGCTTGAAGGTATTACAGACTACTCACATCAGATTGCTGCTACATCTAAGGCGGTTGCTGCTGCTTACACAGTACTCCCTTTAGCGACTGGCGGTTCAACTCAAGACACCGCGCCAGCGCCATCCTTCGTAGCAACCCAGGCGCCGAGTCCTTCCGCAGGGCAAGCAGGGATGTCTACGCCGACTTGCGTACACGGAGCACGCATCTTCCGACAGGGAGTGAGCAAGACCAACGGGAAGCCTTACGCATTTTGGGCTTGCCCGACACCACAGGGAACACCAGACCAGTGCAAACCCGTGAACTAATACAAGAAGAAATGCTATAAGAATTGGTGGAGGGGTAGTCAGACGGGGAAGGTGATTGCCCCTCTTCCAACTTAAGACAGGAGATGTAATGAGAACTTTAGTAAGAAGTGTAGGACGACAGGATATTGGCGGTGAACCGCTACCAAGTTGCTTCAAAACATTTGATAACAACAAGATTATATTTCGCAGGTCAGAAGTATCTATGCTTGCAGGTACACCTGGTGTAGGTAAGTCAACACTTGCTATTGCACTAGCGTTGAAGATGAAGGTACCTTGCCTATACATCTCAGCAGATACCAATGCACACACTATGGCTATGCGTTTAGCCTCAATGATTTCTGGTAAGAACCAGACTGATGTTGAGAACCTAATGAATGCTGACCCTGGTTGGACGAAGGCTGTGCTACAAAAGAGTAGCCATATTGTCTGGTCATTTGAATCATCACCTACCTTGCAAGATATAGATGAAGAAGTCCAAGCCTTTGAGGAACTCTGGGGTTGCCCACCTGTTGCTATCTTTGTAGATAACTTGATGGACATAGCCACAGATGGTGGAGAAGAGTTCGCATCTATGCGTGCGATTATGAAGGAGTTGAAGTACCTTGCTCGTGCAACTAACACTGCTATTATTATTTTACACCACACTTCTGAGGCTGTTATGGGTAACCCTTGCCAACCTCGTTCTGCCCTCCAAGGTAAGGTGGCACAACTTCCTGCACTTATCTGCACTCTGGGTGTTGTCGGTACTTCTATGGCTGTCGCTCCTGTAAAGAATAGATATGGGCGTGCCGATGCCAACGCTAACCTGACTTGTTGGCTATCATTTAACCCTGAGTATATGTACATCGAAGACATACCAGAGAATGGATAAGAGATGCTAAGAGAAGAAGAAGATGACACGACGCAAGAGATGCGTCAGTTAGTAATGGCTAAGGTAGCAGAAGAGATTGCTGCAATGATTATAAAGATTGAAGAAGCCAAGCCACCCGTCACAGATGAGTGGACAGAGGGTGTTACTGTTGGTATGAACTGGGCTATCCGTATTCTGCGTAAGGATAAGAGCGCATACTAGATGTGGACATACTCTTTAAGTTCAACTGAAGAGGCAACTGTAGTTGAGGTAGGTTATCAGCGACAGAAACCATACTTCGGTGACCCTACTCGTAATGTAAATTACTCTGAGGGTGACTTATGGGAGATGTGGCAACACGTTGTATGTGCTGGGTCAGAGTTAGCCTTTGCTCGTATGATTGGAAGAAAAGATTTTGTCCCACACTATAACAAATGGAAGTCTGAATTAGATATACCAGACTTGGGTGAGGTGAGATACTCCTTCCCCCCGATTAAAGGTCTTCGCTATACCACCAGAGATGATGATGATTTGATTTATGTTTTAACTACTGGTGGATTATGTAACAAAGAACGGCGCATTGGCCCAGATTGGAAGGGGCCAGAGTATGTTGCTGTTGGTTGGATGTATGGTAGAGATTGCAAGAAAGACGAATGGAAGTATAATGAAAAGACTTGGTATGTTCCTATAGAAAGTCTTAAGGAAATGGAGACACTACGCAGTGCCATCACAGTCGCGTAAACATAGAGGATACCGCAGTCAGAAAGTATTGGCGAACTATCTCGCAGAGAACGGGTTTCCGTTTGCTGAGAGCACGGGTGCAGGGCGCAGTGGTACAGATATAACTGGCACGATAGGTATTGACTGGGAAGTCAAGGCAAGAACAGGATTTAATCCTGCCTCTGCTATCGCACAGTTGAAGGAAAGAGATAAAGGATTGTTGGGTCTTGTAGTACTAAGACTTAATGGACAAGGCGAGAAGTCAGTAGACGATTGGGTTTGCTTACTTAGACTGGAGGATGCAGTGAAACTATTAAGGGATGCAGGGTATGGTGATAAAAATTGACAGTGACTTGCCAAACATCGCAGATGTCCTCATACACTATGGTGCGAACTTACGACAAAGACACGGGCAAGTCAACCTTAAGTGTCCGTTCCATTCAGATACGCACCAGTCTGGTTCAGCCAACCTCGACAAGAATATCTTTATATGCTTTGCCTGTGGGGTTCAAGGTAACTCGTTACAAATTATTTCATCAAGAGAAGGAGTGAACATCCGTGAAGCAAAGCGCATTGCAGAAGGAATTACTGGGGAGAGCAACACACAAGTACGCGGAAAGCATCTCTCTGGCTCAAGACTACCTAGCAAGCAGGGGAATTCCTCTGGAGGTAGCACGTCTGGCTCAATTAGGCGTAGTCGCGGAGCCTGAAGTTGGACACGAAGCAATGCTTGGTAGGTTATCAATCCCTTATGTTACAAAGACTGGCGTTGTTGACTTGCGATTTCGTGCACTTAACCCTGCCGTTGAGCCTAAGTATATGGGGTTAACTGGAGCAGAGACAAAGATGTACAACGTACTAGATGTGGAGCGTGCAGGTGATTACATTGGTGTGTGTGAAGGTGAGATAGATACACTCACGCTATCTTCTGTCATTGGTATTCATTGCGTTGGTGTACCTGGTGCTAACAGTTGGAAGAAACATTACACACGATTGCTTGCAGACTTTGAAAGAGTCTTTGTCTTTGCAGATGGTGACCAACCAGGCACAGAGTTCGCCCGTTCTCTAGCCCGTGAACTACCAGTTACCATCATCCAATTACCTGATGGGCAGGATGTAAACTCTATCTTTGTACAAGAAGGTGCTGACTACTTCCATCAGAAGATGGATATGAAGAATGGACTTTGATGCACTCGAACCACCTGAGTCCTACTGCCACGAATGTAAGACACAGTTTGAGAACTCATTTGAATTGATTGACCATACACTAGAAGATGATGAAGAGTTCGACCCATACTATGCACTACCCAATGGGTTCAAGTTGTTGCTCGGTTCTTTGTTAAGGTTTATGTACTACCACAGGAATGAGCCAGAGAAGATAGCGTTGATTAGTCAGTCAACATACGTCACGCTATTTGCGTCTGAGATGGGTTACGATATGGTAGATGAATTGGTTGAAGATATGGTAGTGAAGTCAGAGTTGCAGAACTTGGATGAAGAACTAAGGAAACTCTTAACAAAGGATAATGATGGAGAAGGCGGAGCGTGAAGAGATATGGCAGATTATAACCCATCTGGTAGACCAAGGGCTGAACGTGAAGAGTTATACAATAGAAGGACAGGTATTGAACGTCGTCCTAGCGATTCCGATTTTGAGCAGGCAGTCTGGGATACAATGAAAGAACTCGGTGACCTGCTACTAAGTAAGCACCGCGACTATGGCCCAAAGAATATCTCTGACTCACCAGGTGGTGCGCTCAATGGTCTACGTGTACGTATGCACGACAAGACAGCACGCATCAACAACTTGATTGACAATGGCACTCAGGCACAACACGAACCACTGGAGGATTCCTTCAAAGACCTAGCAAACTATGGTATAATTGCCCTGCTAGTTCTACGGGGAAAGTGGGATAGATGAAAGAGCAGGAACTCTTTGACTGGTTAAAGGC
>Ga0315901_10004425_pt1 | contig 17514 bp, 15 predicted proteins | sample LakEriMetagenome_10_FD_203761 | JGI IMG/M metagenome (GOLD analysis project Ga0315901, IMG submission 203761) | Freshwater fungal communities from buoy surface, Lake Erie, Ohio, United States - Buoy 2 MA116 | ecosystem: Environmental > Aquatic > Freshwater > Lake | place: USA: Lake Erie, Ohio...
GCCAACCTGGCGGAAATGGCGGGGATTGGCCTGCCGGTGCCACCGGGCTTCACGATCACGACCGAGGAATGCGTTCGCTATCTGGCCGAAGGCGGCGACTTTTCCGATAGCCTGAAGGCCGAGGTGCAGGCCGCGCTTGCCCATATCGAAGCGGCCGTTGGCAAGACGTTCGGCGATGCGGCTGATCCGTTGCTGGTGTCGGTCCGCTCCGGCGCGCGGGTCTCCATGCCCGGGATGATGGACACGGTGCTTAACCTTGGCCTCAATGACGCCACGGTGGAAGGCCTCGCGGCGTCATCGGGGGATCAGCGGTTTGCCTGGGACTCCTATCGCCGGTTCATCCAGATGTATTCCGACGTGGTGCTGGGCCTGGACCATCATCTGTTCGAGGATGCCCTTGAAATTGCCAAGGAAGACAACGGCTTTTATGCCGATGTTGAGATGGAGGCTTCGCACTGGCAGGCGCTGGTGACCGAATACAAGGGCATCGTCAGCGCCGAGCTGGGCCGCTCTTTTCCGCAGGACCCGCATGAGCAGCTGTGGGGCGCGATCCGTGCGGTGTTCGATTCCTGGGATTCGGACCGTGCCAAGGTCTATCGTCGGCTCAACGATATTCCGGGGGACTGGGGCACGGCGGTTAACGTCCAGGCCATGGTCTTCGGCAATATGGGCGATACTTCGGCCACGGGGGTTGCCTTCACCCGCGATCCGGCGACCGGTGAGAAGGCCTATTACGGCGAGTGGCTGGTCAATGCCCAGGGCGAGGATGTGGTGGCGGGTATCCGCACCCCGCAGTACCTGACCAAGGCCGCGCGGGAACGCGCCGGGGCCAAGCCGCTCAGCATGGAAGAGGCGATGCCAGCGGCCTATGCCGAGCTGGCTGCGGTGTTCGAGCTGCTCGAAAAGCACTACCGCGACATGCAGGACATCGAGTTTACCGTGGAACGCGGCAAATTGTGGATGCTCCAGACCCGCTCGGGCAAGCGCACCGCCAAGGCGGCGCTCAAGATGGCGGTCGACATGGTCAGCGAAAGGCTCATTGACGAGGCGACCGCGATTAAGCGGGTCGATCCGATGGCGCTTGACCAGCTGCTGCACCCCACGCTCGATCCCTCGGCGCCGCGCGATGTGCTGGCGCGCGGCCTGCCGGCCAGCCCGGGTGCGGCCTCGGGCGCGATTGTGCTGGATGCCGATACGGCTGAAAAGCGTGCTGACCGCGGTGAGGCGGTGATCCTGGTCCGGGTCGAAACCAGCCCCGAAGACATTCATGGCATGCACGCGGCCAAGGGCATCCTGACCGCGCGCGGCGGCATGACGTCACACGCGGCCGTGGTCGCCCGCGGAATGGGGCGGCCCTGCGTTTCCGGCGCCTCGGCTGTCTCGATCGACATGGCCAGCCGCACGCTGCGGATTGGCAACCGCGAGCTCAAGGAAGGCGACCTGATCACCCTTGATGGTTCCAATGGCGAGATCATGGCCGGGTTGGTGCCGACGATCGAGCCTGAACTGGTCGGCGATTTCGGCACGCTGATGAGCTGGGCGGACGGGCATCGGCGGATGAAGGTGCGCACCAATGCTGAAACGCCGGAGGATTGCCGGATGGCGCGCCAGTTTGGGGCTGAAGGCATCGGCCTGTGCCGGACCGAGCATATGTTCTTCGATGCCAGCCGGATTTCCGCCGTACGACAGATGATCCTGGCCGAAGACGAGGCCGGCCGTCGCGCCGCGCTGGCCAAGTTGCTGCCCGAACAGCGGGCCGACTTCCAGTCGATCTTCACGGTCATGGCCGGGTTGCCGGTGACGATCCGCTTGCTCGATCCGCCGCTGCACGAATTCCTGCCCCATGGCGATGGCGAATTTGCGGAGCTTTCCGGAGCAATTGGCATTGGCGTCGAGACGCTGAAGCGCCGCGCCGCCGAACTGCATGAATTCAACCCGATGCTGGGTCATCGCGGCTGCCGCCTGGGGATCACTTTCCCGGAAATCTACGAAATGCAGGCTCGCGCCATCTTTGAGGCCGCTTGCGCGGTTGCGGCGGCAAGCGGTGACGCGCCGGTGCCCGAAGTGATGATCCCGCTGGTGGCCACCCGCAAGGAGCTGGCGATTCTCAAGGCGCTGGTCGATCGCACGGCAGAGGCAGTCTTTGCCGAACAGGGGCGCAGGCTGGACTACCTGGTCGGCACCATGATCGAATTGCCGCGGGCGGCGCTGATGGCCGCTGAAATTGCTGAAGAAGCGACATTCTTCTCGTTTGGTACCAATGATTTGACGCAGACTACTCTTGGTGTTTCGCGGGACGATGCGGCGCGCTTCCTGACACCTTATGTCGAGCAGGGCATCTATCCGCGCGATCCGTTCGTCAGCCTGGATATTGAGGGCGTCGGTCAATTGGTCGAGCTCGCGGCAGAGCGGGGACGCAAGACCCGCGGCGATATCAAACTGGGCATCTGCGGTGAGCATGGTGGCGATCCTGCTTCGATCGCTTTCTGCGAGGCTGTCGGGCTCGATTACGTCAGCGCTTCGCCCTACCGCGTGCCGATTGCCCGGCTCGCGGCGGCCCAGGCGGCGCTTAACGCCGCCAGCCGCTGAGGGTCAGTATCTCGAAATTGTCTACGGTGCCATTGCCAAACATTTGATTAGCAATGGCATACTGGGAACGATTGAACGCTGGGCCAGGCTGCGCGAGGACATTGCTGAGGGCCTGAGTGCGCAGGTCTGCCAGCAGTGAGGCAAGGCTCGAGAAACGGACGTTCACGGTGCGGCTGTCGACTACGGGATTGGCCCAGCCGACCCGCTGCAGCAGTTGCCCGCCGGCCCGGACATCGACCGCAGGGTGCAGGCGCGGGGCCGGGCGCTCCCCATCGGCGGCCAGCATCGCCGCCCGCATTGTCGGCAGGCTGCCGGCACCAACGAAGCTCGCGAGGGCCAGTCCGCCCGGGGCGAGCGCGCTGCGAATGTGGATCAGGGCACCGGGCAGGTCGTTGACGGTGTCCAGCGTGCCCAGGCTGGCGATCAGGTCGAACCCTTGTTCGGGGAAGGGCTGCTCTTCGGCGAAGCCGTCGGCAGGGTCCGCGCAGGTGACAACGGCGCCCTGAGCTTTGAGGGCATCGACCAGCTCACCTGGCACCCGCCCGATCAGCAGCACGCGCTGCGGTACATGGCGCAGGAAGCCCAGCCGTTCGAGCAGGTCTTCCGCCATGTCGTCGATCAGGTAGGTCGCAGCCCCAGGTCGTTGCTGCAACCGCCGCGCACGGAGCCGGGCGGCCTGGCGCCGCGCAGGCGAAAAGATCTGGGGCGGGGTGGCTGCGCTCACGTTGCGCCCCTGCCTTGCGTCGCCGCCGGGTGCAAGCGATAGTCGCCAGCCATGCAGGTACCCGCTGCCCTGGCGCCGATCGTCGACCTGGTCTTCCCGCCGCGCTGTCCGCTGTGCGGCGAGGGGCTGGCCGCCCAGGACGGACTTTGTGCGGCTTGCTGGGGAGAGCTCGCGATCCCCGGTGAGCCATGCTGTGCCACGTGCCAGAGGCCCTTTGCGGAAGGCTTGCCGGATGGTGCGCAGTGCGCCCCGTGCCTTGGCAATCCGCCGGTCCACGACGGAATCGCGGCCGCAACGCTTTATACTGAGGGTTCGCGCCGTCTGGTGCTGGCCTTCAAACATGGGCGGCGGATTGCGCTGGCACCGTTGTTGGCGCGGTTGATCCTGCCCAAGCTGGCTGCGGTGGGCCCGGATTGGCTGGTTGTACCGGTGCCGCTGCATCGCTGGCGCTTGTGGCGGCGCGGCTTCAACCAGTCCGCGTTGTTGGCGCAGGACATCGCCCGCAGTAAAGGTGCTGCTCTGCTGGTTGATGGGCTGCTGCGGCGCAAGTCGACACCAATGCTGGGCGGCCTGGGTCGTGCCGCCCGGATGCGGGCGCTGAGCGGGGCGATTGCAGTCAACCCGAGCCGGGCGTCGCGGATCAAGGGCGCTTCGATCTTGCTGGTTGACGATGTGCTGACCAGCGGCTCAACCAGCGAGGCCTGCGTCAAAGCGCTGAAGCGAGCTGGGGCAGAACGCGTTGTCATCGCCTGTTTCGCCCGCGTGTTGGATGAAGCGCTTGATCAGACCTGAAAACAAAGACGCCCGGAGCATAGCCCCGGGCGTCCTCGTGACGAAACTTCGAGGCGTCGCTCGCGCGATTTGGCAGTCCCCCTTTGACCGCCGCGCCTTATCCCTCATGCGGTGGCCCTTCCTGTCGGAGGGCCGGCCGTGGTCCCTGAACCTGGCCATTTCTTGCCGCCCCATTTCTTTCCCTGAAAGCGCGGTCAGGATAAAGGCCGAAGCGCAAGCCGATCAGATTTTGATCGACACATGTGGTTATCCTGCAACAAGACCGAGCCATGACCGATAAAGACGATCGAGAACAGGGCAGCGCCTTTCTGCCACGGTTTGATGCCAATGGGCTGCTGACCGCGATTGCAGTCGATGAGCGGAGCCGCGAAATCCTTATGCTGGCGCATATGGATGCCGAGGCTCTCGCCAAGACGCAGCAAACCGGACTGGCACATTTCCATTCCCGTTCGCGGGGGCGGCTCTGGATGAAGGGCGAAAGTTCAGGGCACGTTCTGAAAGTCAGCGAAATCCGCGTCGATTGTGATCAGGATGCTCTTGTGCTGATCGTTTCACCAGCCGGCCCGGCCTGTCACACTGGGGCGACCAGCTGTTTCTATCGCAAGGTCGACGGTAATGGACTGGTGCGGATCGACAGTTGACGCTTACGTAAAGGGAACCTACATCCGCAGCGATGGAATCGTCGCTCGAACCGGCTCCCGTTCATGACGGCGCTCATCTGGAGCGGCCCGATGCGCTGGCGCGTGAACATTTTACAATCTCTGACCTGACTGCAGAGTTCGACGTCACTGCGCGGGCGCTGCGGTTCTACGAGGATGAAGGCCTGATTGCGCCGGCCCGACAAGGCCTGACCCGGATCTATTCCAAGCGGGACCGGGCACGACTAGCCTGGATCATGCGTGCCAAGAACGTCGGCTTCAGTCTGACCGAGATTAAGGAGATGATCGATCTCTACGATCTGGGCGACGGCCGTGTTGAACAGCGCCGCGTAACGATCGCCCGCTGCAAGGAACAGGTCGAGCGGATGCAACAGCAACGCTCCGACATTGATTCGGCGATTGCCGAACTGACCCAGTTTATCGCGGTCATCGAAAATCTCGATAACGCCGCCAAGGCGTGATCAGCTAACCCTGAGGACTGACAAATGCCCGTTTACAAGGCGCCGACTGGCGACGCCCGCTTTCTGATCAACGAAGTGCTCTGCTTGCAGGACTTTGCCGAATTGCCCGGTTTCGAGAGCGCGACACCGGACATGGTCGATGCCGTGATCGAGGAAGCCGGCAAATTCTGCTCGGAGGTCCTGGCGCCTATCAATCTGGCCGGTGATCAGGAAGGCTGCACGCGCCATCCGGATGGGACGGTCACCGTGCCACAGGTTTACAAGGCGGCCTTCGAGCAGTTCCGTGAGGCAGGTTGGGCAACGCTTTCGGCTCCAGTCGAGTTTGGCGGGCAGGGCCTGCCGCATGTTCTGGGCATGCTGATGGAAGAGTTCATGTCGTCTGCCAATCAGGCCTTCGGCATGTATCCCGGCCTGACCGCCGGGGCAGTGGCAGCAATTCTGGCGAAGGGCTCACCCGAGCAGCAGGCGCTGTTTGTGCCCAAGATGGTCTCGAACCAGTGGCTCGGCACGATGAACCTGACCGAGCCGCAGTGCGGCACCGATTTGGGCCTGATCCGTACCCGTGCCGTGCCCCAGGCAGATGGCAGCTACGCGATTACGGGGACCAAGATCTTCATTTCCTCGGGCGAGCATGATCTGACCGAGAACATAATCCATCTGGTGCTAGCCAAGACGCCTGGCGCTCCGGATTCCACCAAGGGCATCTCGTTGTTCATCGTGCCCAAGGTCCTGGTCAATCCGGACGGTTCGCTTGGTGCCCGCAATGCCGTGTCGTGTGGTTCAATCGAACACAAGATGGGCATCCATGGCAATGCCACCTGCGTGATGAACTATGATGGCGCGACCGGGTACCTGGTGGGTGAAGAGAACAAGGGTCTGGCTGCCATGTTCATCATGATGAATGCGGCAAGGCTTGGCGTTGGCATTCAGGGCCTGGCCCAGGCCGAAGTCGCTTACCAGAACGCCGTAAAATATGCGGGTGAACGCCGTCAGGGACGCGCGCTGACCGGGCCGGCCGAGCCGACCGAAAAGGCTGATACCCTGTTCGTCCATCCCGATATCCGCCGGATGCTGCTCGATGCCAAGGCCTTTACCGAGGGGATGCGGGCGCTGTGCATGTGGGGTGCCTTGCAAGTGGACCTCAGCCACAAGGCGACCAGCGAAGAAGAGCGCCAGCGGGCCGATGATCTGATCAGCCTGCTCACTCCGGTGATCAAGGGCTATGGCACAGACAAGGGCTATGATGTGGCCACCAATATGCAGCAGGTCTTCGGTGGCCATGGTTACATCGAGGAATGGGGCATGAGCCAGTTTGTGCGCGATGCCCGCATTGCCATGATTTATGAAGGCGCGAACGGCGTCCAGGCGATGGACCTGGTCGGCCGCAAGCTTGCCCAGAACGGTGGCCGCGCGGTGCAGACCTTCTTTGCGATTGTCGATGCCGAATGCGCCGCCGCCCAGACCAAGCCGGAACTGGCTGGGCTGGCCGCCGCGGTTGAAGCTGCCAATGCCGATCTCAAGGGCGCAACGATGTGGTTCATGGCAAACGGCATGGCCAACCCCAACCAGGTCGGCGCCGGGGCGCATCACTACATGCACATCATGGGAATCGTCGCGCTGGGTTCAATGTGGCTGCGGATGGGCGAAGTGGCGCTAAAGGGCCTTGCTAGCGGAACCGGCGACAAGGTGTTCTACGAGGCCAAACTCACCACCGCCCGCTATTTCGGTGAGCGGTTCTGCCCGGATGCCAGCGCCCTGCGGCGCAAGATCGAAGCAGGCAGCGAAGCGCTGATGGCGATGCCCGTGCAGGCCTTTGCAACTGCCTGAGGCTTAGGTCTGTTGGTTTGTGGCCGTCACTCTGTCGCGGTGGCGGCCCCAGTGCCATCCGGCGACGGCTCCCGCGAGCCCGCCGGGCACTGAAAAGGCCATGTAGCCGAGTCCCTCGGGAAACAGCCCGGCCGCCAGGAATGGGAGCGATCCGGCGATTAATCCGGCCAGGATATAGAAGCGCCCGCGCTCATGCCCGGACCGCGCCAGCAACCATGTGCATGGCAGGCCCAGCAGAACAAAGCCCAGCAGCGTCAATGGCCAGGCTACTGCGAGTGGTAGAACCATGGCCCAGATCGCGGCCGCCGGGCCGATAGCACTCTTGCCTTCCAGCAGCCATGACAGCCCCAAGGGCACTGTTACCAGCAGGAAGGGCAGGGCACCGGCCACGCCACCCCATGCCACAGACTTGACGAGTGCGCTTAAAGCCGAGCGGTTCAACCGAGAACCTCGTCAAGCAAGGAGAGCAATGCGGTCCAGCTCTGCTGGTTGGCGCTGGCATCGAAGCTGGGGTTGGGGCTACCTGCCGGAGTAAGTGGATTGGTGAAGCCGTGATCGACCCCGGCATAGCTGTGGAAGTGCCAATTAGCGCCGACCGTGTCCATTTCCTCCCAGAAGGCCAGCACGTGGCTGCGCGGGACCAGGAAGTCGGCATCGCCGTGACAGACCAGAATGCGGGGTTTGATCGGTTGATGCGCGGGCAATGGGGTCTGCAACAGGCCATGAAAACTGGCGACCAGCGCAAGGTCATGTCCAGCCCGGGCCAGTTCCAGTACGGCCATGCCGCCAAGGCAGAAGCCGATCGCAACTTGCGGTACGCCTGGGACAAGGCCTTCCAGAGCCGTAAGTGTTGCCACCAGCCGTGTCCGCATTGCCAGGGGATCGGCCCGCAGGTCCATCATCGCGGTATTGGCCGATTCGAAGTCGTGCGGTGCTGCCGGTCCGTAGAAATCGCCAATCAGCACGGCATAACCGGCGGCTACCAAGGCCCGTGCTTTCACTTCGACGCCAGGCGTCTTGTTCATGAAAGTGGGATAGACGGCCACAGCCGCGCGGGGCGAGCCTGCAGGACGGGCGAACCAGCCAGTCAGGGCCGTTTCGCCATCGCGATATACGATCTGCTCCAGCATGGTCATTCGGGCAAGAAATCAGGGACCGACAGATAGCGCTCGCCCGTGTCGTAATTGAAGCCCAGCACCCGCGATCCGGCAGGCAGGTCGGGCAATTTCTGGGCAATGGCTGCCAGGGTTGCGCCCGAGCTGATTCCCACCAGCATGCCTTCTTCGCGCGCACTGCGACGCGCCATTTCCTTGGCATCTGCAGGATCGACCTGGATCGCACCGTCGATTGACTGGGTGTGCAGGTTGGCCGGGATAAAGCCGGCGCCAATGCCCTGGATCGGGTGCGGCGCGGGCTGGCCACCCGAGATCACCGGCGAGAGCGTCGGCTCGACGGCCCAGGCCTGCATCTTTGGCCACTTGGCCTTGAGCACTTCCGCACAGCCGGTGAGGTGTCCGCCAGTGCCGACGCCGGTGATCAGGGCATCAATCGGAGTATCGGCGAAATCAGCGAGGATTTCCTGCGCGGTGGTGCGCACGTGCACGGCGATGTTGGCCCCATTCTCGAACTGCTGGGGCATCCAGGCCCCTGGGGTCGTCGCAACCAGCTCATGCGCTCGTTCGATCGCGCCTTTCATGCCCTTTTCGCGGGGCGTCAGGTCGAACGTGGCGCCATAGGCGAGCATCAGGCGGCGGCGTTCGACCGACATCGATTCCGGCATGACGAGGACCAGCTTGTAGCCCTTGACCGCAGCGGCCATGGCCAGACCGATCCCGGTGTTGCCGCTGGTTGGTTCGATGATGGCGCCGCCGGGCTTGAGGCTGCCATCGGCCTCCGCAGCCTCGATCATGGCCAGCCCGATCCGGTCCTTGATCGAACCGCCGGGATTCGCCCGCTCAGCCTTCACCCAGACTTCATGATCGGGAAACATCCGCGAGAGACGAATGTGCGGCGTGTTGCCGATTGTGGCGAGGATCGAATCAGCCTTCATGGCGGGGGTCCTTCGTTGCGATATTGCGGTGCAAACGTTTTGGCGCGGCGCAGTTCCGGATATAGCACTGCCCAAGCAGCTGTTACCATAATGGCGCCAATTCCGCCGAATACAACGGCTCCAACCGCGCCAAAAAACGCCGCGGCGAGGCCCGACTGCATTTCCCCCAATTCGTTGGAGGCGGAAATGGCCAGGCCGGAGACTGAGGAAACCCGTCCCCGCATTGCATCCGGGGTGTTGAGCTGGATCAGCGTGCCTCGGATGAACACCGATACCTGATCCGAGGCCCCCAGCAGGGCGAGCATGGCCAGCGACAGCGGAAACGAGGTCGATAGGCCGAATACGACCGTGGCTGCACCGAATATGGCGACGGCCCAGAGCATCTTGGCACCGACATTGCGGGAGAGCGGGAAGAAAGCCAGGAACAGGGCGACCAGCGCGGCCCCCAGCGCTGGCGCGGCGCGCAGCAGCCCCAGGCCTTCATCGCCGACATAGAGCACATCATATGCAAAGGCAGGGAGCATTGCAGTTGCTCCGCCCAGCAACACGGCGAACAGATCCAGTGTGATGCACCCTTGCAGGAACCGCTCGCGCCAGACGAACCGCGCGCCCTGGGCCATCTGCCGCAGCGGTGGTTCGTCATCGATTGGCATCGGTGGCAATGGGCGAATGGCCAGCAGCGCTACGATCGCAACCGAGAGCAGGATGGCCGACATGACATAAGGCCAGGCGTCATTGCCGGCGAGCAGAAAGCCGGCGGTCGCCGGCCCCAGCACCGATGCGCTCTGCCAGGCGATTGATCCGGTCGCAACCGCCTTGGGCAGTAGATCGGCCGGCACCACATTGGGCACGATCGCGCTCACGGCCGGGCCGATAAAGACCCTTGCCGCGCCGTGCAGTGCCGCTGCTGTAAAGAACCACGGCAGGGACACCACGCCGAGCGCGTTCGAAACGATCAGGCTGATGGCAATTGCCAGGTCCAGCACACAGGCTGACGAGGCAACAAATCGCCGGTCGATCCGGTCTGCCACCAGCCCGGCCACCGGGGTGAGCAGCAGGAACGGAATGAACTGGGCGAGGCCCAGTCCACCGATCAGGAAAGCAGCATCCCTGGTGGAGTAACCGTACTCCTGCCGGGCAATCTGATAGACTTGCGCCGCCACCACCACGACCATCGCGGTTGTCGCTGCAACAGATGCAAATCGCGCCAACCAGATCAGGCGATAGTCGCGGATCTGAAGCGGATGGGTCGGAGCGGTCACTCGCCCGGAATGGCAGCGCGGGCTGCGCTTGCCAAGCCGGGCGCTGCTTGTTTCCTCAGAAGGATAGCTTTGCGCTGATCCGGATGTCGCGACCAGCCAGCGGGACGAAATCGCGGGTGAACGAGGCAGCGCGGCGCGCCGAAACGTTGAACAAATTGTTGGCGGCCAGCATCAGCGTGACGGGACCTTCATCACCCATCGGGTGCCAGACTGCCGACAGGTTCACCAGCGTAAAGCCGTCTACAGAGTTCTCGAATGCGGCGACGCGCTCCTGTGCATCGTTCCATTCGACTTCGCCGCGCAGGTGGAAGCCACCTATTTCGGCCTCAATGCCGCCCCGCAGGCGCAGCGGTGGGATCCGCGGAACCGGTCCCACGCCCTTCAGATCGGCATGGGTATAGTCGGCCTGGGCATCGATGGTCAGGTTGCCGCCCGTCCACTGTGCTACCTTGGCGCTGGCCGAAGCTTCAAAGCCCTTGAACTGGGCTGGACCCTGAAAATACTGGAACACCGGGAAGTCGTCTTCTTCGGCACCAGTCGGACGGGCCGAAATGAAGCTGTCAAAATCAGTAAGGTAGCCGGTGACTGAGAGTTTGAACTGGTCACCGTCATAACGAAGGTAGATCTCGCCGCCGTCGCTGGTTTCGGGTTGGAACGTAGCATTGCCAACCTCGTATGCCTGGGTGGCGACGTGGATTCCGTCAGACAGCAGCTCTTCCGGTGCCGGTGCCCGCGCGCCGCGCAGGTAATTGGCACCAACCTTCCAGTCCGGCGCGAAGCGCCATGATGCCCCAAGCGCGCCGCTCCAGAGATCATAGGCTTCATTAAAGTTCACCGCCTGCGAGCGAACGGTGGCTCGCTCGTAACGTCCGGCGGCTTCAAATTCGATCTCGCCCAGGCGAAGCGATTGCAGTGTAAACACGCCAAAGCGCGTCACGTCATTGCTCGGCGCAAAGGCCTCCGCACCAACAATCCGCATGTTCCGAGCAAAGTACTGCAGGCCGCTGCGGCCGCGCCAGCCATTGCGCTCGTTCTGCACAAGATCAATCCGCGCTTCAGCCCCGTTTGAGGTGAAGGTCGTGCCTACTTCATCGCCTTCGAATTCGATGTGGCTGTAATCGCCATAAGCGCCGCGCACCTGGATGGAGTCCAGAAAGCCTTCACCGAGCTGGACCGCTCCGCGCAGGTCGACCCGGGTCTGATTTAGGTCGATGCTGACGTTCTCGTCGCCGTGACCTTCACCGCTGCCATGATCGTGATGCCCGGCGCCGGGGCGTGAGGGGAGGCCATAGCGGCTGTCTTGCCGCTGGACAGAGATACCCAGGTTGCCGCCGGCATCGATGAAGGCAAGGCCAGCACCAAAGGTGGTGCTCCGCGCAGCCGTGTTGGGGACACGGCCCGTCAGGTTAGCCAGTTCCTCGTACTCTTTCGCTTCGGCCGGCTCGCCAGCGGCACGGTACTCAGCTGCTTCGTCGAGGAGATACTCGCGCAGGGCGGGTGAATTGACGAAACCGGGTACTTCCAGGTCGTCGCTCTTGCGCCAGCTTGCGTCAATGTGGGCCGCCCACCGGTCACCGAGGCGAATTTGTGCAGCGCCGCCGGCGTTCCGCTCATTAGCGGCCGTGCCATAACCACCCATGGCAGTGACGTTGAAACTGTCCGGCACTGACCGCGGGATGCGCTTGTCGAGTGCATTCACTGCACCGCCAATGGCCTGGCCGCCGAACAGCAGAACGGCGGGGCCATGCAGTACGTCAATATGGTCCACGGTGAGTGGATCGAACACCACGGCATGGTCGGGCGAGACGCTGGATGCGTCGATTGCGCCGATACCGTCGGTCAGAACGCGGATGCGATCGCCATCGAAGCCGCGCAACACCGGGCGGGAGGCGCCGGGGGTGAAGGACGTTGCCGATACGCCGGGCAGGTTGGCGAGGACTTCGCCCAACTGACCACGCTGATTGAGGTCCAGGTCGTCACCCTCGATGGTCGACGTGCTACTCAGCAGATTGAAGTCGACGGGCGGGTGGCCCACGACAACAATGCCCTCTGCGTCACTGTGGGCATCGCCATGTGGATCGGTGGCCTGCTCTTCATTGGCAAAGGCGGTGATCGGGGCGAGGGCGATGGCCATGGCGGCCAGGCTGATGTGATGCTTGCTCATGCCGCGCTCGATACAGAGAATGATATACTATATCAATAGCGGATTAGCCGGCAGTGCGCCAAGAACAAGCCTGAATGCCGAACGCTTAACTGCGACGGGGGCGCAGACGCGGATTGGGTTGCAGCGTATCGATCATACGGACGAAGTCCTCCAGACGGACGATCCGTTCGAATTGGAAACCGGCGCGATCTTCGGTGGCCCAGATCAGGTGCGCTTCGATTCGGCCGACCTCAGGCAGGCGAATGATGATTCGTTCGCCACGATCAAGGCCATGTTCGCCTTTGGTCATGAAACCATGGGCTGAGATGTTGATGATGTGCATGTGCACGTCACCCAGGCGGCGGTGTTCGCCGATCACCTTGTGATCAACCGGGTGCCGGGTTGCCCGGCGCAGATCGGTAACTGTCAGTTGCGCTCCGGATGCCATGCTCCGATCGCCTCCATTTGATGTGACGTGGAGCCTGTTATGCAGGGAACCGGCAAACAAACAGTAAATTACCGAAAACCGGCTTTATATCGATAGTTAGACCGGGCGAAGCACGCCGTGCTTCTTCTTACCTGCAGAGATTCGCACTTCTTTTGCGCCATCAATGTGATAGCCTTCATCGGTCACGGGTTCTCCATCGATGCGGGCGCCACCGCCTGAAATTAAACGCTTCGCTTCGCCACGACTGGCGGCGAAGCCGATTTCGACCAACGCATCGATCAGGTTGAGGCCATCGGCAGGCAGGGTGATTTCCGGGAGGTCCGCGCCAACGCCCCCAGCGGCAAAAGTGGCGGAAGCCGTTGCCTCGGCGGCCGTGGCCGCAGCCGCACCGCGGCAGAGTTTGGTCACTTCGTTGGCCAGGACGATCTTGGCCTGGTTGATCTCCGCCCCGGGCAGCGCTTCGAGCCGGGCGATCTCGTCCAGTGGGAGATCCGTGAACAGGCGCAGGAACTTACCCACGTCGCGATCATCCGCGTTACGCCAGTATTGCCAGAAATCGTAGGCTGGCAGAGCATCTTCGTTGAGCCAAACAGCCCCGGCTGCGGTCTTGCCCATCTTGGCGCCATCGGCTGTGGTCAGCAGGGGGGTAGTCACGCCGAACACTTCGGTTCCGTCCATTCGGCGCGACAGCTCGATCCCGTTGACGATGTTGCCCCACTGGTCGCTACCACCCATTTGTAGCCGGACGCCCGCCGTCTTGGCCAGATGGCGAAAATCGTATCCCTGGAGGATCATGTAATTGAATTCCAGGAAGGTCATCGGCTGTTCGCGCTCAAGCCGCAGTTTGACCGAATCGAAGGTCAACATCCGGTTGACTGTGAAGTGCGTGCCCACTTCCTGCAGCAATTGGATATAGCCCAGCTGCCCCAGCCAATCGTGGTTGTTGACCATGATCGCGTCGGTCGGCCCGTCACCGAAGGTCAGAAAACGCTCGAAAATCGTCCGGATCGAGGCAATGTTGGCTTCGATAACTTCGTCGCTCAGCATCTTGCGGCTTTCGTCGCGCCCGGTGGGATCGCCGATGCGCGTCGTCCCGCCACCCATCAGCACCACGGGCTTGTGGCCAGCCTGCTGCAGGCGACGAAGTAGCATGATCTGGACCAGGCTGCCGACATGCAGCGAAGGCGCCGTGGCGTCGAAGCCGATATACCCTGGTACAACCTGCTTTGCCGCAAGGGCATCAAGACCCTCGGCATCGGTCATCTGATGGATATAGCCGCGTTCGTCGAGCAGGCGGAGCAGGGAAGAGCTGTAAGTCATCGCGGCGCGCCCATAGCAGGGCAAGCGGCGAAGCCCAAGTGCCGCTTGCGGGGCAGGGGTGCAACAGGCAATAGGGCGCCATGCGTTCGTTAGTTCTGCACCCAGATTGTGCTCCCGGCTCGGTCCATTCAATCGAAGCGGACATTGTGGCTACCCCCGCTGGCTGCCGCGCCACCTTTGTCGCTCATGGTGACATCGCTCGGGTCGCCGTCCCGACGCATGCAACCCCGGGTCGGTTCGACAATCTCTGGAAGACTACCTGCTTCGAGATTTTCTGGAGCCACGACGGCACCAGCTACCGCGAGTTCAACCTCTCGCCTTCGAGCCGCTGGGCCTGCTACGATTTCGACGCCTTTCGCGAGGGGATGCGCGACGCTCCGGCCGAAGTGGAGATCGCTGTTGCAGTCAGCGACAGCGAACTGCGCCTGACCGCCGAAATCCGCTCCAGCCTGCCGGTACCGGCAACGGTCGCATTGAACGGGATCATCGAGGACGAGGACGGCGTAAACCGTTTCTGGGCGCTGGCTTTCCGGCCCGGCGCGCCAGAATTCCACGCCCACGAATGCCGCGCACTGGAGCTACCGGTATGACCGTGCGGTTCGGGATCGACCGCCTGCTGGCCGAACCGGAACTGCGCGCGCCGCTGGCAGGAAAGCGTGTTGCGCTGATAGCCCATCCGGCCAGCGTGACCGCCGATTTGACCCATTCGCTGGATGCCCTGATTGCCGCCGGGATCAATGTTACCGCTGCTTTTGGCCCGCAACACGGGCTCAAGGGCGACAAACAGGACAACATGGTCGAGACGCCCGACGAGCTCGATCCGCATTATAACATCCCGATATTCAGTCTCTATGGCGAGGTGAGACGCCCGACCGGACAGATGATGTCCACTGCGGACGTGTTCCTGTTTGACCTGCAGGATCTCGGCTGCAGGATCTATACCTTCGTGACCACACTGCTTTACCTCCTGGAAGCGGCGTCGGTTGCAGGCAAGGAAGTCTGGGTGCTTGATCGGCCCAATCCAGCCGGACGCCCGGTTGAGGGTACATTGCTCGTGCCGGGGCAGGAGAGCTTTGTCGGTGCCGGGGCGATGCCGATGCGGCATGGCCTGACCCTGGGCGAAATGGGGCAGTGGTTCATAGTCGAAAACAGGCTCGACGTGCCCTACCGCGTCATCACCATGCAGGGCTGGGCCCCGGAAGCTGGGTCGGGCTGGGGCTGGCCGGAAAGCCGTATCTGGATCAATCCCAGTCCTAATGCCGCTAGCCTCAACATGGCCCGCGCCTATGCCGGGACGGTCATGCTGGAAGGGGCGACACTTTCAGAAGGGCGCGGCACGACGCGTCCGCTCGAGGTGCTGTTCGGTGCGCCGGACGTGGATGCCAAGGCGGTCCATGCGGAAATGGATCGCCTGGCACCTCAATGGCTGGCAGGCTGTGCAATCCGCGAGTGCTGGTTCGAGCCGACCTTTCACAAGCACGCCAGGACGCTGTGCAATGGCCTTATGGTTCACGCCGAAGGGCCATTCTACGATCATCACGCCTTCCGACCGTGGCGGCTGCAAGGGCTGGCGTTCAAGGCGATCAGACAACTCTATCCCGATTACCCCCTGTGGCGCGATTTCCCTTACGAATATGAGTTCGAGCGCCTTGCTATCGACGTGATCAATGGCGGACCGGCCTTGCGTGAATGGGTAGATGATCCCGCCGCTGTTGCGGGTGACCTGGAGCGGCTGGCGGCTCGTGACGAGGCGTCTTGGCGTCAAACCGTGGCGGATTGCCTGCTCTATTAAGCAACCGATTAAACCCTGTTGACCGTCCCCGGTTAGGCGTTCACCTTGCGTGTCGGATGGGAGTCGGGGCGGCGCAGATCGCCCAGGGTTGAGAGGATTGTCGATGACCGAGGCCGCAGCTGGCAAAGTCCAGCCCAATTCCTTGCGTGTTACGCTCTGGATCCTGCTGATTGTCTACATCTTCAATTTTCTCGATCGCCAGATCGTCAACATCCTGGCGGAACCGATCAGCCGCGACCTGGGCCTGTCCGATACTCAGATCGGGTTGATGACCGGCATTGCCTTCGCTGCCTTCTACACGTTCCTCGGGATCCCGATCGCCCGCTATTCCGACCGCCCGAGCACCAACCGGGTCAACTTGATCTCGATTTCGCTGGTCATCTGGTCGGGCATGACCGCCCTGTCAGGAATGGCGCAGAACTTCATCCAGCTCCTGCTGGCCCGGATCGGCGTCGGCGTCGGCGAGGCGGGCTGTACCCCCGCGGCGCATTCGCTGATTGCCGACCTTGCACCGCCGGAAAAGCGGGCTTCGGCCATCTCGTTCTACTCACTAGGCATTCCCATTGGCGGGCTGCTGGGCATGGTGATGGGCGGCCTGATCGCCGATGCCTATGGTTGGCGCATTGCCTTCTTTGTTGCCGGTCTGCCCGGCATCCTGATGGCGCTGGTGGTCTGGTGGGTTTTGCGCGATCCGCGCATGTCAACTCTGGTCGAGAACCGCCCGGCCGCCTCTACGCTATCGACCAAGGAGGCAATCCGCGAGGTGCTAAGCTCGCGCGCCTTCATCTATCTGATGATTGCGGGTTCGGCTGCTGCCTTCCTTGGCTATGGCAAGGCGACTTGGACTACGATCTTCTTCCAGCGTACTTATGAACTGACGCCCGGTCAGGTTGGCTTCTGGTTCGGGATCGGCGGGGGCATTGCCGGTGTTCTGGGTACTTATGCCGGTGGCTGGTTTGCCGACCGGTATGGCAAGACCAATCGCCGGCACGTGCTGACCGCCCCAGCGATCGGCATGACTGTGGCCATCCCGCTGGCCATTGCCGCTTACTGGCAGCAGACCTGGTGGGTGGCGCTGATCCTGATCATGCTGCCGACGGTGCTGAATGGGCTTTACCTGGGTCCGACCTATTCGTGCGCCCAGGGCCTGGTTCCGCTACGCGCCCGGGCGATGGCTGCGGCCGTGTTGCTGTTTGCACAGAACCTCATCGGGCTGGGCCTCGGCCCGCTGTTCTTCGGCATCCTTTCCGATGTGATCAAGCCAATGGCTGGGCCGGACAGCGTCCGTTACGTGCTCTATGGCGCCGCTCTGATGGGGCTGATCCCCTCGTTCTTCTTCTGGCGAGCAAGCCTGCGGCTGAATGAGGAGCTCGACAAGAAGGGCTGATCGGTCAGACAAAGTTGGCGATCCAGGCAATTGCCCGGGCCGCCGGCAGGAACAGGGCCT
>Ga0315901_10004427_pt1 | contig 17509 bp, 16 predicted proteins | sample LakEriMetagenome_10_FD_203761 | JGI IMG/M metagenome (GOLD analysis project Ga0315901, IMG submission 203761) | Freshwater fungal communities from buoy surface, Lake Erie, Ohio, United States - Buoy 2 MA116 | ecosystem: Environmental > Aquatic > Freshwater > Lake | place: USA: Lake Erie, Ohio...
GAGAGCGTCAGTAGTACTTCAAGCGACATGACTATTTCTCTTTAAAGATCTTGCGTGCGTATGCACCCATTCCAATAAGTACGAGAATGGAAAGTCCGAGAAGGAAAATGACAAAGAGATTAGTTCCGAAGTTGCTTCCTACCGGTTCAGCCGTTGCCGACGCTGAGGCCATAGGTTGTGGAATCGCACTTGCTGATGGCGTTGAAAGCACAACAGCCGAATATGTAAATGTGTATGAACCTTCAAGTGGAACATCCACTTCTGAAAGCAAGAGATAGGAAACTTTGTAGAGACCAGATGTTTCAAGCGGCTTCATCTCTGCAACTGCGTCCGTTCCAAGAACGGTGAGAATTCCTGTGTCGACTCGCTTACCGTTTGGATCGGTAACGATGATCTCATTACCTTCTTCTATGAGTGGAAACTCTGTAGTGATGGTGATTGCACTTGGTCCAGCTTTTAGCGTGGAGCCCGCTATAGGTGATGTTGCAACTAATGTATTTGCTTGCGCGGCTGGAGCGAATAGCAAAGTAATCAGTGCTGCGGTTGCGAGTATCGCCTTGCCACTGCTCTTCACTCTATGCCTCCCGGCCCACTAGCCTCTGCCTCAATTCGCATCTATGGTCTCACTTCTTTAGACTATGCATCTACCCCAAGCGGGATTAAATTTTAAGAATCTTTACTATTCGAAGGGAATGTGACGATGCCTACATATCAATACGCGTGTATAGCCTGCGAACATGCCTTCGAAGCGGTGCAATCCTTTTCTGAAGACGCGTTAACTGTCTGCCCAGAATGTAAGGGTGAGATTCGCAAGGTGTATTCAAGTGTTGGTGTTGTATTTAAAGGATCTGGTTTTTATAAAACTGATTCCGCTAAACCTGCTCCAACTACCAGCACTGATTAGAGGGACTAACCCCTAATCTTCGTGATGGGGTGGCACGTCCGCTTTGATATCTTCGTCACGTTTTGTATCAATGTCTTCACGTGGATCGCGTTCATCCTCTGTTGTGGATGGAAATAAATCGCTCATAAGAATCACATAGTACATACTTAACCTATGTTTATGCGACTTGGTTCATTTATTGTCGGTCATCGCAAGAGCGTCTTGATCACCTACATTATTGCAATTCTTGTAGCAGGCGGAATCGGTTCACTCTCATTTAGTAGGCTCGATTCAGGCGGATACTCTGATCTCAACTCAGAATCAGCTAAAGCTGCAAATTACATTACCGATACATTCAAAGTTCAAGATCCCGTCGCAATTCTTGTTGTTGATGCAGGTTCACGCTCAGTTGACGATCCCACAGTTATTGCAGATGCCGCATCGCTAGAGAAAGAAGTAGCAGCGACAAAGGGAATCAAGCGCACGCTTTCATACTGGTCTGCTGGCAAAGAACCTTCTCTTCGTGCCACAGATGGCAAGGCTGCATTCCTCTTTATATACGCAGATATCGAAAACTATGATTTTGATGGCTATGGCGCAGTTGGAAAGACAATTGCGGAAAATTTTGACGGTGAGTACAAATCTCTCGAGGTCTATGCAGGCGGTGGCGCAGTAGTTACCGATGCAATCAATTCAAAGATCAAGACAGATCTCTTGCTCGCTGAAGGTATTGCCATTCCGTTAACTTTTATATTGCTCGCCTTCGTCTTTGGCGCACTTGTTGCCTCCGCTATGCCGCTGGTCGTTGGCGTCGGTGCGATCCTCGGCTCATTCTTCTTTACCTATCTACTTACGTTGACCACCGATGTCAGCGTCTTTGCACTCAACCTCATTACTGGCCTCGGTCTAGGCCTAGGTATCGATTACGCCCTCTTAATCGTTAATCGATTCCGCGAAGAGATGCACAATGGCAAGAGCGTGGAAGAGAGTGCGATCATCACCGTTGGCACTGCTGGAAAGACAGTCTTCTACTCTGGCTTGACGGTCATGGTCACTCTCAGCGCACTTCTGTTATTCCCACTTAACTTCCTTAAGTCATTTGGTTATGCCGGCGTAATCGTCACTCTCTTTGCAATCTTTGGTGCACTCATTCCGCTACCTGCACTCTTGGCAATACTTGGCAAACGAGTAGATAAAGGTGTTACGCGCAAAGGTGGCCTTGCTCCAAAAGAAGATGGTCGTTGGGCAACAACTGCGCGCCTTGTGATGGCTCGTCCGATCCCGGTTGTTATCGCTTCACTTTCAATCTTGATTGTTATGGCGCTACCGATTGCCAATATTGCCTTTGCGCAGGTTGATTCGCGTGTATTGCCAGAATCTAACCGTGCAGCACTTAGCTCTGCAGTAATTGAGAATCGATTCGCAAGCTTTGAAGGAAGTCCGATTGAAGTCATTCTTCCTGATAGCGCAGGCCGTGAAGATTCACTTAACTCATTCTTGACGCAAGTTAAATCAGTGGAAGGAATCACTCGTGTCAGTGCTCTTGAATATTCGAGCGATGACATTCGTGTTCAAGTTATTCCCGGAACAAGTTCCAGGTCTCTAGATGCCGAGCGACTTATCAAAGAATTACGTGCACTCGATAAACCAGATGGCCTCCTCATTGGAGGAGCTGCAGCTGACTTCACTGATTCACAGGAAGGAATTGCACGAACTCTTCCTTGGGCACTCGGTTGGATTGGATTCGCTGTTTTTATCCTGATCTTTGTCTTTACTGGATCAATCATCTTGCCGATCAAAGCGGTACTGCTCAATGGTCTATCTCTTGTTGCAACCTTAGGCGTTGTTACTTGGATCTTTATTGAAGGTAACCTCAAGTGGCTCGTCGGTGATTTCACGGTAACAGGAACACTCGATACAGGATCGGTCATTCTGGTAGCTGTCGTTGTATTTGATCTTTCTATGGATTACGAGCTCTTCTTACTATCAAGAATTAGAGAAGAACACCTACTCGGCAAATCAAATGTTGAATCTGTCGCCGTCGGTCTTCAACGATCTGCCCGCATTATTACTGCAGCAGCGCTGCTACTAGCAGTCGTATTCGCTGCATTTATCACCAGTGGTGTTACCTCAATCAAAATGCTTGGCTTTGGTGTTGCATTTGCTGTTCTTCTAGATGCCACACTCGTTCGAGCACTGTTGGTACCTGCACTGATGCGTCTCTTTGGGGAACGTAACTGGTGGGCACCAAAGAGTTTACGTAGATTTACTCTCACTCACTAAGAGGGCTTACCCTTAGGCCATGGATCTCATCGCCACTCTGCAATGTTCAGATCAACCTGGAATCGTTCATGCGATGACTAGCGCCGTTCTTGCTTGTGGCGGAAACATTATCGAAAACCAGCAATTCACCGATGAACCAACAAATACCTTTGTTATGCGCACACGCTTTGAAACAACACAGGGAATTGATGCTGCGCGGAAGAGTTTGAGCGAAGGCCTCGGAAAGTTCTCTCCATCTCTGCACATCCGCCCAACTCAGAGCAAGCCACGCGCTCTTGTTCTTGTAACCAAAGAGAGCCACTGCCTGCGGGACTTGCTCTATCTCCTCGAACTCGGCGAACTACCAATCGAGATTCCAGTCGTCGTTTCAAATCATGAAGATCTGCGTGGACTCGTTGAATCGCACGGATTCACCTTTATTCATCTTCCAGTGACTGCAGCTACAAAAGAGGCACAAGAAAAAGAACTTCTAGCGCTCGTCCAAAAACATTCAATTGATTTCGTTGTCTTGGCTCGTTATATGCAGGTTCTTTCTAACGATTTCTGCGGCGCTCTTTCTGGGCGCATAATCAACATTCACCACTCGTTCTTGCCAGGTTTTAAAGGCGCAAAGCCTTACCACCAAGCTCATGCACGTGGCGTAAAGATCATTGGGGCGACCGCACACTTTGTTACTGCAAATCTCGATGAAGGCCCAATCATCGAACAAGATGTTGCGCATGTATCGCACACATCAACGCCAGAAGATTTGATTGCGCTGGGCCGAGATATCGAGCGACGAGTTCTTGCTAAGGCTGTAAAACTGTATGCGCAAGATCGAATTTTCATTGTTGGTGAGCGGACAGTCGTTTTTTCTTAAATTGAAATATTTGTGTCCCCGGCGGGAGTTGAACCTGCGACCTACCGCTTAGGAGGCGGTTGCTCTATCCACTGAGCTACGGGGACTCATTCTTTCCTTGTACTTTGGACTTACTTGGCAAAGGTTATCGTTAGCGATAACCTACGCTAAATGCGCTCACGAGGAGCGTGCATAAGAATATCTGAAAGGCCACCCATGAAAGCGCTCGTTATCGGCGCAGGCGGAGTTGGCAGTGCAATCGCAAATATCGCATCACGTAGACCATTTATTAAGCAGATGGTCCTTGCCGATCGCAACCTGTCACGAGCCGAAGCCGCAATAACAAAGTTAAAGGACTCTCGATTCTCCGCGGCGGAGGTGAATGCTGCAGAACTTGAGGACATACGAGCTCTTATTCGTAAGGCGAAGCCAGATATTGTCATTAACGCGGTTGACCCACGATTTGTTATGCCAATCTTTTTGGCATGCGAAATCGAAAATACAAATTACATGGATATGGCGATGTCGTTATCTCGTCCACATCCTCATTATCCAAACTCTGAAACTGGCGTAAAGCTTGGTGACGAACAATTTGCTCGTGATTGGAACTGGGGTGAGCGCGGTATCTACGCCCTTGTTGGCATGGGCATTGAGCCTGGTATGAGTGACATCTTTGCGCGTTATGCCTCCGATGAACTCTTCTCACGCCTTGATGAGGTGACTATCTTCGACGGTTCAAATCTCACTGTTGAAGGTGCTGACTTTGCTCCATCGTTTTCAATTTGGACCACTATCGAAGAGTGCCTAAACCCACCATTGGTATGGGAAGACGGTCGCGGTTGGTACACCACTGAACCATTTAGCGAGCTAGAAGTATTTGATTTCCCTGAAGGAATTGGACCTGTTGAGTGCGTGAACGTTGAGCATGAAGAGGTCGTTCTTATTCCACAGAAAGTCGATGCAAAGAAAGTTCGCTTCAAGTACGGACTTGGATCTGAATTCATCTCAACGCTGAAGACAATTCATATGCTTGGCATGGATAGTAAAGATTCAATCAACGTGCAAGGTGTTCAAGTTTCACCACGAGACTTACTAGCAGCAGCACTTCCTGATCCAGCAACTCTTGGTTCACGTATGCGTGGCAAGACTTGTGCGGGCACGTTGGTTAAAGGATTAGATAAGAGCGGCAAACCAAAGGCTGTCTATATCTATAACGTTGTAGACAATGCGTGGTCGATGGAAAATTACGGTGATCAGGCTGTTGTTTGGCAGACCGCAATCAATCCCGTCATGGCTATGGAACTTATCCATCAAGGAATCTGGAGGCCAGAAGGCGTCAATGGTCCTGAATGGTTTGATCCAAAGCCATTCCTTGAACTACTTGCGACATATGGAAGTAGCTGGCACATCAGAGAAGAAGATACGACTGGAATAGAGGCTTAACAATGGCGAAGTGGGCACTTGTCACGGGGGCAACTGCAGGTATTGGCGAAAGCTTTACCCGTTTACTTGCATCCAAGGGTTTTAACATCGCTCTTGTTGCCCGTGACGAGGCCCGACTTCACGAAAGAGCTGCCGGTCTTCGCGAGAAGTACGGGGTGCAAACCTTTGTTCTTCCGGCAGATCTTGCAACTGTCACAGGATGTGCTTCAGTTGAAGAGTATCTTCAAGAATTTGAGATTGAGGTACTAATCAACAACGCTGGCTTTGGAATCAATAAGGCCTTTACCGCCAGTGATTTGAATGCGGAACAAGACATGTTCGATGTGCTTGTTCGCACACCGATGCGGTTGATGCATGTGATCTTGCCGAAGATGAAGGCGCGTAACAGCGGAACCATTATCAATGTTTCCTCCGTTGCAAGTTTTATCGCAGGGGGCACATATAGCGCTTCAAAGTCATATCTGACGGTTCTTTCGGAGTCGCTACATACAGAGCTCCTTGGCACAGAGGTAAAGATCAGCGCACTCTGTCCAGGCTTTACTCGCACTGAATTTCATCAGCGTGGCCGTATGAAGATGAAGGGTCTACCCGAGTTTATGTGGCTCAATTCTGACCAGTTAGTCGTAACTGCCTGGTCAGATGCGCAAGCAGGTAAAGCTGTAAGCATCCCTGGATGGCAATATAAACTTTTGGTCGGAGTTATCTCCAGCACTCCACGTCGATTCGTTCGTAAGATCGGGATGAATCTTCGTAAACGCCAACGCTGACTCTCACAGGATTTTCACTGGTTTTGCCTCTACCTTAGATAGAATCACCACATTATCTACGGAGGTATTTCATGTTTCGCAAGGTACTCGCCGCATCTACTGCCGCAATACTGGTATCCCTTACTCTGAGCGTTCCAGCATCAACTGCTGCGACAAAGGTAAGTAATGGTGTTCCTTGTACCAAAGCCGGGACAACTACCAAGGTAAGTGGTTTCACTTATCGTTGTGCGAAAAATGCTCTGGTAAAAAACTCAAAATTAACATGGCTCTCTGTTGAGTGTTTAGATTCAATTAAGTCATTTCAAGGTGCGGTAAAAGCACAATCTACTTTGAATAATTCAACAGAGCAGATCAAGTTGCTCACTACACAATATGAGTCAATTAGCGCAATTCTTGCAGCGACAACTACCGCACTTGATAACGCCAAAGCTGCAATTACGAAAACTCAAGCTACGATGAATGCGACAACAGATCCGACGCTAAAGGGGAAGTTGGCGGTCGAGGTCCGAGAGTTGGCGGATGCAATTATCAAACTTACTAATTCCCGATTAAAGTTGAATAATCAAGTGCGCGACCTAGATAAAGAGAGAAAATTGCTTACTACGGCACCTCAGCAGCTAAAGAATGCGGCTGCAGATGCAAAAAGTAACGCAAATTTACTATGTACTAAAGGTTTGTAAGTTACAAACTAACTGCGGCTAATTAACCAATAGTTACCACTGAAGCAGTTGCTTTAACGGGCAGCTGCTTCAGTGCTGTTGTGGCAGGTCCAACAAGATTCTTTCCAGCCAACGTGAATGTAGCTCCATGTTCATCGCATTGCCATTGGTTTCCACTTTGGAATAGCGCTCCACCTAGATGAGTGCAGAGTAAATTCACTGCGGTGTATGCCTTTGCAGAAGTGCGAACTAGGGCGATCGATTTGCCTTTCACATCATCGATGCGAACAACGCCTCCCACTTTCTTCAGCGCAGGATTAGCCTTGAGAGTTACTTGAACTTTTCCATTGGCAAGAACTTTTACACCGGTTGCAGCAACAGCGTTCTCTGGTCTAGCAAAGACACCAACCCCGATAATTGAGAGAGCGCAAAGTGCACCTCGTCGTGTGATGTGATGCTTCTCGTCCATCTCTGGCTTCCCCTATTCATTAGCGCTGTCTTGGCTACAAGACTTCTTCGGGTGCGAACTTACCCGATCATGCGGTGGGGCGCATTAGGAATTTTTCTCATTCACGTCGGGGTACGGCTCGCACTCGATGGCCCTCAAATCTGGGTAGATCTCGTTGGTTACAACCTCATCGCCATCGTGGCATGTGTAGCACTATTCAATTCGCCGCGACATAACGATCCGTTGGCAATCGCGTTCTTGGTCTGCGCAATCGCAAGTTGGACCTGCGGCTCACTCTTTTCAAGTCTTAACCAATTTTACGTGTTACCAGTATCAGGTGAATATCTAGCCAACATCTCATACACACTCTTCTATCCATTCGCGCTATTAGCAATTCCTCGAATATTAAATAGAAGGAAATCACTATCAGTTACAGAGATGCTTGATGCAGCAATCTTTGGTCTTGGATTGACTTCAATTGCAACAGCCCTGATCTTCTCTCAAGTTATCTCGGTAGGCAGTGGGCAGAGTTTCTTTGAGCTCTTCTATCCGATCTGCGACCTAGCACTCCTGATTACTCTGGCAATCGCCTCAATTACCCAAATTATCAATCGCAGATTTCTATTACTTGCACTTGGATTTTTTATCTACCTTCTCTTTGATTACTTATATCTCTGGGATCGCTTCCAAGGGAGTTACCAATTCGGTACGATCTTTGATAACGGTTGGCTCCTTGGAATCATCCTGATCTCTCAATCACTCTGGCTCTCACCTGCAATTACTCGAGAGTTCCTCCCGATACATCCAGCATTTATCGCACTCTCAATCTTTATTAGTCCATCGTTACTTGCGATGATGGCGTTACGTCCAGGAATCTTTCCCTCCTACATAGTTTTTCCAACCATTGCCACACTCTTTCTAGCCTTTATCCGCATGACAGTAAGTCTGCGTCAAGCAAGTGCCTTAACAGATGAAAAGACATTGGCACGTACCGATGAATTAACAGGGCTACCAAATCGTCGTAAACTCATTGCAGCGCTCAGTGAATTTTCAGAGGTAGAAGGTGCGCTCATGTTGCTTGATCTCAATGGCTTTAAGCAGGTAAATGATCGCTCAGGACATAGAGCTGGGGACCAAGTGCTTACTCAAGTAGCGGCAAGATTTGCGCGAGTTTTGCCTGAAGGTGCTCTTCTAGCGCGACTTGGTGGGGATGAATTTGGAATCCTACTCACCGGTTCAAAGATTGCGACTCATGAAATTGCGCAAGCGCTACAGGCCTGCGTCAGTTATCCATTTTTGATTGATGGAGAGAAGATTTCAGTAGGTGTCAGTATCGGTCATGTTGATAACAGCGAAGGTGGAGATTTATTGGCTAAAGCAGATGCTGCGATGTATCGGGTAAAGAGATCGATTAACTCTTAGTTGGTTTCTCTGGTTTATCTGCTTTGATCTCTTGTAAGCGCGCGAGTGACTCAAGGCGTTCGAGTGCGTGATCAACAATTCGTTCAGGATAATTGTGTGAGTACCCATCGAGGTAGAGCCAAGGCTCATGTATCTCTGCTGCTGAGAGATGGGCTAGCTCTGGAACATACTTTCGAATGTAGGTGCCATCTTCATCAAAGCGTCGACCTTGTTCGATTGGATTAAAGACTCGGTAATACGGTGAAGCATCGGTGCCGGTACCAGCAGTCCACTGCCATCCATGCGCGTTAGATGCAACGTCATAATCAACGAGATGCTCTGCAAAGAATCGCTCGCCTAGTTGCCATTCAAGGTGCAGATCCTTCACGAGGAAAGATGCAACAACCATACGTGTGCGGTTATGCATCCAGCCTTCATGAAGCAATTGGCGCATCGCTGCATCTACAAATGGGTAACCAGTCTTGCCTTCACACCACGCCTTAAATTGCTTACCTGGCTTGTCATAACGCATCGCTTTAAATTGCGGTGCGTAGTAATCAGTATCCGTATGTGGGTTATTATAGAGAACGTCAGCGTAAAACTCACGCCAGGCGATCTCTTTTCTAAAGGTGTCGTGCGCCTTGCTATCACTTAAACCAACTAACAAAGTACGAGGATGAATCTCGCCAAATTTGAGGTAAGTACTCATCTTCGATGTTCCATCAATGCCCGCTAAATTTCGGGCTTCGTCATAACTATCGAGAGCTTTCTTTGAGAACTCTTTAAATCTCTTCAGCGCTGCAGCCTCACCAGCTTCGATTACCTCGACACCTGCTGGCATTGGAAAATCTGGAAAGGCGCGGTACTTTTCTGGTGGAATCGGCGCGCTTATCTTTTGTGGAGTCTTTGCTGGAGCACGCCAACCATGTACACACCACGCACGATAGAACGGTGTGTAAACGCGATACGGAGTGTCATCACTTGGCTTGCGGACTCGACCGGGCGCAACCGCGTAAGGACTTCCGGTGCGAATGAGTTTTATTCCTGCTGCCTCAACGCGGGCATCGCGGGCTGCGCCATAACGTTCGTATTCATCTGAGATGTGTACTTCAGTTGCGCCATAGATCTTCATCAGATCGGTAAGAACTTCAACTTGATCGCCTTCAATAATGTGAAGTCTGTTTCCTAGTGATTCATCGAGTGCGCGCAGGGATTGGCCCATATATGCAAGAAGTTTTGCACCAGCTTCTTCTATCTGAGATTTATCCAAGATAAACACGGGAACTACTTCATCGCTAGATTCAATGGCAGCGTTAAGTGCTGGATGATCGCCAATTCTGAGGTCGCGCCTGAACCAAATGATGCTCCGCTTAGGCGATGTCATGGCATGATTTAAGCACTATGAAGGCTATTAAGCAGTTCCAAGTTCGCGGTATCCCAGGTGAAGTCTCTCGCATCAGTATTGGTGATCGGATCGTCGACTATTGGGCCCCAAAAAGCCCTACAGATACGCTCCTCATTGCCCATGACGGCCAGAACGTCTTTGATGGTAATACAAGCACCCATCGGAGAAAAACATGGGAGATGGGTCAATCTGTTAATCGCATAAGTGCAGATCTTGGATTAACTCCCCCTGCAGTGATTGCAGTGTGGAACGGAAATAGCAAAGAGAAACCTTATGCACGACTTAAAGAGTTAGCACCCGAGAAAGTCTTCCGCGGTGGCGTAAAAGTTATTACCAGCGATGTAATTCCAGTAACCGTTGATGAACTTTATGGAGATCAGTACTTAGATGAGATCTTCTCAACAATTGTTCCCCAACTTACACAACATCTCGATCTTGAGGTATCTCCAGAAAATACTGCCATGATTGGTTCGAGTATGGGCGGACTCTGTACTCTCAACGCGATTGCTGAATACTCAGATGTGTTTCATACCGCTCTCTCGCTCTCAACACATTGGCCTCTCGGTGGAGATCCACTTGTCGATGCGCTGATTGGAAATCTTCCAGCTCCTGGAAAGCATTCGATCTACATGAGCCATGGAACTAAAGGGTTAGATGCCTCGTATGAGCCTTTTCAAAAACGTGCCGATGAGTTGATGTTAAAGAAAGGCTATCGCCAAGGAGCTGACATGCTCAGTCGCGTACATGTTCGTACTGGGCATAACGAGAAGGCATGGGCCTCTTATATCGATGAACCAATTGCTTTCTGGTTAGAGAAAGTTACTATTTAACTATCCAAATACCTTGAGTTGCTTCTTTGCTCGAGATTGAAATTGTTGATCCTGATGCCTTTGCACCAAATAAAGTACGCTCAACTGTTAGCCCAAATGGTGCCAGATCAAGTGAGGTTGTAACACCTGTACGAGAAATAAAGACAAGCACTTTCTCGCGCTTAGATTCACGGATAAAGAGAATGTAATCATCTGCAACAGCTAACCAACGTAGCCCGCCTTCTGCCAGACCATGCCTGCTCTTGCGAATAGCAACCAGGCTGCTGACAGAGGCGAAGAAATCGTTATCCCACACCTCTTTCTTACCCCACGGCATTGGGCGGCGACCATCTTCTCCCCAGGCACCTTCAAGACCGATTTCATCACCGGCATAGATTGATGGCACACCTGGGTATGTAAGTAGAAGCGCCATAGCGCTTAAATGGCGATTGCTATCTCCGTTAACAACGGTACGCATACGCGCCGTGTCATGTGAGTCAAGTAAAACCATGCTTGAAACAAGTGAGCGCCATGGAATCGAAGCTGTAAATGATTTCATGCTCTCAACCATTTGAGATCCGGTAATTCGTGGCATTGCAAATGGAAGCCCTTGGAAGCCTCCACCAATTTCAGAGTTTTGATTAATCCAATTCCACAGTGGACGCATGAAGCCTTGGTAATTCATCGCACCATGCCAGCCAAGACCATCAAGGTCAGAGGCATAGAAATCACCGTTCTCCGCAACCAGCCAGGCATTTGGATTTGTCTCATCCATCGCTTTGCGAATTCCATGCATTACTTCATCGTGAAGATCGTCCTTGCCGAGTCTTCCTGTCATATTTCCAACATCGATACGCCAACCAGCCATGCCAAACTTCGGCGATAGCCACTTACGTACAATTGAATTCTTTCCTTCATACATCTCTTTGCGTAGCGCCTTTGAGTTGAAGTTCAACTTAGGAAGGGATGCATGACCCCACCAACCCACATATCCATGTTTGACGGATCTATCCCAATAAAAATATCCACGCTCTTTTGAGTTCTTATCCTTCTTCGCTTTTGCTAGCCAAGGATGGCCAGCACCGCAGTGATTAGATGTGAGATCTCCCATGACTGCAATCTTTGATTTACGTGCAGCTTTTACTAGTGAGAAAAGCGCTTCGTTTCCACCGAGCAACGGATCGGCATGATCAAAACTTGATGCGTCATAGCGATGATTTGATCGCGCCGGAAAGAATGGTGTGAAGTAAATACCGTTTATACCGAGGCTTTTCAGGTGATCTAGGTGCTCCTCAACTCCTTTGAGGTCACCTCCAAATAGCTCAGTTCCTGTTGTTTTATCGCGTCCACGTGGAGCATCATCCCAGTCGCGAGGATGTGCCCAATCTGGGATCTCTTTCTTGATATCTGACTTTGCAAATCGGTCAGGAAATATTTGATAGAAAACAGATGAGCGTATCCACGAAGGGTATTCAGGGAGCGCGACAATCTTAAAATCATCATTGGTGTGGACATCGTGATCGCTGAGGCCGCGCGCATTGAGCCATTCATATTTGCTTTCTGAGATAAAGACGAAACGATATGAAGTCTTGAGATTTACTATCTCAACTTTTACCTTCCACCAGCTCTCGACGGTACCTCGTTTTTCAAGCGTGAGTTCGTATGAGCGGGGTTCGCCATCTTCATAGATTCTGATAAATGCTTTTGCAAATGAATATGTGTTTGGCACGCGAACTCGGAGAGTGACTTTCTCGCCAATTTTTGGAGCGCTGTCACTGATGTAAATCTCACTACCGTCGTGATGAGGCACCTGAGCCAGCTCGCTACTTGTTGATAGCTTCGATTTGCTTGAAGGCAACTTTCTCTCCCTTGATATTAAATGCGGTTGCTTTGATCGAAACTTTACTGCCGTACTTGTAATCAGTCGGTGAAAGATAGACGCGGTACGGGCTATTGAAATCAGTTCCAGCGTTGACCCACTTTGTTGAACCAGCGGCTTTTACCGAGAACTCCACACGACTCATGCCCGAACTCTTCAGCGGTGCTGAGACTTCAAGCATGCCAGTAAGGAAATCCATTCGGGTCTTTAGGTTTGCCGCTGTGATCTTGGCTGGAACCATTACCGCAGAGGATTGGAGTACAACTGCATCAAATGCCGGCACAGTCAGTGTTACCGCTGCGCCCTTGTTTGTAAAAGTTGCTCCGCCTAATAGTGATTTCCACTTTGCAGTGCTCGATGTATTTACAGTCACCTTCGATGGTTGCTTACTGTTATTGAAGGCGACTAGATATTCAATCTTCTCAACGGGATCGTATTTCGAGAGAACGAGGGTGTTTCCTCTCGCCGAGCGAATCTGCATCTGTCCATTGGCAAGTGCTGGATATGTAGCGCGTAGCTTGGCTAATTCGCCTAAGTAGATAGCAAGCGGATGGCTGGCACTCTTGGTAAATGAGTTTCCATCTCCTATGGGATCAGATCCCACACGTGCTTCGCTCTTCCACGCACTTACCTTTGTCTCAAACATATCTTGGCGTGCTCGCTGATCGCCACCATTTCCTGAGCCAGTCATTCCCACTTCGTCCCCGTAATAGACGCTTGGAATTCCACGTGAGAAGTACATCAACGCGTGAGCCAGTTTGGTCCGTGCCAAGAGATCATCTTTAGCTTGTGATTGCGCGGCTGGAATAAGGAAACCCACACGACCCATATCGTGATTGCCTAGGAAGGTAACAAGATTAGAAGCAGTCGATGTCGCTGTTGTGTATTGATCATCAACATCAAAGAGTGTGGCAAGGACTGAGGCATCTGAATACCCGGCAGCAAATTGTGTTGCTGTACGTTGGAATGCAAAATCTAAAACTGTTTGGATCTTTCTCTCGCGTACATATGTCACAAGATTCATCGGATTGACATCCCACACTTCACCATAGATTGTGAAGTTGTTGATTCCTACGCTCTTTGCTGCGCTATCAATACCGGGTGACCAATTCTTAAAGAAATCATTATCTACATGGCGTGCGGTATCAACGCGGAAACCTTCAAAACCGTACTTTTTAATCCACTCTGAATAGACATTGACCCAGCCCTGATACACCTCTGGTTTTTCAGTTGCAAGATCATCAAGGCTATAGAAGTCACCGATCTGTTCGCAGCGCCCCTCTCCCCAGCAACGATCAACGCTTCCCACATTGTGATAGTTATCTAACTTGTTGAGCCAGGCAGGATTCTTTGCACTTCTCTGATCTTCAGGAAGGAAGGCAGTCTTACCTGCATACTGAATTACATCGCCTGTGTGATTAGTAACGACATCAAGAATTAATTTAAGTCCGAGTTTCTTTGCACACGCTGACAGGGCTAGAAGATCTTCATTGGTACCTAGATGTGGATCAACGTTTAGGAAATCCTTGCCCCAATAACCGTGATAACCAGCACCACCACCTGTTCCATCAACTTGGGTAACTAGTGGAGTCATCCACACCGCAGTAAATCCAAGGGCCTTAATGCGCGCTAGACCATCATCGCCCGGCTGGCATGTACCAGTTAGCCCTTTAAGGTCACCGCCATGAAAGTGGGCAGTACTAGTTGGGTCATATCCTGAAGTTGGGTCAGATGTTTTCCCGCCAGCTAAATCATTAGATGCATCGCCATTGCGATAGCGATCTGGAAAGACAAAGTAGATAACATCTTTAGACAATCCAACTTGTGGCTTAACAACTTCTTGCGCCGTTGCAGAGTATGGAATAACAAGTGCACAGAGTGCGATTCCTGCAATGAACTTCTTGAGCATTAGCCTTTTACAGATCCGGCGGTAAGACCGTTCACAATGTACTTCTGAAGGCTAAGGAAGATAATCACAATCGGAACTGATGCAATGATTGAACCAGCGGCAAATGGTCCCCAGTTTTCTGAGAATTGACCGCCGATAAACTGTTGCAGACCAACTGCCACGGTACGAGATTCCATATCAACTAAGAAGAGTCGCGCGAGAATAAACTCGTTGAAGGTACCGATAAAGCTCAAGAGCGCAACCACTGCCAATACTGGTGCGGCAAGTGGCATAAAGATCAACCAATATGTCTGAACTGCAGATGCGCCATCAATCTTGGCTGCCTCATCAAGTTCCTTAGGGATTGAATCGACGAAACCTTTGAGGAGCCAGATATTTACACCCATAGCTCCACCCAGGTAGATCAAGAGAAGTCCTGCCTGTGTTCCAAGACCAATGCTTGGTGCAAATGTGTAGACGCGCTCCATGATGACGTACACGGCAGCGATTGCAAGAATCGCTGGGAACATTTGAACCAAAAGCAACATCTGAATGCCTGCCTTGCGCCCCTTGAAGTTGAGGCGGCTAAAGGCAAATGCAGATGCCGAACCAATTGTTACCGAGAGGACCGCCGTTGCTCCAGCAATAATGAGTGAGTTCTTCACCCATGTCAGGTAGGGAATCGTTGGATCGGTAAAGAGCATCTTGTAATTTGCAAAAGAGATTTCGCGTGGGATAAAGGAATCCAAGCGCAAGCTTCCACTTGAGTTAAAGGAAGAGATCACCACTAAATAGAGCGGAAAGAGTGAGAAGAGGCAGACAGAAATAATTACAGTGTGACGCCATGCATTATTACGAAGCCAAAGGTTCATTGGAAGCTCTCCAATACCTTTGACTTACGAAGACCATACATTGAAATTGAGGCAACAAGCACGAAGATAACTAGCGAGATTGCACTCGCTAATCCAAGATCTTGAACTGAATTTCCGAAGGCAATTTTGTATGTAAAGCTGATCAAGATATCTGTTGCCCCCGCTAACTCGCCATCAAGTTCTGCTCGAGGACCTCCACCTGTCAAGAGATAGATCAAGTTGAAGTTATTGAAGTTGAAGGCAAAAGATGCAATAAGTAGTGGTGAAAGAATCTGTAAAAGTAAAGGCAGTGTGATCTGTCTAAAGATTTGACGAGGATTTGCGCCATCGATTGCAGCAGCCTCGAGCAACTCAGATGGAATCGCTTGCAGAGCACCACTTGAGACGAGATAGAAATATGGGAATCCAAGCCAGAGGTTAACCAAAATAATGGCAAATTTTGCAAAGAGTGCGCTCTGGAACCAAGCGATATCTGTACCTAAGAGATTGTTGATTGCACCAAACTCGGTATTAAACATTCCGCCCCAAATGAGGATCGACATGATGCTTGGCATCGCATACGGCAAGATCAAGATTGAGCGATAAACACGGCGACCACGGATAGGTTTATTTAGCGCTAGCGCCAACAATAAACCAAGGGCAAATGTTGTAAGCACTGAGAGGCTGGCGAAGGTAACGGTCCAGATAAATACACTGACTAGAGGTCCCCGTAAGCGATCTTCAGTGAATAACTTGGTGTAATTCTCAAACCAAACCGGTGCGCGCCAACCAGGTTCAAGGTATTGATCTGGACTGCCTTCGATCGCGAAATTGCCCTTGCCGTTATCGGTATAGACCTCACCGGAAATAATATTGTTGAATTGATCTTTTAACTCGTCATAGGACAAGACCTGACGAGAAACAATACCCACCTCAAATCCTTCGAGAGCGATGAAGTATTCATCTTGATACTTGAATCGTTTAAGCGAATAGGTCTTATCCGCCGCAGCCATTTCGTCATCAGTAAGCGTTTGGAAATCAGGGGCGCTCTCTGCGACACCATATTCGTTAATAATCAGATCATCTGGAATAAGAGGAATTCGATCATTTTCTGTGGATATGAAGTAAGAATTATTGAGGGAATCTGAGACAAGTAGTGCTTCCTCTGCCTGGTAACGGCCGATCTTGATATCAAATGAAGTTCCATTGGCATCTGGTTCAAAACCACGATTTTTAATCTGCAGGATCGCTTCATCCTTCGAAACAATATTGCCAGTCTTGTAGTTATATCCTGACATTGTGACCGTAAAGAGAATCGGTGAGAGAACGAATGCAACAAGCAAGAGTATGCCAGGTAAGAAAAATTTAAGAGGAATAGATATCTTCGTAAGGTAAGTTAAAAGCAATAAGAAGATTGTGATCGCAAGAAAGCCTGCGATGAAGTATTCCTTTTGAGCAAATGCACTCTGAGTCAATGTAACTAGAACTGAGGAGAGCAACAGTACGACAACAAGCTTTATGGCAAAAGAAATTTTGCCTGTAAAGAATGAAGTCATGGCTGCATATTACCTTTCGAATATTGTAAAAACTAATGCGGGCGAATTTCTTCGCCCGCATTAGTTCTAATTTACTGATTCTCTTTAGAGATCAGCCTTTCCTGCAGATGTATTTGCACGCCAGATTGCTGCGAGCTTGTTGCCCTCAACTACTGGATCTTTTCCATCTACGAGAACAGCTGTCCAGTATGCTGGAGCTGAATCCCAGTAGTTAGCGCCGCCTGCATTGTTGTTCAGGAATGCGCCGATCTGTGGAATACCTGCAAGTGAAGCTGCTGTTCCAAAACCGCGTTGGCCGGCTTGAACAGAAGCATCTGCCTGAGCGCCCTTCTCGGTTGGTGGACGCTCTTCGATCTTCTGGTAGCGAACTTGACCATCAGTTGAAGCAAAGAAGTTTGT
>Ga0315901_10004430_pt1 | contig 17506 bp, 19 predicted proteins | sample LakEriMetagenome_10_FD_203761 | JGI IMG/M metagenome (GOLD analysis project Ga0315901, IMG submission 203761) | Freshwater fungal communities from buoy surface, Lake Erie, Ohio, United States - Buoy 2 MA116 | ecosystem: Environmental > Aquatic > Freshwater > Lake | place: USA: Lake Erie, Ohio...
TCATCATGCACATTATATTCAACATCGGCTGTTGTTCTGCCACGATAACTTTCTTTCTTAGTTATTGTTGCTTTCTTTTCTTCAACTATGAAGGACTTAAATGTTTTCATCAGCAGTTCCACTTTCTCAATGCTTTGTTAATGCGTGAATCTGGATCACGTGCTGTCTTTGCTGATGTTAGTCTGCGTTTCATGCCACCCATTCTTGCACAGAATGATTTGCGACGATTTGCTGCTTTTGAACCTGGCTTCAGTTTGCTTGGCTTTGTTGTCACAGCCATTGATAGTTTTGAACCAGGATTAGCACGACGATAAGATTCTATGCCTTTACGATTTAAACCACCAGATTCAGATTGTCCTTCTTTACGTGTCCATGCCTCACCTTCTTGCAACTGCTCCAATTGATCTTCTGTCAATGGTCCATCATCGGCTTCATATTCTTCTCTTGCCATTTTGATGTGTGCATCCGTTGGCGCACCCTTTTCTCCTGGCTTTCTCATGCGTTCGCCTCTTGCTCTCTTCGCACGAATGTTTGCCCAAAGACCAGGACCCTTTTCATCAAGATACTCTTCTTTCTTCAACTTCATCATTTTTGGTTTTGTGAATACAGGATTATCTGCGCCACCCGCATCACCTTCTCTTTCTTCTTTTACACAAGAACCAGGTGAATATGCTTTTTTACCTGGCACGGGCTTGTACCCTGGCCAGCATCTTTCGGCCATCAATTCTTTGAATGATTTCATACGTAGTTTCTCTTTTTAAATGTTGTAAGTGAGATACCTTTTTTCTTCAGTTCATCTTCTTTTTGATCACCAATGCTTGCTGTAGTCGTATCGCCAGTAAGTTCAGTAAGTTTACAATTTTTCATTCCATGCTTGGGACATGTAATTCCCGCATCAGTACCATTACAAGTAACTTGTGTTGCTTTACCGTCACTGTTCGGTTTTTCACCCATATCTCTAGCAGGAGATTCACCGGCACCTGCCATTGAGATACCAGGTTCTATCCCTTTGTCGATTGATTCTTCGACTTTCTTTTGCCAGTTTTCTTTGATTGTGGCAAGACTGATGGTTCTTCTTCCTTCGGCAACGGGTTTGTCAAGGGCTGGTCGTTCTTTTCTTCCAGTACCGGTTCTAACCTTTCCAAGTTCTTTGGCTGTTGGGGTGGTACTATTTTGTCCATAAAGTGCTTCAATCGCAGAATTATCAGGTGAATGTACTTCATACAAGTCCTCTTTTAGTTTAACAACATATCTATTGCCTACTTTTGCTACTGTACCATTTTTTTGGTGTGCTTCTTTTGCTGCTGAACCACGAATGTAAAACAATCGTGTCTTACCATTTTTGTCTGTCAAGAGTTTTTGTTTTTTTGTTTCTTCACTAATTTTGCCTTTACCATAATTAGAAACGTTGATTGGTTTACCTTCACGTTCTGGATTTGGGTCATGACGGCGTTTGGCTGCAACTGCTGATGCACGTTCTTTCTTAGACAACGATGCTGCTTTTGCGTTTGACATGCATTTTGGTTTTGCTTCACCTGATTTTTCACGGGCGCAAGGACCGATTGCTTCACCTTTGGAGTTGTATCTTTTCCAACCACCCTCTGGATGTTTTGGATTAAACCAATTACGCAAATCTTCTTTAATCATGCCTGTTCCTAGTGTAAGCAGATTGTATGCACCTGCATCTGACATTGTGTTTACTTCTTCTTCGGCCATTTTCTCTTCATCTGTTTTGAGCAAACGAATTGTGCGTGTGACTTCTTCTACTGTATCACCAGTGATTGTAACTGTAACTGCTTCATTGATAAATTCTTCAAATGCTTCATTAACACTCTTGGCTGCTCTAGCACGTTGATGACGATTGGGTTGTGTTCTCACTACAACTTTGTTACCAGAAGTTTTACCTATTTCTCTTTCTTGTTTCTTTTGATGTGTTTCGACAGTCTTTGCAATCTTTTCTACTGGAACAAGACTGCCATGCACTGAACGATGTGTCACATGGCCATCTTTACCATAACGACCAAAGCCATAATACTCAAGACCCATCGTATTCATTTGATCATGTGTGCCAGCATCGGCGTGTGGCTTCATATCTTTACGAATTGGTGTGGTATCTTTCTTACCTAACTCTGTGGCAATCCAACCTTTTGCGTGATCGTTCTTTGGTGGTCTACCAACAAACTTTTGCACGTTCTTGTAGATTTGTTCAAGTTCTTTTGTTTTTGCATCTACAACTTCTGGTGCTGCTGTACGCAAATCTTCTGAATTATCAAACTCAACATAACCATCACGAAACAATTTACCAAACATTGGTCGTGCTGCTTGCACAGAATCCCATTTTTCTTTACGAATGTCTTCTGGTACTGTACGACCACCACGCTGACCACGCTCAACATTTCTTGCTTTTGATACTTCATCGTCAGTGTTGACCATAATCATTTGAGTTTCGTAACCTAACTTCTCAAGCATATCTTTAATGCTTGCATACTTCTCAGGATCATCACCAGTGCCGTTAATGATAACACCATTACGACCATGTAATGCTAAACGTTGACGCATCTCAGTAACATTCTTTGCACGTTTACGAACAACTTCACGCTGTGCTTCTTCATTATCAGGCATCTTTTTATCAAGACCTTGTTTGTCCATCAAATACTCAAATGCTTTATCTGAGTTGATTTCTGTTAGACCATGACCATCTAGTGTTTTACTCAACACATAGTCTTTACCCGAACCAGGACCGCCACCAAGAAACACTGCTTTGAAAATACCTTTGTCGTGTACACCCTCACGAAGTATTTCTTCGTGCAGTCTCATACCCTTGCGTACATCATTGAACATTTGTTTGACATGTGCATGAGACATTGATGATGGTGCGCCTTTCTTGAATGAATCAAGATCACCACTCTTTGCATGTTCACGCATCTTTGATGCCGAAATGCCAGTTACACCTTCAGCATCGGGGTCACGTTCACCTGCTGAGTGTACTTGAATTGATTTAAAATTGAAACGGGCACCTTCATGTGTGCCGTTGTATTTGTTGAGCAAACGCTTGTACTCATCTACACGATCAGAACCACCGACCATGTGAAGATGAGTTACACCTTTTTTGTGAAGTGCTTCTGCATGATCGAAGAACGTAGGTGCTTGGGTAGATGCCGCTGCGAAATTTGTGCCAGGGAATGCACGTTTAGCGTGTTTGACTTTTTGATCTGCTGTAAGGGGATTTTTCTTAGCGTCCTGTGAATGTGACAAGACGATGTGATGAGAACCGCCGACTTTATCAGCAATCTCTTTGACTTTATTGACTAGTTTTTCGTGACCGTTTGTAATTGGATTCATGCGCCCAAATGCTAGAACGGCATGTTTCTCTTTCTGTTCACGTAGAAAATCTCTAAATTTCATAATCCCCCTACCTCTGCGGCAGTTGTTTCTGTTATTTAGTATTTAGTAGATTTCCGTCGCTCCTGTGCTGGCCATCACACCTTGACAGTATATTTCATCAAGTTCCACAAGACGATCAGGTTCAATATTGAAGAAATGAGCATGTTCAGTATCAACACCAGCATCATGAATTACGCCAAGGTTTCTTCTACAGACGATTGAATAGTCATCAATGAGGCTTGGACAAAACGAAAACAAACGAGTGATTAACAAATCGGTAAATGTTTCAGCGGCATCACCAGCAAGCCAAGTTGGCATTCTTTTCTTGAATACATATTTGCCAAAATGATCATGATCTACTGTATTAAATCCTTTATTAATTACAGTTCGTGCTGATAGTTTATACACACGCCTAACCGAGTGCATTATTCGCATCAAACTGGGTTCGTTTTTCAGCAACATCAATATCTTTATCATCAATACATTTTCTGCTTCACTTTTCTTACCAACAGAGGCAAACTGTCCTATATCTTTGTCGCCAGAAAAGTCTGCTACAAAATCAACTAAACCTTCCAATTGTTTTATTTTTTCCTCTTCTACTCTTGATGGTGAGCCTTCAGCCAGAATAATCAAAGCATCTGGGCATCTTTCTCTTAACGATTCAAGACCTTCAATTGTTTGTTTTAATCTATCTTCACGACTAACTACACCCATGTTTGGGTTAAGTGCAGAGGTTACGATAAAGAGTTGAAGTGGAGGTATCAGTGCCATTCTATATCCGAAAAAAGTTTAATTGTTTTGTATCTTGCTTTTGAATTCAATACATGAACTATGGTGTTAGTAATTTCTTTAGTTTCTAAAAACTTGTCTTTAGATGGATGTTTCTCTTGCATTGATGTTTTGATACCGCCAGGATGAATACTTGTCACACGAATTTCATCCATCTGCGTATTCAACTCTGCACCTAATGCACCAGCAAATGCAGTAATGGCATGTTTAGATGCAGAATAAACTGCTTCCCACTCCATCTCGTTGAGGCCAGCAACAGAGTTAATGAAGATAATATCACTGCCTTTGTTCATTAACTTGAGTGCTTCTTTGGTTACGTATATTGTACCTTTAACATTCAAATCAATAATTTTATCTATCTTTTCAATTGTGAAATAACTTTTAAAAAGGCCCCATTCATAAACACCAGCATTGTTCACAAGCACATCAATATATGTGCCAATTCTTTCAAATGCGGCTTTAACTTGATCTGACTTTGAGATATCACATTCTATCCACTGAAATGTATCGGGGAAAGCAAAAAGATTTATAGATGGTTTTGTGCGTGAAAGGCCATACACAAAATATCCCTCACCAATTAATCTATCTGCTATATCATACCCAAGACCATAACTGCAACCTGTCACCACGGCAACTTTACGCATCACATCTCCTCAAAAACATCAATAGCCAATTTCATTTCTTCTTCGGTGACATCGTTCACAATCTTATAGTTACCAATTGCAACAGGCAATGGTGCGTACTGATTGCCATTACGATGTTTTGTTGCATCACGCAGACTCTCCAACAAATACTTCATGTTGGTAAAGTCTTTATGAAATGTTTTCAGTTTCAATCTCTTTGCAACATCAAAGATTCGTTTGAGTTGTACTGTATCAATATATCCACGAATGAACGCAATGCACGAACTATACAAACAATCCAATGCCACTGCTTCACCATGCAGCAACTCTGGTATGTTAGCCATTTCAATTATAGGGCTGAATGTGTGACCAAAATCTACACAACGGTCTAGTCGTTTTTCCCACAGATTAGGTCCTAGTTCCGCAATCATGTCTGTGATAGCAAGATTGATTACACGAACAGGCACCGCACCATATTGAAACTTTTCATCAATCAGTATCTCTGCATTCTCTTCTAGCAGATGAAATAGTTCTGGTGATTTGATAACTGCAAGTTTAAATATCTCTGCAATGCCATTAACAATCTCACGTTCACTTTGCGTCTTGATAAACTTTTTATCAATGTATGTTGCAAGTGGTGGATAGTATGCACCAATACGATTGCGTCTGCCTAGATGGTTGACACCAACTTTGGAGCCTACAGAAGCGTCAACGATGGCAAGAAGTGTTGAGGGAATTTTAACGTAGGGAATTCCACGACGGTATATGCTACAAGCAAAACCAACAATGTCCAGCAGAACACCCCCGCCAATTGCGATAATAGGTTCACGGCGTAACACTCCATATTGTTCAAAAAAGTCCAAAATACGATCAACATTTTTCCAATTCTTGTTTTCTTCTTTGCAGTCTACACAAAGTATTTTACAACTCAACTTAACTGCACCAAAGTATGCTGCAATACTATCTTTGTATAGATCATGCACCTCAGAATCAATCACGATAATTCTACGCTCACTGTTCGTGATGTTTACAATATCTTGATTACTTGGGCTAAAGATGTCAGCAGAGTATGTAAGTTTGAATTCTACTGGCAATTCGGTTTTTACTGACCAAGTTCGTTTGAACTTGTCATAATCCATCATAAAATCTAAACTCATTTCATCGCCTTACTAAACAATTTACATGCATGAGCATAAAAATATTTTGCTTTGTTGATGTCACCAGCAATCAACTTGAATGGAAGCATACGAATAAACTGTGATGCTTCGAGTATATCTATGAGTTTCATTTTATCTTCTGGTAACTCAGAGATGAAGTGTTTATTGAATGTATCAAAGTGTTCTGTGCCACCGTGTGGATTAAACAAATCAATACCTACAACACGAACATCACGATCATTAATAAAACCATAGTGACTGCGTGAACACTGTAACACTTGTGCATAATCAAGATACTTGGTGTTCCACATGCTTTCATCATATACATCAATAAAAACTACACGGTCTTCTTCGAATGAATACATGATGTTTTCAAGTGTAGGATTACCATGTATGTTACACTCTTCATCGTTTTCTAATTCTGCAAAGTATTCTTTTAGACCATGTAGATAACCACCAATACCAACAACAAGGTCACCATTGAAGCCATAAGTGCCACGATAAAAGAAGTCTTTGAACGATGGCAAACTTATTGCATCAGCAATCTTCTGATCAATCTCTTCATCAAAATAAAGTCTTGGTGCGCCAGGAATAGGTTCTTTTTTAATTGAGTGAAGTGTATTCAAACCTTTCCATACTGCTTTACTCATTCTGAAAATTTGCTCTTCACTCAATATATCTTTAGTAAGAATGGTTTTGATATCACGAAAGCCTTCAAGATACTCCAGATCAAACCATGCAGTTGTTTTGTTTGAATCTGCATTCACAACTTTAGGAAATAAGCCGGGATAGAGTGTGTTATACTCTTGCAATTTCTTTAGTTGAGAATACCATCGCATGAAACCATACTCACGATTTTCTACACGTGAAATTTCTTTACGTACAATCTTTTCATCGGGCATCCAATAAGTTCTACTTAGTGAGCCACCCTTCAATGATATCGTTTTCATTTTGCACCCAATGTTTGCCTTGCTATCTCAATACCGTATTCTTGTGGACTGCCCAATACAATCGTTTCTTGATTACTGCCAAGAGGATTCATGAATACTTGTTTATTAGATTGTATCATACTTTGTATCACATCTGCAATATATAATTCACCATCTTTTTCGGCTAACTTGTTATAATATTCTAGGTAAAGATGGCCAGTCAGAAAACCATAGAAACCCGACGATGCATACGGTGAGATTTGTTTCTTTTCTACAATCTCAATTACCGTGTTTTCATATGCACGAACATAAGAATATTTTGGTGAGTTACCTACAAATACATCAATGTATGCATCATGCTTTGCAGTTAAGTCATCGGCAATAAAATCTATGCGACGACCTTTAATAATTGTATCGGCATTGTGTACAAATGTTGGTAAATATTTGTTGTTCAGTTGTTCAATACCAATTGCTGCTGTATGTGCTTGACCTTTTGTATCACCAATATACAGAATGTTACTATCATTCCAACCTAATGGCTTGATTGCTTCAACCAGTTGATCTTTGAAATAAATGTCTCTCTTATTGGCCACAAGAATCAGTTGATTAACCCAACCAAGATTCTTCAAAATATCGTATATGATTGTCTTGTCATTCCAAGGCAAAAGATATTTTGGTATATCAAAGCCAACATCATGAAAGCGGGTGTTATAACCCGCCATGCAGATTATGAGATTCATTTTAGCCATTCTTCCATATCATTTCGTAACAATGAATGCCATGTACCATTGTACTCACCAGGTGAGAATGGGTGATTGACATCACAGTACACTAGATTTTCGCCAACTAAGCCATATCGTTTCCAGTTAGCACTCATGAAATCTTCCATCATGAACTGCACACCATTGTTGTAGAATTCATCATAGTGTTGATAAGCATATGAATACTTGTCCATGTTCTCTGATGAAGAGAATGCAAACTGATCATTACCAAAATCACGATTAGGTGACATGCGACAGTTTGGAATGTACAGTTTGTTTGGATTCAATGTGTCGAAAGGAATACGAACGTTGATTGCAAAGTCAAACCGTGAACGAACAACCCAGTCAAACTTCATGTTGTGATATTCTTCATACTCACGCTTTGTACGCATACATTCATAGATTGCAAACATCTGCGCCCATGTTGACATACGACCATCTTTGACTTTCCAGTTTGGTGATGGTGGTGGAGTATTAGTATACTTTGATAGATCAATCGTAGGATTCGGTGATGTGATGAAACTTTTTGCATTATACTTCTCAGAAATTTTTTGCATTTCTTCTGCTGGCATTTCCCACGAATGCAGAAATACAGTCACATCGTTATTTTTGATAATGTTTAGATTGTGGTACTCAAATCCCTTTTCCCACATTCTTGGTTGGCCGGAAATACATAGTGCTATTTTCATAGTTCTCTTCCTACGTTTGCTTTGTTGTCTGTGATGCCAAATGGCTTGAGTTGTTCTTTCTCCATTACAACCATACTGTTATAGAATGAAACGGAGTATAGATTATGATACACTGCAAGTGCTTCATCGGAAATTGGTGAGCCTTGAAAATGTTGTTGATTCACAATATCTGTCACACGTTTACAGTGTTCAGTGAATGTACCAGCACCACGAAATACACCACCCCACGGATGTGGCCAATAACTTGTGTGTGTATCTTCACAAATGAATACACCACCTTCTTTGATGTGTGGGAAAACTTTATTGAGTGTAGTGATTTGATGATTCATTACATGTGAACCGTCATCAATTACAATATCAAACTTGTTTTGTGTTTTGAGAAATTCATCCCAAAATGCTGGATCACTTTGATCACCCATCACAACTTTAACATCACCAGTGTATTCATATTTCAAACACTCTTCATTGATGTCAATAGCAACAACTGTTGTATCTGATCCGAAGTATTTCAACCACATTTCAATTGAACCACCACCAAGCACACCAATTTCTAAAATGCGTGGCGCTTTACCCACAAATTTCTTCAGATGTTTTTCATAAACGTCAAAGTACCCTGACCATTTAGTAGATGGCTTTTCTAATTCCCAAAATAATTCTTTAATTCTATTTGTCGTCATATTTTGCCTCAATTACTTTCCTCCATTCTGGCACACGATCATACTGATGTACAATAGTATACTCTATTCCTGTTGAAGTTACAACCTTATCACCTTCTAATTTCGGTGATGGTTCTAAAAGATGGGGTCTGAATTGATCAATCTTACTTGGGTCAGCAGTTGTACCTAATTGACATGCCCAACCGTATTCCGATTCAGTATACATCGACGAATCAATATATGGGTGCCTCGAAATCATTACATTGAATACTGCTTGATCAACAATTGGTATTGGTCTATTGATACAGTTTAAGAATAGTTGTAATGCTAAATCTCTCATTGCATAACCACGACCAGCAAGAACACCGACATTGAAGATCGTGTTGTTCTTAAAATCTTCGTAAATGCCTTGACCATAACATTGTGTGATGTTCTCACGACCCCATGGCTCATCTTTGTATTTCATGCTCTCAGAAGAAAATACCAAATCTTCTCTTGCTGGAAGATTTTCTTCTAACCATGTAACAGGATTCTTTTGAAAGATAACATCTCTTACGTCAGTAGTAATCACATAACGATAGTTATTATCTTTAAGTAATTTGTAAATGTGAATGAATCGTTCAACATGTACCATCAGATTTGACTGATAGGTTAGATTGCCATCTTTGTCTTGATTGAATGCAATGATTGAGAAGCCTGCGTCTGTTACCTTTTGTGTGGTATCTTTGTCGCAGTTCATGAGAATCAGAACTTTATCACCTTCAAAGCCTGATTCATTGATGGAATTAACCCAGTATTTTAATTTCGACCAGTCATAATTGGTCGAACAACCCACTATCAAATCTTTCATAATATCTCCAGTAATTTATTTTATGTCTGTTGTTTTCCAGTTTGCAGAATATTTTTTGTATTGTTGTGTGCTTTGACCTGGTGTGTCATCAAGATATTTAGTAGTGAGTTCGGGTCTTCCCCATTCACCACCGCCTGCTTTAGACACAAACTCTTGTGGTTGTTTCTTATCAACTGTTAAGAAATTCTTGAATGTTTTCATATCGTGAATGAAGAACCGCAACCGCATGTTGCGGTCACATTTGGATTTTTGATCGTAAATGAGGCACCCATCATGTCTTCTTTGTAATCAATCTCTGCTTCATTCATATACTGCATACTCATACTATCTATAACAACACCAACACCATCCCTTTCAAATGTAAAGTCATCGTCTGCTGCTGGCAACTCTTCTAAGGTAAAACCATATTGAAACCCTGAACAACCACCACCTTGAACAAAGACACGCAACTTCAGTGATGGGTCTTCTTCAGCAATAATTGTTTTGATTTTCTTTACAGCAGAATCAGATATGGTAATCATTATCCCCTCGTCAATGTCAAAATTTTCTGCATCTGTTTCTCAATAATAGGACCACGATTTGGCCAGTGAATGTATGGCTGACTTGCAGTCTTATACAGGTTTGTCAGAAATGGCATGATAATCTTTTCTACTTGTTGAAGTCTTTCTTTGTATTCTTCAACAGTTTCATCTTTCTCTGCAATGACTGCTTGATATTCAACTTCGTCTACGGCACTGAAGCCAAAATCATCGTCTGCATATTCTGCTAAAATTTTATTAATGTCGTAACTCATTTGTCCCATGCCTTCTGTGCGTTAAAGTTTTGTCTGCTGAATTCTAATCTATCTACCAGTTTCAATGCTTTGCCAAGATGATCTACAGCAACAAAACCTTCTGGTGCTGTGATACGAAAACCATCGTCAGTGCGAACAAATGTACCAATGCTCTTGATAGTTTCTAACTTACGAATAATCATCAACTTGGCATCAACGATTAGATTCATCAAATCAAATATCATCTTTAGTTGAATCGCATTTGAACGATAGAAACGCATCACTTCATTCTTTTCTTTGATACGTTTTTGTTTTGTATCTTCTTTCTTTGCGGCAAGAACTTCTTTATTCAATTTTGCTTCAACCCAATTAATTAACTCTTGTGTATGAATTCTGGTATCAGCAATCTTTTTACCTTCACGAACTTTCGTGTTGTTGAATGTTTTGATTTGCGTAAGAAAAACATCCGATGCAGCAATACGATTCAATGTCAATGCAGGTATTGTTTGAAACACACGACCAGCATTTGAAAGTATTGATGTAATTGTTGCGGTTTCTTCTTCAGTAAAGGTAACAGAACCAGACGCATCAGTAAATGAAGCATCACGAAACCAAACATCTTTTGTTGTGCTTAAACGACCAATATCAATGTTGTATGATGCTTTCATTGTTTCAAGTGTCTTACCCGAATATGATGTGTGAAACACAACGCCAACTTGTGCTGCCATCATTGCTTGTGCCAACTTTGATTTTGCTGGTACAGCATACACAATTGTGTTTGGTTGAAAAATAATATACTCTTCACCAGCAATTGTTTCTTTTTCAATGTCACCTTTACTGAACATCATGTCACCTTGCAATACACCTTTGATGTTCAACTTTGGTAGAAATGCCAATGCCAGTTTCAATTTTTTGTTAAGGCCTTCACTTGGATGATTTTCATCAATGTCTTCATCAGTATAATTTAATTTTGCATTTTTTGCAAACACTGATTTAGTACCAACAAAAAATTTGCCGTTCTCTGGATTTGTGCCGACAAAGATAGCAGGTGCGCCATCCCATTTTGTTGTTACATTCATCTTTGAACCTGCATGACCAGCAAGCATATTACGCAGAGAACGAAGAAAATCTATCGCTTCACGTGCGCCAGATACACCACCATTTAATACATTGTCTTCAAGATGTTCAAGATGAACATTCTTGCCTTCTTTACTTTCTTTTAAATAGTCCATGAATTTCATTAGTACAATTTTCCGAATGGTCCGAATTCTCTACCTTTTTTCTGCGCCAAAAATGTCATGTCAGTAAATAAATCATCCATTCTTTCTTTTGGTAAAGATGTTACATGATATAAAAAATTAAGTTGCATTAATTTAGAGGTAGCGATATGTGGATCTTTAGTAAAAACAACTTGAAAATTTTTTATCATTTCGTCGGCGGTTCTGCAATTACCAACATCAACCTTTTTCTGTTTGATATGATCAAAAGCCATCTTAGCATATTCTATTGAAGAAGGATCGTTAAATTCAGAAGAAGACCTAGGATATTTTTTATAATTATTTACAAAATCAACATCGTATTTTTTTAAAAGTGTAGCAAGTTTATCTAAAGGCGTTTTACCTAAACGAGCAGCAGATGCACCTTTCATTGTAGGTTCAAATTTTAAATTTGCTAATTCTGATGTTGTATTTGGTTTAATTTGAAAATCTATTTTTTGGGGTTTATCATCTTCAACTACATCAACAACTACACGACAATCTTGTGTTTCAAAAAACAATCCATTCTTCAAACCAAGAAAACATTTCATTGAAGAGACATCAAAGTTATAATTTTTTACATCGGGAAATAATGATTCATCTAAGTTTACCTCTTCATACTTTGCTTCTTTTCCAGAAATGAGTTTAAGAGATATTCCAACCAATTTTCTTTCTTTGTAAAGAGTTCTCATTATAGCATTCAACTCCACAATTGATGCCATGCCTTCTTTGGTCATTGCATTCTTGATCTCACTAATGACTTTGGTTTCATTACATACACACCAAATATCGGCAGGATCCCACGAATCTTTTTTAGGTATTTTAAACTTTTGGGCAACTAATTTTGTGATGAAGTCCATGAATCCACCATCACGTGTGAACTCTGTAAATTTTGTACCTGAAAACTCTTGAAGTATTCTTTTTTGTTGTGCGTAATATGCTTTTATCCAAGAGTCATTTATGGCAGGATAAATTTCAACTAATTCCGAAAATTTTTTATCTTTTCTAATATCGTCGGGACTATTATACTTAACATTGTCATTGAGAGCTCGACGAAAAATCCAAGCAGAACCAAGTTCTTGCATCTTAGTTAATTCAGCAGCCGAATAAGTTTTTGCCATAAATTATCTCCAAAATAATGAGTATTTATGCTATTCGAAAAACACCTCTAAGGTACTTTTTTTGTTGAATTCATAGTTGGAACTTCCTTTGCGAAATGTCCATATAGGTTCAATAAACACACCTTGCAACTCTTCAGCGTTCGGTCTGGCCATCATACGCATACCAATTTTACCCACATAATTGGAGTCTGGAAATGCAGTAAAATGATCTACCATGTCATCGCACAGATTCAATCGAACACCATTCTTTGATCTAGGTTCAATAATGTTGATCATCATGAATCCATTTTGACGAATTGTGGGCCAAACCATCTCCGTCACTTTGAAAAAGAAGTCATACTTCCAACGATCAAATGAGTTGTATCTTGACCATGATTGTTCTGATACTGCTGCTGTGTCAGAAGCATACTTCTCTGTTTCAAAATATGGTGGTGAAGTGAAATACAAATCAAAAGTATCATTGTACAACGACCAGTCAACATCTTCTGATGGTTTACGCCAAATCTTGACTGTTTTTTTTCCCCGACACTCAAAATAATCTTCTTTTTCAATCAACTTAGGGGTACCACCTATGATCTTTTCATACTCTACACATTGTTTCTTATACACCCCAAACACATCTGGATTGGGATCACAACCAACATACAGTTTGGTATTTGGTGTGCCATAAAAACCAGCAAGTCTATCACCCCACCCACACGATGTGTCTAAAACATTTTCGGCACGATGACGTTCATACAAAGCCTTTGCGACTGTGGGTTTGAATTGAGTTGCAGTGTAAGTGCCAAGTCTAAATGCCGCACGAAATGCACTGTCATCAATATCTTTACCTTCCATGACACCCGTTCTCCAAAAGTGCCAATTCATCTTTGCTAGTTTATCTTCATTATACCATATTTCCATCGGTGAGTCAACAGAGTTTGACCCACACTTCATACGGTTTTCTTGCTGGAAATAATTTGAGACTGAATTGTAATAATGTGTTTTGTCAATTACACCCAACGGCGCATCTTCATATTTGTACTTGTAGTCGTATCTTTCCAATACCACATCAAAGTCTTTATATAACTTTTCCATCGAAGTATTGTAGAACTCATGAAACAACTCACGCATATCTTGTTTAGAAATTATTTTTAGAGGAAACTTAGTGCCTGCTTTCATGATAAAACATGCCAAAGAATCTCTAATATCGTCTTTTTCATATTTCTGGGTAAGAGAATTCCAATCATGATTACTGATGACAGGAATATGCCTATCATCTTGATGTTGAGCAAAGTAATCTACGATTTCACTGAGAATCATACTTTGAATCCCCCAAACTTATTTTTCATGCTAGATTGACGTTCACGATCACCAAATGTATTCAGTGGTTTATCATCAACTTGACCAGAATCTACAAGATCATCTTGTGCCGACTGTTCTACATCATACAACTTCATCTTTGCTCTGTCAATACCCACGACAAATCTTTTGAAATAGTTAGGATCATTGTAACGATTTTTTAGTTGCTTAATTAGTATCTGATTCAATTGTTGCAACTCTTCGGTACTTATCAAAGCGAACATAAAATCTGCTGTTGCTGGTAGCCCAAACGACTCAGAAGTGTCTTCTAGACCGGGATCCGAACTCGTAAAGCCGCTTCTGGTGGTCTGTGTAGCAGAAACTATAGGAACATCAAACTCGACCGCTAGACCCCTCAATTCTTCTGCAATAGCCTTAATATAAGAATAACTATTTACGTTAGCACCAGGCTTGATTCTAGCACTTGCACAAATGTTAAGATAGTCAATAAAAATGATGTCAGGTTTGAAACTCTTTTTTAGTTGCAATTCATTTAACAATGCTCGAAAGTGAAGTGCTGATGCTGCTGCGGTAGGATACTCTTTGATGATAAGTTTGCCGTGTGTGTTGACTTTGAGTGCAGAGAACTTTCGATCATAATCTTGTTTACTGATAGAGTTCAAGTCTGCAATATCAATGTTCAACAGATTGGCGTCAATGCGTTCAGCAATTCTTTCTTCAGCCATCTCCATTGTGATATACAAAACATTCAGACCTTGTGCCAAACAAGAGCCTGCAACGTGGCACATGAACAACGACTTACCAACACCTGTACCAGCAAGTGCAATGTTCAGTGTTTTTTTTGGCAGACCACCTTTGGTAATCTTGTTGAACAAATCAAGATCAAATGGTATCTTTGTTTCATGACGATGATAGAATTCAAATCGGTCGTCAGAATCATCAATGTAATCGTGACCAACAGACCTGTCAAATGATACACCAAGTGCATCACTCAACAACTTTGGTATCATACCTTTGTCTTCTTTGTTTGCTTTGTCATCAAGAATGCTAACAGACTTCATGATAGCATTGTAGATCGCTTTATCTTGACAAAACTTTTCAGTTTGCTTGATAAGCCAATCTACATCGGTAGGATCATTTTTGTCTGCATTGATTTCACGAATCATTTCAACTGCTTTTCTAACCTGCTCTTCAGTCAGTTTACGTGATTCAGTGAAGTTGATAACAAGTGATTCGTATGTGGGAAGATGCTTGAATTGTTCTAGGTGATCATTGATCTCTGCAAACAGAATTTTTTCTGTTGAGTCTGTGAAGTATTCGGTCTTTAGAAAAGGAATAATCTTTCTTGTATAATCTTCATTAAATATCAAATTCTTCAGAATCGTTGTCTCTAATCTTTTCATTTGCCTCCGCTTGGCTCATTAATATGTCGGTTAAAATGTCACCAATAAAGTTTTGAAATTCTGCATCTTGTATTAAATCTTCTATTGGAATTTTTGACGTTGATATTACTGTGTAAGAAAAAGTCATTCTAGCATGATCTTCTTCTTCAGTCAATCTTGCCTTATTGTAATGATATAAAATTCCAGCAAACTTACCCGTTTTAACACCTACGGCAGTTTTCGATTTATCATCAGAATCTAACAAAACATAATCAACATTATGTTGCGGCTTCATCTTCTTCTTCCAAAACGGCATCTTCTCCAAGAATGCTGCTATAAGTGATCTCATATTTCTTCCTTACGTATTCTTTGAAACTTTCATTTGCAAGAATGTCTTTCCAGAATTCTTCGGTTTGTGTATCTGCAAATCGTTTCTTATCCAACACCTCACCAGTTTCTTGATCTACTTTAGCATACCAACCATTGCTTGGCTTAGTGACGAAATTTCCTTCAAGTGCGATATCCAATAAACCAGACCACTTGTTAATACCACCGTCAAAAGATACAGTAACGGGTATTTTAGACTTTTCTCTGACATATCTACTCTTCTCTACGTTGATGATGAAATTATAGCCTACGATTTCTGTGCCATCTTTGTCTTGTTGACGACCAAGAATCCAGATTGTATCGGCTGAGTAATACGAGCCTGTGCCACCACCCACGATATCCTTTGGAAACATACCAATCTCTTTATATGTGTGATTAACCACAACCATTGGAATATCTTTGATTGTTAAATGTGGTGTCACCATACGGAATAAAGACTTCATCTGTTTTGCTCGGCTCATGTCAGCAACAGATTTACCTTCAATTGAATCTTCCACTTCTTTCTTTGATGCCAAATTACCAATTGAATCTAGCACAATAATTACTTTATCAGTTTTTTCAATGTTTTGCAACTGATTCATGATGTCGTGTTTCAACTGTTCGACATCGGTGATTGGTGTGTGAAGCACACGTTCAGTGTCAATACCAAACGCATCAAAGTATGATTGTGGTGTGCCAAACTCTGAATCATAAAACAAAACAACGGCATCATCATACTTGTTCATGTATGATTTTGCCATAAGCAAAGCAAATGCTGTCTTGAAATGTTTTGATGGACCTGCAAACATCGTAAGACCTGGTGTAAGACCACCATCAAGATTACCTGATAATGCCACGTTCACAATAGGCACATCGGTTTGAATCATATCTTTTTCTGTAAAGAATTTTGATTTGGAAAGTACCGACGTTTCTTTGATCGTCGATGCCTTTTTTAGTTTATCAAGTACGCTCATTCATATCTCCAATGTCTGCAATTTTGTCTTTTGGTATTACCGTGTGTTTATCATCTACAAAAAATGATTCTAATGTACGTGACGGTGTGTTGTCAAGTTTTTTCTTCTTTACTGCCTTTTTAATTAATTCTGGTTCGTCTTTATTCTCTTTGATTCTACGATACGTTTGATTTGCTGCTATCAATAGCAATACAGCAAGTGGGTCAAACACAATGATAATGATGAAGATGACCAATCGTACTGCTTTATCGATTAGATCACGGTCTTGTGTGCCATAAACTACTTCTGCCACATATTTTATAGGTCCCAAATCCGACTCAGCCTTGCGAACTTCCAACGATAAAGGGAGTTTCTCTTCCGTAAGTAGTTGTATCTCTTTTTGTAGCCTCTTAGTCTCAGCAATGATTCTCTCACGGTCTTTCTGTTGGGCTTTACGAATTTGGTTCGCCCGTTCAGCCCCCTTTTCATCTTTCGTTCTGCCCATAATTTGATCGA
>Ga0315901_10004433_pt1 | contig 17495 bp, 22 predicted proteins | sample LakEriMetagenome_10_FD_203761 | JGI IMG/M metagenome (GOLD analysis project Ga0315901, IMG submission 203761) | Freshwater fungal communities from buoy surface, Lake Erie, Ohio, United States - Buoy 2 MA116 | ecosystem: Environmental > Aquatic > Freshwater > Lake | place: USA: Lake Erie, Ohio...
AATTCCATATTGATTAATAAATTTTATTTAATATAAAAATATCACTATAGATACTATTAAGTGGACTATTAGAACTAAACTCTACGGTAACATTTAATGTATTATTTACAGTGGTATCAAAAGTTGTATTATTAACAGTATTGAACGCAAATCCTCCTTGAGTACCATTTGATTGTTTTGTTGTGTGGAATACCCCAAGACAAACAATATCCGCAACACCAGCAACACCAAGCTCTCTAACTGTAAAATTGATAGAAAGTTGCCAAACGTCATCAACAGATGTGGTCATTGTTTGTGGACCACTATCCGCCAATATTACGGAACCCGCTTTAATTCTAATTCTTATGGTATCATTATTTTTTGCAGATAATAAACCTCCAAAATCAGCCCTAAAAGAATCACCAACAGAAAAACCGTTTGCGGGTACACTAAGAGTACCAACCCCACCATTAATAAGTGTCGATTCTAAGGTGGTACCACTAACCACAGTACTATTTGCTGTTTGTGCAAATAAACCATAAACTGTTGGAAACGGAGCTAAATTACTATTCTTAATTCTATATGTTGTCCCACCTTGAGAAACAGCAAATTCCGCGTTTGCGGTCAAACCCGTTATTTCTGGTAATTGTGATATTGGTAGATTCGCCATATTCTATAAATACTTCATTATTTAATTATTAATAAGTCTGTGATGTTTGCCATGTGTTTCTCGCAACAGTTGCACTAAAACCGGACACTGTATGTAATGTTGTCCATGTCGTACCATTGTTACTTCCAGCAATTGTCCAAGATTTTGGGTCTCTACCTTCTTCATCATTAGCGGTAGCCCATCTATATCCCGTAAACGCCCTTGCAGTTGAAAATTGGAATATAAAGTTGGTTACATTTCCATTTGATACAAAATTTAAATCTAGAGCTTTCAGTGACAAACTACCATCAACTAATTTTGATGGTTCCTCACCCACGGGATTATTACCACCTGGATTTGTCACAGTTACAGTACCCCAAGATTGGTCCACACCACCTATTTGAAATGCAAATTCGGATGATTGAACCGCGTTAGCGTTAGGTGGCATTATCTTGGTTTCTGTGATTTGCCATCTATAATACGTAAATGCGGGTCTTGATGGTGTTGGAGTAATTGATGGAGTTACTGATGATGTTGGTGTAACCGATGGTGTCCTACTTGGAGTGACCGATGGTGTTACGGAAGGTGTTTTACTTGGTGTAACTGATGGTGTTGGTGTTACAGATGGAGTTACACTTGGTGTGAGTGATGGTGTGATAGATGGAGTTGACGTTAATGAAGGTGTTACCGACATAGTTGGTGTAACAGTCGGTGTTGGGGAAGGTCCTGTTTCAATTATTATTTTAGAATAATTTTCTTGGAAAATATAATCGCCATTTTCTTGTAATAAGAAATTACCCGAAAGGTCCTCAACATATAAAGTACATGTACTACCAAAAGCCGGAAAAAACAATGAATATGTCCCATAAAAATAAGGTGCAACATAATCGTATGGTAAAACTTGTGTACCCAAATTAATAGTCCCACCCGTATCGGGATAATATGTAATAACAGCTGATTGGCCGATATAATTATTTGAGACTATTCTTAAAGTATCCATTTATTTAAAATATAATATTTTCTTTAGTATTTTTAAAGTGCTATCATACTATCTACACAATCCTCAACACACTCGGTTATATCAAAATTTGGTTTGGTGTCAACAAGGTAATGATGTCTAACCCTCACATAGTTTAGTGGTTCTTCGTAATATTGAACTCTTTTAAAATTGAAACAAGATGTTCCCATATTATGTATTCCCCCTGAATATTGAGTACCTCCCGCCCATGATTGGATAAAAGGTTGGTTACCCCTTGTTGATGGTATAACCTCTTCCCATCCTTTTAATTTATAAATTGTTCTTCCGTTTAAATAAATTTTTAAAGTACCTAACCTTCTATTTCTTTCTAAAGCCCATTTTTTAGTTAATTCTTCGGAAGTACTAAAAACAGTTGTTTGTGTTGACGTTACCGCCGTAACAACTGTATCGGTGTATGGTATCGTTTTAATTCCCGGTATCATATCATTCCAACCACCATCATTTTCTAGATTACAATCAGTATAATATTTGTCTCTTTCAAAAGTTATTGTAATATTAAAATCTTTTGATGTACCACTAGCACATAAAACAGGGGTTTGGCCCGATGAAGTATAATAAGATTCACTATATGTACCGTCATTTAAACAAACACCAGAATATCTAATTGCTCTCCACTGTATTCTACCATCATTTGAAAATGAAAATGATAAATTATTATCGGCATAATTCGATACAGAACTTTCATTCCTTACTCCGAGATAGTAAATTGTTCTACCACTAGACCAATTTGAACCTTCCTTGTTAAGAACTAAATCAATTGTCCACCCTTTTTCAGTTCTTCTTTGAACTTTATAAGAACAGTTACCAGTACCTGTACCATGATTTATTTGATAGGCCCAAGGTTTTGCATTAGGGATGGGGTCTTGGGGACAACAATTATTTGATGTAACTTTTTGAACACAAGAGTATGTTGCTCCGACACCACTAAAATTGAGAATGTTTAAAGAATACGGGTTAGATAGTGGGTCATTATAAACATTTCCGTTATGAACAAAAAAATGTTTATTACCACTTCCGTCTATATATGTGTAAACGTCATTCTCTAAAATTAAATCTGAATTTTGTAATTGGTTTGTAAATCCACTATAAGGTAAAACCCAAGACCAACCTGAAAATACCGAATCTGTAATATAGGTGGTTAAATTCACCTCAACTAATGATATGGTATCCCTTACACAATCAGTTCCAGTCATACCCGTTGTATTAATAGTCAACCCGGTATATGATATACTATTATCCAAATCCAAAACCAAACTATCATAATCTAATTCAGTTTTAGAAATTTCGTAATCGTAATATTCCGAAGAATCGAGTTGTAAATCTAATTTACTTCCCCAAAATTTAAGTATGTTTTGACTATTCATGATATTCTATAAATATCTTTCCTTTCTTTTGATATTTATATTAAAAAAGATATTTGCATGGATAAATACATTAAAAATATTATTGAGGAGACTTTTGCGTCTAAAAAACAACAAAGATTCTTTTATGCTAAAGCAAACGATAAGTCAGCACCAAAGAAAGAAAGAAAAAAATGGTCAAAATGGGCTAAAGAATATTCTGACGATACTGATTTTGAAAAAATACCGGAAAAGGTTGAAACTGAAGTAGATGAAATTGTTGACGAAAAAGGAAATATCGCCAGAAAAAAAATACCACTTTCAAAATCAAGTAAAGGTGGGTCTAAATCTATTACCGATAAAGTTGTTAAAACTGGTGCCGGTCAAATGGGAACACATGGTGTTCACGGAACCCACACGTCTTTAAAGTATTGGGCCGAATCCGATTTAAGTAAAGCCTTGGGATATGAAAAAACTTTAGGACAAGACGAAGACATCGAAGACGCATATGAATATTTTGAAGATGACTTAGGAATGGGAGATGACGAAGCGAAAGAAAGACTATCATCATATGGATACGATGAAAAATTAAAAGGCGATAAAGTTAGACTCATTGAAAATCCTAAAAAATTTGTAAAAGATTATGTTGAAAGTGTTTTAAAAAAGAAATCAACCTCAGATGATTTAGTAAAAAAAGACCAAAATGAAGATATTGATTCGGAACTAAATCCAATTATCAAAAGACAGGTAATGTCTTTAAAAAATACTTTAGTAAAAAACAATGTTTCTGTTGAAGATGTGATTAATATTCTTAAAAAAGAAGACGAAACTGATGAATAAAGAATTAAAAGGTAGAATTTTTGATGTTCCACAAGACATTTTGGATAAAATAAATCATACTGTAGTTGGTTTAAATGGTCAAAATGTGCGTGGAATACAAAGAGCTAAAAAACTTTTAATTGATAAAAAAGTGAAATACGGACAATTAAAAAGAATTATTCACGATATCCACAACATGGATAAAATAAAAGATAGAACAAAATACGATTTATGTGGTGGAGACTTAATGGAGAAATGGGCGAGTCAATACCTACAAGGTGAAAGAGATTTGATAAGTAAAAGAAAAGATTCAAAAATGAAAACCGACGATATGATTGGGATGACTGGCGAAAGAAAAAATAGTCATCTTAAATCACATAAAAAAAGATTTAGTTTTAAAATACCAACCAATCTTATTAAAAGTAACTCACACAAAACAAGTATATCTCCACTAACTTCAATGAAATTATTTGAAGAAATAGATAAAATAAAAAAATTAATTAGTCATTAATATGCCAACACAATTAGAATTAATCGGAAATCAAGAAAGAAATATTCTTTTATCAAAAAATGAATACAACTACGGTGACTTATATAGTTCAAATAATACAGGTGCTCTTTCTGATGGTGACGAAAGAGGAAAGGGTGAATTAAACGGTAATATCGGTTCAAAAACCGATATTGTTGAAAGAACATCATTACAAGCAAAAAATCCATACGGACCAACTAATGAATATAATAGTGGTAATCCGAATGCATTATCCGATGGGGATGAGAAAGGTAAAGGAGAATTAAACAATAGTATTGGTTCAAAAACCGATATTACGGAAAGAAATACACTATTAGCAAAAAATATTTACAATAACTCTTTTCAATATTCTTCAGGTAACCCCAACGCTCTTTCAGATGGTGACGAAAGAGGTAGGGGTGAAAATAATACCGGAGGTGTTGGTACCACTACTGACATTAATGAAAGAACTACGTTGTTAGCGAAAAATATTTACAATAATTCTTTTCAATATTCTTCAGGTAATCCTAATGCTTTATCGGATGGTGATGAAAGAGGTAGAGGTGAAAACAATACCGGTGGTGTTGGTACCGTTACTGATATAAATGAAAGAACCACATTAGGTGCTAAAAACAAATACGGTGGTACAAAAACCTATCCCGATTTTTAATGATTGAATTAAAATCAATATTAAAGAACATTTTATTAGAAGCCCCATCAAGAAAAAAACAGGCTACACTTGAGTATGCTATTAAAAATAGATTACCTGTTTCATTTGATTATAGAGGACCCGCTGGCGAAGTACAACCAGGAAGGAGAGTTAAAGTAGAGTTAGTTGCATCAGGACTAACACAAAAAGGTAATGTTGCAGTTAGAGGTTGGGTACAACCACCATCCGTTTCAAAAAAAGGTTTTAATGAAAATAATTGGAGAACGTTTATAATTGACAGAATATCGGATGGTTCAATACAGGTATATCAAGATGAACAATTTGACAACAAAAGACCGGGATATAAAGAAGGTAGCGATGGAAGTTTTTCAACAACTTACGTGACAAGTGATTGGGGAACATTAAAACAACCAGAACCTTCAAAACCAACTCAAACAACAAAAACCCCAACCAAACAAGAATTACCTCAACCAAAACCAAAAGACAAACCAGAAATTACACCAACAGAAACACCAAAAAGAGAAGTTGAAGTTTTTAATGATTTAAAAAATAAAATTAAAGTAGTTGACAATATAAAACAAATTAGTCCTGACGATTTTAAAAACGCCATAGACGATTTATATAAAAAGAAAATGGATGATTGGAAAAAATCTCAATCGGAAATTGGTGGTAATACGAACCCGGGTGAAGGAACAAGAAGAAGATTTGAGAAAGATTCAGAATTTGATTTAGACAAATTATTAAAACAAGATAATATTAAAGTCTTATCACCATCAACAGAAGAACCCGATAATTCAATTGAATTACAGGAACAAATTATCAGAATCAAGACTTTAATCTTCTTTTAAAAATACTTATTTTATAAAAAAATTAATATGGAAAAAACAGGACAAGGAGTACTATCACAAAATGATTTAATGCAAAGATTAGTACAAGCAAAAAAGGTCATGAACAAAGTTCAAACCGGTGATTTCGAAAGAGGCAACGTAAATGAAGATATTTTAAGAAGTAATCCTGAAGATATTATTTCAACTATGGATACCAATCCAATTAGACAACCACAAACACCAAATCTTCAAAAAATTCAAGAATCAAAATTACCTGAAGCAATCAAAAGGGCTATGATAGAAAATCCAATCCCACAAATTAGTTTAAGCGATTCACTTGATTTAAATTTTGTTGAAAAAACAAAAAAATTAATGGAATCCGAAGGTGTTTCAACCAAAAAGTCAAGTACACAAAAAAGTTCAGAGAGTAATATCAATAGTTCTGATTTGGTAAAACAACTAACACCAATAATTGAGAACATTGTTAGGAAAACGGTTGTAGAAATTATGGATACCAAATTAAACCAAATTTTAACTGCACAACAAACTCTATCAATAAACGAAAACTTAGTTCTTAAGGTTGGGGATTCTGTATTCAAAGGAAAAATTACCGGAGTAAATAAATCTAAGTAAGTTTGACTTTTCAATTTTTTTTCTTATAATTTATAAAAAGGAAAAGAATTTAATGTCAAAAATTAGAATTTTAGCAATCCCACCCGATACACATGGAGTGGGTAAATATAGAATATTAGACCCATACAAATTTATTGGTGACCATTATTCTGATGAGTTTCACGTTGATATTGCGTTAACTGTTGAGAATAATGATAACTTTTTTAAAAACTATGATATAGTTGTATTTCATAGTTTTATCCATCAAACCACCCACGAAGAGAATATCGCAAGAATAAAGTGGTTAAAATCCCAAGGAATTAAAACTGTGATGGATATTGATGACCATTGGTCTCCCGACCATAGACATCCTATGTATTTCCATATTAAGGAAAATGAGTTACCAAAAAAGAAGGTAGATATGATGAAGGAATCTGACTACGTTACATGTACCACCGAATTTTTTGCTAACGCATTGAGGAAAAGACTTAATCTTAAAAATGTTTTAGTATTCCCAAATGCTATTGACCCTTCTGAATCACAATTTCAACCAAACCCGACGAAGTCAGAAAAAATACGATTTGGTTGGTTAGGTGGTTCAACTCACTTACATGATTTAGAACAAATAAGAGGTGGTATATCCATGATTGCTAATCAATATGATAACGTTCAATTTGTTTTGTGTGGATACGATTTAAGGGGTTCAATAACGGAAGTAAATCCACAAACAGGAGAAAGAAAAACAAGACCAATCAAACCCATGGAAACTGTTTGGTACAAATATGAACAAATATTCACCGACAATTACAAAACAGTTGACGATGGGTACAAGTCATATTTAATGAATTTTAGTCAAACACCTGAAATAGATGTAAGTGACAAAAAATACAGAAGAGTTTGGACCCAACCCATTGGTAGATATGGTGCAAATTACAATTTGTTTGATGTATCATTAGCTCCCGTAATACCATCGGAATTTAACTCATACAAATCTCAATTAAAAATTATTGAGGCCGGTTTCCATAAAAAACCTATTATTGCAAGTGAAACAATGCCATATACCATAGATTTAAAAAATGCTTATAAAGAAGGTAAAATGACAAGTGACGGTAACGCGCTGTTAGTTCACGAAAACAAAAACCATAAGTTATGGGCAAAATACATGAAACTATTAATTGAAAACCCAAATATGATTGAAGATTTGGGTAATAAATTATACGAAACCGTTAAAGACAAATATTCTTTAGTTACAGTATCAAAAGACAGAACACAATTTTTCAAATCAATAATTTAAAAAAACAAAAAACATGCATTACTTAGTAACAGTAGGTTATGAAACCGAAAATTTAGACAGAAATGGTAATCCAAGATTACAAAAAGTTAAGTACATCGTAGAAGCTGAGTCAGTTGAAGAAGCAACATTAGTTGTTTCAAAATACAGAGCCGGTGACATGCGTTCATCAGAAAGTTTGGCTATTGTTAAAATGCCAATCGAATGTATTATTGACCCACAAAATACTCCCGAGTACTTTAAAAACAAATAATTATGATAACCGCAGAACAAATAGAATCCAACAAGAAAAAATTTCTTGAAACAAATTCAAAGTATAAGATTTTCACAAATGAATTGTTGGATTTTTTAGGTGATGATTTTTTCACCGCACCAGCTTCAACCTCATTGGATATGTATGGGTGTTATCCTGGTGGTTTGTTAAATCATTGTTTTAAAGCTGCAAAATATTCGGTTAAAAGTAATGAATTACTTCCCGAATCAATGAGAGTTGAAACCTCGTCTATTTTAAAATGTATATTTTTATCTCAGATTGGTAAAACATTCATGTTTAAACCAAACCCAAGTGAATGGCACAGGAAGAATCTTGGTAAAATGTATGAATTCAATGAACAAGAGGTTTCAATGAAAGTGGGTGAGAGAGCAGTATATTATGCGGTAACAAACGGTGTTACATTATCGGAAGATGAATTCCAATCAATAATGAATTCTGATAAAGAATCTGACGATAAAATGGCAAAATATCGTTCAGGGATATTATCAAACATAATAAGAATGGGTTTTGAATTATCAATTTTAGAAGAAAAAAATGGACAAAAAGGAAATTGAGTCTTATATTAAAAGACTTCAGGAATTGGAAAAAGAAATTTTAAATGACAATTCAGACGACGAGTCTATAATGGGTGATTTAAATAAACTTTTATTTAATCTTGGTGACGATATTAAAAATCAAGTAGAACATCAAGTCAATAGGTTTGAAATAAAAGTAAAAAAACTATCACCCAACGCTGTTATTCCAACATATGCGAAAGATGGTGACGCGGGTATGGATTTAGTTGCAACAAAAATCATTGAAAATACAAGTTTTCATGTAACATATGGAACAGATATTGCAATGGAAATCCCTAAGGGCTATGTTGGATTAGTATTCCCTCGCTCTTCAATAAGAAAAACGGATTTGAGTTTAACTAATTCTGTTGGTGTTATTGATAGTGGTTACAGAGGTGAATTACAAGCAACTTTTAAAAAGGTTTATGGACCTAATGATGTTAGGATTGACCAAACAGATTATAAGGTTGGTGACCGAATCGCTCAAATCATAATAATACCATATCCTCAAATTACTTTCGTCGAAGTTGACGAATTAAGTATCACTGAAAGAGGAGAAGGTGGATTCGGTTCTACCGGTAAATAATAATTATATTAATAAAAATACATACTTGAGAAAGTCAACAACAAAAACCGCTAATCTTACAGAAGATAAAAAAACGCCCAAAAAACAAAGAATAAGGGAATTAATAAAACAACCAAAAGAAAAATTTTTAACGAAAAACCAAGAAGAGTATTGGAGAATATTGGGTGATAATGAAATAACTCTTTGTTTTGGACCAGCTGGTGTTGGTAAATCATATATCGCAATGAAAAGAGCGGTGGATTTATTGTGGGACGACACAAATAAATTTGAAAAAATTATTATTGTTAGACCCGCTGTTGAAGCTGAAGAAAAATTAGGTTCTTTACCGGGTGGTTTGGAAGAAAAACTTGACCCATATATCTACCCATCATATTATCTTTTAAATAAGATAATTGGTAAAGACGCAAGGGAAAAATTAAAAGACGAAGGTTTTATAGAAATTGCTGCGTTGGCTTACATGAGGGGATGGAATGTTGATAATACAATTCTTGTGTTTGAAGAAGCTCAGAATACAACACCATCCCAAATGAAATTATTATTAACACGAATAGGATTTAACTCCAAGTTTTTTATATCGGGTGATTTAGAGCAATCCGATAAATTTAAAGACAAAACCAAAACAGGTTTATATGATGCCAAGGTTAGACTTGGTGATTTAAAAAATGTCGGAGTTTTTGAATTTGGTAATGAAGATATCGTAAGAAATCCAATTATTACACAAATTCTTAAAAGATATGATTAAACTTTACTTATAAGTTTTTATCAATTATATTTCCATTATGGAAGTATTTGTAAGTATTGATGGTGTATTAAGAAACACCATACAAAAATTCGATTACCACTATAAGGATTATTTTTTAAACACCGAAACAGACGAAGTTGAAAAGTTTGAATATGGTGTTAGTGGTACCCCAATATCAATAGAAAATTTATTAAACACATATAAATTTCAATCTGTTGATGAATTTAATAAATTTTTATATTTTGATTTTCCTATTGAAATTTATGGGCACGCCGGTTTAAGTTATAATCAGGCAGCGACCGAACTTAACTCGTTAATTTTTGAAAATAAAGACGTTAAAATAACTTTGGTTGGGTTAAGTGAAAAGGGTAAAGCAAAACCCGCGACTTTATTCTTTTTATCTAAAAATGGAATTATGGCCGATAAAGTTATTTTTTCATCTCCGGAAAATATAAAAAAATTATGGAAAAAATGTGATGTTTGGATAACAGACGACATTAACGTAGTTGCTCAATGCCCAAGGTTTAAAAGGGTAATAAAATTTAATACCTTTTACAATAATAACTTTACAAATAAATTACAAATAAATAAATTATCAGAAATAGAAAAAACATGGTTGAAATTTTCGGTAAAAACTATTATATCGATGTTGATGGAATCAGTCAAAAGTGTCAAACAGGTAATGAAATTGAGAACGAAGACGGAACCAAAACATTAGAAATAAACATTTTTAAATACGAGATTATAAAAACTTGTATTGAAAGAGTATTAAACGAATTTGAAGAAGTTGATAATGAACTAGAAGAATTAGGAAAAGAATCTTTATCGATTTCATTTAAGATTGCATTTAATACATTAATAAAATATGACATATTAATATCAGAAGATGAGTAACAACAAAGAAAACATTGAAAAACTGTCGATTGCTTTAGAAAATCTAAACACTAAAAACAATACAATATACTTTTTAGTATACGACACTAAAAACAATCCAAGAGCATCGGTTAAACATATCTATGATATGGCTTTAACCCTTAAACAAAACGGATATAAATCCAAACTACTGGTTGAGGATAAGACTTATTCAGGTGTAAATTCATGGTTAGGTGACACCTATTCCGATTTGGAAGTGGTAACAATAAAAGACGATAGAGTTGAAATCAAAATTGAAGACGTTATTGTTATACCTGAATACTATTCAAACGTACTTGACTCCATGACAAATATTAGATGTGTAAAGGTCATGTTGATTCAACAAAAAGAATATATTTTTGAAACATTACCAATTGGTAGTAGATGGTCTGATTATGGGTTTGACAGAGTAATCACAACCACAGAATTATCAAAAAAATACATTAACGAAATTTTTCCTGAATGTTTAGTACACATTATACCACCGATTATTGGAGACGAATTTAAGAATAGTGAAAAAAATACAAAACCGGTAATTGCAATCATGTGTAAAGACAGGTCAACAAATAAAAGAATCATTTCGGAATTTTATATAAAATACCCTCATTTGAGATGGTTGACCTTTAGAGATATGATTAACATGCCTTATCAAGAATTCGCAAATAACTTGAGGGAATGTGTAGTATCAGTATGGGTTGATGAAGATTCAACATTTGGTACATTTCCTTTAGAATCAATGAAATCAGGTGTACCTATTATTGGTAAAATTCCAAAAAACGAACCAGATTGGTTAAGTGAGAATGGAATGTGGACATACGACGAATCAAAAATTGTTGAGATATTGGGTACCTACATAAACGCTTGGTTAGACGGTATTGAAATCAACGATGAAGTAAAACAAAAAATGAAAGATACCTTATTACCATATGATACCGAAATTACTAAAAATAATATTTTAAATATTTTCGATTCATTTACTAATAAAAGAATAGAAGCAATTGAAAAAGCTTTAAATAAAATAAAAGAAGAAAATAAAGAAGAAGTTGCATGAAAAACATATCAATAATTTTACCCATTCATAAATGGAATGAAGAATATGAACTAATGTTTAAAAACGCATTTAGTTCCGCGGAACAATTTTATAATGACGTTAAACTATTAATAGTTGGACCATCAAGTGTGGTTTCAAACATAAAAATTGAATCTACTAATTTAGAATATAAAATAATTGAAAATAACAATTCAAGTGATTTTTGTTCACAAGTAAACATTGGAATCGATAATTGTGAAACCGAATGGTTCTCAATTTTAGAAGTAGACGATGAATATCACAAAAATTGGTTGTCATTGGTTAATAGTTATAAAAATGAAAATCCTGATGTTAGTGTATTCTTAAGTTTAGTTAAAGACATTAACGTTGAAGGTAAATTTTTAAGTTACACAAACGAATCAACGTGGGCTTATGGATTTACCGAAACCCAAGGTTTTCTAAATAACGAAGCACTATTAGAATACCAAAATTTCCAAATCAGTGGTGGTTTATATAAAACATCTGTGATTAAAGAATATGGTAAATTAAAAACAAATATTAAACTAACATTTGGTTATGAATTATTGTTAAGATTAACACACAACAATGTTATCATTATGACAATTCCAAGGTTAGGATACCAACACGTTAATTTTAGAGAAGATTCCTTGTTTTGGAATTACAAAAACTCAGAAAAAATGCAATTATCACAAGATGAAGTTAAATTTTGGCTCGATACTGCGAAAAAAGAATTCTTTTTCAAAAATAATAGAGAAATAAACTATGTAGAAAGTTAAAATATGCCGCGTAAACGAACCCAAAAAATTTATTTTGGGGAGGAACAAGAACAAGCGGTTGTAAGATACTTAGAATCCGAATCCGAATCAGAAAAGAATAAGATATTCAACGAATATTTAAGAGAACCTCTCACAATAATGGTCGAAAGTATAATTCGACGTTATAAATTGTATAGAAAAGATTTTGAATTTGTCGACATTCATTCCGACACCATGTCTTTTTTAATGACAAAGATTAACAAGTTCGACCATACAAAAAATCACAAAGCGTATTCATATTTTGGAACCATCTGTAAAAACTATTTGATGGGTGCAATCCAAAAGGACGCAAAAGAAATGAATAGAAATGTCTCTTATGATGATATTTCCTCTGATTTGGAAGAAAGTGCCGAACACTCATATTCAATTGATGAATTCCATATTGATTATAAAGATGTTATAATAAAATTTATAATTGAATTGGAAACCTTTATGGAATCTGAAGAGTTAAATGACAACGAACAAAAACTAGGATACGCTTTAATAGAAATATTTAGCAATTTTGAAAAGATTTTTCAAGTTGGTGAGGGTAACAAGTTTAATAAAAACTTGATTTTGTTATCGTTACGAGAAATGACATCCCTATCAACTAAAGAAATTAGAATCTCACTTAAAAGATACAAAAAAGTATACGAAGGTATCATGATTGGTTTCATAAATTAATAATTTCTCTATTTATATAGTATGAGGGAAAAGAAAAACATTATATCATTAGACACGGATTCAGCTTTGGCTCTTATGCAAGAAATCTACAATGATATTGTAGAACAAAAAAACACCGCGTCAATGATTACAAAAAAAATGTTAACATTCATGAAGGATGCTGAAGACATGAGTGTAATTGGTCCTGTAATTAAAGAACAACAAAAAATACTAAATGATTGTACCGAGAAAAAGATTTCGTTAGTTAAGTTACAAAGTGCTCTATTGAAACAAACTCAAGGAAGTGGTCCAAATTCCACAGGAGGTAAACTACAGTTAACTGAAGAAGATAGGGTTCTTTTAGAAAAACTAATGATTGACTCCGAAGGTGAATCATCTGGAACATATAGAGACTAATGAGTAATTCAAAAGAAACTAAAAAAAAATTACAAGCCCAAATTGAGGCTATCAAAAAAATTAACGATGAACCTAAAAAAGATTTAGGTTCCGTTGCGGATGCCTACCAAAAAAATATACCAGATATTAATGAATTAATTGGTAAAAAAACCGATGATTTAAAAAATAAATTAAAATCTAAAACAGATAACAACAAAGACATTTTTAAAGATTTATTAGATGTTACGGAACAGTTTATTAGTAGTAAGAAAAAAACAAAACCTGACACAACAAATAATCAAAACAAAGGTGTACCTGTTAACGTAGAAAAAAATCTTGTAAAAAGTAAAATAAAAAGATATGCGGTCTCAGCATCAAAAACTACGTTAAATTCTGCAAAAGAAATCGCTATAAAACATTTTTCTGAAGCTCTGTTTATGGGTGACGGGATTTGTGGTTCAAGGTCTGTTTTTAATATTGATTCAATCGTATTAAAACCAGATGAATTTGATTTTTTAGATATTTTCACAATCGACCCTGATTCATCATGTGGTACTTTGATATATGAAAAACAATCACCCGATAAGAACAAACAAAAAGCCAATAGAAAATTTTATAATTTAATGTCATCGGGCGGACTATATACCTATAGTTCAAATAACGGTAAAAATTTATTCACGGCACAATGGAGTGCGTCTACTCAACAATTTCTAATAACGGGATTAACACAAGGTTCAACAGGAGCAACCCAAGTACAAGACTTCATTAAAGACTACTATGAATCATTAGAATTTCCTGATATTGAAGACATACTTAAAACATCCATGATGTTAACAATTCAAGGAGGTTCAAGTTGTAGTAATTCAACAAAATTTACCGCATCAATTAATAAATCATTAAGATTAATTGATAAACTATTTAAAGTCTGTGGTTCAAACGTACAAAAAGACGAATTAAAAAATCAAACTCCCGTTGACATGTTTAGTGAAAACGACCAAGATATTGAGTTTTATTTTGATTTTGATGATGTTGAAGGTATAGACTTAGATGATGAGGAGAACAGATATAAGAGGGTATTAAGATTTAAAGATTGTTACAATTTTGAGGTCCCTGTGGACGATATGCACATCGAAGACTTCATCTATTTAACAAACAACAACAGTGCACAAGAAGCTGTTGATAACGTTTTAGAAAATGTTGCAAAAGATGCCGCCGAACAATCAGATTCATCTTTTGACATAGGTGCCTTTTTAAATAATTTATTAAATAATTTTATAATTAATCTACCAAAGGCATTAGTTATGTCCATCCTGTCCGCTAAAATATTTTTACCTTTAATTGTACTATATAAAATATTTAAAACGGGTTTAACAAACATATACCTCAACAGTAAGGAGTTAGCAAAGAAATTTTATAAGGCGATAGGTAAAATAATCAAAGATTTATTTTGGTTATTCATAAAAGAATTTTGGAGATTAATTAAAGTAGATTTACTTTCTTTTGTACAATTAATAGTGCAAAAAATTATAAAAAATAAATATAAAAGGTATCTTTTAATCATAACATCTTTAATTGTTTTATTAAAGAAAGCGCTTGAGACTGAGATAAACAACTGTTATGATTTATTTCAAACTATATTGTCAACAATTGAAATGGCTCTTGCTCAAAAATCACCAATAACAGTTCCTTCTATTCTTTTATTATTTTCAGACTCATTACCAGGATTCAGTCAAGATAGGGCGTTTATGAATATAATGAATAGACTTGAAGCATCGGGAGTACCAACAGGACCTCTTTACGGTGAAAGTAACAAAGTAGGTGATTTAGTTAAATCCATTATAGATGGACATACCGAAGAAAAAGATGCAAACTCTTTTGTAAAAATTGTTTTAAAAGGTGGTGTTTTACCGGGTCCACCACTCGCGGGTGGAGCGGTAATACCACCTGGATTTATTACTGGTACAGGTAAAGAATTTTAATATGGAATCGGAAAAGTTAAAAAATATAATTGAAAATGTTAAAGATAAATCAAATAAAGATTTATTTGAAGCCGAAGAATTTTTGTATAAGCAACACGAAAGTTTAAAATTACACATTATTGAACTAACACATAAACTTGAATCACTTGAAAATTTATATAACGTGATAAACAATGAAATAGAAAAAAGAAAATCACAATGAAAATAGTTGATATTGGTGTATGTACTGAAAATAATGACCCTAAAGGATTAGGAAGGATTAGAGTAATAGATTACGATGATTACGTTGGTGGTAAATCAAACATAAAAGAAGGTATAGAAAAATGGAGTAAAGACGACCCATTTATCGCATCTCCGTTTTTACCAAATAATATAAATTTCATACCTGAACTAAAACAAGCGGTAAAAATAATACGTTATAATACCAACAAAACAACCGTAAACCAAGAGTACATCGCGGGGCCATTTTCAACAAGATATGATTTTAATGGTCAACAATTCAACACACAGATATCACAAACATCATATGGGGTTTCTGTTGAAGATAAAGAAGATATTATAAAAAACGAAGAAGGTACTTTACCTGAGAATTGTAAAAATACGTTATCAAAATATAAAGATTATTCGGTCGGTGGTAAATACGGTTCGGATGTCCTTTTTACTCAGGATGGTGTTGTAATTAAAGGTGGTAAATTAGTTCAAAAAGATGTTACATCAGATGCCAATAGACTTCTGTTAACAAAAGGTTTTCCCCTTTCTTCAGATAAAGTTGCTAAATTACATTTGAAAAAATTTGGACCTAAACAATACATTATAGAGGAAGAAAAAAATGAAAGTGTTACTGAAAACTCTAATTTACAATTCATAATAGAATATGATGTTGATAATTTGACGAATCCCACATATGCAAATTTTTACATTCATCAGATTAAACCAAATACAGGTGTAAAGTATAACTCGAGTAATTTTACTGAATCAACACAAATTTTATCTGGTGAGACAGTATTTTTAACAGAGACTGGCGATACATATACCTTTAGAACCGATTTAAACACATTAAATGGATTTAGTGGTTCAACTTTATCAAAAAAAATACAATTAGCACATTTAGAAATTAAAAATAAAATAAACGGAATTCAAAAAAATGGTTTTGAGGGTACTGTACCTTACAAAATATTGACGAACCTAATAGTTACGCAAGCAAACAACAACATATATCCATTTTTCTTTAGACCAACAAGTGAATTTCTTAATAGAAGTACCACAACAACCGAATTTAATGATAGAAATACCATATTAAATAATATAAAACTAACATCAACATCCTCTTCGGGTGCGTCTTTAGTTTACAGTAGAGATAGAGTATCCCCTATAACGAAAACAGTTCCAAAAAAAGTTAAAGTTTTAAAAACAGATAGTACTTCTTTTGAACAAACATTTGGTAATATAACCGCAGATAAGATTTATTTATTATCAACAGATACAAATTTTACAGACAAAAAAATAGACTTTCCCGTTTTAAATTCATATGAATATGAACAGTCAGATTATATTGAAAAAATTGAACCCAATACCTATTCATTAGTTAGGGGGGAAATTCTATTGGATTTTATAGATGCCCTGTACAATACGTTTTTTGGTCACGTACATAATATCAACGAACCATATGTAAAATCGGACCCTAATCACACTAAACTAGAATTACTTTATAATAAATTAAGGGAAGAATTGATAAACAAGTCCATTAAAATCAACTAAAATGATATTTATATTATAAAAGGTAATGTCATACTATCGCTCATATTTCTCT
>Ga0315901_10004434_pt1 | contig 17493 bp, 20 predicted proteins | sample LakEriMetagenome_10_FD_203761 | JGI IMG/M metagenome (GOLD analysis project Ga0315901, IMG submission 203761) | Freshwater fungal communities from buoy surface, Lake Erie, Ohio, United States - Buoy 2 MA116 | ecosystem: Environmental > Aquatic > Freshwater > Lake | place: USA: Lake Erie, Ohio...
TGGCGCTAGGTCGCTCGACGGCGCGCTAAGCCGCCGGGTCGTCGCCGGACGGTGCGACCGCCGCGGGATCCATCCAGAAGGGTTCCCAGTGGTGCCCGTCCGGGTCGCGGAAGCTCCACTGATACATGAACCCGTGATCCTGCGGCGGCATCGCGGCGCGGCCGCCCTGGGCGATGGCGGTGCCGACCATCGCGTCAACCGCTTCGCGACTCTCGCAGGTGATGGCGAAGAGCGCCCCGGTCGTCTGTTGGGCATCGGGGACCGGCTGCGTCGTGAATCGCGCGAACATCGGCGGCGTCAGAAGCATCACCCCGGCGTGCTCGCTGATCACCAGACAGGCGGCGTTCTCGTCGGTGAACTGCGGATTGAACGAGAAGCCGAGGACGGACCAGAAATCCATCGCGCGCGGGAGGTCCGCCACGGGGAGGTTGACGAACAGCATCCGGGTCATCGGCGTCCTCGGGGGGTGGTGGGGCCGGAGTGTGGTCAGCGCCGGAGCGAGAATCCGCTCGGGAGCACCACCCCGTCGGCGGCGGTGACCGCCTGCCCGCAGATCGTCCCCTCGACGCTGCCCGTCACCGTCTCGACGTCGAGCGTGTAGCGGAGGTCCACGACGCAACGACCGGTGATCGCCTCGGACTCGACACGGAAGGCGCCGGCGTAGGTGGTCGTCATCGTCGTCGAGGCGCCGGCACGATCCGCGATTCGGAGCGTGATCCGGGTTCGCAAGTTGGGGTCGCTGTCAAAGCGCCAGGTGCGGCCCGAATCGACGACGGTGCAACCGAGGAACCGCTCGGTGATCTCGCCGAGCACCACGTCGGTGCCGTTCGTCGCCCCACGCGCGATGGTCGCCTCATACCGCCCACCGGCCGGACAGTCGGTATCGAAGTCAGTGGTCTCGATCGCAGACGACGACTCGCCACGCAGGGCGGGCGTCGCCTCCCGCACGGCGCCCAGATCGGTCGTCGCGGTCATCGATTGGAGCGCGCGCAGCGCGGCGAGCGCCTCCGCCTTGGAGAGCTCGGCGACCGGGGCGGTCGCAGACTCGCAGGCGAGGAGGAAGGGAAGAATCAGCAAGAGTGGGCGGCGCATCGGGGATCGCCTCATCGCGTCAGTGGCTTGAACTTGATCCGATGCGGCTGGTCCGCATCGGCGCCCTTCCGCTTCCGCAGGTCCTCGATGTACGCCTGGTAGTTCCCCTCGAACCAGACGACCTCTGAGTTCCCCTCGAAGGCGAGGATGTGCGTCGCCACGCGGTCGAGGAACCACCGGTCGTGGGAGATCACGACGGCGCAACCGGAGTAGTCGAGGAGCGCGACTTCCAGCGCACGGAGCGTGTCCACGTCGAGGTCGTTCGTCGGCTCGTCGAGGAGGAGCAGGTTGCCGCCGCTCATCAGCGTCTTCGCGAGGTGGAGCCGGTTCCGCTCACCGCCGGACAGGATGCCGACCTTCTTCTGCTGGTCGGTGCCCTTGAAGTTGAAGCTCGAGAGGTAGGCGCGGCTGTTGAGCTCCTTCTTCCCCACCGTCACGAGCTCGTTCCCGCCCGAGATCTCCTCCCAGACGGTCTTGTTCCCATCGAGCGTGCGGGTCTGGTCGGCGTAGGCGAGCTGCACCGTCTCGCCGACGGTGAGGGAGCCGCCGTCGGGCTTCTCCGCGCCGGAGATCATCCGGAAGAGCGTTGTCTTGCCGGCGCCGTTCGGGCCGATGATGCCGACGATGCCGCCGCGCGGGAGCGAGAAGTCGAGCTTGTCGATGAGCAGCCGGTCACCGAAGCCCTTGGTGAGCCCCTTGGCGATGACGACGTCGTTGCCGAGGCGCGGGGCCGGCGGGATGATGATCTCATTCTGCGCGACGCGCTCCTGCTGCGCCTCGCTCGCCAGCTCCTCGTACGCCTGGAGGCGCGCCTTGCTCTTGGCCTGCCGCGCGCGCGGCGCCATCCGCACCCACTCGAGCTCGCGCTCGAGGGAGCGCTGCCGCGCCGAGGCGACCTTCTCCTCCTGCGCGAGCCGCGTCTGCTTCTGCTGGAGCCAGCCGGAGTAGTTGCCCTCGTACGGCACGCCGCGCCCACGGTCGAGCTCGAGAATCCACTTGGCGACGTTGTCGAGGAAGTAGCGATCGTGTGTGATCGCCACCACGGTCCCCGGGAAGGTCTCGAGGAACTTCTCGAGCCAGGCGACCGACTCGGCGTCGAGGTGGTTCGTCGGCTCGTCGAGGAGGAGCATGTCCGGCTCCTCGAGGAGGAGGCGGCAGAGCGCGACGCGGCGCTTCTCACCGCCCGAGAGGGTCGTGACGCCCGCGTCGCCCGGCGGGAGCCGGAGTGCGTCCATCGCGACCTCGATCTTGTTGTCGAGGTTCCAGAGGTCGAGCGCGTCGATACGCTCCTGCACCTTTCCCTGCTCCTCGATGAGCGCGTTCATCTCGTCGTCGCTCATCGGCTCGGCGAACTTCGCGGAGATCTGCTCGAACTTCACGAGCAGGTCGCGCTGCGCCTTCACGGCGAGCTCCACGTTGCCGCGCACGTCGAGCGACTCGTCGAGCTGCGGTTCCTGCGGGAGGTACCCGATGCGCGTGCCCTTGTGCGCCCAGGCCTCACCCTGGAAGTCCTGGTCCACGCCGGCCATGATCTTGAGCAGCGACGACTTGCCCGCGCCGTTGGGGCCGAGCACGCCGATCTTGGCGCCGGGGTAGAACGAGAGCCAGATGTCGTCGAGGATGATGCGGGAAGGGGGGATGACCTTCTTCAGCCCCTTCATTACATAGATGAATTGCGGTGCCATCTGTGGCGGGCTCTTATCTGACTGTGGGACTTGCAGTTACCTGGGGCCTCACGGACCCGGGCACGTGGCTCGGCGGGTCCGGATCGCGGCGCCCCTGAACTTAACGGTCGGCGGCGCAGGAGAGGTAGCGAGGCAGTAGGCCTGCCCGCGGGGAGGGCTGCGGTTCCGTGGTGCCGACTGCGGGAGAAGGGTGCGGCCTCTTATCGTGCCCATGACTGCCGTGCATAGCCTACCTCCCACCCACAGGGTGCCCTGCTGTACGACGCGCTTTCGCGCGCGCACTACCACCAGAGTCTCAGTCCTGCCACCACACGCGCCTCGCTCGTCGCGTCGCCCGAGAGATTCGCCAACTCCTTTGTTCGCCCGTACGATCGATCCCACACCACTCCCACGGAGGGCGCGACCTCCCGGCGAATCTCAAAGCGAGTCCGTAGTCCGAACGAAGTACTGCTGAGGCCACGTCCAACGCCGAAGTCGGCCTCGTCACGTAGCGCCACGGTGGACTCGATCCGGGGCTGCAACACAAATCGCTGTGTCAGAAATAAGTCGTACGACGCGGTCATATCGAACGACACGTTTCCGTCAGTCGTGACGAACAGAGAGGGCTCCAGCTCAAACCACCCCGGTGCAAGTCCTTGCAGTCCCAGCACCGCGCCGACGCGCGAAGCAGAGCTGCCATTGGACGACTGCTGATCCACACGCGCACCGAACTGCGCATCCCACCACGGAGAGACGAGGCGACCGTAGAGCACTTGATACTCGCCGTGCATCGCCTGCCCGCGCGTTGCGATTCCGCCATCCACCTTCAGCCAGAGACGGTTCACGGCTCCGCCGCTCCACGCGACCACATCATAGTCAAGGGAGCGCGCGGCCACCGCCGGTGAGTAGTCGAGAACTTCGGAGAGCACAAACGTCTCTCGCCCCCAAGCCATCCCGTGAGGACGTACGTGTGGGACGCTGTCCGCCGTTTGCGCCGTAAGTCGTGCGCCGCCGGCAATCATCACCACGGCGACAACAATGCTCGTACGGCTGAACCAACCCATCGCGCTACTGTGCATCGTGATGCCCCTCGTGCTCGCTCGGCATCGTGCTCACTACGACTTCACGAAACATTCCCACTTCCATATGGTAAAGCACGTGGCAGTGGAAGGCCCAACGTCCCGGCGCATCTGCATTCACCAAGAGCGACACGCGCTCCGCCGGCTTCACATTGACCGTGTGGACGCGTGGGCTACGGTTGCCTTGCCCGTTCTCGAGCTCCATCCACATGCCGTGCAGGTGCATCGGATGATTCATCATCGAATCGTTCACCATCGTGAGTCGGAGTCGTTCGCCGAACGCGAACTCGATTGGTGCAGCGCGATCAAACGGGATGCCATCAATCGCCCAGGTGAAGCGATCCATATTGCCCGTAAGGTGAAGCTCAATCTCTCTAGTAGGTTCGCGGAACGATGACCACGGCCGCGGCGCCCGAAGCTGCGCGTACGTCAGCACGCGTCGTCCATCGTCGCCGAGTCCCGCGCCGGGCTCGGCGAGTCGACTCTTCGTACTCATCGGCGCCATCGCGTTGCCAACACCGTGGCTGTCTGCGCCGTGAGGGGTTTCAGGCGGCAGTGTTCCCGCCGCTCGGATTGCCGTCATTGAAGCGCCGGCCGGCATATCGTGGCCTGCGTGCTCGTCCACTGCTGCGGGCGGAGTCGGCGCTGCGCTCGGCATATCGTGGCCCATCGCAGCGTGATGTTCCCCTTCATTCATTCCGTCCATTCCTGCCATTCCGGAATGATCCATCCCCATATCTGCCATCGTCAGCAGTGGACGCCGCCGCCGAGGCGGCAATTCCGCGACGAGGCCTGCGCGGGTAGCGAGTGTGCCAGCCGTGAATCCGCTGCGATCCATCGCCTCTGCGTACACCGCGTACGCGCGGTCGTCCCGGAGCTGTACAATGACGTCGTAGGTCTCCGCAATGGCGATGCGAAACTCGTCGGCTTCCACGGGCTCAACCGGCTGGCCACTCACCTGCACAACCGTCATCGATGCGCCCGGGATGCGCACGTCAAAGTACGAACCAGCGCCGGCATTAATGATGCGCAGCAACACGCGTTCGCCGGCAGCGAACTGCCCCGTCCACGGTTCCTCGGCCACTCGTCCGTTGAGCAGGAAGCTGTACGTCGCGCCGGTGACGTCCGCGATGTCCGTCGGATTCATCCGCATGCCAGCCCACATCACGCGATCGTTGACGGCGGCGGAGAATCCGTCGCGAGACACGTCGCGGAAGAAATCCGCGACCGTTCGGCGCTGATAGTTGTAGGCATCCGGTTGCTTCTTGAGCCGCGAGAGCAGGCGGTACGGATTCTCAAACGTCCAGTCGGAGAGCATCACGACGTGCTCTCGATCATACGATGGACCGGCGGGTTCCGCAGGCTCGATGATGAGCGCACCGTAATGGCCGAGTTGCTCTTGCAGGCCAGAATGGCTGTGGTACCAGTAGGTACCGGCCTGCTTCACCGGAAAGCGATACTCAAAAGTTTCGCCGGGACGGATGCCCGCGAAGCTCAAGCCCGGAACGCCATCCATCTCGGGAGGCAGCAGAATGCCGTGCCAGTGAATGGATGTATCCTCGTTGAGCGTGTTCCGCACGCGGATGACGGCCTCCTCACCTTCGCGGAATCGAAGCACGGGCCCTGGAACGGTTCCGTTGATCGTCGTGGCCCGCGCGTTGCGTCCATCAATGCGTAGCGTGGTCTCCGCGATAGTGAGGTCGTACTCGCGGCGACCGTTCGGCGCTGGAATTAAGGGCAAGAGTCCCGGATCGAGTGGATTCGAATCCAGCACCGCCGCACGCAGCGGGGTTGGCAATGCTGCGGCACCAACGAGTGCAGCGGCGCCGAGAAATCCTCGGCGGGAGAGAGGCTGGAGAGGGCGCAGGGCAGTCACAGGCACGCGGGTTTAGGGTGCAAAGCCAACCGTGCTTGTCGAAGCCACGTGAACGAAAGGTAGGTGGACGCTTTACTCGTTGTAAAGTGTTGCGTCAGTGCTCCGCTTGCAATTGGAACTTTACCTAGCGTAAATTAGTCCTCGTGTCCAAGCACACCTGCGTTCACCATCTCGCCGAAACAACCACGATGAACTCCACCGCCCGTCGCGTCTTCGCCCTTCTCCTGCTCAGCATCGCGCTTCCAGTGCGCGGTACATCCCAGATGCATCAGCACCCGGCGCCCCGATCCGTGGCCAACGCCGACGTCGCGTCCGTCGTTCAGGCCATTCAGGCACTCTTCGCTGCTGCGGAGCGGGGCGATCTCGCAGCGCTCGACTCCATCTACGCGGGCGACAGCTTGCTGGTCATCGAGGGCGCCGGCATCAACCGAGGCTGGACGGACTATCGCGACAACCATCTCGCGCCCGAACTGAAAGAGTTTGCGAATTTCCGCTATCGTCCCTTTGAGATCGAGGCCCGCGTCTCCGGTAACCTCGCGTGGGCGACCTTTCGCTACGCGCTCACGGCTGACCTCCCGAACAACGGCAAAGCGGACGTAGTCGGGCGCGGCACAGCGATTCTCGAGCGCCACGGCAATCGATGGATTGTGCGGCTCACGCAGACCGCAAGCCGCGCACGTCGGCCCAGCGATCCGGCGATGCCGTGAAGCGAAAGCGCCACATCTTTTCCCCCAGAACCCCTCGCCTTCCTGAGACAATGAAACTCTCAGGAAGTGGAACCAGCACCATCCTGGGGGAGCTTGAGTCCCGCTTGATGCGTCTGTGTTGGGACGCGGCAGCCCCGCTCACGGCGCGTGAGATTCACGAGCTGTTGCGCGAAGACCACCCGGTGTCACCGCTCACCAGCACGACGGTGCTCAATCGCCTGGTACGCAAGGGGTTCTTGTCGCGCGCGCGCGTAAGTGGGCGATTGCATTTCAGCCCACGTGTCGAAGAGACGGACTTTGTCTCGCAAGCGTCGCGACGAGCCGTGGAAGGAATTCTTTCACTCGGCGCGGAGGCCGTTACGGCGTCGATTGTCGACGTGCTCGCCGAACGCGATCCCGAGCAGCTCGCAGAACTGGCTCGGCTCATTCGCCGCAAACTGAAAGAACAGGACGGATGACCGAGGCGTCGGCGCAGCGTCCTGGCGTCCGACCGCCGGTCATTCGCCGCGAAGAGCGGCGACGCCGAGTGTTGCTCTTTGCCATCGTCGCGGCGCTCCTTCTCGGCATTACACCGGTCGTTGGTCATCACGTGCTCGGCGCAGTCCCTTGGCTGCGTGCTGAGCAACAGCACCTCGCGATGCTCTGCCTAGTTGCGCTGCATCAGCTACTTGAGCCAGTCCACGAAGTGGCGCATTGGTTGCTGTACGTGGGTGTGGCGTACGCAATTTTTGAGCGCGGGACCGTCTTGTGGCGCCATTGGCGGGTGATGCGCGCGCTGCCGCAGGCTCGCGTGCATCGCGAGTCGCCGCTCGCACAGGCCGCGACGCAGGCAGGATTGAGTATCGCGCGCGTCCGAACAGTCCGTGGCCTGCCGATGCCAGCCTTCACCTCCGGTTGGATTTCACCACGCGTGATTGTCGCAGCTGATTTGCACGAACGGTTGACACCGGACGAACTCCGGGCGGTGCTCGCGCACGAGGCCGTGCATTTGCGGCGGCGTGACCCTCTGCGCCTCGCCGCCCTGCGCGCGCTCGCCTCGCTGCTGTTCTGGCTTCCTGTACTCCGCCGCTTGGCCGCCGACTGGGAAGACGAAGTGGAAATTACCGCCGACGATGAGGTTGCACGCGAGCTCGCGCTGCCGCTCGCCTCAGCCATTCTCAAACTCGGCGGCAACGGCCGCGATCCATTTGCCGCGACCGTGGGCTTCCAACGCGCGGATCTCCTTCCGCGGCGCATTCGCCGCCTCGCCGGCGAGGATGCCGTCGCGACATCGCACACGTCCACACGATCACTCGTGGCAGCGACCGCTGCATTGCTCCTGACTTGGAGTTCGGGCGTGATGGTCTTGCACCCGCTAAGCGACCCCGCGGACCACAGCAGCCACAGTCCGGCACACTGCGACCACACGCAGAGCCTCCCGATTGCGCATTTATTCTGCCGCGGGTGGACCATCGGATTTTCGGACGCGGGGCTCCCGTGCCCACACACCGGCGACGCGGGTACGCTCTGAGCGTCGGCTCCTGGGCTTCCCCAGACGTTGTCGTGCCATTGCCGTGGACGTACGCGCGCTGTATTCTTTACACAGAGTAAAAAACTCACCTCCTCGATCCCGATTATGCAACTCACACTCCGCAGCCTCTCCCTGCTCGTTGCACTCAGCCTCGCGGTTCCACTCAGCGCGGCGCAGGCCCACCCGCGGCTCCTCAAGGCCACGCCAGCGGCGGACAGTCGGACCGAGGCACCGCGCCAGATTTCTCTGTCGTTCAACGAAGAACTCGACCTCGCGCTCACGCGCGTCACTGTGCTCCACGGCGATATGCAGGTGCGTCCAGATTCCGTACAATTGGCCGTGGGTGATGCCAAGACGGTCATCGCGACCTTTGGGACCGCGCTCGCGCCCGGCCGTTACACAGTGCGCTGGCAGGTCTCCGGCGACGACGGCCATCCCGTGCGCGGTGAGTTCTCGTTCGATGTGATTCGCTAACTCCCGTGGGTACCGAGTTCGGAGTCGAGTCGCCGGCATTCGTTGCCATCCGAGCGGTGCTCTCTGCAAGCACCATCGGACTCCTTGGCTCACTCGCGCTGCGCTGGATCGTACTCCCGCGCTACGCGGGGCCCGACGCTGCGGAACTTCGCAGAACAGTCGCGGAGCGATTGCCGCGATGGATTGACGGATTTGGTCTTGTGGCGCTCGCGGCCACCATCGCTCGCCTCGTTGCGCAGCACGTGGCCGTATTCGGCACCGCGGAAGCGTTGTCGCGCGATTCCCTGGCCACGCTGCTTTTTCGATCGAACTGGGGCCGCACCTGGTGGCTGGCCCTCACGGCCGCGATCGTGGTAACGTGGGTGGCGCCGCGACTGCGGCGTACGACGAGCGCTGGGTGGCTTGTTGCGGCCGCAGCAATTCTCCTATTTGCGGTTTCGCATCCGCTGTCAGGCCATCCCGCTGCGGCCCAGATGCCGAACCTCGCCGTTGCTACGCAGTTGCTCCATTTGATTGGTGCCGGTGGGTGGGTGGGGAGTCTGGCGATGCTGACGGTCTTGGCGATTCCTGCGGCGCAACGCCTTGAGGGCGGCTCGTCTGATCCCGCCGCGCGCGTTGCGGGGCTCGTTCGTGCTTTTAGCCCGACAGCCCTCGTGTTCTCCGCTCTTCTCGGAGTCACGGGACTCTATACGGCGTGGGTTAATCTCGGCGGGTTCGCCCCATTGTGGCTGAGCACGTACGGACGCACGCTCGTTATCAAGTTGGGATTCCTCTCGATTGCTGCAGCCACCGGCGCGTACAACTGGCGTCGCGTGTTGCCGGTGCTGGACCAGCCCCACGCAGGCGCGAGACTGCGCCGTTCGTCGTTGATTGAACTCGGCGCAGCGATGCTCGTGCTGTTAGCGACCGCCGTACTCGTCGCCACGCCGATGTCAGACGAGTAGCAACGCGCTCTATCCACTACTGAGGTATCGTATGCGACGCAGGACTGGGTTCATTCTGGCAGCGCTGTTCATCGGCGCCACCATTGCCAGCGCTGACGACTTCTGGATTGTCCCCAACGCGTTCCGCGTTAACGTGGGCGAGGAAGTCGTGTTGCGCGGTCAAACGAGTAGTCGCTTCCCAACGAGCCGCTCTGCAGTCGCGGTCGAGCGAGTCGCCACCGCCACGCGCATCAGCGAGTCCGACGAAGTCGCGGTCTCCGGACTGTCAATTCAAGGGCGCTCGTTACTGATTCGAGACCGGCCCGCGCAAGCAGGTCAGTATGTGCTTGCCGTCTCACTGCATCCGCGCAGCGTCCGTGAGTCGGCAGATGGGTTCCGCGCATACCTCGACGCTGAAGGGGCGACGGCCGCGCGGCAACGCGTCGAACGCGAAGGCCTGCTGGCGGGGAAGGATAGCGTAACGCGACGATACGCCAAGTACGCGAAGACGATTCTGCAGGTCGGTACCGGCGGTGCAGGAGCCTTCGCTAGGCCCGCGGGTCACATCATCGAGTTTGTGCCGCTTCGCGACCCGAGGTCCTTACGGGTAGGCGATACTTTGGAATTGCGGCTTCTCTTTCGCGGTTCACCGCTCTCAGGCATTCCCGTTCACGCCGATGTCGTTGACCTCAACGCCGATCGGGATGCGCCAAGCAGTGCAACACACGCCAGCCACGAAACCGCGGCTATGCTTGGCGCCTTTACGCCGGACGCTCAGGGAATCGTCCGCGTCCCGATGACTCGGCTGGGCTTGTGGAGCATTCGCACGATTCACGTGACGCAAGCGGCAAGCGGGTCGGGAGCCGACTGGGACACGCATTGGGGCACAATTGTGTTCGCGTTAGGCAGTGGCTCCTAGGCTCCGAACGCGGGGCCGAATTCTCGTCCGCGCGGCATAACGAAGCTTGCTGGCTGACAGCCACGCTATCGTAGCGCCCGCTGCGCGGGCGCATTCTATTAGGAGTGTCTGCAGCAGAAGCAAACGTTATGCGGACCGCCAACATCTCAGACTCGGATGACCTTTCAAGCCTACTTCGATGCGGTCCGCGACAAGACGGGCATGACGCCCGACCAGCTCAAGGTCGCCGCGACCAACGCCGGCGTGTACTCCCCCGGGATGACCGCGACCGCCCTCATTGATTGGCTCGCCAAGCAGTTCGCGCTTGGACGAGGACACTCCATGTCCGTCTGGGCGGTCTGGAAGAGTAAGGGCTGGGTCGCCGCACCCGCCGCCAAGAAGAAGTAGCGCGCCCGCGCACTTTATTTAGTGCGGCTGCCGCAGAAGCTCTCGTTAGACGGATCCGACTGACGTCACCGCGAGGAGCGAATCGAATGTCTGACGAGCAGCAGTCGCAGTCAGCGACGGCGCGCGTTCATCTCGGGATACTTGTGGTGCTGTTGATAGGAGGCCTGACGTTTCTGCGTTGGCAAGCAGCTGCAGGGCCGCTGGAGACGCTCGCTGACTTCGAGCGGCAGCGAGACGCGGGGCAGGTGAATGACGCAGGGTGGGCCAGCGCGCAGTATCACGCGGCGCACGCTCGTGACGAGCAGGCGACGCGCTGGCGAGTGTCCGGGTACGCAACGCAGGGACTCCTCGGGGCGCTCATCGGACTCGGACTGATCGTCTCCGGCCGTCGCGGGCGCCCCGCCTAACGGAAGGTGGCGCAGGATCCCACCCCGTTGGAACGGCGGCAACACCGGTGCATTCCGCCGGTATGGGTGCAGCGCAACCCGACCGTAGCCCGATCTGGCCTGGCGCACGTCCTTTATCCGGACGCCACTGTGACGATCCGACGACGTTTCGTTCGTGTCGAATCGTAGCGGCGCTGGTGGGTCGTAACGGCGTCGTGATTGCCGACGGCCCAGTCGGCAAGGGCCATCACCGGAGCGATCAGGGTCTGCCCCAACGGTGTGAGCTGGTACTCGACGCGGGGCGGGACCTCGGCGAAGGCGGTGCGCTGCACCAACCCGTCGCGTTCGAGCTTTCGCAGCGTCAGGGTGAGCATCCGTTGCGAGATGCCGACGACTCCGTACTTCAACCCGGTGAACCGCTGCGGGCCGTAGCGGAGGATGACGATCACGAGCAGGCTCCACTTATCGCCAAGCCGGTCGAAGGTCTCCCGCACGACGCGGCAGTGCTCAGAGTTCGCATACTGCGCGATCAGACCGTAGGGCGTCGACTCCACGCCGAAGCCCTCGACCGTGTCGCTCGTGCGGTGCGGTGTCATGAGTTACCTCCGTGTGCCTCAGGCGGATGAAAGTGCCTTTTGTAGCTCTTTGATGAGTACTTATAGTCACTCTGGGCACTATTCGTAACCAAGACGACCTAGAGGCACTCACGTGGCACTCACCGCAAGTCCCCTCGTCCGCGCACCGGCCAAGATCGGCGCCGGCCTGTTCCTCCTCTGGAGCATCCTCCACATCTACGTCGGCGTCGCCGGCGCGGTGGAATACTTCACGGGAAACATCAGCAGCCAGTGGACCATGCTCATCGGGGGTGCGAACGCCCCCGTCAGCGGCTTCCAGTTCCCAACAGACGCACTCACCGCGAACGCCCAGTCCCACCTGATCCTGAACTTCTGCCTCGACGTGGGCGGCTACGGCGTCCTCGGCGTCATCGTCGCGTGGATGATCTGGCGTCGTGCGTCGTGGACCGGATTCCTCATCGGCCTCGTGGCGATCGGCATCGCCGATCTCGGTTTCCTCTTCGCGATGGTCACGAGCGGCATCATCGTCGCCAACGTCGCCACGGTCGCGGGGCCGATCATCTGGTTCCTCGCCGTCCTCGTCACCCCATTCGGGATGCCGCGTCAGGCGCCAACGAGGATCTGATCATCTCGTGAAGGCGTCCGGACCGGGCCCCGCCCTTTCGTCCATCCGTCGGCGTGCTGGACCAATCGCTTCGAGGGTCGGTCTACGGTCGTGCCGGGAGGAACGGCGCCGTGATCACGTTCGACGGCGACACCCCCTGCTTCGACTGCCGCACCATCCGCTCGACCTCGCGCATCAGATTGGCGTTCTCCATCACGACGCCGTCCTTGATGGTGTGCACGATGCCGCGGGTCCGGTACATCTTCCCCTGCGCGTCCACCGTCAGGTCGCCGAAGCTGTACATGAACTTGAGGTTGTTCGCAGGGTTCCCGTCCACGAGGACGAGGTCGGCGAGATAGCCCGGCCGCACCAGCCCGAGCTTCGCCTCGCCCAGCACCTCCGCGCTCGTCTTCGTCGCGGCGCGCAGCACCTCAAGACTGTGCATCCCCGTCTCGCGCAGGAGCTGTAGCTCGCGGACGCTGCTGAACCCCGGTGTCGCCCAGATGTAGTTGTCGTCGGTGCCATAGGCCACGCGCCCGCCCCGACGGTTATGCTCGAAAATCAGCTTCCCCCAGAGCTCGTACGCGGAGGCCCAGTACGCCTCGTCGTCCGAGGTCCAGTCGTAATGGAAGGCGCCGTGGTAAGCGGGGTTCGGATAGTTCCAGTTGAGGAGCGCCTGGTGCGTGTACTTCTCGTGCCACGGGAGGCTCGTCGCACGGATCACATCGCGGTTCGCCTCGTACACCACGCGCGTCGGGAGCATCGTCACGCCGCACTTGGCCATCGAGTCGGCGATCTGCGTCAGCAGCCGGTCGCGGTTGGTCTCGGTCCACACCCGCCCCGCGGCGCGGAACCGGTGGTTCTCGTTCCCGAACTCGTACGTCCGCTCGAAGTTCTGCGTCGTCCGGTCGAGCGCCGACTCGGCGTATCCATAGTGGTGCTCGATCATCGTCACGCCGAGGCAGGCGACGTCGGCCGCGTCCGCCACCGCCACCGTCGAGGGCGGGATGTGGAACGAGGTGATCATCCCGTTGGCGCGCGCGGCGTCGGCAATCGCCTTGATGATTGCGCGGCTCCAGCCGTTGCTGTCCATCGAGATGACACGGATCCCGTTGGCCGCCATCTGGCGGGCCACCTCGGGCGCCTTGGCGGGGTCATCGAGCTCGAGGCGCGAGAACCGCGTCGTCGCCCCCCACCCAACCAGCGGGAACATCCGCGGCGCGATGATCTCGTTCCGCGCCGAGAGCCGGGCCTGCGTGAGGGCGGAGTCGACGCCGCGGTCGGCGGCGTTGACCATGGTCGTCGTGCCGTGCGCGAGCTTCAGGTAGTAGACGTAGTCCAGCTCCATCGGCTGGGTCCGGAGATGCGTATGCAGGTCGATCATCCCGGGCATCACCGTCATCCCGGTGGCGTCGATCACGCGGTCCCCGGTCGGGCGCGACCCCGCCCCACGCCGCTCGGCCGCGACGGGGTCGAAGGGGATCATCTCGGCGATCGTGTTCCCGACGATCACGATGTCGTACGGGCCCGCGGTCGGGCCGCCGTGGCCGGGCACGACCATCGCGTTCCGGATCACGAGCCGCTTGTACGGGCCGGCCGCGAGGTCGCCGTACTGCCGGGTGACGATGGTGGTGGCGGTGTCCGGACGCGCCGCGGGGGCCCGCTGGGCCAGGAGGGGGGCGGCCAGCAGGAGCGCCGCGAGGGGAACGAAGCGAGGGCGGAGGGGCATTCCTCTTCCAGGGATGAGGGGTCAGGGTCCAGGTAGCAGGACCGCGCGGGAATGTGCGAGGCGCCGTCGGTCTCGGCTAGCACCTGACGGCGCGTCCGGTCGACGCCACTCCCTCTCCTCGCCGCGCCCCACCCATCTTTCCCCCATGGACCTCTCCCAGCGCCTCTCGGAAAGCCCCCTCTCGGCGCTGCCGTTCCTCTACCTGGCCGGCGTCCTGACCTCGCTGACCCCCTGCATCTACCCGATGATCCCGATCACCGCGGCGATCGTCGGGGGGGCGAACGCGGACGGCACCCGCCCCCCGATGGCGCGGACCCTGGTGCTCACGCTCAGCTACGTGATCGGGCTCGCGACGGTCTACGCGCTGCTCGGCGTCGTCGCGGGACTCACCGGCACGATGTTCGGCACGGTGAGCACCAACCCGTGGCTCTACTTCGCGATGGCGAACCTGCTCCTCCTCTCCGCCCTCGCGATGCTCGACGTGATCCCGATCCGGCTCCCGGCGGCGCTGGCGGGCCGCGCGGCGACGGCGGGCACGGGCGGTCGCGCCGGCGGCGCCTTCGTGATGGGCGCGATGTCGGGACTCGTCGCCGCCCCCTGCGGCGCCCCCGTGATGGCCGCCGTCCTCACCTGGGTGACGCGCACCGGGAGCGGGCTGCTCGGTTTCGTCTATCTCCTCGCCTTCTCGTTCGGGATGTGCACCCTCCTCGTCCTCGTCGGGCTCTCGAGCGGCGCGGTCGCGCGCCTGCCGCGGGCGGGCGCCTGGATGCTCTGGGTGAAGCGCCTCTTCGCGCTCGCGATGCTCGGCGTGGCCGAGTACTACCTGATCGAGATGGGCAAACTCCTCTTCTAGTGGATCCGATGCGCGCCACGACCGTCCTCCCCGTCCTCCTCCGCCGCGGCCTGCGTATCGCCGCAATCCTCGCCGCGGCCGTGGGCCTCGTTCTCCCGCGCGCCGCAGGAGCGCAGCTCGGTATCGAGGTCGGTGCCGCGGCGCCCGACGTCGCACTCGAGACGCTCGACGGCCGCCCCGCGCGACTCGGGACGGCCATCGCCGGGAAGCCCGCCGTCATCGAGTTCTGGGCCACCTGGTGTAGCAACTGCCGCGAGCTCGAGCCGCGGATGCAGGCCGCGCAGCGGAAGTACGCCGGACGCGTCGCCTTCGTCGGCGTCGCCGTGAGCGTGAACCAGTCGCCGGAGCGGGTGCGCCGCTACGTGACCGAGCACCTCACCGGCTTCACACACTTCTACGACCGCCGTGGGGACGCCGTGGGCGACTACGACGTGCCGGCGACGAGCTATGTGGTCGTCACCGACCGAACCGGGAAGGTCGTGTACACCGGGTTGGGCGGCGAGCAGGACATCGAGGCCGCGATCCAGAAGGCTCTGAAGTGAGCGGGACCGACGGGCCCGGTGCGCGCTCGGGCGCGGGGCCGTCGACAGGTCCGGCCGCCTCGCGGCCCGCCGTCCGCCGCCGCCGCTGGCTCATCGCGATCCCGCTCGTCATCGCCGTCGGCGGCTACATCGGCGCCGCGCTGTACATGCGCGCGAACGAGACGGCATTCGTCTTCCACCCCGACCAGTATGGCGGGCGCGCGATGGTCGCCGCGGCAGAGAATCTCCCCGTCGAGGCGGTACGGATCCCGACTCCGGATTCGTTGACGCTCTCCGCGTGGGTGATCCCGCCGGTGCCGACGACCGAGGAGTCCCCGCTCTGGGTCCTCTTCCTCCACGGGAACGCGGCGAACATCTCGGTCCCGCTCCGTCAGGCGTGGATCCGCCCGATGCGGGCCCTCGGCGTGGGGCTCGTGCTCGTTGACTACCGCGGGTACGGTGCGAGCGATGACGGCCTGCTCACGGAGGAAGGGCTCTACCGCGACGCGCGCGCGACGTTCGACTGGCTCACGACGACGCGTGGCATCGACCCATCGCATGTGGTGATCTTCGGTCACTCGCTCGGCTCGGGCGTGGCGACGCACCTCGCCGCCCGCGTCGGCGCGGCGGGGCTCGTCCTCGAGGGGGCGTTCACCTCCATCCCCGACGTCGGCGCGGGCCGCTATCCCTGGCTCCCCATCCGCTGGCTCGCGCGCGAACGCTTCGCGAGCCTCGACCGCGCCGACAGCATCGCGATGCCGAAGCTCCTCCTGCACGCGGAGGACGATGGCGCGATCCCCTTCGCGATGGGGCAACAACTCTTCGCAGCGCTCCAAGCGCCGAAGAGCTTCGCGACCCTGACGGGCGGGCACGACCGCGCCTTCGCCGCCGACTCCGCGACCTATTTCGGCGCGCTCCGCGAGTGGCTCGCGACGCTCCGCGTCATCGACCGGGAGTCGCCGCCACCGGGGTGAGGAGCCGCCGCACCTCGGCCAGCACCGCGGGCCAGGTGATGCTGCGTGGCGAGAGGAGCTCGTGGTGCCCGGCGCCATCGACGACGACGAGGGAGAACGGACTGCCGGTGGTCGAGGCGGCGGCACGATGCGACTCGCGCGCCGCCGCCGGCATCACCCGATCCTCGCTCCCGACGATCTGCACGTGCGGGACCTGGAACGGGAGGAGCACTCGCGGCGAGCCCGCGGCGTAGCGCTCGGGGACCTGCTCCGGGCTCCCGCCCATCAGGCCATCGACGACGTCGCCGCAGGTGAAGCGCGAATAGGTGCGGAACTCGGCGAGGTCCACGATCCCGGCGAGCGCGACGGCACCCGCGAGCGAGAGCGGATCGCGACGCGCGATCGGGCTCGCGGGCGGCACCCGATCCGCCGCCGCGAGCCACATCGCGAGGTGCCCGCCGGCGGAGTGGCCCACCGCGATGACACGCGAGGTGTCGAGCGGATACGTCTGCGCCATCACCCGCAGTTGGTCGGTCGCGCGCGCGACGTCGAGAAAGGTGTTCGGCCATCCGCCGCCGGGACTGTCGGCGCGCCGATACTCGATGTTCCAGGTGGCGATCCCCGCGTCGCGGAGCGCGTCGCTGAACGCGGCGCTGTTTCGTAGCGTCGCGAACCGCGAGACCCAGCACCCGCCGTGGATCACGATCGCGACGGGGAACGGCCCCGGTCCATCGGGGAGACGCAGCTCGCCGAACTGCAGCGAGTCGGGGCCATAGGCGATCCGCGCGGTCGGCGCCTTCGCCGGTAGCGTGTCGTTGTCCGAGGCGCGGAGGAGTCGTGACTGCGCGGCGAGCGCGCTCGACCAAAGACTGGCGAGCAGGAGCACCGCGAGGCGCAGCACCCGCCCCGACGCACGACGAACGCCCATCCCAACCCGAACGAATCTCACGCGACCTCCACTGCCGCACCGAGCGGCGCATCGAACAGGTGCCGCGCCGGCTGCGGCTCCCGCGTGAGATAAACGCGCAGCCGATGCACGGTGAAGGGCTCCGACTCGCGCACCGCCATCGCCGCGCGGAGCCGGTCCGGCGTCAGCGTGGGATACATCGTGAGGGTGCAGTGCGGCGTGAAGGGATAGCGCGCCGGCGCGCACGAGAGCCCGGAGGTGATGAGCCGCTCGTGCAGCGCCCGGAGCGGGCCGTGCGGGTCGAGCGGGAGCGAGACGATCTCCCGCTGCACGA
>Ga0315901_10004437_pt1 | contig 17485 bp, 15 predicted proteins | sample LakEriMetagenome_10_FD_203761 | JGI IMG/M metagenome (GOLD analysis project Ga0315901, IMG submission 203761) | Freshwater fungal communities from buoy surface, Lake Erie, Ohio, United States - Buoy 2 MA116 | ecosystem: Environmental > Aquatic > Freshwater > Lake | place: USA: Lake Erie, Ohio...
GGTTCAACACTTGCCGGTGTAATGGATGCCTTCTCAATTGCAGTATCAATTGGATTGCAATACGGCGTTCCACTAGAGACCTTTGTGGAGAAGTTTGCTAACCAAAGATTTGAACCAGCAGGTATGACAGATGATGCAGATATCAGAATGGCGCAATCGGTAATGGATTACATCTTCCGCCGTCTTGCCCTTGATTATCTACCATTTGATTCACGCTCTGCCCTTGGTATCTACTCAGCAGCTGAAAGAGCACGCGCTCTTGAAAGTGGTGAGTACACACCAGATGAGAAGCCAGTTGCAATCACAGCTCCAGTAAAAAAATCTGAGAGCAAAAAGCAAGAGGTAAAGATTGAGAAAGCCCCAATTGAAACTTCAACTGTTGGCTCATCAATGGAGTTGTTTGAGAAGATGGCTGGCGTTAAATCAGATGCACCACTTTGTATGACATGTGGTGTGAAGATGAGAATGGCTGGATCCTGCTTCGTCTGCGAAGGTTGCGGAAACACCTCAGGTTGCTCCTGATAAGAAAAATTAAATACAAAGGGCTCGCAGGTAAAACTGCGGGCCCTTTGTATTTATCAAATAATCTGCCCTAGTGAGTGAGTATTCAAAAAAGGTAAGAAGTGCTCTCGATGCAGCTGTTGCTGCAATCGGTGGCTCACCCCGTGATGGCCAGATTGAAATGGCCGAGGCGGTGGCAAATGCCTTATCTGATCGCCATCACCTTTTAGTTCAAGCTGGAACTGGCACTGGAAAATCTCTTGCTTATTTAGTACCAGCCTTAGTTCATGGCAAAAAAGTTTTGGTAGCAACTGCCACCTTGGCATTACAACGTCAATTAGTTGAACGGGATCTGCCAAAGATAAAGGCAGCTTTAGATAAAGAGTTAAACCGAGATATTTCATTTGCAATCTATAAAGGTGTTGGTAATTACATCTGCTTACAAAAAATGAATAACGCACCAAATGACCCTGAAGCACAGGCTGTTCTTGAGGTCTCATCCCTTGAGGGGGATGCGAAAAGATTAAGAGCTTGGGCGCAATCTGCAAACGCAACAGGTGATCGAGATGATGCCCCTGATGTTGATCGCAGAGTGTGGTCGGCAAACTCAGTATCAGGACGAGAGTGCATGGGAGCAGATGAGTGTCCATCTGGATCAAAATGTTTTGCAGCCCTTGCAAAGGCAAAGGCGCAAACTGCAGATATTGTGGTTACTAACCACACCCTGCTTGCAATTGAGATTGTTGATTCACATCCAATTTTGCCTGAGCGGGATGCAATTGTTTTAGATGAAGCACATGAGTTTATGGATCGCACAACACAAGCGGTAACAGAGGAGATAACAGCTGCCCGGGTGGCAAGAGCTGCCAATATGGCAAGAAAACATCTGCCTGGAAAGGCAAGTGATGCTCTTTATAAAGCAAGTGAAAAATTTGCAAAAGCACTGGGTGAGTATGCAGATGATTTAAAAGCTGATCCAACAAAGGCAGGCCGGTTAGAGAAATTACCTTCAACACTTGAGGCACCACTTCGCGCCATTAAAGAGGCGGTTGCATCTGTTACCGCTTTAATTTCAGCAGATGCGCAGATAATTGATCCAAACTCAATGGCAGAACGGGCCCGGGTAAAGGGTGCGCTAAATGAGGTAAGCCAAACCGCGACCAAATTATTAAAACCCGGACATACCCATGTGCTCTGGTTTGAACCAACCTACTCAACATTGTATTTAGCACCCTTAGCTGTCTCTGATGTTTTGCGTGGGAATTTACTAACTCAAACACCAGTGATTGCAACTAGTGCGACCTTAACTGTTGGCAAATCATTTGATGCGATTGCAAAAAATATTGGCTTTGTAATCGGTGGCAAAAATGAGGATGAGGTTGAAGATGATGAAGAAAGAGGTGAGAAAAAAGGTGTGATGGATCCGGCAAATCTGCAGATTTTAGATGTTGGCTCACCCTTTGATTTTGCTAATCAAGGAATGCTTTATCTACCAAAGGATTTACCAGAGCCAGGCCGAGATGGCCCATCAATAGAGGCGTTAACGGAGTTGGGTGAGTTAATTCAAGCAGCGGGGGGCCGAACCTTAGCTTTGTTCTCATCATGGCGCGGTGTTGAGGCAGCAGATGAACATTTAAGAAATGTTTTAGCAGAGTTAAAGTTGCCAATAATTACCCAACGCAGGGGAGATTCAGTTGGGCCATTGGTGGATAAGTTTGCAAAGGATGAAAAATCTATTTTGCTTGGCACTATTTCCTTGTGGCAAGGAATTGATGTGCCAGGACCTGCCTGCACATTAGTTGTTATTGATCGAATTCCATTTCCCCGCCCTGATGAACCAGTTTTATCAGCAAGGGCGGCTGAGGCAGATGCTGCAGGTGGTTCAGGCTTTATGCAGATCTCACTCCCTAGAGCCGCCCTTCTCTTAGCTCAAGGAACTGGCAGATTAATTAGATCTTTAGATGATAAAGGCGTGGTTGCAATATTAGATTCTCGAATTGTTAATAAGAGATATGGCTCAATCCTTTTAAACTCAATGCCACCTTTTTGGCGAACAAGTGATGGCGCAGTTATTAAAGAGGCACTTCGCAGATTAGATGCGCAGTACTTAGAAAGTTAAGATTTTAATTTAGTCAGTAATTGGGGCCAGGTATTTGCAAAGCTTGGGTGCAAAACTTTATTTGCTACCTCATCAAAGCAAACCCAGGCCACCTCTTTTGATTCATCATTGGCCTCATGGGCAACTAAATCTGGATGTGCTGTGGCAATTACTGTGTGATAAGCCCACACACCATGATCATCGGTAAAGATTTCACCTGGTGTTAATTGGTTTGCAGATATGCCAATCTCTTCATGGGCCTCTCTGATTGCAGCCTCAACTGGGCTCTCATGTGAATCTCTTGCGCCACCTGGAATACCCCAAGTGTCCCCATTGTGAACCCATGGTGCACGGTGTTGCATCAATATTGTTTTATCTCTTACTAAGAGTAATCCTGCTGCGCCATGCAAGCCCCAATGTTTGCCACCACAATTACATTCAATCCATCCATCGCCATCACGGTGTGCCATAAGAGAAGTTTTACACATAATTTCTTAATTCACAGCCAAGTAATTTTGCAAGCAGCAGATGGGTAATAAATCCTAGGTTTAGCCCATGTTTAAGAAAAAATCTTTAATACTTATTTTGCTGCTGCCACTTTTTCTCACAGGTTGCGCAAGAGCGCAGGGAGCACTGGCGCCAACTGGTGAGAGCTCACCTGCCCAAGAGATGGCGCCAATTGAATCAAATCCTGATCAATTTTTACCGCAGGTTGAGCCAGCATCCCTTGAGCCAATTATTAATTATGTTGATGGTTTAAATCTTGCGCTAACAGGAGATTTTTCACACCTTCGCGCAACTGCACTTGTTGGCTGCGGTTGTTTAGCAATTGCCAATCGACTTGAAAATCTCTTTAAAAGTGCATCTTTAATTGGCGGCAACTATAAATTAGCGAGCATTAAATTAGAAAAGGATGGGCAAAATCAAAAAAGTTTTAAGGTGGTTGTAGATCGTAGTGAGATCAGACGGGTTGATAAATTCAATCACCAATCGATTTTGTGGAGTGCTTCAAAGATCTCAAACACCTTTATCGTCAAAAGATCAGGAGGAGCGTGGTTATTAAGAGATACCAAGTAATTTTACTAAGCATTTTATTACTGCCAATCTCCGCTTATGCTGCAGATAATCAATGTCTTGATAAAACCTGTGTTGATGTTTTCACCCAAGATAATCAATTAATTATCACCGCCCAAAAAGGGGCTGGGAAGCCGGTTGCTGCGAGCAAGAAGCCAATTGTTAAGCCAAAGCCTGTAACACCAAAACCAGTTGCACCAAAACCAGTTGCACCAAAACCTAAGGTGGTAGCAAAGCCAGTACCTAAACCAACTGTTAAGCCAAATGTTAAGCCAACAGTAAAACCAGTTCGTAAGGTGGCTGCAAAGCCTGCAAATATCTCTTTATCTGATCGATTAATTAAGTTGCTGCCGGTAGGAGATATTAATTTTCAACCAGAAAGTGATGGCTTGGTAAATGTGCCGGTCTATTTCTGGACCCAAACCCCAAAACATTTTTCAGCTGTGGTTCCGATCTTAGATCTAGTTGTTTATGTCAATCTGCACTCAACATTTACCTGGAGCTTTGGTGATGGCAGTTTTTACACAACCACCAATCAAGGCGGGCCTTATCCACTGGGGTTAATTACCCATACCTATCGAAAAAATAGTAATTATCCAGTTGGATTAAAGGTGGTTTGGCGGGGAAGTTGGAGTGTTAATGGAGTGACAACCCCAATTAGTGGGGAGGCGATTACTCAAAGCGTAAGTAGGCAGATTTCAATTGTTAATGCGGTAGGTAGATTTACTAAATAGCACTTTCCACAGTTTTAAACTTGCACTGAGAAATTATTTATTATCTTTGCCAGAGTTTGGCAATGAGCCAAAACTTATTACTAGAGGATCAATTATCAAAGATTTGTGAAATCAATTATGAAGGTGATGATGTTTTAAAGCTGCAACGGCTTGGTGCAATTGCGATCAACCAATTAGTGGCCTCCTTTGCAAAAGGCGGTGCAGATGAGGATATTGAGTTAATCGCACTTGTCCTAGTCAGGCTTAAGGATTTGCAGGTTAGAGATTATGCGATGGGGTTATTAAGTGAAGAAAATATTGATCAACAATTTAATCTTTGGTATTGGCTAATGAATCTTGCGCCAACTGGGTATATCGCACCAGTTGCCTGCATATTTGCTGTGTGCGCATATGAATCTGGAGAGAGTGATCTGGCACATAACGCCCTAGACACCGCCTTTGCAGATCAAAGTGATTATCCACTGGCAATTCTTTTGCGAAGAGTCTTTTATGCAAATTGGCCAGCCGAAAGCTTTGCCGCCATGCGAGCCCAACTTCACCCCAAGATTTGTGCCGCTCTTTTTGGGGGTAGTATTTAATTACTAAACAAGGTGGTTTAGTAGAACGGTGTGCCCAGTGATTATTGGTATTCCAAAAGAGATAAAAAACAATGAGTTTCGGGTTTCAGCAACGCCCTCTGGTGTACACGCATATGTAAGTGCCGGACATCAGGTACTGGTTGAGAAAAATGCTGGCTTAGGTTCTGGAATCTCCAATGAGGATTACATAAAAGCAGGAGCTACCATTATTGAATCAGTTGATGAGCTTTGGCAAAAAGCTGATCTAATTCAAAAGGTAAAAGAGCCAATAGAGGTTGAGTACTCAAGAATGCGCAAGGGACAAATTCTCTACACCTATCTACATCTTGCCGCTAATAAAGCTTGCACCGAGGCGGTTATGAAATCAGGAACAACTGCAATTGCATATGAAACAGTTGAGGTTGATGGACAGCTGCCACTACTTGCCCCAATGAGTGAGGTGGCGGGAAGAATGAGTATTCAAGTTGGTGCAGCCGCCCTTGAGGCGAGCAAAGGGGGTGCCGGAGTACTTCTTGGTGGAGTACCAGGTGTGCGCCCAGGAAAGGTAGTAGTAATTGGTGGCGGTGTAGTAGGAGTTGCTGCTGCAACTATTGCCCATGGCATGAGAGCTGATGTAACCATTATGGATTTGGATTTAAAACGTCTTGCCCAAATTGATCAGATCTTTGGTGGCAATGTTAAAACCTTAGCCTCAAGTGGATATGAGATTGAAAAAGAGGTTATGTCGGCAGATTTAGTAGTTGGCGCAGTGCTAGTTCATGGCGCAAAAGCTCCTAAGTTAGTAAGCAATGCATTGGTTAAGAAGATGAAGCCGGGCGCTGTATTAGTAGATGTGGCAATTGATCAAGGTGGATGTTTTGAAGATTCCAAGGCAACTACTCATCAGGATCCAACCTATAAGGTCCATGATGCAATTTTTTACTGTGTTGCAAATATGCCAGGGGCGGTTCCTGCCACCTCCACCTACGCACTTGCTAATGCCACAATTAAATATGGCTTAGCCCTTGCAAATAAGGGTTGGCAGAAGGCGCTGGCCGATGATGCCAACTTAGCCAAGGGTTTAAATGTGCATGAAGGCAAGATCATGTATGAGGCAGTTGCCAAGGCGCACAATCTCTAGTATTTTTCTTCTTAGGTCACGAGTCTTAGTTCAAAGCCCCGGCTAACTAAGCGGCAACCCTCCACCACGGTGGGGTGCTCCGGGTGAAGACCAGGTCGATAGCAAGGTGCCATCGGCAAGTGTGGGTCGATAAAAATTTAGGGGATTTCCCTAATTATTTTCTCACCCCCTTTAACAAGGAGGTTGCTTTGTCATATTCATTTGAAACCCAACAGATTCATGCTGGTCAAGTTGCAGATCCAACTACTGGCGCTCGCGCTCTGCCGTTGTATCAAACAACTGCTTATCAATTCCGCGATACTAAACATGCAGCTGATCTTTTTGGATTGGCAGAGCTTGGAAATATCTACACCCGCATCATGAATCCAACTCAAGATACGGTTGAACAAAGAATTGCGGCATTAGAAGGTGGCGTTGCTGCCCTTCTACTTGCCTCCGGATCTGCTGCTACTACCTTTGCGATTTTGAATGTGGCAGAGGCTGGGGATCACATAGTCTCTTCACCATCTCTATATGGTGGTACTTACAATCTTTTCCACTACACCTTGCCTAAATTTGGCATCGAGGTTTCCTTTGTTGAAAACCCAGATGATCCAGAGAGCTGGCGCAAAGCGGTAAAGCCAAATACCAAGGCCTTTTTTGGTGAGACTATTGCAAATCCAAAAAATGATCTTTTGGATATTGAAACGGTGGCAAAGATTGCCCATGAAAACAATGTGCCATTAATTGTTGATAACACCGTTGCCACACCATATTTGATTCGGCCAATTGAGTGGGGTGCTGATGTGGTGGTTCACTCAGCAACTAAGTTCTTATCCGGCCATGGAAATGCAGTGGTTGGCGCCATCGTGGATTCAGGTAAGTTTGATTACGCCAAATATCCAGATAAGTTTAAAAACTTTAATCAACCAGATCCTTCCTACCATGGCTTGGTTTATGCCCAGGCATTAGGAGTTGGCTCACCATTTGGGGCAAATCTTGCTTATATCTTCAAGATTAGATTGACACTGCTTCGCGATATTGGCGCTGCGGTATCACCATTTAATGCATGGCTTCTTGCGCAAGGACTTGAAACATTATCCCTGCGTATTGAGCGCCATGTTGAAAATGCTAAAGCGGTTGCAGCCTTTTTGGAAAAGCATCCACAGGTCTCATCTGTTAACTACGCATCTTTGACATCATCAAAGTGGAATAAGTTAGCAACTAAGTATTCGCCAAAGGGAAGTGGATCAGTACTCTCCTTTGAAATTAAAGGCGGGATTGAAGCTGGCAAGAAGTTTATTGAAGCGCTGAATCTGCACTCACATGTGGCAAACATTGGAGATGTTAGAAGCTTGGCAATTCACCCAGCCTCAACAACTCACTCACAATTATCACCTGAGGAGCAATTAACCGCAGGTGTTACCCCAGGATTGGTTCGTCTATCTGTTGGTATTGAAAATATCAAAGATATTCAAGCCGATCTTGAAAAAGCATTTGCAGCTGCTAAGTAAGTAATGAGCAAAGTAAATCCAGCAGTTACCGGGGCGTGGCTTGAAAGCCATGACCCCGGTGATCGCCAATTCTTAAATATTGGTGATCTAACTCTGGAGTCTGGTGAGGTGCTGCCAGATGTAGTAATCGCCTACCAAAGTTGGGGAAAGCTAAATGCTGCAGGAGATAACGCAGTACTTGTTAATCACGCCTTAACTGGCTGGGCAGATGTTAATGGTTGGTGGCCGCAAATGGTTGGACCAGGATTGCCATTTGATACCGATAAGTTTTTTGTAGTTTGCCCAAATGTAATCGGTGGTTGCCAAGGCTCAACTGGCCCAGCATCTCTTGCGCCAGATGGAAAAAGATGGGGATCAAGATTTCCGGTCGTAACCATCCGAGATATGGTTGCAGCTGAGCTTGCCTTAACAAAGAAAATTGGGGTCAAGAAGTATCAATTAGCTGTTGGCCCATCACTAGGTGGCATGCGCAGTTTGGAGTGGGCGATTGATTATCCAGAGTTAGTTGGTGCAATCTGCACCATTGGCTCATCCGCTGTAGCAACGGGAGATCAAATTGGTGCTGCCTCGATTCAGATACGGGCAATTAAAAGTGATCCAAACTTTAATAAGGGTGATTACTATGAACAAAATATTGGCCCAATTGAGGGAATGGGAATTGCTAGAAGAATTGCACACCTTACATATCGAACTGAGTCTGAGATGGATGTCAGATTTGGCCGAGAGATACAGCCAGATGAAACAGGCAGATATGCAGTTGAATCTTATTTAGATCATCAAGCTCAAAAGCTGGCAAAAAGATTTGACGCAAATACCTATATTGCACTTACTGAAGCGATGAACTCTCATGATGTTGGTCGAGATCGTGGTGGGGTGGCGGCAGCGCTTTCAACTATTAAGGTGCCAATTCATGTTGTTTCGATTGATACCGATCGTCTTTTTCCACCAAGGTTGCAGCAGGAGATTGCCGAGCTAGCCCCACAGGTTGCTACCTTGCACACCATTTCATCCCCATTTGGCCATGATGGCTTCTTAATTGAGGTGGAATCGGTGGGCCAGATCATCAGAAATGCGCTTAATCTTCAAAAAATCTCAAATTAACCTATTTGGATGTGCATTTAGGGCTGTGGACAATTTATAATATAGCCAAGGGTCGGGCGGTTTAAAGAAACCGCAAAAAGTTTAAGACCTAAAAACAAAGGATGAATTGTGGCTGTATCTCGTGCGCCCAAAAAAGGCGCTAAGGCAGGAAAGAGTAAGAGTAAATCTGCTCCAAAGAGTAAACCTGTTGCAAAAAAGAGTGCAGTTAAAAAAGTAGTTGCTAAAAAAGCACCACCAGCTAAGAAAGTTGCCAAGATTGCGCAAAAAGCGATCTTAGATGCAAAAGATGTTTCCCAAATTTTAAAGGTTAAAGAATTAGTTATTCAACAAAAATCTGTATTGGCCGAACTTGAGGGCCGGGGAATTACAAATATTCACAGAATTGTTAAGAAGGCCGATCAAGATTTAGTTTTAATTGCACGTGAATTAGAGGATTCAGTTCCTAAGCAGGTTGAGAAATTACGTAAACTTGGCTTGTCTCCATTCAGAATGCTCAAGAAGAGCGAGCTAGAACTAGTTGCACCTGCCACACCTAAGCCAGTTGCAGCAGCGCCAACGAAGAGTGGCAAGGTTGAGAAGGTAAAGATTGATGGCGAAGAGGTTGAGTTAGAAGAGGTTGACCTTGAAGATCTTGAAAGCTTAATTGATGATAAAGAGGAGACTCCGGCTGAAGAGGGCGCCTCTGAAATTAGAGTTGTTAATGTTGCCGAAGAGTCACAAAATGAAGAGAACTCATTTGTTCTTAAAGATTCTGAAGAGGATGATGCACCACCCCAAACAGTTTTAACCGCTGGAGCCACCGCAGACCCAGTTAAGGATTACCTAAAATTAATTGGTCGTGTTCCACTTCTAAATGCTGAGCTTGAGGTTTCCCTTGCTCAATCAGTAGAGGCTGGTTTATTTGCTGAGGAGTTATTGGCAAAAGATAAAAAGATGGACAAAAAGTTAAAGCGTGAGTTGCAACAGATTGTGCTAAATGGACGTCGCGATAAAAACCACTTGCTTGAAGCAAACCTTCGTCTGGTTGTTTCTCTAGCCAAGCGTTACACCGGTCGTGGAATGTTGTTCTTGGATTTGATTCAAGAGGGTAACTTAGGTTTGATCCGTGCGGTTGAGAAGTTTGACTACACAAAGGGTTACAAATTCTCAACCTATGCAACCTGGTGGATTCGTCAGGCAATTACTAGAGCGATGGCTGACCAAGCTCGAACAATTCGTATTCCAGTTCATATGGTTGAAGTTATTAATAAGTTAGCAAGAGTTCAGCGCCAGATGTTGCAAGATCTTGGTAGAGAACCAACACCTGAGGAGTTAGCAAAAGAATTAGATATGACACCTGAAAAGGTTGTTGAGGTTCAAAAATATGGACGTGAGCCAATCTCTCTTCATACCCCACTGGGTGAAGAGGGCGATAGTGAGTTTGGTGATTTAATTGAAGACTCTGAAGCGATCGTTCCAGCAGATGCTGTTTCATTTACATTGCTCCAAGAGCAGCTCCACTCAGTTTTAGATACCTTATCTGAACGCGAGGCCGGAGTAGTTGCAATGCGCTTTGGTTTAACTGATGGACAACCAAAAACTTTGGATGAAATCGGTAAGGTTTACGGAGTTACTCGTGAGCGTATTCGCCAGATCGAATCAAAAACAATGTCAAAATTGCGCCACCCATCTCGTTCCCAAGTTCTTCGCGACTACCTAGATTAAGGATAAAAGTTAATATGAGTGAAAAAGCAAAAATGCAGTTCAAGAAAAATGGATCAATTCGAGTAACTGGAACGGTTGATTTTGTTGATGCTGAAGGCAATGTGATTGAGAGTAAGAGTGATTTCTCACTTTGCCGATGTGGTCACTCCAAGGAGAAGCCATTTTGTGATGGCAGCCATCGAGAAGCAGGGTTTGTTGCGGAGTAATTAATTAGCTGATTGCTCAGCTAGTTTTTCACTCTCATCTTGAATTACTGCGGCCACTGGTTTTAAACCTTCCGCATAAGATTTTGCGTGGTGTGAACAAAATAATAATTGACCACCTGATACCAAGATTGCGCGCACATAAGCTTGAGCACCGCAACGGTCACAACGATCTAGTGAGTTCAATGGGGTTTGCTCCATCGTGATCTGGCTAGTCATCATTTCTCCATCTCCTTGAGTCATCAGGGGAACATCAAACCATGAATACTTTATTCCCCGTTGGATATTTGGTTTCAATTAAGTAAATTTTTACGCTCAATTGCTGGGAATATGTTGTTAATATCTCTTTTTTATATCGATTAGCAATAAATATGGGTCATTCTCGGCGAGGATCAACCATGGGTGGTACAAGCGCCGATAATCTTCTCACCCGTGGCAACTAAGAGCGCAAAATCCGATGATGGCACCTCTGCCGCAATTATTTCCAGCTACACCGCCAAAGATTTATCTGTCCTTGAAGGATTAGATGCAGTTCGCAAACGTCCTGGTATGTATATCGGTACTACCGATTCTCGCGGACTTATGCACTGTCTTTGGGAAATAATTGATAACGCAGTTGATGAAGCATTAGCAGGTCATTGCCAAAAAATTGAGATTAATCTAGCAGCCGATGGTTCGGTTGAAGTTCATGATGATGGACGTGGTATTCCAGTTGATAAGGAACCAAAGACTGGCTTAACTGGTGTTGAAGTTGTTATGACCAAATTACATGCTGGTGGAAAATTTGGCGGCGGATCTTATGCAGCCTCCGGCGGTTTGCATGGTGTTGGTGCATCCGTTGTTAACGCTCTTGCTTCTCGCCTTGACGTTGAAGTAGACCGTGATGGAAAGATTTATTGGATGTCCTTCAAACGCGGCCATGCTGGAATATTTGAAGGTGAAGGAATTAACGCATCTTTTACTGAAAAATCAGGGCTGCGAGTAATTGGCAAAGTTTCTGCCAAGGTTACTGGTACCAGAATTAAGTGGTGGTTTGATAAACAAATCTTCTTAAAAGAGGCAGAGCTTGCAATTGAAGATATCTATGCAAGAGCACGACAAACCTCTTATTTGGTTCCAGGCTTAACTCTTATTGTTAATGACAGTAGAACAAAGACCAAAACGAGTGAGACTTTTTTCCATAAGGGTGGAATTTCTGAGTTCTGCACATTCTTACGTCCTGATGATCCAGTTGGTGAAGTAATTCGAATTTCTGGAACTGGTGCATACACTGAAAATGTTCCAGTCTTGGATGACAAGGGTCATATGACCCCAACTGAGGTTGAACGGGAGATGGGCGTTGATATTGCAATGCAATGGGGAAATGGTTATGAGGCAACTGTTGCCTCATTTGTAAATATCATTTCAACACCAAAGGGTGGAACACATGTTGCTGGGTTTGAAAAAGCAATCACTAAAGCAGTTAATGATGCACTTCGTGCAACAAAAACTTTAAAAAATAATGAAGCTGATGTAATTAAAGATGATGTGCAAGAAGGATTAACCGCAGTTGTAACAGTTCGAATGAGTGAGCCTCAGTTTGAGGGACAGACCAAAGAGGTTTTAGGAACTGCTGCTGCTGGCAAGATTGTTGCCCAGGTGGTCGCAGATGAGATGAAGGCATTCTTTAACACCACCAAGAGAATAGATAAAGCAACTGGGCGCTTAATTCTAGAAAAGATTGCAAATGCTTCTAGAACTAGAATTTCAGCACGTGCCCATAAAGATTTACAGCGCCGAAAGAATGCATTAGAGAGCTCATCTCTTCCTACAAAATTATCTGATTGCAGATCTGATGATCCAACCAGAACAGAGTTATTTATAGTTGAGGGAGATTCAGCACTTGGTACAACAAAGGCTGCTAGAAACTCTGAGTTCCAAGCAATTCTGCCGATTCGCGGAAAGATTTTAAATGTTCAAAAAGCCTCTTTGTCTCAGATGTTAGAAAACAATGAGTGCGCCTCAATTATTCAGGTAATTGGCGCAGGCAGTGGTAAATCATTTGATCTAAATGATGCTCGGTATGGCCGGGTTATTTTGATGTCTGATGCGGATGTTGATGGCGCTCATATTCGTTGTTTGCTTCTAACTTTGTTTAACTCATATATGCGCCCATTGGTTGAGGCGGGTCGAGTTTTTGCCGCAATCCCACCACTTCACCGAATTGATGTAATTGGCGGTAAAAAAGGCGAGGTTCACTACACCTATTCAGATGATGAAATGAAAAAAGTTATTGCCCAATTAAAGAAAGATGGCAAGAGGTGGAAAGAGCCAATCCAGCGTTATAAAGGATTAGGTGAGATGGATGCAGATCAATTAAGAGAGACCACTATGGATCCAAACCATCGAACGCTACGGAGAATTACTATGAAAGATGTTACGAAGGCTGAGGCTATGTTTGAATTGTTAATGGGCAATGAGGTTGCGCCTCGAAAAGATTTTATTTCAACAGCTGATATTGATAGAGAGCGAATTGACGCTTAATCGATCGTAACTAGATCGAAGTACTCCTCTTTCCAAAGATCTTCATCACCATCTGGCAACAGTAGAACTCGCTCAGGCTTAAGTGCTTCAACCGCACCAGCATCATGTGAAACCAAAATAACCGCGCCTTGATACTCAGTAAGTGCTCCTAAAATTTCCTCACGTGAGGCAGGATCTAAGTTATTTGTTGGCTCATCTAGTAGCAATACATTTGCGGCGCTCACAACCAACAGAGCTAATGCCAATCTAGTTCGTTCACCACCACTTAAAACCTTTACCGGCTTATGGACATCATCACCGGTAAATAAGAATGAACCAAGCACATTTCGAGCCTCAGGCTCTCGAATCTCTTTTGTCGCACTTAACATATTCTCCAGAATTGTTCTTTCGTAATCTAAAGTCTCATGCTCCTGGGCGTAGTAGCCAATCTTTAATCCGTGTCCTGCCTCAACATGGCCTGTATCAGGTTCTAAATCACCAGCTAAAATTCTAAGTAGGGTTGTTTTACCAGCACCATTTAAACCTAAAATCACAACGCGTGATCCCTTATCAATTGCTAACTCAACATCGGTAAAGATCTCAAGTGAGCCATAAGATTTTGATAACTCAGCGGCAGTGATAGGTGTTTTGCCACATGGGGCAGGGGTTGGAAAGCGCAGTTTTGCAACCCGATCAACCTTTCTCACCTCTTCTAATCCACTTCTTAATTTCTCTGCGCGCTTTAACATTCCCTGAGCAACACTTGCCTTGCTAGCTTTTGCTCGCATTTTCTCACCCTGCTTTTGCAAAATTTCAGCCTTCTTTTCAGCATTTGCTCGCTCACGTTTTCTGCGGTGCTCATCTGCTTCACGCTGAATTAAGTAGTTCTTCCAGGTCATGTTATAGACATCGATTACATTTCGGTTTGCATCAAGATAGAAAACCTTATTTACAACGGTTTCAATCAAGTTAACATCGTGGGAGATGATTACTAAGCCACCTGGATATTTGAGTAGGAATTCACGCAGCCAAACGATGGAATCAGCATCTAAGTGGTTAGTGGGCTCATCCAAAATTAAGGTTTGAGCTCCGGAAAAAAGAATACGAGCCAACTCAATTCTTCGACGTTGACCACCTGAAAGTGCGCTTAATTGTTGATCAAAAAGATTATTAGGAACTCCAAGGGATGAGGCAATTGCCTCTGCCTCAGCAGCTGCGGCATAGCCACCAGCGGTTGAAAACTCATGTTCAACTCTGGTGTAACGCTCCATGGCTTTTTCAAGCTCAACACCTTGAGCAGTAGACATTTCCTCTTCAACTGCGCGCATTCTTTTTGAGATTAAATCTAATTCTCGTACTGACAAAATTCGATCAATCACACTTCCTTGATCCTCACCAGTTCTTGGATCCTGGGGGAGATAACCAATTTTTCCAGTGCGATTAACCGCACCACCTGCTGGCATAGTTTCACCAGCTAATACTTTGGCAAGAGTTGATTTACCTGCACCATTTCTGCCCACAAAGCCAATGCGATCGCCATGATTAATTCGAACCGTTACATCTTTAACCAGCAATCGGGCGGCAGCTCGTAGCTCTAATGCGTTAGTTGATATCAAATTAAATTAGGCAGCAAGGCGGGTGCGGCGAGGTGATGCGTATTTCTTTTCAATATCAGTCAACTCCTCTGAGACCTTAGCTTTGATGCTCTCCTCGCTTTTCAGGATTGCAGTTAAGGTGGCGATTGTAGCCTTTAATTCCTTGGCCTCAGTTTCAAGTTCAATTTTGCTCATCTTGGTCAATCTACGAAGCGGCATATCCAAGATATAGGTTGCTTGCTCATCACTTAACTTAAAAGTTTTTATCAATCCAGCTTTAGCTACAGTTGCATCTTCACTTCCACGAATTAATTTAATTACCTTATCAATATCAACAATTGCTTTAAGCAAACCATCAACTAGATTTAATCGAGCCTGGGCCTTTGCCTTTCGGAATGCTGACCTGCGTTTAACAACCTCAATTCGGTGATCAATGAAAACCTGTAATAGATCCTTAAGGCCTAAGGTCAAAGGCTTTCCATTAACCAAGGCGACAGCATTGATTGAGAATGCATCCTCCATGGGGGTTAGACGATAGAGATTTTCCAATACCTCATTTGGCTCATACCCATTCTTAATTTCAACTACTACTTTGGTGCCAGACTGACCATCAGATAAATCGACAATATCTGAGATACCTTGAATTTTCTTAGCCTTAACTAAATCTGCGATCTTTTCAACAATTTTTTCTGGTCCAATGTTATAAGGCAGCTCTGTAATCACAATTCCTTGCTTTCGAGTAGAAACCTTTTCAATTACAGCAGTTGCTCGAACTTTGAAGGAACCTCGACCATTTGCGTAAGCATCTGCAATACCTTCTGTTGCTACCAAATACCCACCAGTTGGGAAATCAGGTGCTGGCACGATTTTCATTAACTGCTTTAAGGTTGCCTTTGGATTTTCCATCAAAAACTTTGAAGCTGCAATAACTTCGCCTAAATTATGTGGTGCCATATTTGTTGCCATACCAACTGCAATTCCAGTTGCGCCATTAACTAATAAGTTTGGAAATGCTGCCGGAAGAACCTGTGGTTCAAGTATTTGACCATCGTAATTTGCACCAAAGTTAACTGTGTCCTCATCAGATTCATCTACCATCATCATTGCTGATGGGGCCAATCTAGATTCGGTATAGCGCATTGCTGCTGGTCCTGAATCTAGGGAGCCAAAATTTCCATGACCATCAATTAATGGCAGTCGCATTGAAAAACTCTGCGCCATACGAACCATGGCATCATAAATTGCACCATCACCATGTGGATGAAGCTTTCCCATTACATCGCCAACAACACGTGCACACTTAACATGGCCTTTTTCTGGTCTAAGTCCCATTTCATTCATCTGGTGCAAAATTCTTCGCTGGACTGGCTTTAAACCATCTCGTGCATCAGGTAAAGCACGTGAGTAAATTACTGAGTAGGCATACTCCAAGAATGATTCTGACATCTCAGAGGCAACATCAATATCAATAATGCGGCCAGGATTTTCACCAGCTTTAGGAGCAACTACTTTGGGTGTTTTGGCCATACTGCGTATCTTGCCAATACCGACGGTGAATTCCCGTTATCGACAAGCCATTTGCACGCTAAATTCTTAAAATATGTATTCTTATCAAGTGAATAGCGGAAAAATAACCGAGCAATTCGGTTTATCTCACCTAACTAACTCAATTTTTTCTGCATTAAAGGTTTCAAATACAACTGATTCTCTGATGATCGGGCAGTCTCAAATGCGAGAGTGCTTGATTTTAATTGATGGCTTAGGTCAAGATGCGATTGATAAATTTGGTGATCAATTTGAAATATTCTCACAGGTAGATAAATTCAAAACATTAGCTGCAAATTTTCCTTCAACTACCGCAACTAGTCTTTCAACCCTTGGTACTGGTGTTTTGCCAGGTGTTCATGGAATGCTGGGTTACACCGTAAGAGTTCCACGAAGTGATAACCGATTATTAAATGCACTTAAGTGGGATGAACGAGTAGATCCTGTTATGTGGCAAAAGGTTCCAACCATGTTTGAACGGGCAAGTGCGGAAGGTGTTGCAGTTACCCATGTGGCAGCAAAGCGATACGAAGGAAGTGGATTTACCCAAGCTGCTCTGCGCGGAGCAAAGTATGTTGGAGCAAATGGAATTGATGAAATGGCAACTGCAGTTGCACAAGCATTAAAACCACAACCTTCATTTGTCTATACATATTTAAATACTTTGGATGCAGCAGGCCATAGTGATGGAGTTGGCTCAGATAAATGGCTAACAGCTTTGCAACAAGTTAGTGAATTTATAACAAAGGTAAAACAGGTAGTGCCGCAAGGCACCAGGGTTTGGATAACCTCAGATCATGGAATGGTTAATAGCACCGAGCAAATAATCTTGGGTCAAGATAATGATTTATTGAAGAACGTTACCTTGATAGGTGGGGAGCCAAGAGCTCGCCACATTTATATTAAAGCTGGAGCAGAGGCTGAAACGGTTGCGCAATGGCAGGAGTTTTTCAAAGATCGGGCAAGAATATTAAGTAAGCAAGCGGTGATCGAAAGTGGATTGTTTGGGTCAAATGTTTCAGAGGATTCTGTTGAGCGAATGGGAGATCTGATTGCAATTGCTCAGAAGGATTTAATTTTGATTGATCCGACAAGAGTCAGAGAGGAAAGTTCTATGGTGGGCCACCATGGCGGTACTACCGATATTGAAGTTTTAATTCCGCTGTTGCTTGCTTAGTCTTCATCTTTTTTGCCAAACATAATGTCATCCCAGGATGGAATTTTAATTCTTCTGGTA
>Ga0315901_10004440_pt1 | contig 17476 bp, 13 predicted proteins | sample LakEriMetagenome_10_FD_203761 | JGI IMG/M metagenome (GOLD analysis project Ga0315901, IMG submission 203761) | Freshwater fungal communities from buoy surface, Lake Erie, Ohio, United States - Buoy 2 MA116 | ecosystem: Environmental > Aquatic > Freshwater > Lake | place: USA: Lake Erie, Ohio...
ATGATTGGATTGTTATGCATACAAACCCTCAGGCTGGCGGGCTTCGCGAAAATCATCGCGGTGGACTTGGAAGATGAGAAACTCGCCCTGGCTCGTCAGTTGGGAGCGACCCATACGATCAACGCTCGGCATGTCGAGCCCGTGGAGCAGATCCTTCAATGGACCTCGGGTCGAGGCGCCGACGCCGCTATGGAAGTGGTGGGTGCTAACAAACCCGTACAAACCTGCTTCGACTCGGTGCGTCGAGGGGGTTCGGTAACGCTCGTGGGTAATCTGACACCCAAGGTCGAGCTTCCGCTTCAGACGGTAGTAACCCGCGAGCTCTCGGTGTACGGTTCGTGCGCGTCCAACGGCGAGATTCCGCAGTGCATTGAATTGCTTGCATCCGGCGTTATCCGAGTCGATCCGCTGATCACAGCGAGGGCAACGCTCGATGAAGCGGTCGAATGGTTCGATCGACTCTACGCGGGTGAGAAAGGGGCGATGAAAGTGATCGTATGCCCCTCGGGAAATGGGTAAACGAAAACAACCGTGTTGGAGCAAATGCCCAACACGGTTGTTGGATAACGAAAAATCCTCCGACCGTCTGCGGCACGACACGGAGCCGCTGCGAGACTGGCGCAAATCGAGCGTGCTACTGCACTCGCCGTTGTGATTTGGGCCAACGCAAAGTGATGGTCCCTCAGCCGGAAAAACGATCGGAGGCTAAGTGTGCGAGCCATTTTCCAACCCGCACACCCCTGAACTATAGGTCATGATCCATCGTGTGAAAAGGTTGATTCCACCTTTCCATGCGTTGACCAGTCAAAGTTCATCGACGATCGTTCGCGATTTTTTCTCCACTGGGCGCCTTGTTAGATGGGGCGGGTTGCCCCGGATCCTGCTTGGTTCGAAGCGCGACATCGAGATCGATCTCGCGTCCAAGATTCTCATGCTCAATCGCGCGCTGCAAGTACTGAACGGTCGCATCGATGGTGTCGGCCTGGAGGAGTATCAAGTCTCCTTTCTTGAGCAGTTTCAAGGCTTGATCGACCGCCTTCTCCCAACCGACGACGTCGTAGACTTCCTTCACGCGGCGACCTCGATCGATCCCTTCCTTGAACCTCGCGGCGATTTCACCAGGCTGCCGACCGCGTGTATACTGGTCCTCGTACAAGATGATGCGATCGAAGTGGTCCGCTAGGATTTCTCCCTGTCGCACCATGTCGACGTCGCGGCGGTCCCCTGCCGCCGAGTAGATCGCTGTCCGATGCCCATCCGGAAACTGGCTCAGCGCATCGATTACGGCGAGCAGGCTCGACGCATTGTGACCGTAATCCGCCACGACCGTAGCCCCATGAACTTCCAGAAGGTTGAACCGTCCAGGTACTTTGTCCATGTGCGCGGAAAAGGATTCGAGCCCCGCAACAATCTGTTCGCTCGACATTCCGAGCCCCCAACACGCGGCAGCCGATGCCAGAGCGTTTTCGACTTGGAAGCGAATGCGTCCGTGATGCGTGAGAGGAATCTGATTGACCGTCGTCAGCTTGATTTCGCGATCCCCTTCGGCCATGACAATCAAACCGTTGCGAACGAATACGACCCGTTCCCCCTTTTGTCGGTGCGATTGGAGAACAGGATCGGTTTCCTGCAAACTGAAGAAGATGACCCTGCCTTTGCAACGATCTGCCATCGCCGCGGTCAAAGGATCGTCCGCCTTGAGAACTCCGAAACCGTTCTTGTGAACGCCTTCGATGACACAGCGTTTCACGATTGCAAGCTGTTCGATTGTTTCGATGTCGGAGAGTCCGAGATGATCTCCTTCCCCAATGTTGGTAACAATGCCTACATCGCAACTGTCAAACCCAAGACCCTCGCGAAGGATGCCTCCCCGGGCGGTTTCCAAGACGGCTGCGTCCACAAACGGATTCATCAAAACCGACCTCGCGCTCTGGGGACCGCTGCAATCTCCCGCGTCGATTCGGCGACCACCGACGTAAATGCCGTCGGTGCAAGTCATCCCGACTTTCTTGCCGGTGTTCGCGACGATGTGGGCAATGAATCGAGTGACCGTCGTCTTGCCGTTGACCCCGGTGACGCTGACAATCGGAATCCGACCGTTGTTTCCCTCCGGATAAATCATGTCGATAATGGCTTGGCCGACCGGTCTCGGTGAACCCGCCGAGGGTTCCAAATGCATGCGCAGACCGGGCCCAGCATTGACCTCGACGATCACCCCCCGTTGTCCTTGAAGGGGTTGCGAGATGTCTTGGGCGACGACATCGACGCCGGCGATATCCAGCCCGACAATCCGAGCTGCCTCAATCGCATGACGGGCGACGTCCGGGTGGACGATGTCGGTAACATCGGTGGCGGTACCACCGGTACTAAGGTTGGCATTGCGACGAATGAGCACCTTTTTGCCCAAGGCAGGAATCGTGTCCGGGGTCATCCCTTGCTCGAGCAGCACCCCGAGCGCCACAGCGTCGATCTTGATCAAACTCAAAGCCGTGGAATGGCCGTCGCTCCGCCGAGGGTCGCGGTTCACCTCGTCGATCAATTGCTGAACCGTGGTGCGACCATCGCCGATCACGTGCGCGGGCTCTCGCCGAGCAGCAGCAACGAGCTTCCCACCAATCACCAGAAGCCGATAGTCGTCACCGGGAGCATGGCGTTCGACGACGATCGATCGACCTTCCTCGCGAGCAGCCTGGTAAGCTGCCATGACTTGTTCGCGAGATTGAAGATTGGTAGCGACACCGCGACCATGGTTGCCATATTGCGGTTTGACGACCACCGGCAACCCGATGTCTTCGGCAACTTCCCAAGCATCTTCCGCGTTCTCCACCGCTCGCCCTTCCGGAGTCGGAACCCCGATCGAACGAAGCAACATACGCGTCATGTCCTTGTCCTGCGCAATCGATTCCGCAATGGCACTGGTCGCATCGGTTTCCGCCGTGCAGATCCGACGCTGGAATACACCATAGCCGAGTTGCACCAAACTTCCTTCGTTCAACCGTCGCCATGGAATCCCCCGCGCCTTGGCAGCATCGACGATCGACCGCGTACTCGGACCAAGACATACATCGTACGCGTACTCTTTCAGTTCTTCGACCGTTTTCGCAACATCGAACGGCGTGTCATGGATCGCAGCCATCAACAACGCAAACGCTTTGTCGAGACATGCCAGTGCGAGCTTCTCTTCACGGTATGCGATGGCGACTTTATAGATGCCGTCCACGTTGGTCTCTCGCGCGCGGCCAAAACCGACCGGCGTACCCGCCAACGATTGCAACTCCAGCGTCACGTGTTCCAAAATATGCGCCATGTAGGTGCCGCGACGCAAACGGATAAAAAAACCACCGCGCTCGCCGACACTGCAACGATGCTCGACCATCGTTGGCAACCATGCCATCAGTCGCTCGTTGAATCCCGGAATCATTTCCGAAGAAGTGTCTTTCAGCTCTTCCAGGTCAACCCAAGCTTCGAGCACTGGGGAATTCGCCCAAATGTTCGGTCCTCGGAGTTTGTTCACCTTGAGAATCTTCATACCTTCCTCATTCCTATCATCTTGCAAAAATCACGGAGGGGAATTGCTAGCATCGGCAAGTGGCAACTCCGCCCCAAAAAACCGACCGCTCCCTGCTGAGGGAATAATCCCTGCGGAGGTGATATTCCCAGTGGAGCGGGGAAACCGCGAATGGCGTACCACCGTGATTGTAATGTCGGCAGTTCCCCCTTTTCCAATGAAAATTGGGAACTCGGTACGGAGAGACGGCCGGTCTGCCCTTTCAATCTGAAGTCAAACCGACGACACCGACGTATCGGTCTGATGTCAGCCGTTTTCGGCTTGCCGAAGCATCGTGATTTCGATGGCGGCCACGAGCGCCTTGGCCTTGTTGATGGTTTCGGCGTACTCACTCTCTGGATCGCTATCGGCGACCAGGCCGGCACCCGCTTGGACATAGACTTTGCCGCCACAGATGACCATGGTTCGCAAGGTGATGCAGGTGTCCATATTGCCCCGATAATCGAAATAACCGACCGCACCGGCATAGGGGCCTCGCCGGGTCGGTTCGAGTTCGTCGATGATTTCCATCGCCCGAACCTTGGGAGCCCCACTAACAGTCCCCGCCGGCAAGCAGGCCCGGAAGGCATCCATGGCGTCGAGTTCCGAGCGAAGCGTCCCCTGGACATTCGAGGATAAATGCATGACATGGGAGTAATTTTCGATCACCATCAGATCGGTCAGACGCACCGATCCGAACTGGGCAACTCGGCCGACGTCGTTTCTTCCGAGGTCGACGAGCATGACGTGCTCGGCGCGTTCCTTGGGATCGGCGAGCAACTCGGAAGCCAAGCGTTCATCCTCGGCAGGGGTTTTTCCACGAGGACGAGTTCCCGCCAACGGGCGAACTGTGACCACCTTGTCTACAACGCGGGCCATGACTTCGGGACTGCTTCCGACGAGGGTGCAGTGGGGAGTCCGCAGTAGGAACATGAACGGACTCGGATTGATGACCCTCAACGAACGGTAGATCTCGATCGGTTTGCAATCGCAATCGACTTCGAAACGCTGGCTGAGCACGACCTGGAAGATATCACCTGCCTGAATGTATTCGCGGCATCGTGCCACAGCGGCCTGAAATGCTTCGCGTGAAAAGTTCGATCGCGTCTGGAGGGATGGTGTCCACTGAAGCGGAATATCGGCGATGCGATGGTTCTGCAGAGGACGGTCCAAACGTTCAACGATCGCTTGAATCCGTTCGGTCGCAGCCCCGTAGGCTTCGTGGGGATTGAGATCGGCGCCCGTGCGGACGAGGCTGAGTACCATGACGGTCTTGTTGACGTGATCGAAAATGACCAAGTCTTCATAGAAGCCGAAATCGAGGTCCGGTAACCCGCGATCATCACTCGGTGCATCGGGAAGTTGCTCGACGTAACGGACCACATCGTAGGCGGCATACCCGATCGCTCCGCCGACAAACGGGGGGAGATCGGGCAGGTCCGCGACTCGGTAACCGGTCAGTTTCTCTGCCAAGAAAGCCAGCGGGTCTTCGTGTTCCAGTTCCTGGACGCGTCCCGCTTCATGCCATTGGACGCGATTTCCCCAAGCGACCAGGCGGGCACGTGGCCCGAGGGCGATGAAGCTGTATCGGCCGATCTTCTCCCCACCGACTACACTTTCGAAGAGTCCCGCAGAACTCTGGCCATCGTCGAGCAGTTGGAACGCGCTGACAGGCGTTAATTGATCGCTCAACAGTCTTCGATAGACCGGCACCCAATCGTACGATCGGGCCAATTCGCAGAAGGTCGGATAGTCGGGAAATGCGCTCATAAGGCAGATTCATGGCGAGTTGAACGATTTTTTTCACCGCATCGCCCGATGGACGAGACCTGCTTATACTAACAGGCCTTCAGGAAACCGCGAATCGCTAAACGACTTTTCAATCATGAAGTGCCAGCACTGCGACAAGACCGCCACTTTTCACATCACGGAGCTAACCAACCCCGATGGTCCGGCGATCCTTCACCTCTGCGAAGAGCACGCCCGCGATTTCTTCAATCAAGAGGGATCCTCCCACCCTGCCACGGCGCTGAACAAAATGCTCTCTAAGCAACTGAAACTCGAGAAAATATCGGAGGAATTGTCCGCGGTCGATAAAAAACAGTGCCCCATGTGCGGAATCACCTTCGCCGAGTTCCGAAAAGGGGGACGCCTCGGATGCCCCTACGACTATGTTGCTTTCCAGGAAGATCTCGAACCGCTCCTGGTGAACATCCATGGGGCCACCAGCCACACCGGAAAAACACCGCAAAACCAAAACGGGACCCCGGAACGCCAGTTTCGACTCAAACAACTCAAGGATGAGATGAAAGAGGCTATCGACCATGAGCAATACGAACTGGCCGGTAAATTGCGAGACCGCATCGCTTCCATCGAGCAAGGAGAGGGGAGCGGTCTCGACGAAGATCCCCATGCCTCAGATGACGATGACTTCCAATCCAAACCTATTGACCCACCACCCTTTTGAGCCACTGAGTATTCACAACGATCGTGAAGTTTGAAGAACTTGCCCAACAAACCGGCGAATGGATGCGCGGCAACGGCCCCGAATCCGACATCGTGATGAGCAGCCGCGTTCGCCTGGCTCGAAACCTGGCAGACCATCCGTTCATCCGAAAATGCACCCCGCAAGATCGAGCTTCGATCGCAGCGACCGTGCGCAAAGCGATCGACGGATGCCCGCTCGGTGCGGAAACCGAGTACGTCGATGTCGCGAAACTCGGCGATCTCGATCGACAGTTCTTGATGGAACGGCAATTGATCAGTCACGAACTGAGCGAGGCGCAGGGAGCTCGCGCCGTTATCCTAGATCCCCAGGAACGATTCAGCGTCATGGTCAACGAGGAGGATCATTTGCGTCTGCAGGTCATGCAAAGTGGGCTGGATCTGCAATCGGCTTGGAAACGGATGAACGAACTGGACGATATCCTCGAGAGCAAATTGACCTATGCGTTCACGAAGCAATTGGGCTACCTCACCGCATGCCCAACCAATGTCGGTACCGGCCTGCGAATCAGCGTCATGCTCCACCTGCCTGCCTTGGTAGCCACCAAGCAAATCGAAAAAGTCTTTCGAGCATTCAACAAAATCAACGTTGCGGTGCGTGGACTCTTCGGCGAAGGATCGCAGTTCATGGGAGACCTCTACCAGGTCAGCAACCAAATGACTCTCGGCAGAAGCGAGGAGCAAATCCTCGAGCGAGTCAGCGAAGTCATTTCGCGATTGATCGAATACGAACGCAAAGCGAGGGAGTTCCTCGTGCAAGAGAGCCGAGACGATCTACACGACCATGTCAGTCGCGCGCTCGGGATCCTCTGCACCGCCAAGAAAATCAGCAGTGAAGAAACCATGCACTACCTCAGCAAGGTTCGCATGGGGGTCAACATGGGACTGCTCGACTCGATCCCCATTCCCACGGTCAACAAACTCTTCATCCAAACGCAACCCGCGCACCTGCAAAAATTGTGTGGCCAGAAACTCAGTGTCAGCGCCCGGAATACCCAGCGCGCAAACTATCTGCATCAGCATCTGACGGACAAAAGCGATCCGAAACGAAACTGACTCCGAACCACTCCCACGGGCTGATGCAAAGTCGCAGGCGCCAGGGACCCACTCAATTCACGCGTGGGTTGGAGGGCAAGTGATCGATACCCGGGAAGGTGCCAATCACCGAATTCGCCGAAAAACGGACCGCTTCGAGCCACATTTGCGACTCCTCGGCGAAAACGATCTTTGGGATCGCGGGAACCACATACCACTTGCCATCAACGATCTCTTGCTCCAACTGCGATTTGCTCCACACTGCGTGCCCGATGTACCATCGCAAATACTGGGGTGCGGTCGTCGCCAGTTTTTGCAACGACTCCGCCTGAGCCGAAACGTACACACCCTGGCTGTTCCCACCATCGGCATGCTTTGAATCGTTGTGAATCGCGACAATCGGACCCTTCTGCGGACCACCGAAATGGAAGTCTCCCACCACCCCCGACTCCATCGCTGGCCCCCCCTCGAATAGCGATTTCCAAAGGGGGCTCGGATCGATCGACAGGGGCCGATTGAGCATGATGCCCACCGTCGCCTCGTCGGTTTGCTCCACGATCAAACAAACCCCTTGGCGAAACATCGGGTCGGACATGTCGAGATGCGCAGCGAGCAAGCATCCAGCGAGCGAGACCCGATCCGACTTGGGGAAGGGTACGGGTGAGGCGGAACCGAAGGAGTTGTTTGGAATGCGATTCATGGTCTCAGTTTGAGAAGTAAGGAAGACCCCAAAAACCAATTTGACACCCGCAACCGCGGACGATCGAGTTACAGTGCAACTTTGATGCCAAACGCTAACCATAAAATACGTGACCCACAACAAACACAGCCGACAAAAGTGAGCCTGAGGCGCTCGCCGAGTTCGTTCGAGGTGCAAAAAATCGGCTAGGGCCCCAGGCTCATGAAAACGAAAATTGACTTTGGTGGGCTGTGTCGTGAAAGCGGGACGACGCAAGCTGCCCGGTGAGTCCAGCGGGTTGGTTTTACGGTTTGATTCGATTGCCATGCCTCTCCCCAAACGGGTTTTGGGAAAATTGCCCAATCCTCTGATGACTCCGCGGTACTCATCCGATGACCGATCGATGCATCAGAATTTTTTGGAGCACATGGATGTGCGGTGTATCCCATCGAAAGAACCGCCATGCTCTCGTCCATCCTGCAGAAACCGCTCGGTGCCATCACCGTTCTAGGAACCGCAATCGGCGGCCCTTATGCCCTCTTCGAAACCGAAGCTGGGACCGCTGCCCGTCAAGCCATCCAAGGGATGCTGGACGCTTCCCCATCCGGACAAACGCCCACTCCTGCTACCGGTGGATCGGTTTCTGAAGCAGGTGCGCCCTTGCCTCATAGCATGCTCCTCTCGCAAAACCCGTCTGCCCAAGCCACCGTAGTCGCCGCATCGACCGTGCAACAACCTCCACCGGTGTGGACACCACCTCCGATCGTCGACCTTCGCGAAGTCATTCGATTCGACATGACTCCCACGGCATTACCACAACGTTTCGCGCAAGTCACCACCGTCACGGGCAATCCGCAGTATGACGCCTATCGCGTCCCACTGGTTACCGGGACCGGTCCGACCGATCTGGCCGGAACCCTGACTTACGCATTCGACGCCAACAAGGCGGTGCAGCGTATCCAATTTATGGGTACCACGGGCGATCCATCCATGGTCGCCGGGATGATGGTCCATTTCTATGGCTTGCGCCCCGAGGCGAGCCTCGGAGGACAGCTCTTCACGACTCGGTGGAACAATCGCGTCACCAGCGTGCTCCACATCCGCCCCGCCAGTGTCATGACTGCCGGTTCGACGAACGGAAATTACCATGTCTTTCTCGAACTCAACCAGCCATCGACCTACTACGGCCTGAGCGAGGAAGCGTACCGCGAGGCCGGGATCGCACCGGCCCGCGCCGCGAACTCTTGGTTTGGATTTTAATCCCGTCCGAAAACGGTGAACCGCATACGCTTCCCAGATCCGACGGTGGAGGATTCGCCGCGGTTTCCGGACCGGCTTAAAGCTAGCATCGCGCCGGATCTGGACTAGCGAGATTCCACCCTCTTTTGATACGGTCCCCCGACGCGAGGTTTTTCCGTCCCTATCAAGCGAGGATTCGATGAGTCAGACAGGACTTTTCGGTTGGATTCGAGATGGTGTTCGGCAGTCGGTGCTTATGGGAGTGAGCGATGCCATGGAGGTCCTGGGAACTCCGAAGGATCCAGGCCAACTCCATCCCGCACTGCAATCGATGGCGTCCAAGACTCTGGAGAGCATTGCGGCCGCAGAACAATCGCTAGAGACCGGCCCTGTCCGAGTTGTCGGCGAACGATCGCCTCAGCGCAAGCGACTCGGTAGGTCGCTCAAAGACCTTTCCCCGAATCCAAGCCCCGCTCCGAAATCTGGATCGTGAAAGCTGCGGGGCGCTGGCTGAAAACAAGTGCTGCATGCGTTTGCAGTTTTGCATTCGTGTTTTCGGGTTGCTCGATGCTACCACCGACGACGCTGGCGTTGCCCGGTGTGCCGTTGAATAAACGGACGCAACTGACCAACCCTCTGAATGTGTTGGTCGGCGACAGCGAATTTCTTTGGAATCAGATCGTCGATACGGTGGAAGATTACTTCCGCATCAAGAGCGAGCAGCGAGCGATGCGAGATGCAACCCAATGGGTAGAAGGTCGATTGGAAACCTATCCTGAAGTGGGAGCAACTCTTTTGGAGCCATGGCGCAAGGACGCGATTCATGGATTCCAACGCTGGCAAAGCTCGTTTCAAACCATTCAACGCACTTGCTTTGTGCGAGTTGTCCCCACCGAACAAGGGTTCACCATCGCCGTGGAGGTCATGAAGGAAATTGAGGACGTCGATCGATCCCAGTTTTCATCCGAGGGTTCGGCAATCGCTCGCTACGACGGTTCGATCGTTCGAGCCGATCCATCCCTCATGGGCCAGCCGATCACTCTCGGCTGGATTCGCTTGGAGAACGACACGGAATTGGAGCAGCAAATTCTCCGAGAAATCCTCGGACGAGTTTCCAATGTTACCCCGCCGAGACGATCCATCCTCGGACTCTAGCGGTTACGGCGCATAGTTCAATTCGCCCAGCGTCAATTCGATGGCGACTTCGCTGCCGTCTCGATCGAGCTTGAGCAATGCGCTCGCTTCGGCGGGCGTGGTTCGGATGGAGTCGATCAATTCCTGAACGGAGCCAACCGGCTTGCCATTGAACTCGAGAATTCGATCGCCCGGATAGATCCCAGCGCGGTTAGCAGGTGAATCCGGAGCGACCGACCGAACCACAACGCGAGGCACTGTTGTCTCTCCCTCTGGGACAATCTCCGCGGCCAGTTCCACGCCCAGCCATCCCCGTCGAACGCGACCATGGGCCATGAACTGGTCGAGAACCTCGCGCGCGATTCGGCTTGGGATGGAAAAACTGACTCCTCGATAGGATTCACCGACAATCGCGGTATTGATCCCGATCAACTCCCCCCTGCCATTGACCAACGGGCCACCGCTGTTTCCCGGGTTGACGGCGACGTCGCTCTGCATGAGATCGCTGTATCTCGAAGTAATGCGTTCGCGCGATCCCCGATACTGGGGATTCGCGTTGAGGTCGATTCGGTGCTTGCCACTGAGGATGCCGAACGAGACCGAGCCAGCAAGTCCGAATGGACTGCCTATCGCCCAAACCGGCGACCCGATATCGACCTCGTCGCTGTCCCCCCACGCAATCGGAAGCAGGCCGTTGGCGTCAACCTTAAGCAATGCCAAGTCGGTGGTGCGATCCACTCCAACCACCTTCGCTGGCAGTGTGCGGTTGTCTGGTAGGTAAACTTGGATGTCGGAATTGCTTTCCAGGACATGGTAATTGGTGAGAATGTATCCATCCGCTGAGACTACTATCCCACTCCCTTGCCCCGACGGAGCGCGAAAACCTTGCAAGTCAGGATTCCAACGACCTAAACGCTCGGAGTCCTCGTCTTTGAGAGACACCTGAATGTGAACAACGCTCGGATTAACGCGTCGCGTGACCGTCTGCGATATCTCGCTCAGCCCTTCCCACGAAACATTCTGAAGTTGTTGACCAGCCAGTTCGTATTCAGCACGCAATTGCCCGCGATGCCACGAATAACGCGATGATTCCAGCATGGGAGGAAGGAGGTACCGCAAGCATACCAAGAGGATCAGCACCCCACCGAGGCTGAACATGGTGGAAACCAAGAGACTCCCTACGGTTGGCGCCGATCCCGCTGGTACCGATCCCGCTGGTACCGATCCCGCTGGTACCGATCCCGCTGGTACCGATCCCGCTGGTACCGAGGAATGGCTCGGATTCGGATCTGGTTCTTGCTCGATCGCATCAATCATTCGATCGACTCCTTGGACATGATAGACGCCTCTGCATCTCCTCAGTGTACTCGATGGAGCCTCGAGATCACAACTCAAAGCACATCCATTGCGGACTGGCCCCCAGACTGGATCGAACCAAGAGTTTGTTCCCCGACAGAGCCGGGAGTGCCCGATACAGGCCCGGCGGACAACGCGTTTTCCAGATCGGTTCGAACCCGCGTGCGTTGGCGGGTGTCAACCAAAGCTGCCCATCCACTCCGAGGATTAGGAGTTGGGATTGATCTCCCGCATCGATTGCAATCGTGTGGCAAATGGGCATGCCGTTTTCTTCCCAGACGATTTTTCCTGTTTCGGGTTGCAAACATTTGTAACTCCCCGCACCGCCATTCTCCGCTCCATCCGATGCGAAGACGTAGTCCCCCACCGCAACGGGTGTCGCATATTGGCTGGCTAGCTCTTCTCCCTTTCGGACGATCTCGACGCGCCCTGGGCTGATCGCGGCGTTGACGTAGCCGATCCCGTAGTTGGAGGTTTGCAGCAAATGCCCATTACCGAGCACAATCGGAGTCGCCGCATTGACTGTCGGCCCGCGTTGGCCGAATGGAAACTCCCACCGGACCTTGCCGGTCGCGGGATCAATTCCGTAGGTCGTCAGGCGCGTCGGCACAATCGCCAGGCGCGAGTCCGAGCCACTCAAGTTTGCATCCGAGTACAGGATGGGTGAAGCGTAACCCGCATCGGCATCGGTTGCCTTCCACAGGATCTTGCCATCGATCAGCGACAGCGCGACAATCCCGGCGTTCTGTTTCTTGGCTCCCACATTGACAATCACCATCGAGTCCGCGACCAAAGGCGTGTTGCCGGCTCCAAAGTAACCCTCGTCGGCAGCAAATTCTTTCCTCAGTTCCCGGCTCCAACGCGGCTTGCCGTCCGCTAGGGATACGCAATGAATCCCCCCCGCGGCCGATTGGATGACGATGCATTCGTCGACGATCTGAGGCACGGAGCGCGGCCCCTTGTCTTCATCGAGCCCATGGCGATACGCTGCCGGGAAAGCCGTTCGCCATTGAACTCGCCCGTCTTTCAAATCCACCAGGCGAAGAACATCTTCATTGCCATCGCGCTGGTAGAGCACAGCTTGCTGGCCGCGAATGGCTGCACCCGCGTAGCCTTGGCCCGCTGGGAGTTGCCAGGATGGCTGCAGCTCTTTTGGGGCGTTTGTTGCAATCTTTGCACCCGCCGCCGCATGGCCATCGCGACGAGGGCCTAACAATCCCGGCCAGTCGCCCCGCAGTTCCCGCCCCAACAGGAGCACCGAGCACGCGCAGAAGATCAACCGGAGAAACGATCCCTGACAAACCAACATAACAAACTCCACTGACTCGATGATTGCGATCCTCCAAGGATTGTATCGCAAGCATCAAGCCATGGGGCTTGGCGGGCTACCGCGCGGCGGGTTCGACCAGTTCCATCAGAGTCCCGCCGTCTGACCCCTCCACCTCAACCTGGGCCGGTTGCTGAAAATCGGGACGCGCTCGCGTGTTGAGCGATTCCCATGGCTTCGGGTACCAATACATCGGAACATAGGGACCGCGATGATTTCGATAATTCCCATTCGTCACGTTGGTCTCCCACGCCGCCGCCTCCTGGCTCGTGGGCTCAAAGTGATAGAGGAATTTCCCGGTCCCGTAGCGCGGACGATTGTAGACCCGACGATGCTCAGGGATGCTGTTTCCAACGATCCGAGGAAACAAGTCGGGACGAGCAATCGCAGGATCGAGATAGGTTCCCGACAGCCATTGAATCGGATGTGGCTGGTGCGTTCGACCGTGGGGGCCATCACCCATCGCGGATGCCGAAAAAACCACCATCCCGAGAACCGAGCCCACCAACCAATCACTTAATCGTCGCATCGCGCCTGCCTCCTTCGCGTCAGGACCGGAATAACCCATCGCCCAGTCCTCTCCGTAACATCAGCCCATCCCGCAATCCATGCTGAGCCCGTTTCTGATTCCCCGTCAGTTCGTCGAATGCTGGCATTCGCTTGGTCCGCTTGGAAAAACCTTGCGGGATGCGAGGCGTATGCCAAGAAATCGCCTAAAACCCCGAATCCTTGGGGGCGGACTGCTATACTGATTCGGGCTCGACGAGACTTTTCGAAAACGGTGCCACAATGAACTGCGATCGAGATTCTGGGATTGCCTCTGGTTGTGATTCGTATGGACGCATGCTGCGTCGGCGTTGGCTGCATGGTGCGTTGACGGTCGGCGGGGGATTGATGCAGACCGCGATGCTGACCCGCGTTGCGGAATCGATCGCGCGGGCTCAAGAGTCCCCCACAGCCCAACGCGCGAAGCCTCGCGCGATGATCTTGTTGTGGCTGCAGGGTGGTCCCAGCCAACTCGAGACCTTCGATCCTCACCCCGGGACAATCATCGGAGGCGAAGTCCGGTCTCTCTCCACCTCGTTGGCGGGAGTCTCGATCGCGGACACGCTCCCTCGCACTGCGGAGATCCTGCATCGCGCAACGTTGGTCCGATCGATGATCTCCAAAGAAGGGGATCATGAGCGAGCGACCTACAACATGAAAACGGGTTGGCGTCCCGACCCGACGCTGGTCCATCCTTCGATCGGTTCGGTATTGTGCCACCAGACTGAGTCGAACCTGGAGATCCCTCGCCATGTCTCGATCCTGGCAGGGCAATGGTCCAGCCGCGGCGGCTACCTCGGCAGTCCCTTCGACGCCTTCCGGATGGGGGATCCCAAGGACCCGCTTCCGAATCTGAAGAGCTACATTCCCCCAGAGGTTTTTGAGCAGCGAGTCTCCGACCTGGAACAGATCGAGTCGCGATTTCGTCGCGGTCGCATGAAAGACCTCGACAGCAACAAGACTCTGCAATCGATTTCCACCCAGCGGGCGAAAACCATGATGGCCAGCCAGCAGATCGAGGCGTTTGAAATCGATCGCGAGTCATCGGCAATTCGCAATGCGTTCGGAGATACTCCGTTTGGTCGAGGTTGCCTGGCCGCTGTACGTCTGGTCGAGCAGGGAGTCACGTGTGTGGAAGTCGAGTTGTCGGGCTGGGATACGCACGCTGAGAACCATGCGTTGCAAACCGGGCGATGCAATATTCTCGATTCCGCGTTGCATGGCTTGATCAATCTTTTGATCGATCGCGATTTGTTCGAATCCACGGTGGTCATGTGCGGGGGAGAATTTGGTCGAACGCCAAAAATCAACATCGCCGGCGGACGCGATCACTGGCCGACCGGTTTCAGTACCGTCCTGTTCGGCGGCCCATTCCGCCGAGGGCATGTGCATGGTGAAACGACATCGAAACCGATCGACGAGGGCAAGGAACCGCTCGACGGCGTCAAGGATCCGGTGCGTGTCGAAGACCTGCACGCCACTTTGCTCCATGGCTTCGGGATCAATTTTTCCGAAGAGACGCTGACCCCGATCGGTCGGCCGTTGGCGCGCAGCCAAGGAACCGTGATCTCGTCTCTCTACTCGGACGCTGGATGAGCAAACCTCGCTTGATCGACGATGCGCTGGCGATTTGGCGAGCGGGGGTAGATGCCGTCCGGGCCGATCGTGTGGTCGCTGGAAACGTGCAATGGACCAACTCACGTCTCATCGTGGACGAAACAACGTACGACCTGCGCGGGATCGAGCGATTGGTAGTGGTCGGCGCAGGCAAAGCGACCTACGGCATGCTCGTCGGCTTGGCGGAGAGTTTTGCGCGGGGACCACATCCAGCGTTGCGTGTAAGTGGATGGATCAATGTTCCCGATGGTGTCGCAGAACATCGCCGCATCTCCTTTGGAGACTCCGGATCGGTCGAGGTCTTTCCGGCTCGTCCGCAAGGTGTGAACGAGCCAACGGAACGGGTGGTCGAAGGCTCGCGCCGCATCGTCGATTTGGTGCGCAGCGCGGATCGTACCACAGCGGTGATCGCCTTGTGGAGCGGAGGCGGATCGGCCCTGTTTTGTTTGCCTCAGCCGTGGATTTCGCTTCCAGCGAAAATCGCGATCACTCGCCGTTTGAGCGAGTCCGGGGCGGATATCCAAGCCCTCAACGAGGTGCGACGTTGCTTGAGCCAAGTCAAAGGTGGACGCTTGGCCCATGTTTGCCGCGCGTCTCTCTTGGTCGGCTTGATCATTTCGGATGTCCTCGGCGATCCTTTGCCCATCATCGCTTCGGGGCCGACGGTGCTCGAGCCTGAACCCGACCCTCACCGCGCGGAATCGATTCTGCAGCACTACTGCCCGGGTGAGTTCGATGAATGGATCACGCGCCTGCAAGCGTCTTCGTTCAAGCCAGAGCCCCGCGCGGTCGAACCCACCCATCACATCTTGGCCAACAACGCGACTGCCGTCGACGCGGCGGGAACGCGCGCTGTCGAACTCGGGTATCGCTACTGGATGCGCTCGGCCACGCAGTCCGAGGGATTCGCCGAAGGGGTCGGTGAACAACTGGCGCGACAGTTGATCGATTCCCAGCGAGGCGGATTGGTGGATTGCCTGATCACCGGCGGGGAGCCAACCGTGGTCTTGCCCGACGAATCGATACGTGGTCGCGGGGGACGCAACCAGCAATTGGTCTTGTCGGCGGGCCGATCGCTTATCGATAACCGGGATTGGCAAGCGGATTTTGCATTGCTCTCGGGAGGTACGGACGGCGAAGACGGTCCGACCCCGGCCGCAGGTGCTTGGATCGACCGAGCATGGGTGCAGCGGTTTGCCGACCAGTCGTCGAAGGTCGCGGAGCATCTGCGGCGATGCGATGCATACGGATTATTCGAGCAGAGCGGCAATTTACTAGTCACCGGCCCAACGCATACCAACGTTTGCGACTTGCGTATCGCGCTGCTGGGCCGATGACGCTTGCCTCCGATTCCCTCTGCCAGTTCCTCACCAAGGCCATGATCGCGAAATTTTCCCATGCGCCTGGTCGATTTCGTTGAGCCGACCTGATAGATTGATGGGGTTGAAGCTTATGGCCCTATCGCTTTTTCAATGGCATTTTTGGATGGCAGACATGTCACCCACGGGGACGAAGTCCAGACACGTGGGGAGGCGTGAGGCTTGAGACCAACCGTGGGGCCCGATTGAGTGGAACCGTTATCCTCAACGGTCTCCGATCCGCCTGTAGCTACCACTGCCAAGCGGTGGCCTTTTCCGTTGGTTCGCTTGATCGACCCTATCCATCTCACTCCAGCCATCTTTTTTCCCAAGGATCTTTCTGCCCACTCTCAACTGCCAACCATCACAGACGATCCAGCGGGCTTTCGACCACTAGACCTGGTCGATTCATGACGTGCGTATAAATCATCGTAGTCTGAACATCCTTGTGGCCCAGAATCTCTTGAACCGTTCGGATATCGGCGCCGTTTTCGAGCATATGCGTCGCGAACGAATGTCGAAGCGTATGTGGCGTTGCAGGTTTTTCAATTCGGCTCAGCAGCAGAGCACGTCGCATCGCTTGGGCAAAAGAGCTTTCGTGAACATGATGGCGGCGAATCGTACCGCTTCGCGGATCCTTCGAAAGTTGACGGGAAGGGAAGGCGTACTGCCACTTGAACTCCCGATCCGCGTTCGGATATTTCCTGGATAATGCAAAGGGCAGGTAGACTCGTCCCAATCCCTGTTGGAGATCCGTATCGTGAACAATTTTGCATTGTCGTATGACATCCTTTAATTTGTCGCAAACCGATTTGGGCAATACAGTCACCCGATCCTTTTGACCTTTGCCATCGCGTATCACGATATGTCCCGTGTCGAAATGAATATCCTTGATTCGGAGTGTTCGACACTCCCGATGTCGCAGCCCAGCCCCATACATCAGGCCAGCCATTACATCGAAGACTCCTGAAAAATTCGGCAGCAACGCTCGGACTTCGTCTTGGCTGAGCACCACGGGCAAGTGGCTGCTCTCCTTGGCACGCACCCGATTGATGAAGTGGATATCTTTGCCGAGAACCTTTTGGTAATAAAAGAGAATGGCGCAAAGAGCTTGGTTTTGGGTCCCTGCAGTG
>Ga0315901_10004442_pt1 | contig 17476 bp, 14 predicted proteins | sample LakEriMetagenome_10_FD_203761 | JGI IMG/M metagenome (GOLD analysis project Ga0315901, IMG submission 203761) | Freshwater fungal communities from buoy surface, Lake Erie, Ohio, United States - Buoy 2 MA116 | ecosystem: Environmental > Aquatic > Freshwater > Lake | place: USA: Lake Erie, Ohio...
GCCGGCTGTTGTCGGAGCCGTAGTTCGCAAATGTGCAGTTGTCGAATCGGTAGCGACCGCCGATGCCGAGGTAGGCCGCTTGCTGCGAACAATTACCGATGAGCAGATTTTGCGCGCTGATGGACGCGCCTTGAGCCAACAAACCAATACCGGCCATGTTAAGGACCTTGGTATTTCGTATGTCGACCGAATAGTTGACACCGGTGTAGCTTACTCCCGTTGTATCGACCTGGATACCGATATTACCGTTGCGAATCTCCGCATATTCAATACTCGAGCCCTGGCTTTGAAAAATCCAAATTCCTCCTCGCACGATGCTGGCTATTTGCGGCCCCATCGAGGTTTCATAGGGACAGTCGAGCTGAATGCCCCATTGGCCCGGCACATCGTCGTAGAACGACTCAAGGCGATCGCCTTGGAAAACAACAGGAGCACCCAAATCTCCATCAATCTCTATGGAACCCTTGTACACATAGATACCCGACTTGCCATGACAATACACCTGTGTGCCCGGATTGATGCGAAGGGTTGCGCCGCTATCCACTGCTACAATACCATACACTACGTGCGGTAGTTCATTGGTCCAAACTTCAGTAGTGCCTGTTTCGATGATGTAACTGAAAGGATCTGCGCATGAATTGAGACCTCCGTGAAAAAATGCATTCTGTCCCCAGGCCTGCAGTAGCACCGTTTGCTCATTTCCATTCAACCGAAAGCGAATTTGATCTTCCACGATGAACGGTAAGGTGGCATCTTGCGGGTCGATGGTTACCTCCACAAAAACGTAGATACTGTCGTTGGGAAGAATCTCGATTCCTTCCTGCACAGGTCCATCGAGTCCATCGATGTTGATTCGGAATTGCGAAGCGCTTCCGGAAACCAATGCTATCTCATCGATGCGGATGCTTTCGTTGTAAGGATTGCGCACGCGCAGGTATTGAGTAGTACTTCCAATTGTCGAGAAAACGGTGTCAAAGAACACCGTGTCTGATGAAAACTCCAAGCTTGCAGATGAATCCTCATTGAATCGTTCTTTTCTACACTGCACAAGAGAAGCTGCAATGAGCAGCAACATGAATAAGAATGGAAGGAGCCTGGTATGCATAGGGATTCACAAAGATGCGTTTATTCGAGCATCAGCAACAACATTTTTTTGAAAGTCATATTGTGTCGCATTGTTGAATACTTGGACTTTGTCATTGCGAAAAATTCATGAATTGTACCCTTCATTTGTGAACATGCAACTCACCAATCAAAATGATTCACTTGCTTTTTGCCGCTTTGTTTTGGCAATGGCCGTAATCTTTCTGATTGGGTTCCAATCCTGCGCCGACCAACCTAGTGTGCAGCCGCCCATTATTACGGCCGATACCACCGGTATTTCCTCCACCGGAGCCATACTCCTGCAAGGAAACGTGGTCGTTATTCCACCACCGGCTCTCATCGCGCACATGATTCGATCCAAATCGATACCATTCGAATCTTCCTGCACCATCGATGCGACGCACCCTGAGCAGTGGACCGGAGAGCACAAGAAGGCCCTCAACCTTGGAGTGCTAGGTGCCGACCTTTCCTACTTAATCAACCATGGACAAAGTGCCGTGATTCCTCAATACCTCGCATCCATTCGCAGACTCACCGATGATTTGGGCATTTCACATCAAGTAAACCCGGAATTGCTCAACCAAATAGAAGCCGGTCTTGACAACCCTGAATACATGCTGGGTTTGCACAGTGTGTTTTTTAGAAACCTGGAACAATACCTCGAATCGAATAAGCGCTCATCCATCAGTACCTGCATTTTATTGGGAGGCTGGATAGAGTCGATGCATCAACTGGCTGCGCCTGCCGATAGCATTGCCGCCCACCCGCTCGATGACGTTCTTGCCGAACAGTCATACACTGCTCAAGGTATTCGCGCGCTGGCACTGTCTGTCAGTGATGATTCCTTTTCGGAAATTCAATCGTCCATCATCACACTTTGCGATGCCCTGGATAAACTTGAAAAGCTTTATGCGTTTCGAGAACCCGTTCACGATCAGCGACAATCGATTAGTTACCTGCGCAGCGAATCATCCGTCATTTGTTCCGACGAGCAGCTGGTAGAGCTTCATCAGCTCATCAATCAAGCACGCCAATTAATAATCGAACCATGAAGAACCTGAGCTGCACTGCCCTATTGACACTGATGGCCGTTGTTTCCTTGGGACAATGCGATGAATCGAAGATGATTGCTGAAAAGAGCCTGGGTGAAAACTATGTTACCGATACACGTTTTGCACAAACCCTGATTTCGGGGGAAGACTCCCTTGTAGTCAACTACGTTTGGCTCGCGAATAACACGTATCGCATCGCAACAGGGCCGATTGAAAAACAACAGATTAGCATACAAGCCTTCGACCAGAACAACAACCTAATTTTCGACAATGCCGCATTTGGATATCCATCAAATTGGAATTTCTTCATTGAACACAGCATGCTCGTTCGATGTGTTTTTCGTCTGCTGGACAAACCCGTCACACCGGTTTGCATTACTGTTTTGACTGGATTTAAAAAATAATGAGCCTAAAATGGAACCCCTCGGTAACGGGTTCGTAGAAAACGCCCAATGAGTGCAGGAATACTAAGAGCGTTGATGCAGTTATTTGCCATCATCAGCGGGTCCGGTTTAAAATCGGGACGCGAGATCGTGGCCCTCTTCCTGCGCCAGCAACTCAACAAGGAAATGGTCAACAACTACCTCAGTTTGTATGAGGAGTTCGCGAAAAAATTCCATGACATAAAAGACTCCGAGAAGCGAACCAGCATGGCCTCGGTGAAAGTGTTGCGCATCTGTAGTCAAATCAACGAAGAATTACAGCAAAAGGAGAAGTTCTTCGTGGTTGTGCGTTTGCTCGAGTTCTTGCGCGAATACACCGAACACGGTGCGCAAGAACTGGCATTCGTAGAAACCGTAGCTGATGCCTTCAACATCCCTCAAGAACTCTTTCGCCGCATACAAACCCATGTGGATTGTACCGCGGAGCAGTTGCCGGATGACCCATCGTTTCTGGTCGCATCGACCGAACGAGTGGCTTTACTTAAGAAGACCCAATTCCTTCAAACAGAAAATCTGAAAGGACAGCTGTTGTTCTTGCGCTTGGAAGATGAAAACATATTCTTCGTTCGTTACTTCGGTCCGGATGCGTTGAATTTGAACAGCCAGCACATTACGCCTCAACGCACCTACGTGTTCGGACAAGGCTCGAGCATCCGAGGTAGCAAGATAAGCCCTGTATTCTATAGCGATGTTCTGCATCGATACCTGCAAACGGGAAGCAAACGCAGCATCGTTTATCGTGCTGAAAATGTTTCTTACTACTTTCCAGGCACTACCAGTCAGGCTTTACATCAATTCAATTTGATGGAAGATAGCGGCACCTTGGTAGGGATAATGGGAGGAAGCGGTGCAGGAAAGAGCACCTGCTTGAATGTATTGAACGGGAATTACCTGCCCACGTATGGTAAGATAACCCTGAATGGCATTGACATTCACCGAGAGAAAGACCAGATACAAGGAGTGCTGGGCTATGTAGCCCAAGACGACTTGCTGATTGAAGAACTGACCGTATTCGAAAACCTCTATTACAATGCCCGATTGTGCTTTTCGGGAATGACGAATGAGGAAGTTGCACAACGGGTGTATCAAACACTTCACTCGGTGGGGTTGTTTGAATGCAAGGATTTGAGAGTCGGCAGCGTGCTCGACAAAACCATCAGTGGTGGACAACGAAAGAGGCTCAACATAGCCCTCGAACTTATTCGGGAGCCGGCAGTCTTATTTATCGACGAACCCACCAGCGGACTTTCGAGCCGTGACTCTGAAAACATCATGGACTTGCTCAAGGAACTCACCCTTCGCGGCAAGCTCATATTTACTGTTATCCATCAACCATCGAGCGACATTTTCAAAATGCTCGATAAGCTGTTTATACTGGATCAGGGCGGATACCCCATTTATTATGGCAATCCGGTTGAAAGTATCATTTACTTCAAGCGACTGGCCAACCAGGTAAACCTCAATGAGAGCGAATGCCCGTATTGCGGTAATGTGAATCCGGAGCAGATCTTCAACATCATTGAAGCCAAGGTAGTGGATGAATACGGGAATGAAACGGAGTACCGTAAGGTTACCCCTGCAGAATGGAACAACTTCTTCAACGTGATGATAGGCAATCACCTTTCCGAAAGGGTATTGCCTGAAGACAAGCCACAAAGCGCCTCGAAGTTACCGGGCGTATTCGCGCAATTGAAGGTGTTTGTGAAGCGCGACGTGTTGAGCAAAATTGCCAATAGGCAATACATGCTCATCAACTTCCTGGAGGCGCCTTTGCTTGCAGCTGTTCTTTCGCTCTTCATCAAATATTATCCTACGGGTACAGCCGGATTTCAGCCCTACACCTTCCGAGAAAACCTCAACTTCCCACAATATCTGTTTATATCGGTGGTAGTGGCCATTTTCCTCGGGCTTACGGTAAGTGCTGAAGAAATCATCAAAGACCAGAAGATTTTAAAGCGCGAACGCTACCTGAGTTTGAGCAAAGGCAGTTATCTCGCCAGCAAGCTGGCTATTCTTTTCTTCATATCACTGGTTCAAAGTCTGTCGTTCGTTTTAGTTGGAAACACCATTCTGGAAGTAGAAGGAATGCTGCTCCCATTCTGGCTTGTGCTCTTCAGCACCAGTTGTTTTGCGAATGTTCTCGGACTTAATATTTCGGCTAGCTTCAACAGTGCCAAGGTTATCTACATCATTATTCCCATTCTCATTATTCCGCAATTGTTGCTGAGTGGGGTGATTGTGCGATTCGACCGCCTGTATCCGGGAATCACCAGCCAATCCAAGGTTCCTTGGATTGGTAATACGATGGTTGCTCGATGGGCCTATGAAGCAATGGCAGTGTATCAATTCAAGAACAATGATTTTGAGAAGCAGTTTTTCGCGTTCGACCGCGATAGGAAATACTATGCTTGGAAGAAGGATTACTGGTTGAAGGAATTGAAAAACCGCAGCACCGATGCACAAAAGTTGCTCGGTCAAGAATCAGGCAAGACTCAACTGACATCCAACCTCGAAATTTTGCGCAATGAATTATCGCAGGAGTGCACTCGCATTCCCGACTTCGTGGTTCCGGGGTTAGACATGCTTCAACCCGAAGTGGTGAATGTGGATGCACTGCGTGAAATCGACACGGTGCTCATTCAACTCGATCGCTATTACATCGATATCTATAACGATGTAAACGACCGAAAAGAAATTCTGATTAGTGAATTGACATCGACCCCCGAATTTAAAACCTCATACCTGCGCTTGCAAAACGCCAACTTCAATGAGAGTCTGGAAGATTTTGTGACGAATAAAAATGATTTGAAAAAAATCGTTGAGTCGGATGGGCACTTGATTCAAAAGCAAAACCCCATTTTCCTGGAGCCTGCAGGAGGTTTCTTCAACGCTCATTACTACGCACCGAGCAAAAATCTGTTTGGTCAGCGCATCTCTACGCTATCTGCGAATGTCCTTGTCATTTGGCTCATGACGATTGCTTTCACAGCACTATTAGCTGCTGACGGCATTCGAAAACTTCTAGACTTTATTTCTCGCTTGGGAAAAAAGTGAGGTTGAATTACCCCTCTACCTCAATCATCTTGAAAGGAACATTCACGATCGCTTCGTAATCCTCCCCTGCTTCGAGCATGTCTTCATCGTCTTGCTCGTAATACCAGTGAATAGCCACCTTGCTGCCCACATTTTCCAATCGGCGGAAAAGATCCAGCAAACACTTGCTGCTAGCAGTGTTGAAGTATTCCAACTGAATGTGTACGATGGTTTCCGGCTTTGCTCCGTTAACATAACTCTCGACCCATTCGAAAAGTGGTTTGTAAAAATCCAATGAGTTCTCAGGAATTGAGCGACCTCTAAGCTCCAGGTAACCGTCTGAAGAAAATTTAACCGAAGGGGTTTTGGTAGTAGCAGCTATAATGATGTCGTTCATGTCGAAAAATGTACACACAAAGGTGAGGGAATTCCGCGTCCACTTTCCATGTAAACAGATTAAGTTTTTGACAACAAACTTGTGCATATCTTCGCTACGGGCTCGCATGCCCATTAGCGTTGAAAGATATGGAAAAGGAATGGTTTGCATCGTGGTTTGATTCTCCTTACTACCCCATGCTTTACCGCCATCGCGATGAGGAAGAAGCAAAAAAGGCGCTTACCAATCTACATTCCAAGCTGTCATTACCAACAGGTACCACAGTGCTCGATCTGGGTTGCGGCCAAGGTCGTCATTCGCGTACGTTGCGCAGTCTGGGTTACACGGTCGTAGGCATCGACCTATCTCCTTCAAGCATAGCAAAGGCCAATGAGCTGGCTTCGGAAGGCGAACGTTTCGAGGTACAAGACATGCGCACTTTTGCAGTAACCGAGCGCTTCGACGCCGTTTTCAATCTCTTCACGAGCTTTGGGTATTTCGATGACCATGACGATAACCTGCGCGTGCTTACACAAATCGCAGCGCACCTGCATCCCAGCGGCACGCTTGTGCTGGATTACCTGAATGCCTTTCCTCTGCTCACACAAGACGAACAAGAGGCAACCCATCGTGTAGATCAGGTTGTTTTTCACACCCATAAAAAAAGAGAAGGAGACTCCATTGTCAAATACATCGAAGTGCATGATGGAGATGAAACCTTTCACTTCCGTGAACGCGTGCAACTTATTACACTCAACCAATTTCAGTCGATATTAACTGCCGCAGGATTTACTATTACTGAAGTGTTTGGCAATTATGAGCTTGAGTCCTATATCCCTGAAGTATCGCCACGCTGCCTTATTATTGCACGCAAATCATGAGTGAGACTCCCCTATTCTACGCGACCGTACTCTTTTTGGCCTCGATGACGGGTTGGGGTATTTTCATGCTTACTCGCAAACAGGCAAGTCGCGGAGTGAAGGTGATGCTTGCATTTAGTGCAGCCTATCTTTTGGGAATAACGCTGCTTCATTTGTTTCCGGAGCTTTATCATTCGGATGTACCGAATGTCGGATGGTATGTGGTGGCAGGCTTTCTGCTCCAAGTGGTACTCGATTTTTTTTCGCATGGGGTCGAACACGGACACGCCCATACGCACCAGCATCAAGGAACACGCTTTTTGGTGAGTGTTATGATTTCGCTTTGGATACACGCATTTATCGAAGGAATGCCTTTTGGAGGTGTTGTTGAAATGCACGCTCATGATCATGCCGGCCACGACCATGGTCATGGACATGAATTGCACGACCACCGTATGTCACTCTTGCTCGGTATTTCACTTCATAAGGTGACTGAAGCGCTTGTTTTCACTGCCTTGCTTGTGGGCATGGGTATGCGCATGGGTAAGATTCTTGGCTGGGTTATTCTCTTCGCTCTTATGGCGCCTTTTGGTGCATTCGCGCATTACTTCATAGGCATAACCGGTGTGGCCGACCTTGCCACTTTCACTCCCATGGTTACAGGAATTCTGATCGGAATACTGTTGCACGTTTCAACCATCATCCTCTTCGAGAGCGATGAGAGTCATAGCTTCAACTGGATGAAATTTGCAGCAATACTGGTTGGACTGGCGATGGCCGGATTCGTTTCTTAGCGCACCTATTATTCCCAGGTCACCTTCAACTCAATCGACTTTCCTTCACGCTCCACCATCATCGTGGTGCTTTGTCCCTTCTCGAACTTGCCCAGCGCTTCCATGTAGCCATAGATGTCTTCAATATCGAAGTCACCGAGCTTCATGATGGTATCGCCCTTCAATAGTCCGGCTTTCGCACCCGGCTTGCCATCCTTGCATCCATCGATGCGCAATCCCTTACCTGAATAGAGATAATCGGGCATTACGCCCAAGGTTACTTTGAAGTCGGATGCCGATGGCGATGCGTCCTTTGTTTTTGTAAATGCCGGTTTCACTTCATCGTCCATGGCTACAATCACATGCTGAATGTAGTTGGTCACGGAAGCCATACCCTTCACGTTGATTTTCCCTTCGAAGTCATCCGTTGGCTTGTGGTAATCTTCGTGCTGACCGGTGAAGAAGTGAATAGCCGGTATATCGCTCAGATAAAAGCTGGTATGATCCGAAGCGCCCATTCCGCTTTCACTTGTTACGATCACCAAGCTATCTACACTGATGCCATTGATCACGGGCATCCACGATGGACTTGTGCCAACGCCGTTGATAGCCAATGAACGCTCCTTATTCAATCGGCCAACCATGTCCATGTTGATCATATAAGCAACATCTTTCAATGGAATGGTAGGATTCTTTGTAAAGTGATTGCTACCTAAAAGTCCCTTCTCTTCACCACTAAACCCAATGAACAAGTAGTTGTGACCGCGTGTTTCCTTTGGGTGTTTTGAAAGCCAATAAGCCAACTCAAGCATCACCGATACGCCACTGGCATTGTCATCCGCGCCGTTGTGAATCGCTTTAGGGCCGGTCCACAGCGAGTTCTCGTCGCCCATGCCCAAGTGGTCGTAATGCGCGCCAATTACTACCGTGGTAGCTGCTTTGTTATCGATATAGCCTATCACATTGCGTCCTGAAATCTCTTTCACCAAGGCCATTCCCAACGAAGCAGAATCGCCCTTGTGATGAATCTGCGCCGCTCCGTGTGGCACAAACGTGAAGCGTTGATACCACGACGAATCACCTTTGGGCTCGAGCTTGAAACGTTGAAAGTCGCGAACGATGTATTCGGCTGCCTTTTGCTCGCCCGCAGTTCCCGTGCCGCGCCCCTCCATGAAGTCGTTGGCAAGTGCTGCCACATTCAACTCCAATCGTCCCGCAGCATTTTTAGGGAGCTTTACAGTTTGAGCTATTGCACATGCAGAAAGGGCGACTGCGCACAGGCAGGTAAGAAGTGATTTCATGAACTGGTGATTTTACGTTGTCAAAAGTAATGACTTGCAGGTATGACAGCCTCGTGACAATGCTCAATCTGCATATTAGGCAGCCGTTTTTATTTTCGCACCCTATGAAATCTGTCTTTATCACTGCCCTTGCTGTTGTATCAGCGTTGCTAGCCTCAGCTCAGAACGGAACAACCGATGAGCTCATCCACTACCCTGCAGAGAAGCACCTGGCCAATGTGCGCCAACTCACGTTTGGTGGGAACAATGCTGAAGCTTATTGGGATTTCAGCGGTGAGAAATTGTCATTTCAAAGCGACAACAAGAATTGGACAAAGGGATGCGATCAAATCTTCATTCTTGATACGAAGCTTGAAGCAGACAGCAATAAGCGTAAGCTCCTTTCCACGGGCAACGGACGTACTACCTGCGCATTCTTCATGCCCGACAACAACTCGGTAATCTATGCCAGTACTCACTTGGCCATGGATAGCTGTCCTCCTGTTCCGGTGAAGGAGAGCGGTAAATATGTGTGGCCCATCTATCCGGAATACGACATTTTCCAGGCCGACCTATCCGGTAAAATCATCAAGCAGTTTACCAACGAAAAAGGCTACGATGCTGAGGCTACGGTTTCCCCCAAAGGCGACAAGATTATTTTCACGAGCACTCGCTCGGGCGATCTCGATTTGTGGATCATGGATATCGATGGGAAAAACGTCAAGCAGATTACCAGCACCCTTGGCTACGATGGCGGTGCTGCATTCTCGGCCGATGGTTCGCAAATCGTTTGGCGCGCCTCACGTCCTTCGACCCCCGACGACATCAAAAAATACCGTGAACTGCTCGCACGTGATTTAGTGGAACCCACCAACCTGGAAATATTCGTTGCGAATGTCGACGGCAGCAATGTGCGCCAGGTAACCAACTTGGGAAATGCCAACTGGGCTCCCTACTTCCATCCCGATGGTAAGCGCGTATTATTCTGCAGCAATCACAAGAGCAAAATCGGCTTCCCGTTCAACATCTTCATGGTGAATGTGGATGGCACAGGTCTGGAGCAAATCACATTCGATACACAATTCGATTCTTTCCTCATGTTCTCGCCCGATGGCAAGAAAGTGTCATGGTGCAGCAACCGTCACAACGGACGCACACGCGACACGAACGTGTTTGTGGCAGACTGGATCGACTAAAGCTCAATGGTTGTTTTAGGTTAAAAAAACCTTCATAACCATCTCGGTACGGACGAGCAGCAGCGCGTCCATCCGTAAAAAAAAGAGATGCGCAACAGCGCGTAGGCAATAAAAAAGGGACGCACATCTGCGCGTCCCTCCTTGTTTTATAGAACTAGATTTTTTTTATTTAGCGCGCGATTACAAATCGCGTAACGTCCTCACCAGCCTTTAGGGAATAGGTTCCTTCAGCCAGTGAACGCACATCGATTGTGTATAAAAGCTGTCCATTATTGGATGGTATGTTCAACACACGCTTGCCTACTGAGTCGAACATCTCGATGGCAGCTACTGCATTGACTAACTGAACCTGTACTTCATTTTGCGCAGGATTCGGAAACACGGACATAAAAGAGAGAGCTGTCTCCTCGACGTTGATGGTATTGCACACCGTAACCTCGAGTGGAATTTCGTATTGCTCGCCGAAGTTGCTGATGAGCAAAAGATTCGGTGAATAGCTACCCGGACTCAACGTAGAAATACCGGTAATGGTAATGGTAGTAACTCCTTGGTTATTGATAACGGAAGCAGAAGCAGTTGCTCCCCCCAAGCCATCCAAACCTACTGTTAATGGAAACGCCAAGTTTGCGTTGATGTCAATTTCAAAAACAACATCTTCCGTGCTGCATAAGTCCCAGCTATCTTGAGAGGTAGTGATGATGGAAGGCTTCACGATAAACATACCATCATACATGCTTGTAGCCAGAACAAGTCCGCTAGGCAAGTATGGATAATTACTCCATGTACCTGAGAATTGTGCGTTGTCGTTATCGGGATACAAATCAAAGAAACCGACCTCTGTTAAAGTGGATGTACCCACGCGAATAGCGTCCAACACGCGCACACCGCTTCGGTAGTTGCTCTCATAGATAAACTGATCCAACGCATACAGGTTGTGATCGATAGCCGGACTGGTGCCTTCATAGAAACCTTCGTAAGTCACATTGTCTAAATCGGTAATGTTGAAGATGTGAGTACGTGTTCCATAAGGCTGCTGATTATTACCCAGTGCCATCTCGTCCAACTCATCATTCATCAAGAAAAACTTTTTGTTTTTGGTAATCCATCCTTGGTGGAAATACCCTGTTGTACCCTCGCCGTTAAAGTTGTACTCACCAATAAGCTGGCAGTCTGTCTTAACGGTTACATCCACAATCGCCAGCCTATCGTTATCGCTGTTGGAACGTCCATTACAGGCAATCACGATTTCGCGGCCTGTGTAATCGGTATCGGGACCGTCGTACGTCCATGCAAAGCCATCGTGGGTGTAGCCGCTACCATCATAACCACCTGCAAGCGTCGGATTGAGTGGATCAGATACATCCACAATGTGCTCACCGCCGTTGTAGGTATTGGTACCATAGGCATAAACGAATCCGGAAACAGGATCCACATTTACAGTATGGCAATTGGAGAACTCATCATAATGCGCTGATTCTGAAAATGCCACAGGGGGATTGCTTACAGCATCGAGTTGCGTTAAATCAAACACCTGAAGACCGTGACCTTGAGCTTCGCTCACAACATAGAGCCAGTTGCCATGTGACTCAACATCGCGCCACAAACTATTCGACGAATGCGTTGGCAACGTTCCAATCAATATAGGGTTAACAGGATCGGTAACATCAATAAATGAAGTTACATCGGCACAGCCCAAAATAGCGTATTCTTTGCCGGTTGCAGGACTTACCCAACCCCAAACGTCGTTGGTGTTTCCGTTGGGGTCGCAACCACATTCCTGCAAAGTCATGAACTTCATGAGGTCCATGTTGCGGCAGGGGTAATTTCCTGCCATTCCGTTCACACAAGCGGTTTGAGCAAATGCCTGTAGTGAAAGCGCTGCCAATGCCGGAAGGATTAGTGATTTCATCATAAAATTTGTATTGGACGAAGGTACATCAGATAAACAATTCGCAAATGAAAAGTTCACGTTCACTTGCTTTCTCAATGTGCAATTCAAGATTACCTTTGACGCATGACGGCTAAAAAAGAAAAGAACATTCGACTTATTGAAGTACCCAGCGAAGTAGGTGCCGGAACACGCGGTGCCAGCTTGGGTATTGAAGCAGTGAAAATTGCTGCACTTGACTTCCGCTCGAAGTTTTTCCGCAACTACAAGTCGATTGTTATTCCCAACGATAATCAGGCACTGCACCTTCCTCCGGGCAGTCGCTATGCAAAACATATACGCAGTGTTCTGAAAATGTATGAGCGCGTAGGCGCTGCTGTGCGTGATACTCTGCGCGATGGTCGATTCCCACTCATCATCAGCGGTGACCACAGCAGCTCAGGAGGTACCATTGCCGGAATTAAAATGGCTTACCCGGAGTCGCGTCTTGGGGTAATTTGGATCGATGCGCATGCCGATTTGCACAGCCCGTATACCACGCCAAGTGGCAACCTTCATGGCATGCCCCTCTCGACTGCCCTGAATGAAGACAACATTGAAGAAAAGGTCAATGACATCGATTACGAAGTCATTGAGCTTTGGGAAATGCTGAAGAACGTGGGTGATTTGTCGCCCAAAATTGAATACCGCGACCTCATATACATTACCCTTCGCGATTTCGAAGAGCAGGAAGCTGCGCTCATCAAGAAGAACAAGGTGAAGGTTGTGAGCACTAACGAAGTGCGTAAAACCGGTGTCACAAAGCTGAGTCGCGAATTGCTGAAATATCTCAGTCACTGTGATCGAATTTACATCAGCTTCGACGTAGACTCGATGGACCCTACCGTGAGTAGAGGAACAGGAACACCCGTGAAAGGAGGCATCAACGAGCGTGAAGCAGCTGACTTGATTTTGGAATTACTTCAGAACGAACGCACATGTTGCCTTGAATTCACAGAGATCAATCCGACGCTCGACAGTGAAAATGTAATGGCCGAAACCGTGTTCGAGATTCTGCAGAAAGTAGCCCGACAGGTGGAGATGATATAACGCTCAGTGAATAGTAAATACCGATCCTTCATTGGCCAAGGTCACGGTCTTGAAAACGGTTTCTGCCTCTTTTTTGAAATCTTCGTCGTTGGCATAGCGCGAGCTAAAGTGCCCCAGTATTAGACGCTTCGCACCGGAGCGTTGAGCCACCGTTGCTGCTTGTTTTGCTGTGCTGTGGAAGGTTGCCTTGGCGCGTTCCGATTCCGATTCCAAAAAGGTCGACTCGTGATACAAGGTGGTGCAACCGGTGACCATGTCAATGACCTTTTCACTGAAGGCTGTATCCGAACAATACGCATAACTCTTGGGCGGCTCAGGCTCCTCACATACTTCCTCGGGGGCAAGTGATTGTCCATTTACAAGCTCAACAGGATTTCCGTTTTTCAACTGAATTATCTGGCTTGGTTGAAGATCATAGCGTGCAATAGACTCTTTGGTAATCTTGGGCTTGCGCTCCTTCTCTTCGAACAAATAGCCACAGGTATCGATGCGATGCTTGAGTGGAAACGACCACACACGCAGCGACTTGTCATCGTAGATGCACTGCTTCACGTCGGTAGATACTTCGATAATTTCAAGCGGGTACTCGAGAAATGTTTGCGATGCCTTGAGTTGCATTTCGATGATGGCCTTTAACTCCTGCGGACCATAGACGGTGAGTTTTGCCTTTCGACCTAGTAGGTGCATACTCGAAATGAATCCCATAAGCCCCAGGTAATGATCGCCGTGCATATGCGAAATAAACACTTCATGGATGCGCTGCATTTTGATTTTGAACTTACGCATTTGCATTTGCGTGCCTTCCCCACAATCGACCAAAAAGAGCTTATCGTGAATGTTAAGCACTTGTGCCGAAGGGTTGTGCTTGCCTGTTGGGGCAGCAGCACCGCATCCTAATATGGTTACCTCGAATATCATCAAAAAAAAACCGTCCCGAAAGTACAGGACGGTTCGGTATTTCTATGTGTGAAAAATCTTAGTGCTGAACAACCATCTTACGGGTAGACTTGTAGCTACCGCTCTGAATGGTGTAGAGATAGATTCCCGCCGGCAAATTGGCAACGTCGATTGTCAAGCTGTTTTCCCCACGCTTACCGGCCATGGACTTGCTGATGATGCGCTCACCAACCATGTTCACCATGGTAAAGTCAACCTTGTCGTTGCTGCTCAGTGTGAAAGGCACGCGTGCGATGTTGTTAGCCGGATTCGGAGAAACAGCTCCCAATTCAAACACAGACTGCACCTCTTCTACTCCATTTGGATTAGCACAATCGTTTACGGTGAACACATAACCGGGAAATGAGAATGGTACTTCCAATTCACCGAGAAGTGAACTAATAGTTGCCATTACATTCAAGCTAACGGGAAACGCACCGGCCTGATTTGGAATACCCGAAACAACTCCGCAGTATTGACCGCCACCAACGAATGTGCAGTTGGTAGGGTTGCACTCTAGACTTAGACCCAAGTTACTGATGTCTACATTGCCATTGTAAGAGGCTCCTACCAGGGTAATGCTTTGAATGGTGGCACCAAACCCTCCAAATGTTGGGTCCAAAGCCCCCGGGTCGGTAGGTACCAAAAACCATATGGTCTCGTCGTACTGCTCATTTAAGCATGCTTGAGCCAATCCAACGGTAGTATCAGGATAAACACCATACTCAACATCACCGAAATTCCAATCGTCCGGATTGCATTGCGATGACGCAACAAAAAAAGAACAAAGAGCAAAAGCAGAAAGTATAATTTTCTTCATAGTCGGTTTAGATATCGCGTTCAACTTCTTCCATATAAACCAAATCAACAGCCTCGTTTTGGGTAGGTGTTATCTTCAAAACACTTTCCAATTGAGAAATGCTGATGAGCTTCTTGACCGCATCCTGCAATCCACACAGAACAAACGAACCGTTTGAATCACGGCACAGGCGATTGCCTACAAGCAATGCGCTCAGACCCGAAGAGTCGATATAACGGGTTTCGGTCAAATCAATAATCAAGTTCTTGTGGCCCTCCTTATTCATCATCACAATTTCGCTCTTCAACTCAGGCGCATGCAGTGCATCTAGCTTTTCCACTTTGGAAGCAATCACTGCTACTTTATCTTTTTGAATAACTTCAAATTTCATTGTTTTCGGGTTTGGGTCAAATGTAAACGCTTTTTCTCAAAAGACCTCAATCTGGGTATTGAAAGTCTTCAACCGTCATGAGTTTATTTTAACGATGTTCTACCACAAATTTTTGAGTCAAGTGCGACCCGTTTTCGGCTATGAACGTGATGAAATAAACACCGGGTGCAAGGTTGCCGCATGTAATTTCCTCTCTCTCCGAACGAATTGGGGCCGAAGAAACCCAAGCTCCTTGCGCGTTGAATAGGCGGTATTCTTTCAATCGGCGGAAATCGGAGCAACGAACATTCAACACCTCATCAGCAATGCTTGGGAAAATCTGAACATCCGAAAATGCCAATTCCTGCTCCTCGATGCTCAATGGCAAACAAGGCTGGGTGGCATTGTTGGGATCGAGGTAAGCTCCATCCATGAAAACCTCTCCGGTTTCCAAGGGGTCGAGCCATTCTTTGAGCTTCTGGGTAGCTGAATTTGGATTGTCATCCCAGTTCTTGTCCATTTTGCCATAGAAATCAGGGGCCGTAGGACTGGTGCAATACGAGCTACCACCGGTCAACTGACCAACAATGCGCTTGGATTCATTGAAAATAGGCGAACCTGAAGAACCGCCTTCTGTAACACCATGGTTGGTTTCAGTTGCCATCCAGGTCACACGCCAATGGTAGCCATTGGCTCCCCAAGTGCCTGAGACAATGTTTGTTGCGGTCGAGATTTTCTTCACATCGCCCGCCGGATGGTGGATGCCCACTACATCAGCCGGTGTAACAGCGCGTGAATCCCATCCTGCATAGAACACGTTATAGTTAGCAGGTGGATTGTCTTCCATTTCCAACAGCAAGAAATCCGAACCACTGTTGCCTCCCCCATCGTTACTGTCGGCCAAATGATAAACCCCTACTCGGTTACTGGTGCTTGGAGAACTACCTGTGCCACAACCACTCTTCTGATACTTGAAACGAACCGTACACTGAAGCCATTCAGCATCCGAAACACCAATGCCGCAGTGCAATGCAGTAAGGAGATAATTGCGACAATCGCGAGCTGTTGTGTTTACAATAGACCCCGAACAAAGCCCCTGACCATTGCCATCGTTAATGAGTAAGCGAACTACGGCATCACGCTGTGGAACCCAATCGGCACCTTCCGGACAATTCACATCCACCTCACAAAAATCGGATGCTCGTGAATTTTCTTCGGTTGAGTAATCGGAGTAATCATACACGTATCGGTACATGTGACTCACGGATTGGATGCCAATATTCGGTACCCCTACAACCGCAGCAGGCTCGTAATATTCCAAAATCGCTTCATCACCCAATACCTCACCCATCATAAAATATCCGTGTGCATTGCAATCGTCAACCGTGAAAGGTCCTACAAATGACTTACGGTCCATTCCGTATAAGAACATTACAGCTCCTTGTGGGATGTGCAATCCATCGAAGTAAACGCAAACGCCTTTAGCGCCTGCCGAGCGAAAACGATAGTGCCATACACGATCACCGTTGGACAAATTTGTCCAAACACCCGCAGTCTCTTCATCGAGATTCACAGGAATGATGCGACCTATGTTGGTGCGGCCTCCGGCCTTTTCCAATCGAGTGTCTTCTTCAAGAAGGATTTCGTGATTAAAGGTTGCCAACTCTTCCAAAGGCAATTGTTCCAGCTGTGCTGACGACCATTGGTAGCCAAATGGCTGCAACTGGGCCATCATATTCAGCCCCAAAAAGATTAAAAACGCTGAAGTAAAAATTCTCATAATCGATGTTTACGTGGTTTCAAAATGGATGCGAAAAATACGAGGGTTTTGACTGAAATACGCTTGTAAATCAATTCTCCCTACTTCACGCCAATGGAATATTAGGCTTTGAGAATGCGAAGCCCGGTTTGAATAATCAACGTTAAATCGCCCAGGAATGAATGTCGGCGAACATATTCAAGATTCAAGGCCAACTTGGCGGGCATAATCTCTTGTATATACGTTTCTTCCGGATTGGAAGACTTTGCCAATAAATCGCTTTCCTCGAAGTAGCGCAACGAGGCATAATCGGTTATACCGGGACGAATGCTCAGCACTAATCGTTGTTCGGGTGAATACAAGGCCACGTAGCGCGGAACTTCAGGACGTGGACCAACCACACTCATGTCACCCAATAAAACATTCCACAATTGAGGAAGCTCGTCGACCTTGAACTTACGCAGAAAATAACCCGCTCGGGTAATGCGCGAATCGGCCGAACCCACCGTGAGCTGACC
>Ga0315901_10004443_pt1 | contig 17476 bp, 19 predicted proteins | sample LakEriMetagenome_10_FD_203761 | JGI IMG/M metagenome (GOLD analysis project Ga0315901, IMG submission 203761) | Freshwater fungal communities from buoy surface, Lake Erie, Ohio, United States - Buoy 2 MA116 | ecosystem: Environmental > Aquatic > Freshwater > Lake | place: USA: Lake Erie, Ohio...
CGGGCCATAACTCGGATTCCATTTCCGCACATTTCAGCCAGAGATCCATCTGCATTGCGGTAATCCATGAACCATTTTCCATCCCGCTTGATTATGCGTATTAACCCGTCGGATCCGATGCCGCTTTCGCGATTACAGATTGCCGCGGTCTGAGCGGTAGTTATAGAAATCTCATTCTCTGGATCAAAGACAAGAACAAAATCATTTTCTGTCCCGTGCCCGTAGGTTCCGATTACATTATCAATCATGATGGAGTTGAGTTTATCTTCTCGAGCACTGTTTCTAGCCGCGGTTGAGTTGGAGATATCCAGTTAATTCGTGCATCTCGAGAGAACCAAGTCTCTTGTCGTCTGACATATTGGCGCGTAGCTCGCTTAGTCTCCTCGATTGCCAAATCCTCAGAGATCTCACCGCTTCGCATTGCAATTATCTGCGCATAACCTAAAGCGCGACGTGCTGTCGTGGCTTTGGTAATTCCTTCATCTATCAATCTATCTACCTCATCTACAAAACCTGTCTCCCACATCCGATCAACGCGCGCCTCCACGCGCTCCCCGAGTTCTGCTCGGTCCATAACCAGTCCGAACTGAAGGGCATCGGGATAGAGAGAACTATCTTCGCGCGGTAAATTTGCGGTGAATGGTTTACCGGTGATTTCAATAACTTCTAAGGCGCGAATGACGCGTCTCTCATTCTGTCGATCAATCGCAGCCGCAGCCGCAGGATCCAACTGTTCAAGTCTTTGAAAGAGTTGCACAATTCCAAACTCTTTCGCTTCCTCCGTTAACTTCTGACGCACATTCGCATCTGTATCTGGGAAATTTAAATCATCCAGGATTGACTTAATATAGAGACCGGTTCCTCCAACAATTATCGCGTTCTTTCCGCGACCGTGTATCTGAGTTACAGACTGCCGTGCCAATTCTTGATACCAAGCAACGGTTGAGTCTTGTGATACCGCCAAGATATCAAGCAGGTGGTGTTCGATTCCGCCTCGCTCGGCAGGTGAGAGTTTGGCTGTACCAATATCCATACCTTTATAGATCTGCATTTAGTCGGCATTAATAATCTCAGCGCCGATCTCCTGTGCTAAAGCAACTGCTAAATCACTCTTGCCTGTAGCGGTAGCTCCACAGATTACGATTGTCTTCATTTAATAGTTGGTATTCCGAGCATGGTTGGTTGTGGGCCGGCTTTGGCTTCTCGTGAGGCGAATGCATCTCCGCCACGAGTCTTTAAATGTGAATCTTCATTACCAATTAGGTAATGCGCGGATGCATCAGTGATGGTTAAATCGACAAAATCTCCTGGTCTCGCCTTACTAACCGCGTCGAAGTGGACTAGGCGGAAATCTTCGGTCTTTCCTGTAAGTCTTGATTGAGCAGCATCTCGGCGACCTTCAACTTCCGAAACAAGTGCACGATGCTTGGTACCAATTGAGCGTTGATTGACGCTAAGTGATATTGCTTGTTGATGCTCATGTAAGCGCGTATATCGCTCACCAACTACTTCGGCGGAGACTTGATTGGGCATTGCACCGGCCGGAGTACCAGGCCTGATTGAATATTTGTAGGTGTAAGCCGCTGCAAATTGTGCTTGTGTTGCCAAATCCATAGTTGCTTGGAAATCTTCTTCTGTTTCCCCTGGAAATCCTACGATTATATCGGTCGTGATCATCGCCTCGGGCATTGCTTGACGTACTCGATCTAAGATCCCTAAGTAACGGCTAGTTCGGTAAGAACGACGCATCTCTTGCAGAATGCGGTCTGATCCCGATTGCAGTGGCATATGCAAATGTGGCATTACATTCTTGGTGCTTGCCATAACTTCAATTACATCGTCGGTAAAGTCTCGAGGATGTGGTGACATAAAGCGAACTCGCTCTAATCCATCAATTTTTCCGCATTCACGGAGCAAATTTGCAAATGCGCTTCGATCTCCGAAATCAACTCCATAGGCATTTACATTCTGACCAAGCAAAGTTATTTCAATTACACCTTGATCCACCAGCGCGCGAACCTCTTTTAAAATATCAACAGCGGGACGATCTTTCTCAATTCCTCGCAAAGTGGGCACGATGCAGAAGGTGCACGTGTTGTTGCAACCAACCGAGATAGATACCCAGGAAGTAAAAGCCGAAAGCCTGCGGGCTGGCAGCGTTGATGGAAAATGTTCGAGCGCTTCCAGAATTTCAATCTGAGATTCTTCTTCGATGCGTGCTCGTTCTAGTAGAACCGGAAGTGAACCCACGTTATGGGTACCAAAGACCACATCAACGTAGGGTGCTTTCTTTAAAATCATCGACTGATCTTTCTGCGCCAAACATCCGCCCACTGCAATCTGCATATTTGGATTAGCCTTCTTAATCGGCGCTAAGAAACTTAAATTGCCATAGAGCTTGTTATCGGCGTTCTCACGAACAGCGCAGGTATTGAAAACCACGATATCTGCCTGAACACCTGGTTCAACAGGAAGATATCCAGCTTCATCTAAGAGCCCGGCGATGCGTTCAGAATCATGAACGTTCATCTGGCAGCCATATGTTTCGACTGTATATGTGCGGGTCATATAGGCAAGAGTAACGCGGTGCTTAGAGAGGTAAAACCTCAAAAGTTAAGTTACGGCGATCGACCATAAGAATTGAATGATTCGGCAGGCGGCTCCAATGGTCTTTACCCCAACCTGTCGATGCCACTTTAACCACACCCTCCTCAGCGCTGTAGCGGAGTTCATAATGGCTGTCGACTGTCCATTCGGTGGAATCTCCTTCATTGAATTCGCATACCGCAACCAAGTGGTCAGATGAAAGAAGCATGCAATTTATGCTCGTGAAATCAAAGTTAGCGGATATCGTGCGCACCGCTTTACGGACACCTTCCAGCAACCCTAATTCTTCAACAGCGGTGAGAACCGCATAAAAATAACGCTCGCTATCTGTCGTTGAAATGAATTGCGCTAAGAAGCGTGGGTCGACAAACTTTTCTAACTCGCTAATAGATTGGATTGTTCCGTTGTGCATAAACGAGAATTCTCCATGCACAAATGGATGGTTATTTGTTAAATCTACCGCCAGCCCCTTTGAAGCAAGGCGTAAGTGTAAAAGTGCGCCGTCGGTCTTGAGTCCATTTGCCGATTCTTTGAACTTTTCACTTTCGGCTGCCAGAGTCAGCTCTCTAACTAAAGTGGTTTTCCCATGTTCTGCGGAACTGGCTGAAATCCCCCAACCATCTCTATGCTCTTTGGAAAGTTCGATGAAATTTTCAAAACCTTCGCCCACTACATCGGCAAAGGTGCGCTCCTCGTTGGCTACATAGCCGAGTAATCTGCACATAGGGTAAATCTATCGTTGAAAATTAGTTTTGAATACGAATTGGTGATTGACCGCGAGCTATGAGTCTTTCAAAGTGAACTTCGCGTTTGTCGTTAAAGATTGCCGCTTCTTTTCCAGACTTTTCCAGAAAAGCGGTGAGTTCATCGCGCGCCACCAAGCCATCGCCAGATAGATCGTTTCTTTCAAAAACGTTCCACGCGCGCAGGACTGGAGAAACCACATCATCTAGGTGCTGCTGTAGATCATAAATTCCGGCAAGGGCAATCTGCACTGCCTTGCGACCAAAGCCAGGCATATTTGCACCCGGCATATCAAAATTAGTAACCACATCTGCGATAGCGCGCATCGCCGCGTTTGGTTCCATATCAAGCGCCGCTGAAAGGGTATTGCGGTAAAAAAGCATATGCAGATTTTCATCGAGAGCAACTCGTTGCATCATGTTTTCTGCGATCGGGTCATCAGAAAGTTTTCCAGTGTTTCGGTGAGAAATTCTCGTTGCGAGCTCTTGAAATGAAACATAGGCGATGGTGTGCAACATATCGTTCTCATAAGGCGTCTGATAACCCAGCGACATATGTGCCATGCGGAGATCTTCCAAGTGATACGGATCCACACCGCGCGTGGCCATCAAATAATCGCGAATAACGATTGCGTGACGAGCTTCTTCGGCGGTCCATCTCTCAATCCAATTTCCCCATGCCCCATCGCGACCCATCGAAATTGCAATTTCAGTGTGATAGCTCGGCAAATTATCTTCGGTAAGTAGATTTAAGATCAAAGAGTCTTGTGCGACTGGAGTAAGCCGTGAATCTTTCGCTTCCCAAGCATCTCCATTTAAAGGTCCGGCATAATCGCGGCCTTCTGACCATGGGACATACTCGTGTGGGTACCAGTTCTTTTGAACAGATAGATGGCGCTCGAGTTCAACGGCTACGACAGGTTCTAGATCACGAATCAATCTCGCTTGGATCTTTGCCGTCTCATCACTCATAGGTGAACGTTACGGGAGAAGTAAGGTTACTGACGAGTTATAGCTTCTTCTTTGCGCGTTCTTCCGCCTGTAATTCGCGCCACTTTGCAATTTCACCGTGATTTCCACCTAATAAAATCTCTGGGACGCTAATTCCGCGCCATTCTTGTGGTTTTGTGTAGTTTGGGTATTCGAGATAACCATCAGAATTATGTGACTCTTCTGTGAGTGAATCAGGATTTCCAATCACCCCAGGGATCAAGCGGGTGATCGCCTCAATCATTACAAGTGATGCGACTTCTCCCCCACCAAGCACGTAATCACCAATTGAAACTTCGTGGACTCGAACGCCATTTTTTGCGTAATCCTCGCCCAAATAGTGTTGACGAACACGATCATCAATTCCTTCGTAACGTCCACAGGCAAATACCAAGTGCTTACTCTTTGAAAATTCCTCCGCCGTTTTTTGATTAAAACGACTTCCGGCTGGTGTCAGAATGATTAGATCAACATCTGAAATCAAGAGTGGATCGAGCGCCTGGCCCCAGATTTCAGGAAGCATAACCATCCCAGCGCCACCACCATAAGGAGTGTCGTCTACGGTGTTGTGGTTATCGTTTGTGAAAGATCGCAAATCGTGAATTTGTAATTCAATTAAACCTTTATCCTGCGCCTTTCCCAGCAGAGAAAGCTGTGCTGGGGCAAAGTACTCAGGAAAGATTGTGATCGCATCTATTTTCACTGACTAACCTCGCTCTCGTAAAAATCTGGTGGGATAACCGTCATGCGTTTCGCCTTTATATCTACAACAGGTACGAGTTGGTGAACAAATGGAATCAGAATTTCACCAGATTCGGTCTTAATTGAAAGTACATCTTGACCTGGAAGATTGAGGACATCCGTGACTTCACCTACCAAGTCACCATCAACAAGATAAGCCTGGCACCCAATAAGTTGTAAGACGTGATAATCATCTTCTTCAAAGCCTGGTTCATCGATATCGACTTGAGCAAAAAGAAGGACATCTCGTAGTTTCTCAATGGCATTACGGTCGGAAAAGCCTTCAAACCCGAGCAACAGAATTCCATTATGCACGCGCGCAGAAACCACAGTTAAATTCCCGTGGTTATCTGTTTCAAGTTCTGCGCCGATAGCAAAACGTTCTTCTGCTAAATCGGTGCGGACTTCAATGGTTGCTTCACCAAGAATTCCGTGAGCACGACCAATGCGACCTACGTTTAGGCGCATACCTGACAAGAGAGTTAACGAGCCTCGTCGGTATCGATGAGATCAACACGAACTGTGCGACCTGCAATTGCGCTTACGACTGTTCGAAGCGCCTTCGCAGTGCGACCGTTACGGCCAATTACCTTGCCGATATCTTCAGGATTGACACGAACTTCAAGAGTTGTGCCGCGACGGTGAGTCTTTTCCTTAACGATGACATCTTCAGGATTATCAACGATTCCTTTAACGAGGTGCTCGAGAGCTTCGTCCATCATTGTTATTCGGCAGCCGCATCTGTAGAAGTTTCAGCAACCGCTTCGGCAACAACTTCAGCTGGAGCTTCTGCAACCACTTCGGTCGCTTCAACTACGGTTTCTACAACCTCTTCGGTCGCAGTTGCTTCGGGCACAACGACTTCTTCTACCGGCACAGGATTAGCTTTTGCAGCTAACTTCTCTTGCGCCTTCTTCTTCATAGTTGTTGCGCCTTCTTTTGGTTCATCCATTGCTTGCTTAACAGCTGCTTCGTAAGCGATGCTCTTCGCTGGCTTTGGTGTTGCAAATTTAAGTGTTCCTTCAGTTCCAGGAAGACCCTTGAACTTCTGCCAATCTCCGGTGACCTTAAAGATCGCCTCTACAGCGGCAGTTGGTTGTGCTCCGACGCCGAGCCAGTATTGGGCGCGCGCAGAATTAACTTCCATGATTGAAGGTTCTTGTCCTGGAACGTAACGACCAATTTCTTCAATTGATAGACCGTTACGGGCTTTACGAGAATCTGTTACGACGATGCGGAAAAATGGTGTGCGGATTTTTCCCATGCGCATTAAGCGAATTTTTGTAGACAAAGAAGTAGTGCTCCTAAAAAGTGTGTCGTATCTAAAGTTCGTGCAGCGGGGTGCGCACTTACTAGATCCAACTTTGGATATGGATGTTGTGGGGGTAGAGGGCCCCGCAACAGGAGGCTAATCTTGCCATTAACGAGTGCAGATACGAAATTGAGCGCTTATCCACGTTCTTCGGCAGCCCGTTTTGCGGGGTTGCCTGACTTTGACTTCTTCTTGGCCGGAGCCTGTCCTTTATTCGAAGAAATCGGACCCGATCCCATTCCGGCAGGCATACCCAGGCTTTGCGCCATAGCAGGTGGCATGCCACCGCCCTTGCGCATCTGACGCATCATTTTCTGAGCTGCTGAAAATTTATCTACAAGAGAATTTACATCTTGAACTTTACGACCAGCACCGAGGGCGATTCGCGCACGTCTTGAACCATTTAAAACTTTAGGATCTTGTCGCTCGAGTGGCGTCATGGATTGAACGATCGATTTAGTGCGCACAATCTCAGATTCATCAAAGTTTTCGATCTGTTTCTTCATCGCGCCTGCACCTGGCAACATTCCCAGCAATTTCGACATAGAGCCCATCTTGGACATAGCCTCTAACTGTTCGAGGAAATCTTCTAGGGTGAAGTCATCGCCGCGTGCAAACTTCTCTTCCATCTTTGCTGACGAATCACTATCCAGCGCCTTCTTCGCTTGTTCGGCGAGAGTTGCCACATCTCCCATACCAAGAATGCGCGAGGCCATACGTTCTGGATAGAAAACATCAAAATCAGTTAACTTCTCTCCGTTTGAAGAGAACATAATCGGTAGTCCAGTTAACTTTGCGATTGAAAGCGCAGCGCCACCGCGTGCGTCTCCATCTAGCTTTGTTAAAACGACGCCATCGAATCCAACACCATCTTGGAAGGCTTTAGCTGTGCGCACAGCATCTTGACCGATCATTGCATCAACCACAAATAAAATTTCATCTGGCTTTACTGCATTTCGAATATTTATCGCCTGCTGCATCAACTCTTGATCAACGCCTAATCGACCTGCGGTATCTACGATCACCATGTTATAAAGTTTTGATTTTGCAAATGCCAACGCTTGCTCTGCCACCTTTACCGGATCGCCAACTCCGTTTCCTGGCTCTGGTGCGAATACGGGCACGCCGACGCTCTCACCTACCACTTGCAATTGCGTAACCGCGTTGGGGCGTTGCAGGTCTGATGCCACTAAAAGTGGAGTATTGCCTTGATCTAAATAAAATTTAGCCAGTTTTCCAGCGAGAGTGGTCTTTCCAGCACCTTGCAAGCCAGCCAACATAATGACGGTGGGTGGATTTTTTGCGAAGCGAATACGACGGGCTGCTCCCCCGAGTATTTCAATTAATTCTGCGTTAACAATTTCAAAAATTGCTTGAGCTTGATTGCTGCCAGATTGAAGATTCGGTAACGCTGCTAGTGACTTCTCGCGGATTAAATCAATAAAGGAATTAACCACGGACAAGGCAACATCTGACTCAAGGAGCGCAGTGCGAATGTCTTCACAAGTTTTTTCAATATCTGAATTGCTTAACTTGCCACGAGAGCGAAGTGCTGAAAACGCTCCGGTTAACTTGGTCGAGAGTGAATCAAACATAATGAGCGCACTCTACTTGAGGAGGGTGGTTTTACTCTTCTCAAGTAGAGTGCCGCATCACTAAATTGCCGCTGCTCCTCGCTCGCCAGTTCTTACACGTACCACCTGATCAACTGGCGTTGTCCACACCTTTCCATCACCGATAGATCCTGTGTGGGCCGCTTTTACGATTAGAGCAAGTGCGCTCTCAACTTGCGGCTCATCAACTAGAACTTCAAGGCGAACTTTAGGAACTAAATTGACTTTATATTCAGCCCCTCTATAGACCTCGGTATGTCCCATCTGACGACCGAACCCACTGGCTTCAGAGACAGTCATACCGGTAATTCCCGCTTCCTGAAGTGCATCCTTAATATCATCTAACTTAAATGGTTTGATGATTGCAGTAATTAGTTTCATGCTTGTCCTCCCTTAGATGAAGCAAATGTGCCGCTTTGACTGTTGTCAAAAATTTCATATGCACGTTCAGCATGCACAGCAAGATCAATTCCCTCAAGTTCTTCATCATGTGTGATTCGGAAGCCGAAGATTAGATCGATAGTTTTACCAATAATTAGCGTTGCCACGAACGAGTACACAAGTACTGCAGCAGCGCCAATGATCTGGCTGACGAGTTGATCTGTACCACCACCGTTAAAGAGGCCAACTTCTACCCCAACGAAACCAACCATGACTGTTCCAACAATTCCACCGACGAGGTGAACGGCAACTACATCGAGTGAGTCGTCATATCCAAACTTGAATTTGAGACCAACTGAGAGTGCGCAGAGCGCTCCCGCGATTGCACCGATGATCAGAGCACCGCTTGCGTTCACTGCAGCACAAGCTGGAGTGATGGCAACAAGTCCAGCTACAACGCCAGATGCTGCGCCGAGGCTTGTTGCATGTCCATCGCGAATTTTTTCAACAAGCAACCAGGCCAATACCGCAGCAGTTGTTGCAGCAATCGTGTTGAGAAGCGCGAGTCCAGCGGTTCCATTTGAAGCTACAGCTGAGCCGGCATTGAATCCAAACCATCCAACCCAAAGCAAAGCTGCACCTAACATTACGAGTGGAAGGCTGTGAGGGCGCATTGGAACTCTGCCAAAACCAACTCGCTTACCGAGAATTAGCGCCAGCGCCAAACCTGCAGCGCCCGCATTAATGTGTACGGCAGTTCCGCCGGCAAAGTCAATTGCTCCGAGGTCATTTGCTATCCAGCCACCAGTCTTTGCAACAAAATCGTCAAAAGCAAAAACCCAGTGTGCAACTGGGAAATAAACGAGTGTGGCCCAAACGCCTGCAAATATCATCCACGCACCAAACTTTGCTCGGTCGGCGATTGAACCTGATATGAGCGCAACTGTGATTGCAGCGAACAAGCCTTGGAATGCAATAAAGACTGCCGCTGGAATTGTTCCGATTACAGCCGATGAATTATCTAGCCCCTCGAGAAATAGGAATTCAGTAGCGTTTCCAATTAGGCCACGATCTCCAACGGAGTTACCAAAGACGAGAGAGAATCCGACCGCGATCCAAATTACAAAAACTAGAGCAAGCGCACCAAATGACATCATCATCATATTGAGCAGACTCTTCACTCGAACCATGCCACCATAGAAAAGCGCGAGGCCGGGAATCATCAGAGTTACCAGGCCGGTGCTTATCAGCATCCAAGCGGTGTCACCAGCATTTATAACAACTTCTTCCATTAAGAAACCACCTTCGTGTTTTTGAGAGTTCTCTCCCCTTTGAGATGTCGCAAAGATGCCGCGGACGGGTTACAGAGGCTCGTTTCATAGGTTAAGACTCGGTCACAAAAGGACGTCCTGTGTTACAAGTTTGTTACAGGCCTGCCGAGGTTAATCGTTTACCAAGCCAGATAAGTAATGGTCTGGGTCAAATGGCGCGAAATCACTCTCGCCCTCTCCTGTTCCAACAAACTTAATTGGTATATCTAGCGCGCTCTCGATCGCTAGGGCAACCCCGCCGCGGGCGCTGCCATCTAATTTAGTGAGAATCAATCCAGTTACATCCACCGCTTCAGTAAAGATTTTTGCTTGCGCAATTCCATTCTGACCGGTTGTCGCATCTATAACTAAAAGAACTTCCTTTACCGACAAGGTCTTTTCAACAACTCGTCTAATCTTCCCAAGTTCCGCCATCAAATCGTTCTTATTGTGAAGTCGTCCTGCGGTATCGATAATCAAGAATTTAACTTGCGAAGCGCTTGCAGCCGTTGCAGCATCGAAGGCAACCGACGCTGGTTCCGCCGCCTCGTTGCCAGAGATGACCGGAACGCCGATGCGTTCGCCCCAGGTTTGCAACTGATCAACCGCGGCGGCGCGAAAAGTATCAGCGGCAGCGAGCATTACAGAATTACCACCTGATTTTAGAAATTTAGCCAACTTCGCTACGGAAGTGGTCTTTCCAGTTCCGTTGACTCCGACAACGAGAATCACGCCAATAGAATTCTCATCCGACAGAGCACGCGGTTTGGTTGAAAGATGTGAATTCAGAATTTCTCTGAGAGAAGAAAGCGCATCATCACCTTTTAAGCTTTGCGCGCTCTTTAAAATCTCAGCAGTCAACTTTGGACCTAAATCCGCTGCGAGGAGTTCTTCTTCAAGCACTTTCCAATCGAGCGGATCTGCCGTTGATTCACCCTTTAACTTGGCTACGAACTTGCTAAAAATTCCCATGCGAAACCAAGTTACTAAGCGGATTCAGAATCGCGCAAGCGCTGTGAAATAACTTCTGTAACGCCATCACCGCGCATAGTTACGCCGTAGAGCGCATCGGCGATCTCCATTGTGCGTTTCTGGTGGGTAATGATGATCAACTGAGAACTTTCGCGAAGCTCTTCCAAAATGACAAGCAAGCGACCCAGGTTTACATCATCCAGCGCCGCTTCAACTTCATCTAGGACATAGAACGGACTTGGGCGGGCTTTGAAGATGGCAACCAACATTGCAACAGCAGTGAGTGACTTCTCGCCACCTGAAAGCAGTGAGAGTCGCTTTATTCTCTTTCCAGGAGGACGCGCTTCTACATCGACGCCAGTATTTAACAAATCATCTGGGTTAGTGAGAATAAGTCGACCGTCACCGCCTGGGAATAGTCGCGCGAAAATGTCTTCGAAATGCTTTGCCGTTTCTTCATAGGCTTCCATGAAGATACTTTGCACTCGGTCATCAACTTCCTTGATGATATCTAGAAGATCTTTCTTGGTGCGTTTCAAATCTTCCAATTGTTCGGCAAGGAACTTCAGGCGCTCTTCTAGCGCGTTGTACTCCTCGAGCGCCAAGGGATTAATCTTTCCTAGCAGTGTCAAAGATCGTTCTGTAGCGGCCAATCGCTTCTCTTGCTGATCGCGACGATATGGGATCAACTCGGTGGCAACAATTTCACCCTCATCGGTCTCAATAAATGTTGGAACATCATTGTGCGGACCATATTCATTAACCAGCGTTGTCGTATCAACGCCTAGCTCTTCCACGCACTTCGTTTCTAGCGCTTCGATGCGCATGCGTTGTTCAGCTCTGGCAATCTCATCTTTATGGACAGAGGAAGTCAGTTGCTCTAGTTCGGTTGCAAGTTCACGACTGCGTGCGCGCACAGTGAGTGTTTCGCCTTCGCGGTCAGAACGCGATGCTTCTAATCTGGCACGCTCCGTTGCTGCTTTAGCGATTGAACGTTCAATATGGATTAGCGCTTCATATGCAGCTTCGGCGATCGCAGATGAAATCAGCGCACCGCGTGCGCGTGCACCTCGACGTGAGACTGCTCGGGCAGATGCTTCGCGCTCTGCGCTTGCAGAATCTTCCAAAGCTTTAGCGCGGGCAGAAATGGAATCGACTCGTTCTTCACTAGTGCGTACTGCCAGTCGCGCTTCAACTTCTGCTGTTCTTGCAAGAGAGACTTGGTTGCGAAGCCTTTCGGCGGCGCTGTGATCTGGTTCTGCGGTCTCGCCACGCTGTTGTAATTGTGCAGATGCAATGGAGAGTTCATTCTCGTCGCGACCTTTTGCGGCGCTGGCTTCAGCGATAGCCGAATTGAGTCGTTCTACTTCGGCGCTGGCAGATTTCATATTCTGTCCGGAGACCGCAAGTTGCTCAGTTAGCGCGGCAATGCGTGCATCTGACTCATTTAACTTTGAAAGGGCGATATCAAAGGCACTTTGCTTGGAATCTACTTCACTCTGTGCGGTTACGATTTCAAATTTAAGTCGGTCGCAATTGTGGGTACTAACTTCTAACTTCTTTGTTAACTCTTGAATAAGAGCGTTAATTTCGATTAGCGAGGTGGATGATGCAGATCCACCACGTGCGCGTTTAGAAGTTATGACATCGCCATCGCGTGTTACGACCGTTAACCCTGGATTAGAGCGCAATACGCTCTCAGCCTCACGCGCGCTATTTACTACAACTGTAGAAGAGAGGAGCGAGGCTAAGAGATCTCCGATCTCTGTGGAGCGAACATAATTTGTAAGTGGCGTGAGGCCAGCAGGGATTCCCGCTGAATTATGCGAACCTGGTTCATAAACTAAGACATCTGCCTGTCCCAAGTTTTCATTTCGCAGCGTTGTTAAAGCACTTACTGCTGAATTCAAATCGCGAACAACGATCGCATCAGAGAGGGTTCCAAGAGCTGCAGCGGTTGCTGCTTCCCATCCGTTATCGATATCTATGAGTGAAGCCACGCTGCCTAGAAGTGCAAGCCCACGGGAATCGCGTAGCAACGCCGCTCCCCCATCGCGTGACTGCGACGTTAGTTGCATAGCTTCTAATTTAGATTCCGTAGCATTGCGCTCACGATCAGCAGCACGTTCAGCATCAACCAAACTTGCTAAATCAACTTTTGCTTTATCAAGCCCGCTCTTTGCAACTTCAAATTCAGAATCTAAGCCCAGTTCACCGGCATCTGCGCCTGCAATATCCATTTCATAAGTTGAATATTCACGCTGAGCGCTTTCGGCGCGGGATTGTGCTTCATCGCGCGCTTTGACCAAGCGGGCGATTTCTTCGGCGATCGCATCTAATCGCGCTGCTAAAGATTTAATGTGGCCTTCTTGGCGAGCAGTACCTTCACGCTGATCTGCAATGGCGCGCATCGCAGCTGCAATTTTATCTTCCTCGGCTTTTAATAAAGCCTCCGCATTTGCCAAATCCTGAGTGGTCTTGGCTAATGAATTTCTAGAACTTTCTACACCTGCACGCAGTTGCGCTTCTTCCAAACGTAGCGCTGCTGCCTCCTGATCAAGAGCTTCAGGATCTCGACCTGCGTTACGAGCCTCTTCTGCTTCTTCAGCCAAGAACCGTGAGCGCTCTTGTGCAAGAGATTGAGTGCCGCGGAATTTTTCACGTAGTGCTCTGAGAGAGTAGAAATTTTCTTGCGCCGCAATTAGCAACGGACTTTCAAACGCTGCTTGGGCATCTAGGGCCTCTTCACGCAAACGTACTTTTTCATTTTCCGCTTCAACAAGTGAGCGACGTTCGCGTAACGCAGTTTCATCCGCAACTTCAGCATCAAGAGTTTTGGAGAGTGAGATGTAATCATCTGCCAGCAAACGTAACTTTGCATCACGCAAATCTGCTTGGATCGTTGCAGCTTTCTTTGCCACTTCGGCTTGTTTACCCAGTGGGCGAAGTTGGCGGCGCAATTCAACAGTCAAATCTTGTACACGCGCTAAATTAGCTTGCATAGAATCTAGTTTGCGCAGCGCCTTTTCTTTGCGCTTACGATGCTTTAATACACCAGCGGCCTCTTCAATAAAACCACGACGTTCTTCGGGTGTAGCCATCAAGATCGCATCTAGTTGGCCTTGCCCCACGATTACGTGCATTTCACGCCCGATACCCGAGTCACTCAGCAACTCTTGAATATCTAGCAAACGCGATGCTTCACCATTGATTTGATACTCGCTCTGTCCATTGCGGAAGAGGATGCGAGAAATTGTTACTTCCGTGTAATCAATGGGTAGTGCACCATCTGTGTTATCAATTGTGAGAGAAACTTCGGCGCGACCGAGCGGCGCTCTTCCACTGGTACCGGCGAAGATGACATCTTCCATCTTTCCGCCGCGCAATGACTTTGCGCCTTGTTCGCCCATAACCCAAGTGAGCGCGTCCACAACATTTGATTTACCTGAACCGTTTGGGCCGACTACGCAGGTGATACCAGGTTCTAGGCGGAGCGTGGTCGCCGAAGCAAAGGACTTGAAGCCCTTTAGCGTCATGCTCTTTAAATACACGGCGTAAACCTACCGTTTAGGTGGCGTCTTTATATACGCGACGCAAGTGAAGTACTACTTGAGGGTTGCGAGAATTTCATACGCCGAACGAGCGGCTGATTGTTCGGCTTCGCGTTTGCTCTTACCAATTCCTTCTGCGATCGCCTCACCAGAAACCATTGCTATCGCTGTAAAACTCTTGTCGTGATCTGGCCCAGTTTCGGTAACTTGATATTCCAAAGTTCCTTTACCTAGGGATGAAACCAATTCTTGCAGTGCAGTCTTGCCGTCGAGTCCAGCGCCTTTGGCCATTGCGCTTTCTAAAGTCTCGTTAATTAAGGAGCGAACTACTTCTGTAGTGCTTGCAAAACCAAGTTCCAAATAGATAGCGCCAATCAACGCTTCCAGGGCATCTGCAAGGAGCGAGTTTTTATCGCGGCCACCAGTAACTTCTTCGCCTTTTCCAAGACGTATGTATTTACCAAGATCTAAGGTGCGCGCAATATCTGCGAGCGCACGCATATTTACAATGCCAGAACGAAGTGGAGATAGACGAGATTCATCTAGATCGGGGTAACGTAAATAAAGTTCTTCTGTAACTATCAAACCTAAAACCGAATCGCCTAGAAATTCCAGTCGTTCATTGGTCTCTTTGGCACCACTTTCATAAGCGAAAGAACGATGCGTAAAAGCTAACTCGAGCAATTCGGGAGAAATTGAAATCCCAAGTTGCGAAGTTAAAGGTGAGTACAGATCAGACCTCAAGAACCTGACGGCGGTTATATGTTCCGCATGTTGGGCAAGCTGTATGAGTCAACTTTGGTTGTTGGCACTGTGGGCATGCTGCAAGTGATGCTGCAGTTGTCTTCCACATAGCGCGGCGGGAGCGTGTCTTCGAACGAGACATCTTTCGCTTTGGTACTGGCACGGTAATCGTCCTTAATCTCAACTTACCTCGGGCAGAGCGTGCTCAAGGCTTACTGGGTGAAGTATCCCTTATTCATCCGAATTCTTAAAATCCAAGCCTGCCAACCCAGCCCAGCGAGCGTCGATTACCTCGTGGGCGTGCTCGTCTGGCAACTTCTCCCACTTTTCGCCACAGTCCGGACATAGCCCAAGACACCCTTCCGAACAAAGTGGGTTTACCGGAAGATCAAGAACCACGGCATCTCGGATAGGAATTTCTAGATTCATCTCATTTCCATCAAGCCAGAGTTCATCAACTGCATCAAGATCAATTTCATCTGAACTATCGTTGCGAGAAGAGTGTTTCTTTCGTTTCCCACCTTTATCGGAAGTTGGTTCATAGCGATAGAGCTCTTGAATCTTGCGCTCAACGGTAATTTCAACCGGGTCTAGACAGCGAATACATTCGCCTTTGGCTATCGCGTATATATCAGCGCTTAACAAAATGCCTTCTGCGACAGATTCCAGCCGCATATCTACTTCAATGACATCCCCTGCCGGAACTGCTACTAGTGGAACTCCTACAGCTTCGAGAATTTCTAGGTCTAGTTGATATTCCTTCATCTCCCCTGCTCGACGAGGGAGTTCATGGGTATTAAATTGAAATACTTGAGATGCGCGGTTCATTTTTAAATCTTTATTTGGCTTTACTGGAATTACTTATCGTCGGCTAGTTGCGAGAGCACATCTTTATCGTTTCCGCCATCTAGTCGGTCGCGTCCACGTGCCACCGCGTCCATAGTTTTATTGAGGATTACTTCCAACGTGGCAAGACGCCCATCAATGTAACTTTCAACCTCGGCTCGCTCATCTGCGGCTTGTGCGCGAGCATCATCAAGAATTCGTTGCGCTTCATCTCTCGCAGCTTGCACGATAGCTGTTTGTTCAATCATTCGAGCAACTTCTTCACGCGCGGATGCAATCATCTGCTCAGAACTAGAGCGTCCTTCCTCCATCAATGAATCACGCTTCGCCAAAATGTCTTCGGCGCGGAATAAATCTTGTGGAAGTGATTCGCGCGCGCCATCTAGAATTTCCAACATTTCGCTACGGTGTACGACGCAGGATGCAGAAAGCGGAACACCGCGCGCTTCTTCAACGAGAGTTATGGCGGTGTTTAATTTTTCGATTGAATCCATTTTACTTCCCTGCTACTCGAGCTTTGAGCGCATCATTAACGATGCCTGGAACCATTGATGAGACATCGCCACCGAAATGTGCGAGCTCCTTAACAATTGATGATGATAGAAATGAATGTGCAGGTGCTGTAGCCATAAACATAGTTTCAACCCCGGAGCCTTGCAAATTAACTTGTGCCATCTGCAACTCATAATCAAAGTCAGTTACCGCACGCAGACCCTTCACGATCGCTTGAATGGAATTAGCTTTGCAATAATCCACCAATAAACCGTGCCACGAATCAACCTTCACGTTCTTAAAGTGAGACGTAGTCTGACGAATCATCTCCATGCGCTCTTCTACGCTAAAGAGTGATGCTTTGGTTCTGTTGGCTAGAACTGCCACCACAACTTCATCGAACTGCTCGCTAGCGCGTTCGATGATATCGATGTGCCCAAAAGTGATCGGATCGAATGATCCAGGGCATACGGCGCGCTTCATAGAGCAAACGCTAGCAACGATTCGAATCCTTATCCATTCTCAGGCTCATTTTCCGCTGGAGCGCCGTAGAAAATGGTCGCTTGGCCATAATTCTTTTCGCGGACTGCAACATATCCGTATGGCCAAGAAATTTCCTTAACTCGCGAATTTCTCTCAATCGCAATCAGCGCCTGCGAATCTAGGAATTGCCCATCTTGAAGTTGAATTAACGTTTCAATTACATCTAAATCCTCAGCCTCATAAGGTGGATCAATATAAACAAAGTGGTACTTGGTTGCGGGTGGATCTTGCAAGAATCTATGAACACTCATTCCATATATATGGAATATACCCGCGCACTGCGCTGATTTAATTCCTTCATAATTTGCCGCAATACTCTTTTGTGCTTGCTCATCTTTCTCAACCGCGTGAACTATTGCCGCACCCCTAGAAAGTGATTCCAGCGCGATCGCTCCGGTTCCGGCATAAAGGTCTAGAACATTCAAGCCTTCAAAATCGCCAAACTCAGAAGCTAGGGTTGAAAATAAAGCTTCGCGGGCGCGATCAGATGTGGGTCGAGTAGCGGATGCAACAGAAGGGATATTTCTACCTTTAGCGCTACCAGCGATTATGCGCATTGAGTTATCCCTTATCTATAAATTCTGCTGCAGCATCAGCCTGCAATTTCTTTAACTCTTCTTTAAGCAAAGGA